>ERZ761609.391-NODE-391-length-52581-cov-43.668602_pt1 | contig 52581 bp, 46 predicted proteins | sample MGYA00511163_ERZ761609 | MGnify/ENA primary metagenome ERZ761609 (study PRJEB28899, sample SAMN02445070) | bioreactor sludge metagenome | biome: EBPR sludge | place: Australia: Brisbane, Thorneside Wastewater Treatment Plant | collected 2011-12-16 ... | reverse complement strand
GCTGAGCTGGCTGGAAGTTCCGCTCGACAATATCTACGGGCCCCAGTGGACCCACCCGCACCCTTGCTACTCGCCCGATGAGCGGCATGTCAGCTATACCAGCGACCGCTCGGGCCACGCGCAGGTTTACGTCGTTGAGAACACGGTCACGCGATAGCGCAGCGTGAGCGGCTTGCCCGGCGCGAGCGTCACCGCTTCCGGCCCCGGATAGTTCGCCGCCACGTAGCCGTAATGCCGCAGACACCAGCCCACGGGCGTGCTGCCCGGATCCGCCGGCACATCCTCCACGCGCAGGCCCGCGCGGCGTCCGGAGAAGGTCGCCTCCAACTCGGCCCACGGGTGCGGGACCATGTCGGAATCCTTTTCCTCGACGCCCGCGTCGGTCCGCAACACGGTCTCCGTTCGAGGGGCGAAGCGCACGCCGAAGCCGCCATAGCCTTTCTTCTCGCGCCCCGCGATCTGCACCGACTGGCCTTCGGCCTCGAACGTCAGCCGGAATTCGATCAGCCGCCGTCCGTTCTCCGCCGGATGCACCGTCATTTCCACCAGCTCCTTCACCGCCCGGCGCTCGCTGCCCTCCACAAACCAGCCGTTTTCCACCGCCAGGATTGCGCGATCCGGACGCAATTCGCGCTGCACCCAGCGGCCGAAGCGCTGGTGCATCCCCTGCACCGCCCACACGTCGTGAGTCTGCCCGTTTACGGTGACTTCCGGCCACGTCCAGCAGATGCCGCGGTGGTGCGGATGATCGGCGGGGAAATCGTCGGTCAGCACCACGCCGCCCGGCGCATACACCGGATGCAGGTATGTCGAGCGGCGGTACTTCGGGTCCACGCCCTCCTTGAGCGTCATCCCGTGGTTGTAGACGAACACCGGCTGGCCCTTCTCCGACAACTCCAGCGCCGTTTCAGAAATCTCTTTCCACTGGAACGGCGATTGCAGCGGCGGCGTGCAGCCCGCCGCGGCCAGCATCGCGAGAGCGAACAGCCTCATGCCGCCACGATCCTTTCTCCCGCCGCGTCCCACTTCATGTATTTGCGCTGTTGCAGCGACAGGATTCCAAACTGACACGCCACCACGCCGTAATAGCCGAGCATTTCATCGCACTTCAGACTTTCCGTTCCACGAATAGCATTCAGCAGATTTCGCAAATGCAATTCCGTATCCTCGCCGCCGGTCTTTTTGTGGACGAATTCCTTCACTTCATCCGCATACAGCTTTTGCGGTCTGATTACGAATCCGGTGGGCGTGAATTCGAGCGTCGCCTTGTGTCCGCGCAGATGGTGCGCCACGGGCGTATCATTAGCCAGCGAGGAGATCAGCATCACCGTGGGCCCGCCCGGATAGTCCAGCATGATGTTGATCGTGTCCGGAATCTCCGCCTTGCTTGCGGTGAACTGGAACGTCCCGCCGTGCGCGGAGCCATATTCAGGGAACTTCAGATTCAACGCCTTGATGAGCCGCGTCACGCGATGGACGAAGAGACCCGCGGGGATGCCGCCCGAATAATCCCAATAGCGGATCCAATTGAAATAGCGCTCCGCATCGAAGGGGCGTTTGGCCGCCGGTCCGAGGAATAATTCCCAATTGAAATTGACGCCCGGCTTTAGGTCCGGATCCGGCGGTTTCAGCCAGTAATCGCCGCGGTAATTCCGGGAATAGTCAATCTGGGCGATGACCACCTTGCCGAGGCCGCCCGCCTGGACATGTTGGTAGGCGGTCTCGTAGGAGTCATCCGACATGCCCTGCACGCCTACCTGCATCTTCACGCCCGTCTCGCGGATCTTGGCCACCACGGCCTTGGCCTCATCCACGGTGTGCGTCATCGGCTTTTCGCAGTAGATGTGCTTGCCGGCGCTGGCGGCGTCGATGGCCATCTGCGCGTGCCAGTGGTCCGGCGTGGCGATGATGACCACATTCACGTTCGGGTTGGCGAGCAATTCGCGGTAGTCCTGGTAGGCGTGCGCGCCGGTCATCGCCGCCGCCTGTTGGGCGCGCTTGTCGAACACGTCGCAAACGGCGGTCACCTCCACGTTGTCGCGCTCCTTCATCTTCAGCAGCGATTGGATATGCGCGCCTGTGCCGCGGATGCCGCAGCCGATCACGCCCACCCGCAGACGGTCCGAAGCGGGCTGCGCGGCGGCAACCGCGGGCGCAAGGGCAAGTCCGCGGGCGAAATTCCTTCTGGTCAACATGGCTGGCCTCCCGGTCAGGTCTCTCTTTGCGGTTGAGTATAACCCGCCACGCGGGCCAGTGGCGACCGCGCGCCCCCCGCAAAATAATCCCGCGGAATTTCCGCCGGCCGGCAGTATAATTCTGCTGGAGGATCGGGACCATGCTTTTCCAATCGATCATCGACCGCGTGATGGGCCGGAAGAATATTGCCCCGTGCGAATGGGAACCCAAGTCCTGGGATTCCGAGCACGCGCACGCCTCCCTACGCGCCATGCTCGACTACGCCGAGAAGTCCGCCAAGGACGCGATTCACTGGTATTGGGACAAGAAGCGCTGGAAGGCGATCTCGTCGCGGGCCTTCCGCCTCGGGGCGATTCTCACCACCGCCGCCGCCGCCATGATCCCGGTCATCAGCGCCACCGGTTGGCTCCAACCCGCCTCCGTCACCGATTCCAACCTCTGGACGCTCCGGATGAACCAGGTTGGCTATCTCTGCCTCGGCGTCGCCGCGTTGTGTGTCGCCCTCGACCGGTTTCTCTCCGGGTCGTCGTCCTGGATCCGCTACGTCACCACCGCCACCGCCATCCAGAACGCGCTCGAGCGCTTCCGGCTCGATTGGGACCGGCAGACCGCCGCCCTGGCCGGACGCGCGCCCGAGGGCGAGGAACTCATCGCGCTCATTAACCGCATCACCGAATTCAGCGCCACGGTGCGCACGCTGGTCGAGGAAGAAACCAAGGCCTGGGCCGTCGAATTCCAAGTCAATCTCGCCGAGTTCGAGAAGTCCACCGAAAAGGCCCGGGAGGCTCTGCAACAATCCAGCGCCGACGCCGCCGCCGCAACCGCGAAGGCTGGCGGCATCGAACTCACCGTCAGCGGGGCCGGAGCCGCCGCCGCGGGCTACGACGTACTGATCGACGGGCGAATCGTGAAAACCGCGGTCGCGCATCCCACTTGCGGCATTCTGGGTATCGCGCCCGGGTTGCATGAACTCACCGTGCGGGCCACGTTCAACGGCCAGCCGCAGCAGGTCTCGAAACTCGTCACCATCGAAGCCGGCGCGGCCGCCCAAGCCGAGGCCGCCTTCACGAAAGCCAGCGCCACCGCCGCCGGCGCCGGCGTCTGAGGCGGGCGCGCCGTGGCATGCTTGGGAGTGGGATGAACCTCTCCCTGTTTGAGGCCGAATCGCCGCGCACCCGGCTTGGCGCGCGCCTGCGCGAACTGGCCGGCGAAGGCATCTTCTTCGGCACCAGTAGCTGGAAATACGAAGGCTGGCTCGGCTCCATCTATTCGCCGGAGCGCTACTCCGTGCGCGGCCGCTTCTCGCGGAAGAAATTCGAAAGCGAATGTCTGGCCGAATACGCCGAGACATTTCCAGCCGTTTGCGGAGATTTCACTTTCTACCAGTTCCCGGTGGCTGACTCCTGGGCGCGACTGTTCGGATCCGCTCCGGCGAGCCTCCAGTTCGCCTTCAAGGCGCCCGAGGAGATCACCGTTTCCACCTGGCCCACCCATGCCCGCTATGGCGCCCGCGGCGGCGCGGAGAACGAATGGTTCCTGAAGGCCGAACTGCTCGAACGAGCTTTTCTCGCGCCGCTTGCGCCTTACCGAGAACGTGTCGCCGCGTTGATCCTTGAATTCGGCGCGTTCCCGCGGCAGAAGTTCGGCTCCGGCACGGCGTTTGCCCAGGCGCTCGAGCCCTTTCTTGACGCGCTCCCCAAGGGTTGGCGCTATGCGATCGAAGTGCGCAATCCCGAATTTCTCGAGCCCGCCTATTTCGACGCGCTTCGTGCGCGCAACGTCGCCCATGTGTTCAATGCCTGGACTCGCATGCCGCCGCTCGAGGTCCAGGCGCGCATCGAGGAAGCCTTCACGGCCGATTTCCTGGTGACCCGCGCCCTGCTGCGCCACGGCCGCGCTTATGCTGATGCCGTCAAGAAATTCGAGCCATACCGCGCAGTGCAGGAGCCGAACCCCGGTGCGCGCGAAGGCCTGAAAGCGCTGGTCGAACGCGCGCGCAGCAAGCACCAGATGGCCTTTGTCTTCGTCAACAACCGGCTGGAAGGCAACGCCCCGGGCACGATTCAGGCTGTTGCGGGCGTGGAGGACTGACGCGCTCCGCGCAGCAGCAACAGCCCGGCCATCATCACCACGGCGGCCACGGCGACGTACTCCCAGGGCAGATACTTCTGCCCCGTCAGCCCGAACTGTTCCAGCGTCTCGCGCGAGCGCGCCAGCAGCGCCATCAGCCCGTTGTTCAGCGCGTGGCAGATTACGCCCGCCCACAGCGATCCGGTCTTCCACACCGCGTAGCCGAATACCACGCCCAGGAAGAATGTCGGCAGCAGCCGGTAGATCGAGGCATGCGCCAGGCCGAACAGCAGGCCCGTCAACAGCAGCGCGGGCCACTGGCCGAGCCGGCGGAAGCCGGATAGGATCAGACCCCGGAACAGCGTCTCCTCGCACAGCGCGGGCGTCACGGCCATCAGCAGCCACACCTGCCACAGCGGCACTGCGCGGTCGTCCATCAGCAGGATTTTTTCGAGAGCTTTTACCAGGCTTTCCGGCGGGGGCAGGATTCGGATGAAGATCCCGCTCGCCACCGCCCAGCCCGAAAGCCCCACCAGCAGCGCGCCCAGCAGTCCCCGCCACGGCAGTCGCCGCAGCGCCAGCGTGTTGCGCCAGTCGTAGCCCTTGGCCTGAACCAGCAACAGTGTGGGCAGCAGGAAGAAGCCGTACTGCACCGTGAGCAGCATCCCTGGCAAACTGACTTTCGTCAACGAAAGGCTGCCATAGAAGGCAATCACCAGCACCACCGAAAACAGCAGGATCGAGACGCCCGGCGTGGGCCGCGAGCCTGGCGCGCGCGAAAAGTCCAGCACGCCGCCGATCGTCTCCTTGCCGCCCAGCAGCACATTGTTGCGCTCGAACACCTGCGCCGCGAACGCCAACGCGATCGCCGCGTAGCACAGCGAACTCGTCATCACCAGAAACAGCATGTCCGCGGCCCACTCGCCCAGGAACACCGCCTTGATCAGCAGCGCCACGTTGATCACCGGAACAAACGCCAGGTGCGCGTTCAGCTCGATGCCCGGCTGCATGGTGACAATCAGCGGAAAGACGAGCCCCATCATGATCGGCGTGAGGTAGTTCTGGCCGTCCTTGAAATCGCGCGCGAATGCGCCCACGGCCAGAAACAGCGCCGTCACCATCATCGAAATCGGCAGCAGGAGCACGAACGCCAGCAGCACCGCCGTGGTGCTGATCTGCATCTCCATGCCCGGCATCAGCTTGACGCGTGTGAACACCAGCGACAGCGAAACCAGGTTCACCGTGGTGCCCAGCAGGGTGATGGTCCACACCGCCAGAAACTTGCCCGCCACAATCTCCAGCGCCTCCACCGGCGCGCACAGCAGGGTCTGCATCGTGCCGCGTTCCTTCTCGCCCGCCGTGATGTCGATCGACGCATAGAAGCCGCTCAATACCGAAAGCAGAATCACCATGTAGGGCAGCAGCATGCCCAGCAGCATGCCCGACTGCCGCTTCTCCGGCGCCACGTTTTGCGACGAGTATTCGACGCCCTGCTCGAAGCCTTCGGGCAGCCCGCGCTCGCGCACGCGCGCTCCGGTCAGCTCGATCCGCCACAGGCGCAGTTCGTCGGCAATCCGCTCGCGAGCCTTAGTGGAGTCCGGGCGCACCGAGTCATACAGCACCGTGGCGCGGCCCACGCCGCCCTTATCCACCTGGTCCGCGAAGCCCGGCCACAGGATCAGCACCGCGTCCGCCTTGCGCTCCAGAATCATCTGCTGCGCCGTCCTGGCCCACTGTGCATCTGGGAGCGGCTTCGGTCTGGGCCGCGCCTGCTCCGTTTCGCGTCGAGGCGGCTCGGTGGGCGGCGGCGCCAGCGCGCCCGATTCCAGCCCCTCCCGCACCTGGGCCGGCACGCCCATCCACTGCGTCAGCTTCAGCCGCGGAGCTTCGGCCATCCGCGCCCGGAGCGCCTCCGGCATCGCGCCCCACACTGCCACGGCAGACTCGCGCTGCTGCTGCGCTTCCTGCTGCGATTCCTGCAGCCGGCTCATGCCGAAGATCAGTAGTGGATACAGCAGAATCGGCAGGCCCACCATCATGAACAGCGTCCGCCGGTCGCGCAGCGACTCCACCAGTTCCTTGCGGTAGATCACCCCGAGGATGCGCGGTCTCATGCGGCTGCCTCCTGCCCCGCCAGCTTCAGGAACGTGTCTGTGAGATTGCGGCAACCCGAGCGTTCGAGCAGTTCATCGAGCCGCCCGTGGTCCACAATCCGCCCCTGGTGCAACAGCGCGATCCGGTCGCACAGATACTCGGCTTCGCCCATGATGTGCGTCGAAAACAGCACCGCGCGCCCCGCCGCGCTTTCGGCCCGGATGGTCTCCACGATGAAGCGCCCTGAGATCACGTCCAGCGCGGTGGTCGGCTCATCCAGAATCAGTAGTTCCGGTTCATGCAGAAACGCCCTCGCGATGTTGGCCCGCTGCTTCTGGCCCGCCGAATAGGTGTCGCAGGGGCGGTCGCAGAACGAGCGCATGTCGAGCAACTCCACCAGCTCATCGATCCGCGCCTTCAGGTGTGCCTCCTCCATGCCGTAAAGGCGGCCGAAATAGGCGAGCGCTTCCCGCGCGTTGAGCCGCCGGTAGAGCTGCGTGTCGCCGGAATGAAAGCCCACGGCGCGCTTCGCTTCCAGCGGACGGGTGGCCATGTCCATGCCGGCCACCGTCACGCTGCCCGCGTCCGGCGCCAGAATGCCCGCGATCATCCGCAGCATCGTGGTCTTACCCGCGCCGTTGGGCCCCAGCAAACCCACCACCTCGCCCGGATCCACCTGGATAGTGGCCTGATCCACGGCCAGTACCGCGCCGAAGCGCTTCGTCAGCCCCTCGGCGCGCAATGTTGGTCCTGTCACTTGAGCTCCCAATGATCGGTTACGAAGGATGCGTTGCCGTCGTTCCAGATTCCGAACTTCGCCGCCAACTGCCCGCCGTCGATCACCACGGCCGCGCCCGTCATATAAGAGGCCAGCGGCGATGCCAGGAACGCGATCACCCGCGCCACCTCCTCCGGTTCGCCTCCCCGACCCAGCGGCAGGTGCCGCGTGTATTCGCGCATGAACGCCGGATCGGTGAAGCCCGACTGCGTCAGCCGCGTCCGGATGAAGCCGGGGCAGACGGCGTTGATGCGAATCCCATACGGGCCGAGTTCGTTCGCCGCCGTGCGCAGAATCCCCAGCACGCCGTGCTTGGTCGCGTTATAGGCTGTCAGCCAGCGTTCGCCATCAAACGAGTTGGTCGAGGCGGTCAACACAATCGACCCCCGCCGCCGCGGCTTCATGTGGCGTGCCGCCGCCTGAACGGTGACGAACACCCCGGTCAGGTTCACGGCGACGATCCGGTTCCAGTCCTCGATCGTGAACTGCTCGACCGGCGCCTCGTTCACCATGCCCGCGTTCGCCACCACGATGTCGAGCGACGTCAATTCGCCGATCGCCCGTTCCACCGCCGCGGCATCGGTCACATCCAGGGCCAGGGAAGGGAACTCGGGCGTGGAATCGAGATCGGCCACCACCACGCGCGCGCCGCACTCCTTCAGTGCCCGTGCCGCCTCGAGCCCGATCCCGTTCGCCCCGCCCGTCACCAGCGCCGTTTGTCCCGTCAGATCGATTCGCATCGCCTCCGCTATTCTACCCGGCTATGGGACACTAAAAGTTTTGGGCACAGAGTCAATGAGTACGTCCGTCAAGATTGAATACGCCAGCGAACGCAAGATCAGGACCCGCAACAAGGGCTATTACCGCGTCAACCACTGGCCCATCTGGATCTTCGTCTTCTTCCTGATTCCCGGGCCCGTCACCTTCCATTTGTTCGCCGAGGGCTTCCAGAGCGACATGAAATGGTGGCTGCTGGCCGTCGTCGTGGGCACCGGTATCGCGGGACTGCGCGGCAAGCTCCCCGGCTGCGAGCCCGCGCCCTACATCATCCGCTTTACCGAGGACCGGCCTAACCCCATCTACCGCCGCATTTGCTACACCTTCGCCTGGAGCGCCGCCATCACCTACGGCCTTCTGAACCTGACCGGCCTCGTCATCGCGATCGCGACGGGTGAGTGGATGATGAAGCAGATTTACTACTACGGCTACTTCCCCATCGCCGTGCCCATCTGGATCCTGGGCGCGCTGGGGCGACTGCCGCGCGTGATGGCCTCCACCCGTGGCGAAGGCCACGAGCGCCGCTACTTCTATGGCACTGTCTGGGCCATGTGCATCGCCCAACCCGTGCTGTGGCTCATGTATCTCACCCTACCCCGCACCCGCGCCTCCGACATTGCTGAACTTGTTGTCTTCGTCGGCATCCTCGCCATGGTTGGCTACCTCAGCTACCGTGGCGTCCTGCCGCGCACCCGCAAGATCGTCCCCGGCGAAATCGCCGCGCTCGATTAAGCGGATTAGGAAAAGTTCACTTTTTTCTCCTGCTCCTGACCCCTTTCGCGCCGGGGTTTGCGCGTGTTCCATTCGAGGCGGAGTCGATCCGCTGACCTTTACCGACTCAGGAGCGAACCTCGAATGAAACGGTTCTCGATTTTCGTGTTCGGCGTGATCAGCTACGCCGCGTTTTTCCTTACTTTCTGTTACGCCATCGGCTTTGTCGAGCGCATCATCGTCCCCAAGGACATCAACTCCGGCACGCCCGCACCCTTCTGGCAGGCTGTCCTCGTCAACAGCCTGATGCTGAGCGCCTTTGTCGTGCAGCACACCATCATGGCCCGGCCGGCCTTCAAGCGGTGGTTCACCCAATTCGTGCCAAGGTCGATGGAACGTTCCATTTTCGTGCTCGCTGCATCGTCCATTCTTGCCTTCACCTTCTGGCAGTGGCGGCCTTTGCCGGAAGTGGTGTGGCAGGTGAATGAGCCGCTGAGCGCATTCCTGTTCGCCAGCATCTCCTGGATGGGCTGGGGCATGGTGCTGCTCTCCTCGTTCCTCATCAACCACTTCGACCTGTTCGGCCTGCGCCAGGTGTGGCTGCAAATGGTGAACAAGACCTACACGACCTCGCCATTCCGGCTCACGTCCCTCTATAAGTTCGTGCGCCACCCCCTGATGCTGGGATTTCTTCTCGCCTTCTGGTCCACCCCGGTGATGACCCAAGGCCACCTGCTGTTCGCGATCCTCACCACGGGCTACATCCTGATGGGGATCCAGTTTGAGGAGCGCGATCTGATCCGCGAGCACGGCGAAGCCTACCGGCGCTACCGTGAAGCGGTCCCGATGTTGCTGCCCTACCGGGGTGACGGCTCGGAGCGGATGCCCGCGCCGCAGATGGCGGCAAAACAGGCGTAGACCTGGAGGCCGGGCGGACGGACCCCACACACGGGTCCGTCCGCCGCACGTTTCATTTCAACCTCTCCAGCCGCGGTGAAGCGCGCCTCGGCCGCCCGGCAACTTCCTTCCTTCCGCAATTCCTCCTCCCCGAATGATTTCACCGAGGTTCCTGACCGCAATCCCCCTTCTCCAGGTGCGTGGGTGGGTGCGCGAATGGCGCCTTGCAGACCGTCGCCTTTGGCTCTCCGTCAGCCCTCCGGCGAACAGCGCAAGGAGGGTCAGGGGTCTGAACGGCGGATGAGGACGACGGCGGCGTTTTGCGCTCCGGCGGCCTGTTCGAAGAAGAAGCGGGCATCGGGGTAGGAGGACGCAGGGCCGAGTTTACGCGTGATTTCGAGATGTTGGCGGAAGACAAGCCCTTCAGGAGAGCGTTCCCAGGACGCTTCGAAGCGGCCGAAGGACGCCTGAAGGGCGACGGGTTCGGGCATTTCGTCGATGACAAAACCGGCGGGGAGCCGGAGGTGAACCTCGTCTGTGCGAACGACATCGGGCAACAGGACGGGGAGGGTTCGTTCGCGGCTGGTGACCGCGAATTCGATGGCCGGGACGAAGTGGCCCGGAGCTACGGTCATAAGCCGGTTCTGCATGAGTTGCGCGAGTGAGGGGGAACCGAATTCGACAGTGGATTCGAGCGGTGAGCGGGGTTCGGGTGGGGCGAATTCCAGCCGGGCGATGCGGACGCTGCCGGCGCGGCGAGCGAGGCTACGTTCCATGCGCTTTTTCCACTCGGCTTCGGTTTCACGGGCGAGGATCGAGCGCCAGAGGCCGCCGGACTGCCCGTGGTAGCGGGTAAGCAGGCGGGCGTTGACCAGGCCTTCGGGGGTGAGGGCGGCCTGGACGGAGCGCTCGACGCGGTTATCGGCAGGGGGCGCAAGGGGGAGGGGGAAAAGTCCGCCGTGTTCGGGGTGGACGAGGAGCGCGTGGCTGCCTTGCTGGTCTTCGTCAAGGCCGCCGAGGGGGGTGAAGGGGTCGGTGGGGTCGAAGATGAGGAGGCGGCCCAAAGCCGGGTGGGCCAGCACGGTGGGGGCGTCGATGCTATCGGGGATACGGATGGCGACGATGACGTGGTTGAACTGGTGAGGCGAGGGCCATTCGGGGCGGACGTAATCACGGTCGCCGGAGTAGACGGCCAGGGTCCAGGCATCAAAGCCGGCGGCGGCGAGCAAAGAGCGGAGGAGGGCGGATTTGTCCTTGCAGTCCCCATAGTTGCGGCGGAGGACGAGGGGAGCCGCGTTCGGAGTGTAGCCGCCGCCGCGGGTGAGGTTGAGCTGGATCGAGACGTAGGTGACCTGCTGGACAAAGCGGGTCAGGGCGAGCAGGCGATCCCACGGGGAGGCAGCCGAGGCGGTTAGTTCGGCCGCTTTGGCCTGGATTTCGGGGCTGATCTGGTGGGCGGGTTCGGTCAGGGAGTGAAGCCAGCGGGCCACGGCGGGCCAGTCGTTCATGGGGCGGAGAGCGGGGCTGGCTCCAGAGGAGGGCCAATAGGTGAGCGCGAGGCGCGGCGCGAGGGAACTCCAGCGAGGGCTCCAGGGTTCGTGGTCGAGCGGAGGGAGGGAGCGGACTTCCCAAACCTGGGAGGCGCCTTCGGAGCGGGGCTCGAGGGCGGGGTGGTTGAGGAGGCGGGCGCGGGATTCCCAGCCTGCGGGAAGGGTAAGGACGAAGCGGGAGCGCAGTGCGGGCAGGCGGCCCTGGAAGGCGTGGCTGTAGGTGGTGAAAATGGTGGACTCCTCCTCGACGATCTCCCAGGCGAAGACGGTGCCCGGAGGGGCGGATGGGTCACAGTCGGCCTCGCGGATCCGCCCTTCGTCATAATCGTTCTGGCTCGCGACGGCGCGGTCAACGATGCGATTGCGGGGATAGGCGATGGGTTTGCCGTTGGGGGGGAGCAGCCAGACGCGGAAGTCGCGGATGCGCCCGGAACGGGCATTGTAGTAGCGGGAGGCCGCGACGGGCGCGCCGCCGGAATGGAGAATGCGGATGGCGCCGCGGTCCCGCATCGTGCGGCGGCCGGATTCATCGACCAGGAGAGACTCTTCGGCGAACAGAACCGCATGATCCACGTGTGATGGATAGGTGGGCGTGGCTTCGCCAGCGGCGTCGAGCAACCAGGCGGGCGGAGCCTGCGCCGCTGCGCCGGCAGCGAGTATCAGCCCGGCGAGCGCGAGTCTCACCGCGTGTCTCCTGCGGTTGCCTTGACGGCGAGCGAAAGGCTCGTGTGGTCGCGGCGGTGAATCTCATCAAAGCCGCGCTTCAGCGCCGGGTAGGATTGCAGCGGATAGTACAGCAGTCCCTCGCGGCCGAAGACGAACTCGCGCCGGACGATCAACTCGCGGTCCGGGGTGGCTTCCATCTTGAGCCCATAAAAGCCGGGCTTGCCGAATTCCATTCCGCCCGGGTTCTCGGGGGCGTCGAGTTCGAAGCCCTCCGGCCAGGTGATCGTGATGGTGTCCTGCTCGCTCCAGGCGTAGCGGAACTGGAGGACGTGGCGGCGCTCGGAGGCGGGGAACAAAGGCGTGGACGTTCGCTGAAATATCAGCGGTTGGAACAGGAGGCGGCGGCCGGTGCGCTGGGCGTAGCCGGCCATCCGGAGGGAGTAGCGCAGCTTGAGGGGCGATTCGGGGTCGTCGTGGTGTTCGACGGCGATGTCCGAGACTTCCGCGCCGGGGGACTGGGCAAGGATCTGCTCGCGGACTTCATCGGTCAGCCGTTCGCCCGTGAGACCTTCCAGGCGCCGCCGCTGGCGGTAGGCTTCGTGGCCGGTGAACTCAGCCGTGACGCTGCCCTCGATGGCGCCGTCCGGGAGGAGGCGGAGCCGGGCCGCGCGGACAATGCGGGTATCCTCCGGCGCGGAGAGCGGGGTGATGAGGAAGGTAGGCGATTTGGAGTCGCTGAGAAGCGCGGCGATGCCCTGTTCGCGCCAGTCGAGCATCCCCGCAGGCAGCAGGCGGGCGCTGACGTCGAAGATACGCCACTGGCCGTCCAACTGGACGGCCATGTTGATGTTGGGGAGGAAGTAGATATCGACCAGTTCCTTGGAGAAGGAGAGGTCGTCGCGGCTGCCGACGCGCACCGGGCGGGCTTCAAGGCCCACCGATGAGGCCATGGCGGCGAACAGGGTGTTCAACTCGTTGGGCATCCCGATCCCGCTTTCGTACACTTCGGAAGCGTAGCGGCGGCGGGACTTGGGGTGCTTCTTCAGGAAGGCGGCGCGTTCGGCATCGGTGACGGAGTCGTCGTAGAGGTCGCGAACGGAGGAGCGGACGTGGCGGATGAGGGCGATGACCTTCTCTTCCGCGGTGGCGGCGTTCTGGGTGGCTGCGGCCGCGGCGGCCTTCATGCGGTTGTCGGCGCGCATGGCTTCGCGCAGTTCACGATAGTCGCTTTTGCCTTCGTTGACCCAGTATTTGTCTGGGTTCTTCTCGGGGTTGCCGGAGTCGTAATAGACCAGCATCCAGGCGCGAACATCGGCCTCCCCGGGCATCATGGGTTCCGCCTGGAAGGCCGGAACGTCCGCGAACCGGATGACGTGAAACCCACTGGGGTCTGGCGTGACGGGGGCATCGCCCCAGTTGAACCATTTCAGGCGCAGCCGGTAGACCGAGACGTTGGGGTCGAGCGGAAGAAGGTAAAAGGCGACCGAATGGGCAGGGTACTCCTGCTGAATATTGAGGCGAATATAGAGTGTGTTCGGCTCGAATTGAATCTCGCGCCAACGGTATTCGACGATGGCTCCGGGGACGACGCCGGGCAGAGCAAAGGATTTCACTTTCTGCTTGAAGCCGGCGGCGCTGAACGTCTGTTGCTCGCGGATATCGGAGCCCTTGAGTTCGAGAATGGTACCGTCGGGCAGAATGGTGCGCCCGGCGATGTCAACGATGTTGCCGAAGCGCGAGGAGGGAATGCGCACGGTGGCGGCCTCCTCCTGCCCTTTTTCACTAAAGATCTTGAGGCGGATGTAGTAGTTGAGCGTGCGCTGGAGCGACTGGCCACCCATCACTTCGTCGCGGACATGGATGCGGTGAAAGAGGGCTTCGAGGCCGGCGTTGGGGTCTATTTTCGGGGCGGCAAGTGCAAGTTGTTCGGGCGTGATGGGGTCCCACGAGACGTTGGGAGTGACATATCTCTGGCCTTGCCCGGCGGCGGACGCCAAAATCAGAAACAGAGCACAAAAAGGCAGGGTGAATTTCGGTTTAAGGGGATGCATGAGGTGGCGGTGAATAGACTCCACAGATAGATATACTGGAGAATAACCGAAGAATCAAGACAACAGATCGTTTTATCTGATACCTAAGTACTGCCTCCCCGGCGCGTAGTGTGGATTTCGCGGATACCCCCAGGCACTTTTTGCGGGACTGATTCGTGCTCGGCGAGCCCCGCGCATTCCATAATCCCGGCCAGGTGCATCCTGAGACGGGCCAGACCAGCCAGGTCACGAGACACCGCAGCCTTCCTCGCTTCGCAGAAGGGCGGCAGCATAGGCCAGCGGCGAGGTTCCCCCTCGCGCGTGACACCTGGCTTGCCCGTGGACCGTCGACGGCCTTCTCGGTCCTCCTCACGCCCGCCCGCGCCATGCTCCAGTCCCGGTTCACCGTCCGGCGCGTCACCCCCAGCGCGGACGCGCCTCGTCCTCCGTCAGCCCCACGAACTACCGCAACTCACTCACCCGCCCCAGCGCCTCGTTCAGAACGAGCCATTCCTGATGCCTGCCCGCCGCGCTTTTCATTTCAACCTCTCCAGCCGGCCTTTGCGCCGGATCAGGTTCTTGTAGTCCCACTGAATGTCCCGGGCTTTGGCCAGCCACCGTCGCAAGTTCGCCACGTCCACATCTCCAGCGGCGGTGTAGCGCGCCTCGGCCGCCTGGAAACTCCCCTCCTTCCGCAACCCCGCTTCCTCGAACGATTGCCCGCTCCAGAACAGTAACCGGATGCAGTTCTTTAACTTGCTGTACCCCACGATCGGGTTTCCATCCAAAAACCAGACCGGGTGGGCGTGCCAGACTTTACCCTCCGCCTCCGGCAGTTCACGCTCGATCTCCCGCGCCAGCAGTTCGCAGATCGCCCGATCCCCAGGCGACTGGGCTTCATGGTATTTCCTGATGTCCTCGTGCATGTCCACCTCCTGGTCCGCGGTCTGGCCCCGGGAATTCATATTGTGCATTCTAGTGCAGTTGGTCAACTCGCGCGTGGGCAGCAACGCCACAGGACTGAGCGTGACCCCGGTCACATCGCCTTACCACTGGCCGGCAGTACTATCGCATTATGACGACGCTTTTCGTTCGCCTCTTTCTGCTGAGCCTGCTGCTGACGGGATACGCTCTGGCCCACTGCGATACCCTCGACGGACCCGTGGCAACCGCCGCCCGCCAGGCGCTCGAGCGCGCCGATGTGCGGCTGGTTCTGCACTGGGTCCAACCGCAGGACGAGGCCGAGGTGCGGCGCGTGTTCGATGAGACCATCGCCGTCCGGATGCTGAATGCCCAAGGCAAACAACTGGCTGACCGGTACTTCCTCGAAACAGTCGTCCGGCTGCATCGCGCCGGTGAAGGCGCCCCGTACACGGGCTTGAAGCCAGCCGGGGAGGGCGTGGACCCCGGGGTTGTCCTCGCCGACAAGACTGTCGAGTCCGGCGATATCACCAGGCTGATCGAGGCCTTCTCCCGCCACATGGCCAGCGACATGCGCAAACGGTTCGACCGGATGGCGGCCGCCCGCAAGTTCGCCCCCGGCGATGTCGAAGCGGGCCGTCAGTTCGTCGAAGCCTATGTGGACTTCATCCACTACGCCGAATCGGTCCACAAGGCGATCGCCTCCCAGGGCCACGCGCATTAGCTCGCGCCCGATCCATCCCACAGCCGCCTTGCCCAGGCCGGCCAACTCGCATACAGTGCCCATATGCGCCTCTGGCTTCTTCCGTTGTTCGCCCTCGCGCTCGCCGCGCAGCCCCAACCGCCCGGCGGCGCGCTGGCGGGAGAGCGGCTGCGGGTGCTGGTATCGACTGACGCCGGCGGCACCGATCCCGATGACCTCCAGTCCCTCGTCCACCTTCTTCTCTATGCGGACGTGCTCGAACTCGAGGGACTGATCTCCTCTCCCTACGGGCCCGGCCGCCGCCACCACATTCTCGAAGTGATCGGCCACTACGAGAAGGACTACCCCAACCTCCGCGCCCATTCGCCGCGCTACCCCACACCCGCCGCCCTGCGGGCCATCACCCACCAGGGCGCCACCGACTCGCCGGGCCCCTCGGGCGTCGGCCAGCCCACCGCCGGCTCGCGGTGGATCGCCACCCGCGCGCTGGCCAGTGACCCGCGCCCGCTTTACGTCCTCGTCTGGGGCGGGCTGGAGGACCTGGCCCAGGCGCTCCATGACCAGCCCGCCATCCTGCCCAAACTTCGGGTGTACTTCATCGGCGGCCCCAATAAAATGTGGAGCGTGGATGCCTACAACTACATCCACACCCACCACCCGGCGCTCTGGTTCATCGAGGCCAACTCGACCTACCGGGGCTGGTTCGTAGGCGGCAACCAGGAGGGCGAATGGCATAACCGCAACTTCGCCCGCACCCACGCCGCCGCCCGCGGCGCGCTCGGCGCCTTCTTCACCTCTCTGCTGGACGGCAACCTGAAGATGGGCGACAGCCCCGCCGTGGGCTACCTCTTGCGGGGCGTGCCGGCAGACCCCGGCCAGCCTGGCTGGGGCGGCCGTTTCGTCCGCCTGTGGGATGGACGCAAGTCGGTCTTCAACCACCTGACCACCGAAGCTGATACGGCCGAAGCCTTCGGCATTGCGGAGTTTGCCCTGCCGTCTCCCGCGGGGCTGACCGCCGCGGACCACGTCCGGATTCTGTTTGACAACCGCATCCCCGCGCCCGCCTCGCGCGAGGGCGGCCTGCTGCGGTTTCGCTTTTCCCCGCGCGATGCGAAGCTGTGGTCTTATACGATCGAAAGCAGCTTTGCCGGATTGAACGGACTCTCAGGCCGCTTCACCGCCGTCCCCGGCCGCGGTGGGCCGCCCTCGAAGAGCCATTCCAACTGGTGGATCGACGACCCCTCGCCCGGTTCGGCCGAAGGCATCCACCCCGGCGCGAAACACATCAACCGCTGGCGTGTGGATTTCCTCCGCGACTTCGCCGCCCGGCTGCAGCGCTGTCTGCCGCCGTCCACACCGGGCGGAGCAGTTTCAAAATAGATCCCGGAATTCGCGCGGCGCGTCCGCTACACTTACGGCATGAAGCGCCGAGCCCTTCTCGCCCTGCCATTCACCGCAAGCCTCGGTTTCGCTCAACCGGGCTCGAAGCGGATGCAGCCGTGGGGCGACACATCGCGTCTGGGCCGGCCCTTTTCGAAGGACCCGTGTGTGATCCGGTGGCGTGGGCGTTATCTGATGTACTATTCGCTGCCGGCCTTCGGGGACGGCCGCGCGGAGGACGGTTGGGGGATTGGCATCGCGGAGAGCCCGAATCTGGTTGATTGGGTGAAGACCGGCGAAGTGCCGCCCGCGGCGGAGTATGAGCGGAAAGGGATCTGCGCGCCCTGCGCCATCGTGGTGGAGGGCCGGGTCCACTTGTTCTACCAAACCTATGGCAATGGTCCGAAGGATGCGATTTGCCATGCGGTCTCCGAGGACGGGCTGGCGTTCCGGCGCGACGATTCCAACCCCGTGTTCCGGGCCTCGGGCGGGTGGAACTCGGGCCGGGCAATTGACGCGGAGGTCTTCCGCTTCCGCGGCAGATGGTTTCTCCATGCGGCCACGCGCGACCCGCTTTCCCGGGTCCAGATGTTGACCGGCGCGGTGTCGGCCGGCGGATTCGCGCGGCAGGATTGGCGGCCGCTGGGCGACGGTCCGCTGCTGCGCCCGGAGCTTCCGTGGGAAAAGCAATGCATCGAAGCGGCAAGCGTGGTGGTACGCAAAGACGAACTGTTCATGTTCTATGCCGGCGCATACAATAATGAGCCGCAGCAGATCGGCTGCGCCCGCAGCCGCGACGGCGTCCAATGGCAACGGCTCAGCGCGGACCCGTGGTTGGCGGTGGGTGGGCCGGGGTCCTGGAATTCGAGCGAATCCGGCCACCCTGCCGCGTTCGTGGATTCCGATGGCCAGACGTACCTCTTCTACCAGGGCAACAACGATCGCGGCCGGACCTGGCTCCTGTCGTTCGTTCAGGTCGCCTGGCGTGGCGGGCGTCCGGTCGTGCAGGAGTGATGCGGGGGGGACGAAGGGCGCCACGGCCCTCCGGCTTTCCGAAGCACCGCCCAGATTCCGCTCAGATCGCCCGCTCAATCGCCAGAATCGAGGAGTCGTCCGCCGCGCCCCTCTGTCCTGACCATTCTTCCACCCGGCTCATCACCGTCTTCACACTGTCATCCAAACCGTGCGCCTGCCCGGCCTCGAAAGCCTCCAGCAACCGTTCCACCCCAAACTCCTCAGGGACCGCATTCTCGCTTTCCAGAATGCCGTCCGTCACCATGTAGATCCGGTCACCAGGCTCCAGCCGGATCGTCCGTTCCTCGAAGGCCGCGCTCTCCAGCAGCCCAACCGGAATCCCTGTGGTCTCCCCTACAATCGGGCTCGCGCCGCTCGTGCAGTGAACCGGTCCCAGGTGCCCGGCGGCCACATACCGAAACTCCCCGCTCTCGCGATTCAGCACTCCATAAACCATCGTGAAGTGCCGCGTCACGCCGCCTGCCGGTAGAAACTGGCGGTTCAACCGGGACACTACGTTCGCTGGCGAGGCAATGCCGTATGTGCCCGGCTTCTCCGGATCGGCCTCATACAGGAACGAGCGCTCCGGCGCCGCCGAGAGCATATAGGTCAGCGTCACCGACAGCAGCGCCGCCGCCACCCCATGCCCGGCCACATCGAGGATATAGACGCCCAGATGCTGGTCGTCGAGTGCGAGAACATTCAGTGAATCCCCGCCCACATCAATACACGGCCGCGTGCGATAGGCAAAATGGAAACCCGGAAACCGTGGCAGGTCCACCGGCAGCAGCGCGCGCTGTGTCTCGGCGGCGGCCTCGAGATCCTGCTTGATGATGTCCGCGGCGGACTTGAGCCGCTTATTGGCCACCACCAGCGCCTCCTGCGCCTCCACCTCGCCGGTCACATCCGACTGGACGCCGATCAGATGCGTCACCTCGCCCGCCGCGTCCCGCACCGGGGTAATCGACAGCCGGTTCCAGAACGGCGTCCCGTCCTTGCGGTAGTTCAACAGTTGCACTGTGATCTCCCGCTGCTCACGAATCGCAGCCCGCAGCGCATCCACCGTCGCCGGATCGGTCCCCGGTCCCTGCAGGAACCGGCAATTCCGTCCCAGCACCTCTTCCACCGGGTATCCAGTGAGCCGCTCGAACCCGGCATTGATGTAGATCAGCGGTTGATCGGGCAGCCTCGCGTCGGCTATCGTGATCCCCTCGGCGCAGGCCGCCAGCGCACGGTCCTTCAGTTCAAGCTGCGCCTGTGCCGCTTGCCGGTCGAGCAGCTTGGCCAGGGTGGCTTCGAGTGGAGTCGGTATCATCGCCGCCGTCTCTTGCAGCATCTTACTTCATCCGGCGGATCAGAGCCTTCCAGGCCCGCACCCCGGCTGACTCTTGCCGCCCGAGGCGCTCAGTCTCCCGCCGCCGCCGTTTCCAGAGCCGCCGCACGCAGGCCCGACAGGTACTCGAAGGCAAGCGCCGTCTGATTGTGAACGTACTCGATGCCCGCGGGCGCGCCGTTTGCCAGCGCCGGGTGGCAGAACTCCCAGTTCACGTACCCCTGATACCCCCATGCCGCCAGTTCGTCCACATAAGCCGGATAGGCCACCTGCCGCCCCCAGAACTTCTTGTCGAAGTAGCCTCCCGCTACCAGCGCCACCGCGCCATCCTCGCCGCGGGCAAATTCCCCGTTCATGTGGGAGTGGACCTGCACGTGCCGGCTCGCTTGCGCCATCTCGCGGGCATGGGCGGGCGAGTCCGCTTCCGGCTCGATGTTGATGTCCATGCACGCCTTGAACGCCGGCGAACCCACCTCCTCGATCAACTCGAGCACATCCTGATACCGGTTCACGATGTCGGGCCCATGGTTCTGCATAGCCAGCACGACGCCTTCGTCCTCCGCCACGCGGCAGAGTTCCCGCATTGCATCCACCACAAACCCGCGCCGGTCCCCTTTCCAGAAGCCGTACTGGTTGTAGCTGTAGGTATCGTCATAGGTGCCCAAACCGTCGTGCAGGGTGATTCCCCGCCAGGCCGCGAACACCTTGCACAGCGGAGACCCCAGATCCCGCGCCAGCCTTATGCATTCGCGGACATAAAGGATCATCGCCTCCCGCTGAATGGGTACCGGGCTCGACAGGTCGCAATTCGGCGACACCGCGCAGATCTCGATTCCCAGTTCGCCCGCCAGATCCCGCAGCCGCTTGCGGTCGTCCGGCGAGAGGTCCATCGGCATGGCGTGCGGGCGCTCCGCATCCAACTCGACACCCTCCCAGCCCTGCCGCTTTGCGAGGGGAAGCAGGTCGAAGAGATTGACCGCTTCGCCCTGATACCAGACACCCCGGTAGGTCACGCTATACAGCCCGATTTTCATCGCCTGCTCCTCTTCATGTTCAATGAGACCCGCATGCAGCCTCCCGTTCTTCCACCTCACCTGCTCCCAGGATCGAAGCGGCATGGCTCTCCACGCTCTGCGCCGCATTCCTCAGAGGTTTGTTGACCGAAATCCCCACGCAGGAGGCGGGCTCATGGCGGAGATTCCTTTCCTCGCCCGCGATTCTATCAAGCGCAACACCGTGACCCAAGTAGGGCCACGCCCGAAGCCCTTCCGGACCCGTCCCGGCCCCGAGGTCGAGCCTCGGATGGCGCCGGTGAAGCCGTCAGGCCATTAGCATCAGCCTGATCCCGCCCGCAGGGATGTCCCATGGAGCCCATCACCGATGACTCGCAGGAAGCTCAATGAGTCGCGCACATGGTCCAGCCGCCTCACATTTCGCGCGGAGACGAATGAGGACCTTTATGCTCATGTCAATCCTGATGCAGGCGGCGCTCATAGCCCAGGGTGAGTCCATGTATCGCCACCAGTCGGGCATCGAGTTCACCCACCCATCCCAATGGACGGTCCGCGCCGAGGGCGAGCGCGTCATCGTAACTCCGGCGGACGCCGCTCGGGATGCGGCGGGCCAACCGCTCGAGGTCTGTTGGTTCGCCGGCGAGGATGCCGAGGGGATCGCCTCGGCCCAGGACCCGCGCGTCGCCGAGTACCTCGAAGGCCAGTTGCGCCAGTGGCAACCGGCCCTCAAGCGCTTGCCCGCCGGGAGGACGCTCGCTACCGGACTGGGCGAGGCCACCGTCATCGGCTTCGAAGTGCCCAACCTGGGTCTCCGAATGGAGGCCTACGCGGTCGTGCGGGACGGGGCTGCCGTGGTGATGCTCCATGCCGCGCGCGCGGACCTGTTCGAGAAGCGCCAGGCCGCAATGAGCCGGATTTTCGCCAGCCTCAGACAGGGCCCGGCGCCCCCGCCCGCGGCCAACGGAATCGTCGGCGTGTGGCGGCGCTCGCAGTACATTCGCACCAGCCCGGGCGGATCGTCGGGGACGATCTCCTCCACCACTTACTTCTTCTTCGAGTTCGCCGCCGACGGCTCGTTCCGCTTCGTCGAGCGCGACCGGATCTCCGGCAACACGGCCGATCTGGGCGTGATTCTGGGCCGCGATTCCGGAGCCCAGGTCCGCACCGGACGCTGGAGCGCCGAAGGCGGAATGATGAAACTCGTATGGGCCGACGGCACCATCGAGTCCTATCCCTACGCGGTGAGCGCCACCACCCTCCGGCTCTCACTCAGCGGCGGGCGCAAGCCGTGGGTGTTCGACCGAGTGGCAGGGCAGTGATCCGGAAACCGGCCCACGATTTCGAATCACGACCGTCTGCCGATGATCAAGTAGTACACGCGACGTAGTCCGATCATCGGGGGGCATGCTGCTGACGTTCAAGCATGGCGGCCCGGCGTGCCGGCCGAACCACCCGAAGCTGAGGCTCCGAGACGGGGCCCAGACCTCCCCGAACGCCGCCCCCCGCTCATGCCCGCCCGCGCAACTCCCGGTGCAGCCATGCCCGCGCCATGCTCCAGTCCCGGTTCACCGTCCGCCGTGTCACCCCCAGCGCAGACGCCACCTCGTCCTCCGTCAGACCCGCAAAGTACCGCAACTCCACCACCCGCCCCTGCCGCGGGCTCAACTCCGCCAGCCTCTCCAGCGCCTCGTTCAGAACCAGCAATTCCTCATCGCTGCTCGCCGCGGGCGCATCCAGGCCGTCCACGTGCGCCGTCCCCTCGCCGCCTCCGCGCTTTGCCGCCCGCCGCCCCCGCGCATGATCCACCAGAATCCGCCGCATCGCCCGCGCCGCCACCGCCAGGAAATGCGACCGGTCCTCAAACTGCTCGTCCGCCCCCGCCAGCCGCAAATACGCCTCATGCACCAGCGCCGTCGGACTCAACGTATGGTCGGCCCGCTCGCCCTGCATCCGCGCCGCTGCGATCCTCCGCAACTCCCCATAAATCAGCGCAAACAGCCGCTCCTCAGAACCCTGCGCTCCTTCCCGCAGGCTCCGCAGCAGCCGCGTCACCTCATGCTGGCTCCCGGTTTGACTCCAATCCCCTGCCATCGTCAACCCTCGCATCCCTCGTTCAGACAAATCCTGCCAATCATCCAATTGAACGAATTGCACTCGGATATACTGTTCCGAATCAGTATGAGCGCCGGTGGCCTCAGTCGTCAACAATACGAGCGCATGGAACGCCTGTTCGAGGCCGGACTCGGTAAGTCACCCGGCGAACTCGAGGCCCTCCTCCAGGATTGTGACGACACCCTCGTCCGCCAGGAACTCGCCCGCCTCTGGGCCGAACTGCCCGAAATCCCGCCTACTTTTCTCAGCGTCCCCGCCCCTCAACCCCTCCCCGAATCCCGGAATCTGCTCGCCCCCGGCCAGACCGTCGCCAACCGCTTCACCGTCCTCTCTCTCATCGGCGAAGGCGGCATGGGCGAAGTCTATCGCGCCCGCGACGAACGCCTCGAACGCATCGTCGCCCTCAAAGTCCTCCGCTTCCGCTTCGCCGCCGGCGAGGCGGACCGCCTCGAACGCGAAGCCCGCACCATCTCCTCCCTCAGCCACCCCCGCATCTGCGCCCTCCACGACCTGGAAACCGACGGCGGCCAACTCTGCCTGGTCATGGAGTACATCGAAGGTGAAACCCTTGCCGATCGCCTCCGCCGCGGCCCTGTCCCGCAGCCCGAAGCCCTCGACCTTGCCCTGCAGATCTGCGCCGGCCTGCGGCACGCCCACCAGCAGGGCGTCGTCCACCTCGACCTGAAACCCTCGAACGTGATGATCGGCGCCTTCGGCGCGAAGCTCCTCGACTTCGGCATCGCCTCGCGCGGAGCGTTCCGCAAATCTCCGGCCGGCGCCATGGGCACCCCAAAATACATGAGTCCCGAGCAGGCCGCCGGCGCCAGTGTGGACGCCCGCTCCGATATCTACAGCTTTGGACTCCTGCTCTGCGAAATGCTGGCCGGCAAAGGAGCCGCCACCCGCGTCTCGGCGGCCCGGCCCTCCACGGCCGCCGATCTGCAGCGCCTGCTGCCCGACCTGCCCCGCCGCCTCGCTACCCTCCTCGCCCGCTGCCTCCAGCAGGATCCCGAACTCCGCTACCAGCACGCCGGCGATCTCGAACCCGCTCTCGCCGCCCTGGCCGCTCCCCCGCGTCCGGGCACGGTCCGCGCCCGCTGGCTCGGCGCGGCCGCCGCACTCGTCACGCTCGCTACCCTCGCCGGGTTCCTCATCGTTCAGGGCAATTCCGACCCCGGTCCCATGCGCCCCGTCCCCATCACCAGCTACGAAGGCGTCGAGTACGATCCCTCCCTCTCGCCCGACGGCCGCGAAGTCGCCTTCATGTGGGACGGCCTCGACCGCGACCACTTCAACCTTTACGCTCAGGCCGTGAAGGACGGCGTCCCTCGCCGCCTCACCAACAACCCCCTCGCTGAGTCATCCCCCAGATGGTCGCCCGACGGCGCCTGGATCGCCTTCGCTCGCGAGTCGGCGCTCTACCTCATTTCCCCCTCCGGCGGCCTCGATCGGAAAATCGCCGATCTCAGCCCCCCATCCAGCGTCGCCTGCGGCCACAACTTCGGGTGGGCGCCCGACTCTCACTCCCTCTTCTTCGTCCCCCCCGCCGAGCCCGGCTCCCCCACCGCCGTCCACCGCATCAACATCCATACCGGCGCCACCCAGCAAGTCACCCGTCCCCCGGCCGAAGTCCATGGTGACTTCTGCCCCCAGGTTTCGCCCGACAATCGCCAACTCCTCTTCATCCGGCGGCCGCGTCAACGCACGCCCATGTTCCATGTCGCAACGCTCTCCCCGCAACTCGAAATCCTCTCGGAGCGGCCCACCACTCCGGTGCGCGGCACCACCCCCACCTGGGCGCCGAACAGCCGCGAGTTGATCTTCTCGTTCAATACGCAAGCGGGCGTCTTCCTCCACCGCGCTCCCATTGATCGCGAAGCCGACCCTCAACCGCTCCCCTTCGGCGAGGAGGGCATCTACCCCGTAATCTCCCGCACGGGCAACCGCCTTGCCTACATGCGCCGCGTCCTCGATGTGGACATCTGGCGCATTCCGCTTGGTCCCGCCGGACCCGGCGCGCCCACCCGCATGTTCGTTTCCAGCCGTTGGGATGTCGGCGCGCAATACTCCCCCGACGGCCGCCAGATCGCCTTTCTCACCAACCGCTCCGGACCCTATGCGCTCTGGGTTGCCTCCGCCGATGGCACGGGTGCAAGGCGCATCGCCGAACGCGCCATGGGCGTCATCCGCTGGTCCCCCGATGGCAGCCGCATCGCCTACACCTCGGCTGGCGGCATCTACTCCATCCCCGCCGCCGGAGGCCAGCCCGAACGAATCATCGGTGGCGGCACCCCGCTCATGAACCCAGCCTGGTCCCGCGACGGCCAATGGATCTACTACAGCTCCGAGCAGACCGGCCGCCCCGAAATCTGGCGCGCGCCCGCCGCCGGCGGCAGACCCCAACAAGTCACCACCACCGGCGGCTCCATCGCCCTTGAGTCCTTCGACGGCCGCCACCTCTACTGGATCCACACCGAAGGCCGCCAGCCCGGCCTCTACTGCCGGCCCGTCCAGGGCGGCCCCGTCCAGCGAGTCTCCGATCTGATCGTGAACCGCGCCGCCATCGCCGCCTCGCCCCATGGCCTCTACTTCATCCCCATGGGCAATATGGACGGCAACGCCGTCGTCGCCCTGCACCACCCGGACTCCGGCGACATCACCCACCTGTTCGAACTCCCCGTCCGCCGCCGCTGGACCAACGGCACCATCTCGCTTTCCCCCGACCTCCGCAGCCTCCTCTACGCCGTATACGACATGCGCGGCGACCTCATGCTCATCGAAAATTTCCGCTAACCCGTGTCGCAATTTTCGCGCGGTTGCCGCTAATGAAGGCAGATGTCCGATTCGGGCCTGCTCGCAGGCTGAAAGGCGAAACCGATGCAAACACTCTCCATCCCCCGTCCACGCACCCTCGTGGCCGCCACGCTCCTCACTTTTCTCGCGGCATCCCAAACCCTGGCTGCGCCGCCCTGGCACAAGCACAACGCGCACCCTGGCAAAGGCCAAGCCGCCAAAGGCAAACCCACTCCGCCGTCCAAGGACTACGAAGTTGTTGAAATCCAGTTGCCCGCCGATGCTGTGGGAGGCGGCGCCTTTTCAATCAATAACAGCCAAACCGTTGGAGGTATCTACACAACTTTCAATGGCGAAGATCTCACCTTCCTCTGGTCGAGAGGAAAGCTGGAACTCTTCCGCCACCCGGGATCGAAGATCACTGCAATGCCCAGCGTCACTGATTCCGGCAATACACTCTATGGCAACTGGGGCTCAGAAACCGTGCAGCATGCGGGCATCTACAACCGGAGAACCGGCAAGTACACGCAATTTCCCGACATCCCCGGCAAGCCGATGAATTATGGCCAGCAAATGAACAATGCCGGTATCGGCTCGGGCATGGCCTGTGAAGGGGATTGGTACAACAGCTTCAACTGCGTCCCCTGGCTCTGGGATGGTTCCGGCTATCAGTTCCTTTCGCTCCCCGCGGGCCTCGACCAATTCGCCTACGGAATCAACAACCGCGATCAAATCGTCGGCGGTGTCTTCATTGCCCCACCCTTCGAAATCGCGATGTATCTCTGGGATCGTGGCAAAGTCACCACTCTCCTCCCCGGCACCAAGGGAAACGCGTGGGGCATCAATGATCGCGGTCAGGTGCTGGCGATCATCGAGGTCGATCCCACTGAGCTCTTCCGCATGGTGCTGATTGAGAAGGGCTCGTACACACGACTGCCACAATTCCCCGGTTCGCTCCAGACCGCTTGGTGGGGTCTCAACGAGCGTGGCGACCTCGCCGGTTACTATTGGGAGGACTTCTCCTTACCCCCGAAAGCCATCGTCGCCTGGAGACGATAGACTCTCTCCCCACTCCCCGGTGGCGGCCCCGCCGCCACCCCTACCCCATCCCCTTCGGCGCATCCCAATAGAACACCCCCGGCTCCTGTAACTGCCGCGGCGGCGTCCGTGCCGTCTTCAAATACGCCTCCATCCGCGCCAGCACCTTCGGCTCCCGCCCCGCCAGATCATTCGCCTCCTTGCGGTCCGCCCTTAGGTTATACAGCTCCAGCGGCCCGTCCGGCTTCGGCCGCACCACCTTCCAATCCCCGTTCCGCGCCGCCTGCATCGGGATCTCGTCCGCAAACCGGTTCTCCTTCCCGATCCAGCGCGGCAATTCCCAATACAGCCACTCCGGCCGCCGCTTCTGCGTCTGCCCCTGCAGCGCCGGCGCCACGCTCACGCCATCGATGCCCTCCGGCGCTTTCGCCCCCGCGAACTCGGCCAGCGTCGGCAGCATGTCGCAGAAGCTCCAGGGCATCGAACTCACCCGCCCCGCCGGCACCCGCCCCGGCCAGCGCGCGATCATCGGCGTCCGGATCCCGCCCTCATACAGGTTCTGCTTGTGCCCCCGGAAACCGCCGCTCGATCCAAAGTAGTCCTCGTCAATCAACCCCAGCGCACACCCGTTATCGCTCGTGAACAGGAACAGCGTATTCTCCTCCTGCCCCAGCTTCTTGACCAGCTCCATCAGCCGCCCCACCTCGCGATCCAGCCGCGTCACCATCGCCGCATACGCCGCCCGCATCTCCGGCTGGTCGGCATACCGCGAACCGGGCCGCGAAAACCCGCGCTCGGGGAACTTGCCCCGGTACTCGGCAAACGAATCCTCCGGCACCAGCAGCTCCCAGTGAGGAATCGTCGATGGCACATAGCAGAAGAACGGCTGGCGGGCGTTGCGCTCAATGAACGCCGCCGCCTTGTCCATAATCACATCGTGCGAATAGGTCGTCCTGCGCCCGCCCTCGTTGCCGGGCAGCGGATACAGATCCTCGTTGTGGACCAGCAGGCGCGGGTAGAAGTTGTGCGCATGCACCTGGTGCAGATACCCGAAAAACTCGTCGAACCCCTTCTTCGGCGGCGCGCCCGGCGTGCCCCGGTCGCCCAGCCCCCATTTGCCATAACCGCCCGTCGCATAGCCCGCCTGCTTCAGCACCATCGCCAGCGTCACATCCGGCGCGGCCAGCGACTGCCCGCCCGTATTGCCGCGCACCGAGGTGTGACCCATGTGATAGCCGGTCATCAGAACGCTCCGCGACGGTGCGCACACCGTGCAGCCCGCGTAGGCGTCCGTGAACCGCAGCCCCTCGGCTGCCAGCCGGTCGATGTTCGGCGTCCGGATCTGCTTCTGGCCATAACAGCCCAAATCGCCATAACCCAGATCATCGGCCATGATCAGAACGATGTTGGGCGGGCGGCGGGTCTGCGCCCGGATGAAAGGAGCGGCCCCGGCCGCGAGGCCAGCCTGCGCAAGTACGCTCCGGCGAGTCAGCTTCGGCATGCCCATATCCTACACCGCGCCCTGGCGGCCCGCCTACCGCCGCAACGGCACCCGCACCAGCACCCACGCAATCGCCGCGAACGCCGCCAGGGACAGCCACCCCGCCGTGGCGCCGTACCACGGGAAGTGCGTCTGCCCCGTCAACCATTCCGGAATCGAGCGCGCTTTGGCCACAAACAGCACCGCCAGCACGATCCCCAGAATCGCTTCGCCCGCGATCAGCCCGGAAGCCAGCAGCGTGCCCCGGTCCATCGCCTCCGCCCGTCCCTTCGCCAGCTTCGAGAACACCCACTGCAGCACCCCGCCCAGAAAGATCGCCGACGACGTGTCAAAGGGCAGGTACATCCCCACCGCCACCAGCATCAGCGCCCGCGCGCCCATCAGCAGCAGCGCCACGCCGCCCGCCGCGCCCAGCGCCAGCAGGCCCCACGGCATCTGTCCGCTCATAATCCCCTGTGCCAGTTGCGCCATCAGCCCCGCCTGCGGCGCCGGCAGCGCCCGTCCGCCCAGCCCTCCGGTCTCGAGGTTCGCCTCGTGCAGCGCCACCACCGGCAGGAAGAGGAACAGCGACAGCAGGATCACCGCCAGGATCTCCACCACCTGCATCTTCCATGGCGTGCCGCCCAGCAGGTGCCCCGCCTTCAGATCCTGAATCAATGAGCCCGATACCGAGATCGCCACTGCCACCACCGCCGCCACCCCCAACACCGCCGCCGCGCCTGCCGTGCCGGTCACCCCCAGCGCCAGCAGCACCATCGCCGCCAGCACCAGCGCCGTCAGCGTCAACCCCGACAGCGGCTGATTCGACACCCCCACCAGTCCCGCCAGGTAGCCGCCCACCGCGCACAGCAGAAAGCCTGCGCCCCCCATGATCATCGCCGTCACCAGCGCCGGTCCCCACGCGCCCGTGAAGCTGTGATAGATCAGCGTCACCGGGACGATCAGCAGCGCCAGGGACCCCATGATCCAGCGCGCCGGGATATCCCGCTCCGTCCGCTCCGGCGCTGCTCCGCCGCCCTCGCCCCGCGACCGCCGGAACGCCCCGCCCACCGACTGCGCGATCGCCCCCCGCATCGAGTACATCGTGTTCGCCGCCCCCACCAGCATCATCCCCACCGCCACCGGGCGCACCACGTTGTACCAGACCGTGAATGCCGCCACGTCCGGCTCCACGCCGCCCAGCCGCGCCGGCAGGTCCGGATCGAAGAACAGCAGCAGCGGAATCAGCACCCACCACGCCAGCACCCCGCCCGACACGTTCACCGACGCGTACTTCGGCCCGATGATGAATCCGATGCCGATCAGCGCCGGCGACAGCGCCGGCGTGGACCACGCAATCCCGCCCGCATGTGCCACGTTGCCAATCGGTTCCCGGGAAAAGTTAAAGTGCCGCACCACCGCGGCCGGAAACGCCAGAAACCCCTCGGCATACTCGCGCAGCACGGGCAGCCCCCGCTCCGACTTCAGGAACTGGATCGCCGCCCCGAACGCCATTCCGCCGAACACCAGCCGCGGCGCATCGCCCGCATCCTGTCCCGCCCGCACGATCTCATAGGACGCCACGCTCTCCGGCCACGGCAGCCCCGCCTCCACGCACAGCGCCCGCCGCAGCAGGATGATGAAGAACACGCCCAGCAGTCCGCCGGCCAGCAGGATGAAGCTCGCCTCCCAGTAATGCCCGCGCAGCCCCGTCCACAGCCGCCGCCCGCCCACGTCCAGCAGCAGAAACGCCGGCAGCGTGAAGATCGCCCCCGCCACCAGAGCCTCGCCCACGCTGGCCGCCGTGCGCGCGATGTTCTGTTCGAGCACGCCGCCCCGGAACGCCGGCAGCCGGAACAGCGCCATCGCGATCACCGCCGCCGGGATGGTCGCCGCCACCGTCTGCCCCGCCTTCAGTCCCAGCCACGCATTGGCCGACCCGAAGACGAAGGCGAGGAACAGGCCGAGGGCTACGGCCTTGAGGGAGAGTTCACGTTCGGTTGGCGCCGGGGTCACAAGGTTTACAGGATAGCGCGGCCGGGATCAGGACCACGCGGCGCGCGTCTTCTCGACGGAGGTCCGGATGAGTTCTTCGAAGGCGGGGCGGTCGAGGTCGGAAAAGCGCTTGAAGTACAAGCAGCCCTTTCCGGTCTTGTACTTGCCGAGACGCTCCATGAGACCGCCGAATTCCTGAAATCCGTCGAAGGAGCAGGTGACATAAACGCTCATATTGGCCTTTCGCGGGGAGAAGCCGGTCAGGAACCAATCGCCTTCGCGGCCGGAGGCGTACTTATAATGGCACGTCCCGAAGCCGACGATGGAGGCGCCCCACATGCGGGGTTCGGCTCCGGTGGCGGCACGCATGATCCCGATGAGGGTTTCGCAGTCGTCGCGGCGGGCGGGATCCACGGTGGCCAGGAAGGCGGCGACGGTGGTTTGATCGGGTTTGGTCTTGAGTTCGGCCACTGCGGTTTCACCTCGCGACGGGCGAAAAGCCCGTTTCGTGCTTCCAGGCTTCCATGGTGTTATAGACAATCGGGCAGTAGCATGCCCGGTCGATGTACTGCCACATCCGGCTCGCGCGCGAGCCTTCGCCCTTCACTGTGTGGGGGAACAACTGGCAGGCGTCGGGCCGCGCCTCGTATACCGTACACTCATTGCCGCTGAGGAAGACGCAGCCCGCGCCTTCCTCGCGCATCAGGATCCGCCCTTCTTCGTCGTCTTCCTTGGTGTAGTGGCGCAGGAAGTGACCCACGGTCACGCCCAGAAACTTGGCGAGCTTGGCGGCGTCGCGGTCGGTCACCTTCGCCGTCGCCACGCGGCAGCAGTTGCCGCACTCCCGGCAGTCGATCTGGTCCTCGATCTCCCGCGCGATCGCTTTCAGCCGCCGCTCGACATAGTTGTGCGACTTCAGGTAGCGGCGGAAGCGCTCGTTGTCCTTCCGCCGCTGTTCGCCCAGCCGGGCGATCTGGACCAGGTCGGTGATCATGGTCAGAACTTCACGCTCTTGGCCTCAAAGTCTCCGGCGCGCACAAAGACGGCCTTCGACAGGTCGAGGTACTTCTTCATCGCCGTTTGAATCTGGGCCGGCGTCAGCGCCGCCACCTTCTCTTCAATCGTCTTGTCCCAAGCCATCGTCCGGTCGAGGTAGCGCCCTTGGGCGAGCCGGCCGGCGAGTTGGGCGTCGTTCGACCGCCCCATCGTCCGGCTCTGCAACCACGCCTTCTTCGCCGCCTCCACCTCCTCGGCCGAGTAGCCATCGTTCAGGATCTTCGTCAACTCATCCTTGAACGAAGCCTCCACCTGCGGCGCCTTGTCCGGCGCGCAGATGGCCTGCGCCATGAAGGTTCCGCTGTCATCCAGCGCGCCGGCGTTGAACATGCTGCCCACGCCGTAGCTCAGCCCTTCCTTGCCGCGGATGCGCGCGAACAGGCGGCTGTTCAGCGGCTGCTGGCCCAGGATGTAGTTGCCCATCAGCAGCGCCGGATAGTCCGGGTCGGTGTCCTTCATCTGCACCGGAATGTAGGCCAGCCACAGCGCGTTGGCCTTCTCCGGCGTGTCCAGCGCCTTGGCCGTGGGCGCGATCGACTTGAACGGCCGCTGGATCCGCACGAACGGCTTCGGGCTCTTCCAGTTGTTGAACAGCGAGGCGACCTGCTGCTGCACGCTCTCGGGCTCGAAGTCCCCGACGATGGCCAGTTCGCCCTGCGCCACGCCATAGAACTGCGCGTGGAAGTCCTTCACGTCTTCCAGCTTCGCGGCCTTGAGGTCGGCGAGCTGCTCCTCGACCGTCTTCACATACCGGATGTCGCCCTTCGGGTAAGGCGAGGCGAGCCGCTGCATCTCGCGGATGGCCACCATCTGCGGCTCCGTGCTCATCTTCTCCAGCCCGGCGAGCGACTGCTGCCGGAGCTGCTCGAACTCATCGGCCGGGAACGCCGGCTCCTTCAGGATCTCGGCCAGCAGGTCGAGCGCCGGCTTCAGATTGGCCCGCGTCGTGGTGATGCTGGCCGAAGCGCCCTCCAGGCCGCCGCCCACGTTCAGCGTGGTCTTCAGCTTGCTCAGCTCGTCCTGAATCTGCTGCCGGGTCCGGGTCTTCGTGCCGCGCATCAGCATCTGCCCGGCCATCGCCGCGGCTGTCTCGCGGCCCTTGAGCGTCTCCTCGCTGCCGAAGCGCAGGGAGAGCGTGGCGGTCACCTGCTCGCCGCGCGTCTTCTTCTGGACAAAGGCCAGCTTCAGCCCGTTGGCCAGGTCGGCGCGGATCGTCCGCCGGTCGATGTTCTCGGGCGACGGGTCGAAGGCCTCGCCCTGCGTCACCAGCGCCTCGCCTTTGTAGTCCTTCACCAGCGATTCCACGTCCGGCGCCTCGGGCACTTCGGCGCGCACCGGGTTGTCGTCAGGAATGAACAGCCCCACGGTGCGGTTGGACTCGATGAAGTACTTCTCGGCCGCCGCCTGCACTTCCTCGAGCTTCACCTTCCGTATCATGTCGCGGTAGAGGAAGAACAGCCGCCAGTCGCCCATCGACTGCCATTCGCTCAACCCCAGCGCGACGCGCTCGCTGTTGTTGATCGTCTGCTGGAACGAGCGCTCTTCCTGCTGTTTGATCCGGTCGAGTTCCTCCTGGGTGAACTTGCGGGTCCGGATCTCGTCCACCACCGCCAGCGCCGTCTTGTGCGCCTCGTCGAGCGAGTTCTCCTTGCGGACATCGGCGGTCAGGAAGGCCATGCCCGGGTCGCGTAGCTGGAATGTGAACATGGATGCCCGCGACGCTTTCTTGGTCTCCACCAGCGCCTTATGGAGCCGCCCGGCGGGCACGTCGCCCAGGATCCGGGCCGCCATCTCCACCGCCGGATACTCCGCGTGCGCCCCTGGCGGGATCTTGTAGCCGATCATCAGCGCCTGGGTCTCGCCGCGCCGCCGCAACACCACTTTGCGCTCGCCGTCCTGCACCGGCTCCGTCGTGTAGGTCTGCTGGAGCGCGCGCGACGGCCGGGGGATCGGCGCGAAGTACTTGTGGACCAGGGCCAGTGTTTCGGCTTCGTCGATCTTGCCCGCCACCACGAGCAGCGCATTGTCCGGCTGGTAGTAATAACGATAGAAGGCCTGCAGCCGCTCGATCGGCACGCGCTCGATGTCGGACCGGGCGCCGATTGTGGTGTTGCCGTAGTTATGCCATTCGAACATCGCCGCCAGCACGCGTTTCAGGAGCACGTTCGTGGGCGAATTCTCGCCGGCCTCGAATTCGTTGCGGACCACCGTCATTTCGCTGTCGAGGTCGGACTTGGCGATGAAGCTGTTCACCATGCGGTCGGATTCCAACGACAGGGCCCAGTTCAGGTTCTCGCTTGAGGCCTGGAAGGTCTCGAAGTAGTTGGTCCGGTCGAACCAAGTGGTGCCGTTCGGGCGGGAGCCGTGGTCGGACAGCTCCTTCGGGATGTTCGGGTGGTTCTTCGAGCCTTTGAACATGAGGTGTTCGAGCAGGTGCGCCATGCCGGTCTCGCCATAGCCCTCGTGGCGCGAGCCGACCATGTAGGTAATGTTCACCGTGATGGTGGACTTGGTGGGGTCGGGGAAGAGCAGGACGCGGAGGCCATTGGCGAGGCGGTACTCGGTGATGCCCTCGACGCTCGCATGGCGGGTGATGCCCGGAGGGAGCGCGGTTTGCGCCGGCAGCGTGCCGACGAGCAGGGTGAGAGCCAGAGCGAGGGTGACAATCCGCCGGAAAGCGGATTTGGGGGTTACGGTTTGCGGTTGCATCGGTATTTCTGATGCTAGCATCCGCCTTGGCGGCGGCCCAAGCCTTTACGGACGAACGCGCGGCGCGGGCAATCCCATCCCCTCGAACTCGCGCGCAGGAAGAATTCCGGCGCCGGGCTTCGCAATGGCCCACATCTCGGCGAGGAACGCTGCGACAGCGGTGGCCAGCATGAATCCGAAGAACCCGCAGAGGCCCCAGACAAGCAGTGCCGCTCCTTCCGGAATCTCCACGCCTCCGGTTATCAGGCTTAAGACGGCCATGTTGCCTCCTCGTTTGGGTTTGGAAGAGAATATCGCAGCCTGTTACAAGAATCAACAGAAATCTGGATGGAAGGGTCAAAAAGGTGATGGGGCGCGCGGCGGTTTGGCAGATAAGCCATTTCTGTTCTAAGGGTTGGGCCGGGTCTGGGTTCGTTTTGCAGATTCGTGTTTGGAGGCGTTCCAGCGGCAGGCCCGTTGGCGGGGGTGGCGGTGCAGGCGTACGCGCTAAACGAACCCAGAAGTGGGGTAAGACATTGAAAGAATGAGGGTTGTTGGCAGTTTTCGCGCTTTTGGCTTGGATGCGATGGGAGCAGAATTTTGGATTTAGCGAATAAGTCGCCAGGAATCTGTTGGATAGGCCGGGTCTGGGTTCGATTTGGAAAACCGCGGTGGCGGGCGAGGCCGGGATGGGGGCGGGCGAAGGCGGGGGCGCGGAAGGGTATTTGCGAATCGAACCCAGAGTGGGGGTAAGTGGTTGGCGGGATTGGGTTTGTTCGTACATTTCTGTTTTCCTTTGCGTGGGGACGAGATTCGATCGTCCGGTTCCATTGGAGCCCCTGGGTGGGCGGGGGTCGAACCATAGGTTCCGGCAAGTGGTTGAGGATGGGCGGGAAATAGTTTTTGGAATGGTGTGACGGGGAAGGGATGGGCGGGTTTTTTCGCCCTAGCGCTGACGGGCGAGGGTGGGGGGTGTTGGGATCGTTATACAATCATCCGAAATGATGAAATTTTTCCATGCCACTCTGGTGTTGCTGGTGTGCGTGCTTGCGGCGCCGGCTGAGACTTTGCGGGTGATGAGCTTCAATGTGCGGTATCCGGCTTCGGGGGATGGGCAGAACCGGTGGGAAGTGCGGCAGGATACGCTGGTGCGGACGATCCGGCTGAAGAACCCCGACATTGTTGGGACGCAAGAGTTGTTCTACATTCAGGGCGAGTATATTGCCGTAAACTTGCCCGAGTATGAGTGGTTTGGCAACAGCCGGCGCGGGAACCGCGAGGACGAGCACATGGGCGTGTTCTACAAGCGCTCGAAACTGCGGGTGATCGAGTCGGGGAACTTCTGGTTGTCGGAGACGCCGGAGGTGGCCGGATCGCAGGCGTGGGGGGCGACGCTGCCGCGGATGGTGACGTGGGCGCTGTTTGAAGTGCGGGCGTCGGGCAAACGCTTCTATCTCTACAACACGCACTTCCAGCACACGGCGCAGGGCAACGAAGCCCGGGTGAATTCCGCCAAGCTGGTGGCCGAGCGGATCGGTAGGCTGCCGGCCGCTGTGCCCGTGATCCTGACCGGGGACTTCAATGCCGCCGCGCCGGATGCCGAGCCCTACAAGATCCTGACCGCCAACCTGACGGACGCCCGCCCGACGGCTGCGCGCGTGCTGGGGCCGGAAGGCACATCGAGCGGGTTCTCGGGGCGTGTGTCCGACCGCCGCATCGACTGGATTCTGTATCGCGGTCCGTTCAAGGTGCTGGAGTTCGAGACAGTCACCTACAACGAGGACGGGCGTTATCCGTCGGACCACTATCCGGTGATCGCGGTGTTCGAGCACTGAGCCCGCGCGGTCAGGTTTTGGCGAGCTTCTCGAAGAGGTCGTAAAAGATCGGGTCGCGGTTGCAGTTGGTGGCGACGCGGATGGGGTGGCGTCCGGGGCGGAGGGTGTAGGTGAGGTCGTCGTTGAGGACGGGGCTGGGGGTGAGCTTCGAGGGGACCCACTGGGGGTTGATCATCCAGGCGACGGCGGAGATGTCCCAGATGACTTTGGACCAGGGGTAGAGCGCGGGGCGTTTGGCGGATTCGGCTTTGTAGTAGTCCACGAACTGGTCGTAGAGGTAGTCGCCAAGCTTTGAGCGGCCTTTCATGTGGCGTTCGACTTCGGGGATGGTGGTGCGGAGGTGTTCGCTGACGTTCTTGGTGGGGATCTGGACGAGGGCGACGCCGGAATCGAACAGGACGCGGGAGGCGTGGATGTCCTGCTGGAGGTTGAATTCGCGGGCTGAGGGCCATTCGTGGGTGGCGCCGCCGAGCCAGACGACAACGATGCGTTCCTTGATCTTTGGCTCCATGAGGATCGCGGAGCTGACGTTGGTGGGGGCGCCGACGGTGAGGACGTAGAGGGGCCGTTCGGTGGCGGCCATGGCCTTCTTGATCAAATCCTGGGCGGCTTCGCTTTTGACGGGCTGAGAGGGGCCGGGCATGAAGCGGGATGAACCACGGAAGGCGAAGTCCTTCACGGGCTGTTTGAGCATGGCGAGGATGCGGAGGATCTCCTCGTAGCTTTTTTCCATACCGTCGCCGGCGCTGGTGGAGCGGTTGTTGAGATAGGGGGCGGCGTAAACGGCGTGGACCTTCATACGGTCCGGCGAGAGGATGGCGTAGGCGACGGCGTATTGGTCGTCAATTTCGTTGTAGGTGTCGGTATCGACGACGACATCCTGGACGCCCGACGGGAGTTCGAGCAAGCGCGAGGGGGAGAACTGGGCCAGGGCGGCGGTGGCGGCCGGGGCGGCGAGGAAGGCGCGGCGCGAGAGGTCGGCGGGAGTCATGACAAGGGCGAATGTATCACTTTTCGATTTGGAAGAGGGTGAGTTGGGCGGGGGCGGGGACTTCAAGGCGGTGGGAGGCAAGGTTGTACTGGTGGCGGAGGTCGCGGATGAGCGCGGCGAGGCGTTCGAGCAGCGGGCCGCGGACGTAGGCGGCGCGGGCGAACTGGGCGCAGTAGGCGGGGGCGAGGGCAGGGAACTGGCGGTCGAGCCAGGGGAGGAAGACGCGGGCGGCGGAGGGCTTGAGGAACAGCATCTGGGCGCCGAAGCGGCGGGCGCCGCAGGCGGCGGCAGCGCGGGCGACGGCTTCGAGGGAGCGGCGCGAGTCAGTGAGGCCGGGGAGAACGGGCGAGGCGAAGACGCCGGTGTCGAGTCCCGCGGCGGAAAGCGCTTCGACGGCGGCGAGGCGGAGGTCGGGGCGGGGCGCGTAGGGTTCGAGGGCGCGGGCGAGGCGGGGGTCGACGGTGGGGATGGAGTGGTTGAGGTAGAGGGCGTTGTGGCGGGCGATGGACTGAAGGAGAGGGATGTCGCGGCGGATGAGGTCGCCTTTGGTGGTGATCAGGAGCGTGCGGCCGCGCATGTCCGCGAAGGCTTCGAGGAAGCGGCGGGTGCGGGCGAAGCGGCGCTCGGCGGGCTGGTAGGGGTCGGTGGCGGTGCCGAGGGCGATGGTCTGATGGCGGGGGAGGCGGCGGAGTTCGGCGGCGGCCTGGGCGGCGGTGAAGTCCTTGGCGAAGATGCGGGTTTCGAAGTCGGCGGGCTGGTGGAACTCCATGAACTCGTGGGTGTAGCGGGCGTAGCAGTAGCGGCAGCCGAATTCGCAGCCGCGATAGGGGTTGACGGTGAAGTCGAAGGGCATGCGTTCGGCGTCGCAGCGGTTGATGAGGCGGCGGGTGGGCAGGGCGTGGTAGGCGACGCGGCGTTTCTGTTCGTATTGGGGGCCGGCGCGGGCGAGGCGGGCGATGCCAGTGAACATGGTTCCCCATGTTCGCTATTTCTTCGCTCACTGTCAAGCCCCTATTTTGCAGGAAAGCGGTTACGCTGGAAGGGAACGGCGCATCAGACGTGAGGAGGGAACTGAACCGATGACTTCGCTGCGAATCCTGGTGGCATTGTTGGTGGTGATGGGCGCGGGGTGGGCCCAACAGGAGAGTTGGGAGGTGACGATCGACGGGCGGGAGCGGTGGAAGGACACGGGGATTGTGGTGGAGGCGGGGGATCTGGTGCGGTTTGAGGCTACGGGGCGGTTGAAGTTTCCGGATGCGCGGAACGACACGGGTCCGGAGGGGATGGGGCGGGGGTGGCGGGATCTGATTGCGGCTTTGCCGTTGAACGACCATGGGCGTGGGGCGTTGATTGGCCGGGTGGGGGATAGCGAGGCGGCGCGTCCGTTTCTGATTGGGGAGAAACGCGAGTCGAGGATGATTGTGGGGGGGAAGCTGTGGCTGGGGACGAATCAGAACCGGGGGTCGTCGGCACAGGGGTCTTACACGGTGATCATCGAGCGGCTGGCGCGCGCCGGGACCGAGACGCAGAACTACACTGGCCCGCTGCCGGCGATTCGTGCGGGGGACTGGAAGCAGATTCCTTACCGCGTGGTGGACCCGGATGGGACCGAGGGCGACCTGGTGAATTTCCTCATGTTCGGGCGGGAGGATCAGATCAAGAACGCGCTGCTGTCGATGGGGTGGGTGATTGTCGACCGGACGATCAAGGACACGATCCTGCGCGGGGGGCTGGGAACGCTGAGCCGGCAGGCTTACTTGACGATTCCGATGTCGCCGCTGATGGTGTTCGGGCGGGTGCAGGACTATGGCTGGGCGCAGTCGGACCCGGTGATGACGGTGGCCGAGCGGCATCATTTCCGGATGTGGAAAGCGCCATTCACGGACACGCTGGGCGGCGAGGTGTGGGTGGGGGCGGGGACGCACGATGTGGGATTTGACCGGGATCAGCGGAACGGGAAAATCACGCACCGGATTGATCCGAATGTGGATGGAGAACGGGATTATATTGGTGAATCGCTGAAATTATCGGGGCAGGTGGCGAAGCTGGAATATCACACACGGGAAAAGAAAATCACCGAGGCGAAGACGGCGCACGGGCAGGAGATTTTCTCGGACGGGCGGCTATTGCTGATCTTTTTCCGGCCGGACGATACGGATGTGAGCTCGGAGTTTGGCGATGTGTTCTGCACGGTGCTGGCGAAGAACAACCCGGACGGGGGCAAGTGGGGCGGGTGCGGGGATTATCTGCAAAAGCCGGGGAAGACGAATGTCAAGCTGCCGGAATTGCGGACGAATTACCGGCTGCTGGTGGTTCCGGGGATTATGAATACGTGTATTGCCGATATTCCGGCGTATGCGCAGGCGCGGGAGGTATTGGAGAAGAAATACGGGCTGACGAGCCAGATTCTTTCGGTGCCGAACGACGGGAGCGAGTCGAATGCGAAGCTGATTGCCGAGCATATTCTGAACGAGACGCGGGGCGAGGACAAGCGGCCGTTCATCGTGCTGGGCTACAGCAAGGGGACGCCGGATTTGCAGGTGATGCTGGCGACGGAGCCCGAGGCGCGGAAGCACGTGGCGGCGTTCATCAGCGTGGCGGGCGCGTCGGGCGGTTCGCCGATTGCGGATTCGATTCCGGGGATGGTGGAGAAATATGGCGGGCACACGAGCCGGGCGACGTGCAAGGGCGACATGACGCAGGGAATGAACAGCCTGAGGCGGGAGGTGCGGCAGAGGTTTTTGTCCACGTATCCGCATCCGTTTGTGCCGACCTATTCGCTGCCGGCGGTGCTGACCGAGGAGATGATGAAGCAGGGCGGGGCGCTGAGCACGAATGCGATCCTCTCGACGCACGACCGGTTCCACGACGGGCAGGTGTTGAAGTCGGACGCGACGATTCCCGAGTCGAAGTATCTGGGGACGGCGCTGGGGGATCATCTGGGGGTGGCGCTGGCGTTTGACACGGCGAAGGGGGGCGCGCAGACCTATCCGCGGGCGGCGCTGCTGGAGGCGGCGCTGCGATTTGTGATGGAGGATCTGGAGAAGCAGGGCAAGGGCGCGCCGCCGGGGGCGGGGCCGGGCGCGGCTCCGGCGAAGAGCGGGAGTTGGAGCCAGGGTTGGGGGCAGCCGAAGCCCTGAGATCGAAGCGCGGCGGGTGAGGGTGGTGCGGCGCGTGGCGTGGTGAGGTTCAAGGAAGGGGGCAGGGGGACGATAAGAACGGTATGGGAGCTTCGTGGCCCGTGCCGTATCCGGAGGGGAGCGCCGAGCCGGCCAATCGCATGGCCGGCGAGGAGAGCCTTGGGCCGGACGTCGAGCTGACATGGCAGGCGCCGCCGGAGCCGAAGCCCGAGCGTCCACCACCGCTGGCGGAGGTGCGGCACGCGCTGGCGCTGCATGGGCTGTGGCTGGAGAACGGCCCCGGAGGGCAGCGGGCGGACCTGGAAGGGATTGAACTGGATCAGCCGATGCTGGGGCCGGTGCGGCTGGACCGGGCGACGCTGCGGCGGCTGAACTGGCCCGCCGCGCAGTTCAACAGCAGCAGCTGGTATGGGGCGGAGTCGGCGGCGTGCGATTTCAGCCTGAGCCACTTTGGGCCGGCGGCGATGACCGGGAGCCGGTGGGTGAACTGCCGGCTGGATTCGGCGAGCCTGTCGAGTTCGGAACTGTGCGAGTCCGAATGGGAGGGTTGCAATCTGGAGAAGGTGAAGGCGGCGGGGTCGCGGTGGCTGGAGGCGAAGCTGAACCGGGTGAACTTCATGGGGGCGCAACTGCGGCAGGCGGCGTTCCACCAGGTTCGGGCGATGGAGTGCAACTTCACGGGGGCGGAGCTGGAAGAGTGCCTGTTCTACCGGGCGGAGTTGCAGCTTTGCCGGTTTCAGCAGTGCGTGGCGACGGGGGCGAACTTCACCAAGGCGCGGCTGCAACATTGCGACTTCACCGGCGGGGTGCTGCGGGATGCGCGGTTTGGGCGGGCGAAGATCGTGGTGGGGAAGTTTCACAAGTGCGACCTGACGGGGGCGGATTTCCGGGGGTCGGACTTGCGGGCGTGCGTATTTGGTGGAGCGAAGCTCGAGGGGGCGCGGTTTCTGGAGGCCTACACGTACGGGGCGGATTTTCGCGGGGCGAATCTGGCGCGGGCGTGCGATCTGACGGCGCGGCAGTTAGCGCAGGCGTTGACCGACAACCTGACGATTCTGCCCAACGGGACGCACGGGCCGTACATGCGCGGGTCGGGCGCGGAGCGGCCGCGGCCGCGAGGCATTTTTTAGCCGAAGGCGCCGACGGTGCGCGTTTCGCGCCAGCGGTCGCGGATGCGTTCGGGCAGACCGGGGCGGCCGTTCCAGCCGGTGCGGGCAACCGAGAGCAGGATCATGGCGGCGATTACGGCAGCGGCCATCAGGAAACACTGGGCGGCGGTGAGCGAGTTTTTCCAGTAAAAGAACCAGCCGCCATAGACGATTTCGGTGTGGACCCAATAGACGAGCAGCGAGGTGGTGCCGAGTTGGCGGACGAAGCTCCAGCGGTCGGGGTTGACGAAGCGGGTCCAAAGGTAGGCGAAGGGGATGAGCAGGTAGAGGCAGCCCAGTTTAATCAGGACGAGGGCGGGGCTGTGGAGCCAGAAGTCCTCGTTGGGATAGAGGGAGTAGGGGAGGTTGGCGAAATACCGGGCGCCGGTAATGAGGGCGACGCCAAAGAGGCTGGCCCACTGCATGATCTTGAGGTAGTCCTCATCCCTGGCGGAGCGGAGGATGGAGCCGGCGCTGAGGCCGAAGGCGACATAGGCGCCCCAGGGGAAGATGGGGAACGAGTTGTGGTCAGGGACGATGTAGCCGCGCAGGAAGGGGTGCAGGCTGGCGAATCCGGCGCCGGAGATCAGGGGCGCGGCGCAGGCGATGAGCAGGCCCGTGATGAAGCCGAAGCGGATGCGTTCGCGCGTGGTAAAGATGGCCATGGGGGCGAGCAAGGCGACAGCGGCGGCCATGCAATTGAGGATGTCCACTTTGAACATGGACTCCCATGGGCTGTAGCCGAAGGCGAACAGCCACATCTGGACGCGGAAGGCGATGGCGAGCAGGGCGAGATAGCCGGCGCGGCGCAGGGCGAGTTTGGTGAGTTGGAATGAAGTGAGGCCGGCCTTCTGGCGCGAGTCCATCATGAAGGCGAGGGTGATGCCGGTGAGGAAGAGGAAGACCGCCGGGGTGAGGCCGCCGATGAATTGGGACAGGACGTAGGGGGCATCCTGGCGCAGGTCGTCGTGCATAAAGGAGTGCGTGACGTGGCCCTGGAGCATGATGAGGGCGGCGGAGCCGCGCGCCCAATCGAGGAAAGCGAGGCGGCTGGAGTTTTTCTTATTGACGGGCGGCGGTCCTGGTTCCAATGGGAGCATGCGGATTACTTCTGGGGTGAGGTCCGCTTGACATCCCTGGGGAGCTTGAGGCGGACCGAGTCTTCGGTGAGGGGCGGATTGAGTTTCAGGCCCCGGTAACGGATTTCGCGGTAGTCTTTCGACGGCTGGTGGATCTTCTGGCGGACGGGCTGGCCGGTGGCTTCGGAGATCCAGATTTCGATGCGACGGACGTGCTTAAGGGCCTCGGCGTCGCGTGGGACGAGTTCGAGGAGGTCGCATTCGGCGCCGTCGATGGTTTCGCGGCCGGTGTGTTTGACCTCGTAGGATTTGCGGAGTTCGGAGCCGGAGGCGCCGAAGCCGAGCAGGAGGAACTGGTCGATGAGGGCGCTTTGTTTGCCGAGGTCGTATTCCTGGACGGTCTTGAGCTTGGGGTAGTAGATCTGGACCTTGCGGTTGGCGTAGCTGACGGCGCGCACGTCGGGCTGGGAGAATTCGACGAGCATGCGGAGGTCGCGCGGGCGCGGGCGGAACAGGGTGATGGCGCCGGATTCGATGGTGGTGTCGTCGATGACGGCGGTGTGGGAGACCTGTTCGAGCTGGGCGGAGATGCCGCGAAAGCCGGTAGCGGCGCGGTCCATGCGAGCGAGAGTGGACTCGAGGTTTTGCGCGGCGAGCATGGCCGCGAGAGAGCAGGTCAGGAGCGTGAGACGGATGAGCATGACTTGAGTGGGATGCTGCAACTCAAGGCTTGAGGTACACCATGTAGCCCTTGAGTTCGCCGTCCTCGTCGTGGACGGCCTGCACACGGGCCGCGGCAGTCTGCTTGCCGGTGCGCTGGCTGACGGCTTCGCCGGCCTGGCGCAGCAGCGATTCCGGGGTGGAGGACGACAACAGCGCGGAGTCCACGAAGAAGACGCCGCCGCCGTGGGCCGAAGGCAGGCGGACGACACCGGGGGCGCGGGGCTGGTCCTTGAAGATGCTGCGCGGCGTGAGGAAGATAAAGGCCAGGATCAGGGCGACCACCAGGTCGTACTGCCAGGTGGTGCGGGGGAAGTCCCAAAAGATGAGCCGCTTGAGCACTACTTCCAATTTACCAGTGAAACAGGGGCTCAGGCACGGGAGACGCGCGCCGGTTCGGGTACTTCGGGCTGCCGGGCCTGGTCGATTTCCTGGGCGCGCAGCACCTGGCAATGCGAACAATAGCCGCCAATTTCGGTGCGTGCGATGACGATTTGAAAGCCGAAGGTGGCCTCGATCTGGCGGCGGAGGCGCTGCAGCACGTCGCCGAAGAACTCTTCGACCTTGCCACAGCGGAGGCAGACGATGTGGGCGTGCTCCTGCTTGGTGCGGGTTTCATAGTAGTGCTGGTCGCCGTCGTAGTGGAGCAGGTCGAGTTCGTCGACGAGGCCGCCTTCCTTGAGGAGCTTGAGGGTGCGGTAAACAGTTACGCGATTGAGCTTGGGGTCGCGCTCATGGGCCATCTGGTAGAGGCTCTCGGCGTCGAGGTGCTTGCCGGACCGGTCGATCAGTTCGAGCAGCAATTGGCGCTGGCGGGTGAGCCGGATGCCACGCTGCTTCAGCGTGTCTTTCGTGGCCGCTAAGCTCATGGCAGTTTCTTTACTTTACCATGGAGGCTGGCACTTTCCATGCAGCGTGATGCGATTCTCAGCCTGCTCCGTGAAAGGATTCTCGCCTTCGCGGCATCGCGTTTACGAAGCGCCGCAGCCGAGGATCTGGCGCAGGAGACGATGTTGCTGCTGCACGAAAAATACGGGCATCTGGACCGGCTGGAAGACCTGCTGCCGGTGGCGTTCCGGATTGTGCGGTTCAAGATGGCGGCGCATGTGCGGAAGCGGGCGCGGCGGGGCGAAGCCGGGGCGGCGGATGTGACCGAGGTGGCGCTGGCGTCGCCGGACCCGGACCCGGAAAAGGCCGCGGTGGCGGCGGAGACGCGAGAGGCGCTGCGGGCGGCGCTGGCCGGGTTGGGGGAGCGGTGCCGTGAGTTGCTGCGGCTGAAGCTCGCGGGACGGACGTTTGCCGAGATTCGCGAGCACTTCGGGGCGGCGAGCGTGAATACGGTTTACACATGGGATCTGCGGTGCAGAAACCAGTTGAAGGCTTCGTTGCATCACATCTTGGGAGATCGTCCATGACGAGGGAGGAGCGGGACCAACTGCTGGCCCGCTACAACAACGGAGAACTGAGTCCTGTCGAGCGGGAGAAGCTTTTCAGCGAGGCGCTTCAAGATCAGGAGTTGTTCGATCTCTTGTTCGAGGACGAGACGCTAAACGAGGCGCTGGCGGATCCGGAAGTGCGGCGCGATCTGATGGCTGCGCCGCTGCCGCGGCGGGCGGGGTGGCATGAGCGGTGGCGGTGGCCGGTGCTGGCGGCGCTGGCAGTGTCGGTGGTGGCGGGCGTCTTTTTGATCCGGGAGCAGATGGAGCCGGAGAAGCCGGTGATGGTGGCGCGAAGCGTGCCCGAGCCGGTTCGGTCGATTGAGCCGATTGTGGCGCCGATGCCGGATACGCTGAGTTTGCCTCCGGCGCGGGTGGAGCCGCGGCGGGTGGACGAAGTGGCGGTGGCGAAGAAGTCGGAGAAGGTGGCGGAGACAGGAGCGGTGGTTGCCATGGATGCGGCGGCGGAGAGTTTCGCGGCGGCTGCGCCCGCGGGAACCCCTGCGGCTGCTCCTGCGGCTCCGGCGCGGATGGCGATGATGGCGCGCGCGGTGGCAGCGGCGGTACCGCTTGAGACCCGGTTCGAGGTGCAATCGGGGGATGGGACGTGGCGGTCCTTGGAGGAACACGGCGCGGCGCCGGCGGGCCGGCCTGTGCGGTTGGCGGTGGTGGGACGCGAGGTAGTTGCGGTGCGGGTGGGCAGCGAGCGGGCGCTGGTGCGGCCGGGTGAGACGCGATATTTCCCGCTGCCCGGGCTGGGCGTTGGCGAGCACGAAATCCGGATCGAATGGAGCGGAGCCACGGAGCCGGATGCAGTGTCCACGTTCGCCGAAGCGGGACGGAGCGGCACGGCGGGGCCTGGTTCGCGGGTGCTCCGTTTGCGCGTCGAATAGCGGCTGCAAGGATTCCCGGCCGGACGGCATTCAGTTGGCATGATTACCGCTGTTGCCTTGTTTCTGGTCTTCCCGCCCTGCGTGTGCGACTTCCCGAAGGAACTGCTGGCGAGTCCCGGGTGGATCGAGAAGGGTGAGGAGATCATGGCGGTGCTGCGGGCGTGGATGGAGCGCTGCCAGGCGGACCCGGAATCGCGTAAGCTGGGAGACGCTATGAAGCGCTCGATGGTGATCCCGGCGTTGTGCGCGGCGCTTGCCGCGGGGTGCGGCAGAGGTCCGGAGACAACAAAAGAGACAAGGAATGTGCAAGTGAGCGAATACGGAAAAACGGCCGGCGGGGAAGTGGTCCGCCTTTATACTCTTCGCAACAAGAACGGAATTGAAGTTGGCATTATTGATTACGGCGGAATTATTGTCTCTCTCAAGACGCCGGACCGCGCGGGGCGGATGGGCGATATTGTCTTGGGATTTGATTCGCTGGAGGGATATCTGGGCCAGCATCCGTATTTCGGCGCGCTGGTGGGCCGGTATGCGAACCGGATCGCGGGCGGCCGGTTTACGCTCGAGGGCGTGGAATACAAGCTGGCACAAAACAACGGGCCAAACGCTCTGCACGGCGGCTTGAAGGGGTTCGACAAGGTGGTATGGAGGGCGGAGCCGGCGGCGGACGGGGCGCAGCGGCTGGTGCTGCGGCATGTGAGCCCGGATGGCGACGAAGGCTATCCGGGGCAAATGACGGCGACGGCGACTTACACCTTGACCGACGACGATGAGTTGCGCATTGATTATTCAGCGGTGAGCGATAAAGCGACGGTTGTCAATCTGACAAATCACACGTATTTCAACCTGGCGGGCGGCGGTTTGATTCTGGATCATGAATTGGAACTGGCGGCTTCGCGTTATACGCCCGTCAATAAGGATCTAATTCCCACGGGCGAATTGCGCGCCGTGGCCGGGACGCCGTTCGATTTCACGGCGCCGCACAGGATTGGCGCGCGCATCAACGACAAAGACGAACAGCTTCAGATCGCGGGCGGCTATGACCACAATTTCGTACTCGATGGCGCGGCGGGCGAGATGCGGCGGATTGCGCGGGTGACCGAGCCCACGAGCGGCCGCGCGCTGGAGGTTTCCACCACGCTGCCGGGCGTGCAGTTCTACACGGGCAACTTCCTGGACGGCACGCTGAAGGGCAAGGGCGGGCAGGTGTACGAGCGGCGGGCGGGCTTCTGCCTGGAGACGCAGCATTTCCCGGATTCGCCAAATCAACCGGCGTTTCCTTCGGTGGTGCTGCGGCCGGGCGCGGAGTACAAGTCGGCGACGGTCTTCAAGTTTTCACGGAGCGAGTGATGGCGGAAACGTGTCCAGAGTGCGGCGGCACAGGCTGGCGGATCATCGAGCGCGATGGCCTCTCGGCGGCGGAGCGTTGCCGGTGTTTTGCGGCGACGATGAGCACGGCGACGTGGGAGCACGCCGGCGTGCCGGACAACTACCGGCGGGCGTCGTTCGAAAATTTCCGGCTGCCGGAGAAGGGACAGAACCCGATTGCGCACGATGCCATGGCGCGGGCCTATCTGGCCGTGATGGGCTACGCGCGGGAGTTTCCGGCGGTGGACAAGCCGGGGTTGCTGCTGATTGGCGACCCGGGCACGGGCAAGACACACCTGGCGGTGGCGGCGCTGCGTTCGATCATCGAACGCGGCCACCACGGCGTGTTCTGGGGCTATCAGCATCTGCTCGATTCGATCCGCTCGGGGTACGATCCGGCCTCGGGCGCGTCGGACCGCGAAGCCTACGAGGAGGCGCTGGAGGCGGAAGTGCTTTTGCTCGACGACCTCGGCGCGCACCGGGTGACGGAGTGGGTCGAGGACACGGTGACGAGCCTGATCACCTACCGGTGCAACAACCGTAAGCCGCTGATCGCCACCACGAACCTGCCCGACGCGGAGATGGGCGCGGAGGGCGTCAGTAAAGCCGCGACCACGTTGACGGACCGGATCGGCATGCGCGCGCGGTCGCGTCTGTTCGAGATGTGCCGCATTGTGACGATGCCGCGCGTGCAGGACTACCGGATCCGGACGGCGGTGCGGTAGGCGCGGGCTTCAGTCGTTCGCGTAGTTGATTTCGAGCCGCTTCACAGCCTGCGCGGCGAAGTAAAGCACTACGGCGGTGAGGGCGCAGACGCCGATCAGGGCGACGGGCCAAGGGGCGGGCGCGGCGGGCGCGAGGAACAGGCGGATGAGCAGTGGCGCGCCGGAATCGATGGGCGGCGGCATGGGGCAGAGCGACTGGACGTAGTAGAGCACGCTGATCTTCTGCAATACCGCGGGCAGGAAGCCATTGATGCTCTCCCAGGCGAGCAGCACCACTGCAGGGATGATGGGGTTGCGGACGAGCAGGCCCGCGGCGAGGAACACACCGCCATAGCCCAGGCAGGCGAGGATTGCGGAGGCGGAGTAGCGGAGAATTTGCGTCAAGGCGGGTCCGGCCAGGAAGACGCGCGCTTCGGAGGCATCCACTGGCCAGAGCATCGCCACGTAAGTGAGCGCGGCGCCGGCGCCGAAGATGATGGTGGCGGCCAGGAGCCCCGCGAGATACTTTCCGCCCAGCAGCACATCGCGTCGCGCTGGCGCGAGCAGCCAGAAGTGCAGCGTCTTGTCGAGCATCTCGCCGCGGAACAGGTTCATGAAGATGCCGAGGCAGCCGAAGAAGATGGCGAGCTTCAGGTAGTAGTAGTGGAACATGCCGTTGTAGGCGTCGCGCTGGCGTTCGAGCGACACGATCTGGCGGACCCACTTGGTTTCAAGAATGCCGTCGCGGAAGTGCAGGTTGGCCGTGCGGCGCCCGTCCCAATAGCGCAGCCAGCGGCTGACGACCTCGGTTTCTTCCTTGTCATCGTCTTCCCGGAGGCGCCGGGTACGTTCCACGTCGCGGATGGGTTTGCCCAGCCGTTCGATCACCGCTTCCACCCGTTCGCCCTCGCGGACGGAATCAAGCAGGGCGGGGCTGATGGCGCCGGCCGAATTATTGGTGCGGCTCTCGTAGGTCATGGCGATGGCGGCGATGGTGAAAATCACCGCCGGAAACAGCGCGAGGCCATAGACCCAGAAGGACCGCCGCGAGAAAAACACGCGGCGCAACTCCAGCCGCGCAATGGTCCAGATCTGACGGATGCGGAAATCGCGGCTCATCGCTGGCCTCCGATCAGGTATTCATACAGGGCGTCCACGTTCTCGTCCGCGGGGACGACGCTTTCGATGGTGTGGCCGGCCAGTGCGATGTCGTTCAGCGCAGAGGCGAACTGGTTGCGGTCGCGCGTCATGACGAGCAACCCGTTGCGGTCGTCCACCACTTTGACCTCCGAGATGTGGTCGCGCTCGAAGAGCAGGCTGGCCACGCGCGGCGCGCCCGAGCAGCGGATGAGGAATTGCGATGGGTGCTCCTCGATTTCGTCACGGACGTTGCGGATGCGGCCTTCGGCGATGATCATGCCATTAGCGATCAGGATCACCTGGTCGCTGATCACGTCTACTTCCTGGAGCACATGCGAGGAGAGCAGGACGTGGCGACCGCGGGCGGCGCAGTCGCGGAACATGGCGATGGTTTCGGCGCGCACCACGGGGTCGAGGCCGTTCAGCGGCTCATCGAGGACCAGCACATCGGGGTCGTGCGCGATGGCCTGGGCCAGTCGGACGCGCTGGCGCATGCCCTTGGAGTAGGCGGCCACCTTGCGGCTGGCGGCTTCGGTCAGTCCGACTCGCTCCAGCGCGGCCCAGGCGAGTTTCCGGGCGTCGGTGGATGAATAGCCCCACAGCAGCAAGCTGGTGGAGACGAACTCGAAGCCGGTGGCGCCGCGCGGGGCGGCGTCGTATTGCGTGGCGTAGCCGGTGATCCGCATCAGGCGTTCGGGGTCGCGGGGGGAGAGCCCGCGGACGCTGATCCTGCCGCGGTCCGGATGCACCAGGCCGGTCATCAGGTTCATGAGTGTGGTCTTGCCCGAACCGTTGGGGCCCACCAGCGACGTGATGCCGGGCGGGATGCGGAGCGAAACCCGGTTCACGCCCAGCACTTCGCCATAGAACTTGGAGACTTCGTCAAAGATGATTTCCGGCGCGCTCATGAGATCACCTCCACGGGCCGGAGCTTCTTCTCAAGCACCAAACACACAAGACCGCTGAGGATCAGCAGGGCGATGGCGCAGGTCCACGCACTGGGTCCGTCGCCCGCGTCCACGCCCAGCATGGCGCTCCACACGGTGTAGAGCGAGCGCGCGGGATTGAAGAGGATGCCCCAGTTGACGTTGAGCACCTCGTTCAGGATCTCGGCCGCGCCGGCAAGGATGAAGAAGAAGCCAACGACCAGCGCCCCAGCGATGGTCCGCCACTTCACCCAGGCTGAACAGGCCAGGGCGACCAGGGAGACCAGAACAATGTGGAGCGTGAAGCCGGTGAAGACGGCGAAGGGCAGCCGCCAGTGGTTGGCCAGCCAGCCCAGGCCCGCCAGGCCGCCCTGCATCGCGAACAGAATCGCGGCGGGGAAAAGCGTCACCAGCGCGAGCATGGCGACCAGCGTGAACAGGCGCGCCAGCACATAATCGAGCCGCGACAACGGCCGCGAGAAGTAGAGCGGCAGGCCATTGTGCGCCAGGTCTGGCGCGATCAGGCCGGGTCCGGCCAGCGCGGCGAGAATCACGGCCATAACGGCCTGGGTGTCCATGAAGTACCGGAAGAAGCGTCCGTCAATCTGGAGGAAGTCGCCAAGGTCGCCGCCCAGACCGGCCCACAACTCGGAATGGTTCGAGACGTATATGAAGGCGACGCAACACAGCGGCCAGAACAGTGAGGCGATCAGGACGATGAGGATCATCTTCTGCTCGAGCAAACGGCCCCAGGCGAAGCGGGGCAGCGTGAGGAAGCGGGTCCAGCGGCTCGTGAGTTCGCCCTGGTAGCGTTGATATCCGCGTTTATAAACGGCCATCGGTGGCCACCTCCTCGGGCTGTTCATCGGCAGCGGGACTGCCGGCGGGCAGATGGCCGACGGCCTTCAGGAAGATCTCCTCGAGCGTGTCGCGGCGGTGAGTGAGCTTGTGCACGCGCAGATCCTGCGAGGCGATGACGCGCCAGAGCAGGTCGATCTCGACGCCCGGGGGCAGCACCATGCGCCAGCGGCCGTCGGCTTCGCGGACGGTTTCAATGCCGTGGCCTTGCAGGGCGGCGCCAAGGTGACGGTCGTCACCGGTGACCTCGAGTTCCACGAAGCGCCGGTTCGAGCGGCGCTCGGCTTCCAGGTCGGCCTGGTGGACGATTTGGCCGTCCTTCAGGATCACGGCTTCGTCGCAGACCTCCTCCACGTCCCGCAGCAGGTGGGAGCACAGCACGACGTTCATGCCGTGGTCCTCCTTCATCTCGCGGATCAGGGTGAGCATGCGGCGGCGGGCGGCGGGGTCGAGGCCATTGGTGGGTTCGTCCAGAATCACAAGTTCCGGGCCGTGGATGATGGCCTGGGCGAGTTTGGCCATCTGCTTCATGCCCAGCGAATACGTGCCGAGCGTCCGGTAGCGGGCTTCGCCAAGGCCGACGTGGAAGAGCGTCTCGTGCGCCTTTTCGAGCGCGGCTTCCTCGGGCAGGCCGGATAGCTGGCCCATCAGGCGAAGGAAGGAAACGGCCGTGACATTTGCGATGAGGGATTCGTTCTCGGGCATGTAGCCGATGCGGGCCTTGACTTCGCGCGGCTGGGTGCGGCAGTCGAACCCAAGCACGCGCGCGCCGCCTCCCGAGAGGGGGTGGAAACCGAGCAGGGTCTGGATGAGAGTGGACTTACCCGCGCCGTTGGGGCCGAGCAGGCCGATCGCCTTGCCGGCGCCCGCCACGCCGAGGCGGCAGGAGAGCCCCTTCAGGATCTCCCGCCGCCCCAGGCGGACGCGCAGATTATCGAGTTCAATGACTGGAGGCATGGCTCTTGGGGCCGGCCGCCAGCATCGTGCTGAAGACCAGGCTCATCAACCGAGTACGGCTCACGGCACGAATTCGTTCCGTTTCGCCATCGATGGTGACAAGCACCGGTTCAGAATTCTGGAGCATCGCTTTCAGCGTGCCATCCGAGAGCAGGTTGGCCGCTTCGGCAAGGGAGCCTTCCGGATTGACCCAGACGAAGCCCGAGTGGTGGACCGCGCCGGTGGCGGGCATCTGCGCCACGAACCGGGCCGAGTTGACCAGAGTCATGCCGGAAGCGCGTCCCTGGATGGCCTGCGTGGCGAGCGCGCGGTCCTGGCTGACGATCAGGTAGCCCCGGTCGTGTGTCCAGTAGAGCGCATGCGGAGAGGCGGCGGAGCGGATGGTGATCCAGGTGCGGCCGCTTTCCTGTTGCTCGGTGAGCGTGACCTTGAACTCCTGCTTGTCTGCGGGCAGTTCGCGGTTGAAGGCGTCCACCAGGCGGCGGATCGAGAGGTCGAGCAGCGCGGGCTGCGGCACCTCGAACGCGCCCACCCAACCGGGCAGGGGAACCGTGGGCCGCTCGATGGCGACCGTGAAATCGGTGCCCAGCGCGGCGGCGATGTCCTGGGAGACGCTGACGCCGGTCTTCTGTTCGAACTTGTTCAACTCGTCGGGGATGTTCGAAGAGACCCGGCCGAGCGCGGCGATGAGTTCATCGAACGCCTGCCGCGGGTTCCGCGTGGAGGCCGACACCACCAGGATGGCGTTGGGGCTGGCGTATTCCGCCGATCCGGTCGAGGCAGGCGCGGCGAGCCACGAGGCGATACCCTTGCGCGCTCCGGCAAAGGAGAGCGCAGCTTCGTTTTCCAGCCGTCCCTGCGGGGCGCGCTGCTCGAAGAACAGGTGTTTCATGGTGCCGAAGCCAAGGGCGTCGGCTTCCCCGCCGGCGGTGACGTTCATTCCGGCGAGGTTGATGGCGAGCAGCCAGCCAGCGCCGCGTTGGTAACGCGTGGCGATGTCGGCGGCGAACTCGGAGCCCGCACCCGCGCCCAGGGCGGTGCGGAGGGCGGTGGCGTTCTGGGCGACGATCACGCGCCCGTTGGCCACTTCAAAGGCGGCCTGCCCGCCGTTGGCAGCGAACAGGTCGGTCAGTGCCTGGCGGAGTTCAGCTTCACGCCCCGCCTGCACTTCCGCCATCATCAGCGGTTCGCTCGCCGAATTCTGGCCGGGCGCGCGGGTAAGGACGAAGACGATTTCGTCGCCCAGCAGCGGCGTCACGGTCTGCACGCGGTCGAGCACCTTGCGCAGTTCTTCGCCTGAGGAGGAGGTCCACCATTCCTTCAACACGGCGCTCTCGCGCGAGCGCTGCTCGATCAGGTTCACGGTTTCGTCGATCGCGCGGCCGACGTTCGGCACCGCGCCGTAGATCACCGGATTGGCGGGGATCAAAGGCAGCAGGCGCGACTCGGTGCGGATGCCTTCATTCAGGGTCGCGGCGAGCTGGCGTTCGATGTTCATGAACTCGGCCAGCAGCGTGAGGTATTTCCCGGATTCGGCGCTCCAGGCCACGGCTTGTTGCACCGGGACGCCGTTGAGCGCGGCCGTCGAAGCGGCCTGTTCGCCGGGCTTCAGCACGCGGTCCGTGCCGGGTTGCCGGACTTCCACCGCTCCTTCGACCACCGCCACTAGCGAACCGGCTGTGCCCGTGGAAACGGCGAAGATGGTGCCCTTCACCAGGGCTTCGGAGTCGCGCGTCTGGACCCGCAGCTTGCCGCGGCGTTGTTTGGCGGCTTCGACGACAACGTCGCCGCGGTCCAGCCGGACGGTCTGCCCGGACCAGGCGCCCAGGACGGCGAGTTCAGTGCGCTCGTTCATCTCGACGCGCGAACCATCGGCGAGCCGCAGCACGGCGCGCGCGCCCAGGCCGGTGCGCACCACTTCGGCTTCGCCCAACGCGGCGCCGGCCACCACCGGACCGGAAGCCAGCCGGTACATCGGACCAGAGACCGATTCCACCGTGGCGCGCGGGCCCGAAGGCGCCAGGGCGCGATCCAGCGGGCCGCGGCCCGCCGATCGGAAGAGCACACGTCTGAACTCCAGTCACTGACCAA
>ERZ761609.390-NODE-390-length-52793-cov-71.161155_pt1 | contig 52793 bp, 50 predicted proteins | sample MGYA00511163_ERZ761609 | MGnify/ENA primary metagenome ERZ761609 (study PRJEB28899, sample SAMN02445070) | bioreactor sludge metagenome | biome: EBPR sludge | place: Australia: Brisbane, Thorneside Wastewater Treatment Plant | collected 2011-12-16 ... | reverse complement strand
GGTCTGTGGAAAAGTGTCCGCAAGGATAACTCGCCACATTCCTACTCTACTATACTTTGTGGCAGGCTGTGCGTAGGGTATGGCGGTTGGGTCAAACTAAACCGGTTAAAGCAATCTTCTCGGTCTACAGCGAAGCGATGGAGGCAAGAGCGCTGGCATTGATGGGGCAGAAAATGAAGGCAGCGCAACTCCTTTATGGGGACGAGGTCGGGGGCGCTATCGTTCCTGAAGAAGACGGCGACATCCTCATGAAGTTGGCACGCGAAGCGCTGGAGTCAGCAGACTTGCCCGATCTGCAATCCCTGTTTGCAGATGAAGTGGTTGTCTCGAATTCTCCAATGGGTTGTCCGACTGCTCCGAGTGCGCCGTTACCCGTCCCTGAAATGCCCAAGACGGTTTCCTGGTCTGACTGGATGACCAACAAAGGTGTGGTGGGGAGGTCGGCAAGCCGAGTACGTTCCAGACAGGTGACGCAAAATCAAGCATCCCTTTTCTAAAGCCCTGTATTCCACAGTTGAAGCAGGAAACGACAGCAGTCCGGGTGTGTAACCCGGACTGCGCTATCCTATGATGGAGGTTACGATGGAAAAACAACCAAGATGCAAAAAATGCGGTCGGCGATTGAAATCTCCCCTGAGCATTGCAATCGGCATGGGTCCCAAGTGTGCGGGGATCAAGTCCACCTCTACGAGACGTGTTCGTGTCCAGAGCAAATCAAGTACCCGCACGGTTTATTCTGATAAGACGCTAATCCAGATGCAAGCACCACTTTTCTCGGGTGAATTGCCAAAGAAGGGACCGAGCAAGAGAGAGTTGTTCCGCAGACGCAGAGAGGAACGCCGACGATTGTTCGAGACACGAATGCCCTTCCAATGTGGTTTGGTGTTGCCAGCGAGAAAACCGCTGGTGTACACTCCGCTGGAAGATGGATCGTGGCGGGAGGACTATAGTGGCAGGGTGATCTCGCATGAAAGGCTGCAACAATATCTGATAAGGTTCAGGTTTATATAGACAGCAAGCCCCTGATTGGTTGAAAATCAGGGGCTTTTTTGTTTTAAGTTCTTACCCTAATTCAAGTAATCGAGATAACAAAGTAAAATTATATGTGTGACTTCACATGTTTACTACTTTTCCTGAAAAAACTCTGATAGTTTATCTTGACCAAAATAAGTGGATTGATTTGGCGAAGGCCCAAGTAGGGCGGGCGGATGGTCAAAAATACCAGGCAGTTCTGGAAAAGATCACTGAAGTCGTTGATCAGGGAAAAGCAATATTTCCCCTTTCCTGGATTCATTTCGTTGAAACTCGTAAAAAACACAACCTGAAGAAACGAAAAGAGTTAGCCAAAGTAATGGCTGAAATTTCACAAGGTATAGCAATAGTGCCAAAGTCGAAAATTATGAATTGGGAACTGGAGCGGGCAATTGCAATGGCGTTTGGGGAAACGCCTAGTCCCATGCCTTCAGTATTCGGGTATGGCATGTCAATGATTTTTGGTCGAAATTTTATAGAAAAGGAAATGAATAGCCAACTTCATCTCAAAACACCCTATCTTGTCGATCGTGCGAAATCAGTCCTGTCAGACAAAGAAGCCACTGTAAGTTTTTTAGTGGGAGACGATGAAGACTTGAATTCCAAAGTTGTGAATAGTCTCAGGGATATCAATGAACCGTTTGTTGCAAAGATGGAAAAATCAAGAGAACAAGATAAGAGAGACAATGATGATTTTCAAGAGAGGCTGTATTTGGCGGTACTAACCAAGGAGCTGCAACCCAAGTTAATAGCCCTGCTTGGCAATCATGGTAAAACAGTGAGCGATTTCTTTTCGTTAGGTCTTGATAACGTGAGAAAGTTTTTTCATGATGTGCCTACTTTGGATATCGAAATTGGATTGGCATTGAGCTTGAACAAACATTGGGATAGGAAATTGAAGGTAAATGACACTTCAGATATAGCCTTTGCCTGCATATCCATTCCGTATTGTGACGTAGTTGTGACAGAAGTTTTTCTGCGGACTTTAGTAATGCGTCAAAAACTCGATAAAAAGTACGATACAAAAGTTATCAGCGATCTAAATGACTTGCTACCTATTTTTGATGGTCTATAGAATAAAATCGCTTTTGAGGGCACAGCAAAATGGAGTTGTTCCATGCATAAAGTCTCAGATCGATATATTTTTGAAATTGGTGTATATCCCAGTGAGCCTGAAAGTTTCATTAAAGAACGGAGCAAGAGACTTCAAGAACACTTGGAATGGCTTGCCAATGCAGGCGGTGTTGGTCCAGATCGGGCACCAGATGTATTTGACAACTCAAAAGAGTATTTTTTGAAGAAGTATGGAGGCTGGCGATATACTCAAGCCATTGGCTGGATAAGATTGTTTGTACTGGGCAGGCAAATGAGGGGAGAGTATTGGTTTGTCAATTCAAAAAGAATTGATCGGAAAATGAACAAAAGAAAATTCGAATATTGCGGCAAGGCATTCGAGTTATCTTTCTTTCCTGGTGAAGATACATCAACGGAAATATTTCAGCAAACGCTCAATGCCATTAATCGTCTTAAGGCTGAAAAACCCTTCAAAGGACGTTATATAGATTTGGAGGCTTTTGAAAACATTGGCAAGTACGTGAATTGGCGCAAAATTCTTGGCTTTGACTAGAATATGGTCTGCCGTTTTCTCCATACGATCAACCTGCTCTTGTGATGCGAATCGTTTCTTGTAACATGCTCTTGATGCTATCCAAAAATGATTGTGCGTCGCTTTCTGACAGAAAAAACTCATCCTTTGCATATCTTGCGGGATAACGCAAATTTGCCAACTTATTGAAAGCCAAAGCATGCTCAGGATGGACGTTTCCCAAGCTCGCAAACCTATTGTATCGGCTGTGGATTGCTGGATGATTTGTTTTTTCTCTGAAATTAGGGTCGGACCAAGTAGCAAGTAAAGTGGCTTTTGCCAGCAACTCCGCAGCGCTAAATAGATTGTCTGCAAATGCCGACCAGTTTTGATGAGAAAAAGAAAATTCGGCGGCTTCGATAAACTCTTTGGCAGTATTGATAGTCTTCTTCGCTAGAGCCTTGTTGTAGATGAAATCGAAAGCCATTATCCAACTTCCGTTGAATTTGAGCATGGTGACATGACCACTATCAGGGTCATCTTCCTCAGTTAACATTAATTCTTCCAAGCCTTCCAATTCATTTGCATAGACTGAGTCGCCATATTCTTTCTCGATACCTGGCTTTAATTTCATTTTTGCGAGAACTTTAACTTCGGAATTTATACGGACTGTAGGCTTCCTTCTGTCGGGATAAAAAATAATTTGCGCGGCTCGTAGATCCAATGGGCGTGGAAGTTCCCCAGCTTCTTGTCGTCGCATTACTTCTGGAGTGATAAAAATATCCATGAAGTGCTTAGAGGCATTTTGGGCAATTTCTTCCCAATGGTTTTCTTTTGAATGATTATCCGATGTATCCATTTGTATAAGACCAATTTTGGTTACCTCAACTCCCCGCGAAACGCCCGCGCCAGAATGGACTGATCCGCTTGCTCGGCGAGGCATAGGGACACGGAAGTGGCTTCATTCATCATTTAATTATAAGGCTTTGGATAGTGATTATTTGCTTGAAAATCCCAACAGAAGGGCGATCTCGCATCAACAAACTGATGCACTAATTAAAGTGGTGGGACGGGGGCGCATTGTTTTTATATGATATTTCCGCCCAAGACTCATTTAACTAAAAAGGACGTTCTTTTTAATTATCAGTTGTGTGTGCTTTTCGTTTATGAGATCTTCAAGCTTCTTATTTCCATCAACAAGAGAATTGACGTCATTTGGTCCAAACAGCAATATTATCCTTTTCCCCATACGGTCTTTGACATCTTCCAAAGAACCGCTAGTAAAACCAGACATTGAAACAATAATGCCCTTAACTCCTTCTCTCAAGTCCAGTTTCGCAAAGAAATCTCTTATTACCAAGGTTTCAACCGGTTTGCCTTCCCATTTACATTCTACTAAAAAGAATTCATGATCCCGATAGAGGACTACATCAAATTCCTCGTTGGATGTTTTAGCACTGACTTCTACTTTCCATCCTTCGCGGGATGCCAGCTTTGCAAAGAAGTTTTGAAATTCCCGGCCTCTACTATGAGGTTTCATAGACGAAATCTGTTTAAATCCTAACGATAATTCTTCTTTGTCCTTGCTTCTCTGCAATTCCAATAACCCATTCTTGGTGATCTTGAAATCGCCAATTAAAAAAGGTGTAACGAATTGGAGATACTCCAAAACATCTGCATTGTTCAAGATTATATACACATCCGCCTTTAGGGAATCGGCCATATTTTGAACATGTAGGCTTTGTGATCCACCGTATTTTTCATGAATGACAGCAAGCTCATTAAGCATCTCTATTCTTAAATTTCTGTTTTCAGAAATCAGCAATTCGGATGCAAGCTTATTAGTTTCTACAAAGATTACTCCCATCGGCAATATCCTGTAGCTGTCGTTTGTAATAGCTGATGAGAGATCTTCTTTACGCAACTCATTTAACACTTTATATAGCTCGTCTTCAGTTTGCTCAAGTGTGTTACACAAATCTTGTATTGGAACTTGCTTCTCGCCTTTAGAGAACGCAATATACAGTTCATTAAGAACTTTGTCCCGAAATGATAATGAGTTGCTTACTGCCATATTTCCTCGTTAAATTTCTTAGTTACTCTTTGCAAAGCTAGAGGTCAGAATGGAATATTTGAGTATTTCACGGGGTAGTCTTTCACGAAGATGTCTTACCAGTAAATTGCAACAAACTCAGAATCAATGAAGCGATCATGGGGGACTGTTGGAGAAATTGTATTGTCGGCAGGAACCAATGGAATAGGTTTGCCGGCGAGATCGAGTCCAGCATTCTCAAGCGCACTCGCTCGGTACCGGGCGAACATAATTGGTTCCGCTTTGATCTTAAAATTTTCAATTAGGTGTGTAGCGATGGATTCGAAAGCTTCAAGTCTTGCTTTCTGAGTATCGAACGAATCACAATGCTGGACTGCAAGTAGTTTGATTTGGTCTTTGTCCTGCGGTGTAAGCTCTATTTGAAAATGATTTGTAATCAACTCTGCATAATTTACCAAAGCATTGTGCATAAGTTGTTGCTTCAAGGTAGTTCCTTGTGCAGCTTTATTTGAATCGATCATGGTAGCAAGCGCATTTGACCCTACTGAATTGATTTGACTGGTAAAGCCAGGAATCACCGACTCGAGGACGTGAGCCAATTTCACGGGGGTCCAAGATGTCTGTAAGCCTGTCTGTCCAATTCTGCAAAGGACCCGGTAACGTGCATTAGAGAACAGAATCCGCCGAAGGTCTTTCCAGAAAAGTGCTTGTTCAGCGACACCAACAACAAAAACTGGATAGGTGATTGGTTGATCGGTAGATGGTAAATCCTGCAAGAGTTTGCGGTTAACAATCCATTCTTTTCCTTCAAGTTCGACTACGCAATAATCAATGGCTTTCCCGCTAATTGGCACAAGCCCGCCAAGGAGCTTATCAAGAATGCGACCAACCGATTTCATTTGATTAAGATCGCCATTGGCATCAAGTCCGAAGGTCTCAGCGTCTTCTTCCAGGATTTCAAGAATTGCCGATGCAACTGCGTTTACACGGAAAATAGGATCTGCTTCAAGTTGGACTTCTAATTCGAACAACTCACCCCTTGAAAGATTAATTGGGTCAACAATCCAATAGCGATCTACAGATGTTCGTGTTGCTGCTAGAAGTTCGTCGATGTTATGTATTTTAGGAGGCTTCAGATCACCTGGTATCGGTTGGATGCTCAATGAATCCAATTCGTATTCATAAAGATCCTTAAACGTGGTTTGAACAATCGATTTTCGAAGCACTTGCGATCCGTTGGTTTGGTTGTTCAATATCTTAGAGTTTACATCAACCTTGGCAATGCCTACCCCGGCGCCTATTGAGCTCCCAATCTCGCTCTGTAATGAAGAAGTCTCAGTATCGGTAAACTCTGCAGCAATTGGACCAAGCCTCGAAGCTATGAGACTATAAACGCTTACCTCATCAAGGTATACAAACTCTCTGAGGACCCCTTTTTCGTTCTTGGCAGCCCATCTCCTTCGCCATTGACGAAACTGCATCCGAAGGCGTGTTAAGAACCTCATTTAGTACTCCCTTTCATTGATAACTTCACGGTTCGGTGCTTTTGAGCAGATACCAACTCGAATCCACCAACATAATCTTCCGCAAGAATTACCGACCTGTTATCCGCTGCAGCGAGCAAGCCCGCTTCGGTCCATATTGCTGCCAGATCTGCCGCCGACCACGCCTCAGTATTTTGCGCTACCCATGCGTGCGGTAAATTCCCTGAAATAGTCAAGCGTTTTGCTGACGCCTGAAGAATTAACTCACGATCCTGTCGATTTGGGAGAGGAAAATTGATCTCCCAATCAAATCTACCTGGTCGTCGGAGGGCAGCATCAATATCTTGGGGTCGGTTGGATGTTGCAATAACAACAACGTTGTTTTTTGTAAAGCCGTCCATAAGAGTGAGAAGTTGAGCGACAACTCTACGTGAGACTTCATGAGATTCATCTGCGCGTTGACCGGCTACACTGTCAATTTCATCAAAGAAGATAATGGCCTGTTCTTGCTGTGCCGCATCTGCAAATAACTTGCGGAGTAACTCTTCGCTTTGACCATACCATTTACTAAAAATCGCTGGACCGCTAATTTCGTAGAACGTTGACTTTGTGCTATTCGCAATAATCCTTGCCAACATTGTTTTCCCTGTACCTGGTTGTCCAGTGAACAGGACGCCCTTGATCGGGCGCGTTCCAATGTGTGCTAGAGCATCTTTATGCTTCAACGGCACTTCAATGAGTTTTCTGGCTCGTTCGACAACATCCTGCAAACCACCGAAGTCATCAAAGGTGTCTTTAATTGCCCCTTTTGCTAATTTAAAACTCGAAATGGTGGCGTCATCGATAGCTGGTAGGTCAAGGTACTTAATTGGATCTTTTGCCAGGACACGAGTTACCCCAGAGGAATTCTTTGCTTCGACGGTATTTCCTTCACTATAGACAACATTATTTGTTGGAAGCATGATCCAACGCCCGCCGACATCTACAACTGTTGTGTCCGGTAACTTTAGCCGAACCACGCCAACGAATGATTGTTCTGGCCATAATTCATCGGGTGCAAGCTCAATATAATTCTCATTAATACGGACTAGAACTACGGATCCAACACTAAACTCAAATGGCTCATCATTAACCACAGTAGTAACAACTCCATTTGGAAATTCCAAATAAAGGCGGCAGCCATCATCGTCTATAGCACGAATCCTGGCGACATTACTTGCTGGGTTTATTTGATCATAATTACTCATAAGAGCGACTTTCGATCTTTCTTCCGTCTCCGCGAAATCCGGGACTACAACTATTGGCGGTATTCTCTTAATTCCTTTGAAACTTCCCTACTCATCTGGATCATCTTTACTTTACTTTATCCTCAATCTGTCTGTAAACATCCCTACCTTTTTCATCACGCTTTACTGCCATGTGGAATAGGGCTTTGTTATGACTGGTCTCTTCCCATTTATCGCCGATGTTTTTCTTTTCCTGGGAAAACTCGATCAAGTGCTCGCCTTTGTATTCGATCACAAAGATACGCCCATCATTGAGCAGGGCGACGAAATCGGGGTAGAAGAACTTTCCATTTGAGAGCGGGAGGCGGAATGCCCAGGTATCGTGAACAAGGTTTCGCACCCAGTATTTGACTTCGTTGCATTGGTCAATCGCTTTTGCACATTCCAATTCTTCATCGGTATCGAAGGCGCCGATGACGTTGCCATAGTAGTGTTTGTTGAATTGATAGCGCCCATGATAAAAATCGCTGGCAGGGTAGCTGTTCGGATCAAACTTGAAGGAATAATCGTAGGTGGTTTCTGCGGTGGTGTTGTCACCAAACAGGAGCGCTTGATAGTTGGACTTGCTATCCTTGATTTGATATTCCTTGATCTTGGCTGCCATTGCTTTGAGCAATTGGAAGCGAGCACGCACGAGGGTGACAAGCGAGATTCTTCGCTGATCCAACAATTGCTTGAGCGTTTTGCGGGTGAATTCAAGCAGGTTTTCAGGGCGGATATTTGGTTGACGTAAACGCGGTTCAAGCCAACGGGTGAGTTGCAAATCCGTTAGACCGCTTTCGGTATCGCTAAAATCAAGCGGAAGTTGTTTGCCTAAAAACTTGTAAGTGAGTCTTTCACCTTTGATGTCAAATTCATAGGTGGAGGCTTTTTCTTCGATCTTGAAATCGTCTTCGGTGAGTTCGGCGGGATAGTCGAGAATGTTCCAAAGATGGTCGTCCAAAACGTATTCAGCCAGTTCAGGTTCGCCATCCTGAAACAGAGTCAATTGAGGAACAAGGAATGGTTCACCACGTTCTGCTGGTGAGAGAGGGCGTTTGGGGAGCTGGTGATATTGCGCTATGGTTTGAGCGACTTTGGGACGATCTTCTTCCTGGACAGATGCAATAATCTTCTTTTCCAGTTCAGGAGTGACATTTCCTGATACGCGAAGAAGCAGGCGGTTATCGCTGCCTGTTTCGATCTTGAGTTGTGATTGTTCCACTAAATCAAACTTCGAGAGGTCAGGTTCTTCAGTGAGGATGAAGACAACAGGTTCCTGTGGTTTGAATGTGACAGGCTCGGTGCTGACTGGGAGTTGAACCTGTGTGTACTGTTCAGCTTCCAGTTTGTCGAAGCCCATATCTACCAGGCAGTCTTCCATCTGTTCAGCGGCTCTTGTCCAGCTTGTGGATGAGACATGAGCATAGGCACGATTCAATTCGGTGTGGACTCTTTCGCGGGCGTAGGGCATACGCAGCACTCGTCCAAGTAGCTGCTCAACATCCTTTTTGGAATGGACCGTTGCAACCGAACAAAATACATAGGCAAAGGAACAATCCCAGCCTTCTTTTAGAGCTTCAATAGTGATAACAACTTCGATCTTGTTGTTGGGATCAAAGAGATTGACGCCATCCAACTCGCGCTGTGTACCTGTGGCAATGGCAATACGTTCACGTGGAATATGGCAGGTTTCCATCAGGAATTTTTCCACCACATCCACGGTGACTTCTCGACCTTTTTCCTCTGCCTGGATCAGGACAATCGGGCGGACAAAATCGGGCTCTTTGGCGGCGATTTCTGCAAGTTTGTTGCGGGTGAGGATTGCATCCTGAATGGCTTCGCCCCAGGTCTGATGCTCGGTCAACACGATTGGCAGTTTGATCATTTGCTCGTGTTTGAGCTGAGAGGCAGATACGTTATATAGAATATTACTGTTTGGTGTTGGTGTGGCGGTGAACTCAAAAACACAGGCAGGCTGGATGCGCTCAAACACTTCGTGCATGAGTTTTGACGCAGCGTTCTGCGACTCATCGATGATGACCAGTGGACGATGAATCGTCAGAAGATTGCGGAAGGAATATTTTGGTTTTCCTTTTTCTGCGCCTTCCTCAATGGTATCCAATCCTTCAATCCCGGCTGGTAGGTTAACGAAGTGCGGTTCAAGGTGTTCGTTATGGGCATAGACTTTGCGACCGTCTGTGTCTTTGACGCGAAGGCTGGCAAATGTTCCAACAACAACACAGGCACGGTCACGCAAATCCTGCGGACGGATCTGGGTAAACTCGCTGATATCCAACACCTTGACCTGCCCTTTGAAGGCATCCATCAGGGCTTCACGGTTGGGATGGTTGGGTTTTTGGAGGGTTTCAAGCGTCTGTTGGCGGATAACGTTGGTTGGAACCAGCCACAGGATTACTGGGTATTCATCTTCAAGGTAGACATTCGAGGCAATGGAAGCGCTGCGGGCTGCCATGTAAGTTTTGCCGCCACCTGTCGGAATGCGAAGACAGAGATAGGGAGTCTCTGGCAGAGGAGGCAAAGGCTTGTAGGTGCGATTCAACCCCAAGTCGCGAATGATGCGGGCGAAGCCATCCGCTGCTCCATGAACGCGGGCTGTTTCGAGGTAGTCCTTCAAAATTCCTAAAGCGGTTTCCTGATATTCTTTGCGTTGGAAGGTCATGTTAGCGCGCCTTTATGTCGTATGGGACTTGCTTGAAGATGATGTTTTCGCGTGCCAGTCGTTGCGAACTGAAGGTGGTCAGTTCGCCGTAGATCACTTTTTGTCCTTGATACGGTGGAAGACCGGCGAGGATCTTGCCCGTGAGGACATTTCCGCCGTCTTTGGATTTATCACCGAGGATGCCGTTATAGAGCAGGTAATAGGCGATACCATTGTGAACGCCAAGCAGGGGAGATGCTTTTTTGCTTCGGACTTCCAGCGGTGTATGGGTTTCTGTAAACCAGACATGCGCCGCCAAAGTGCGGAATCTGACAGATGAGTTAACCTTGCCCTCTTCGTCAAAGATGGCTTCACCGAGTTTGTAGAAATGGAACCCGCCCCCGCCTTGCCAATTGACACCTTCGCTTATGCCACCTTGTTCACCATCCACTACTTTTTTCAAACGTGGCACGCAATGGGTAATGGCATGATCTCCCATTTCAATTCCAATATATCGTCTCCCCATTTTGTGGGCGACAGCGGCAGTAGTACCTGAACCTAAGAAAGAATCAAGAACGATATCATTGTGATTTGTTGAAATTTGAATCAAACGCTCAATTAATTTTTCTGGCTTGGGGGTGGAAAAAGGAGTTTCACCTGGAAATAAAGTTGTTATTTCTGCCTTTGCACTTCCAGTAGTTCCAACTTCTGAGTGTAACCAAAGACTTGATGGCACCAATCCTGTTTGCACTTCGGACAAGAACTTCTTTACACGCGGAGCGTTATCTCCATTTGCGCCAAACCAAATGCGATTATCCTGAACCATTTCGAGAAATCTTGGTTCTGTATAAAGCCAACATCTACCTGCAGGAGGGTCAATCTTCCGACCCGAAGGTGTAGTAATGGTGAAAAATTGTTCTTTCCGTCTACCCTTCTCCGCTTTCGCATGTGCAGGTAGAGAAGCCCAAGAACCACGAGGATCATTATCTGGATTTGAGTATCTTTCCAACTGACTTTCGGATGACGGAAGAGGATTTCTTATGTTTTTCCAAATACTTCTATCTTTTGCAAAGAGCAAGACAGTGTCGTGAACCGTTGATACGTCTGTTCTGTTTTCTCTGGTATGACTTTTTTGCCAAACAATATGCGCAACAAAGTTATCTCTACCGAAAATCTCATCTAAAAGCACCTTCAAGTAATGCCCTTCTGTATCGTCGATTGATACCCAAATACTTCCTTCAGGTGACAATAAATCGCGCAAAATCTCCAATCGAGGATAAATGGTACTTAACCATGTGGAGTGCTCCAAATTATCATCATAGTGTTCAAAAGCACTCCGCGTATTGTAAGGAGGATCAATATAGATACACCTCACTTGACCAGCATAATATGGCAATATGGCTTTCAAGGCTTCAAGATTGTCACCTTGAATGAGCATGTTTTCAGCGTTGGGGTCGCCGTAGGAAAGCGTTTCGTCCGCTTCAAGGAGGCGGTAAGGTACTCGGCTGGATGTTTTGCGTGCTTCTTCGTCATTGAGCCAGTGCAGAATGGGCATTCCGTTATCTATCCTTTTGAGTTGCGGGTTGTTCGCCGTTGTCTACGACTACATCCAGATATTTTAATTTCATTTTTTGGGCGGCAGCCAGCCTGTGTTGACCGTCAAGTAAAAAGAAGTCGGGGTTCACCATAATAGGGAACCAGGCGCCAATTTCAAAATCCTCAGTGATGGAATTGACTTCAGCCCAGTTGATTTCGTTTTGATTAGAGAACAAGGCTTTGTCAACCTTGATTTTATCAATTGGGACTTTGGGCATGACAACCCATCTGCCATTGAATTCAGGCTTGGCATACATGGATGTCAGGTAATCAGGGGAAGGAATATAGACTTTTTTCATTTCCTTGCCGAGAGGGTCTATTCTTCAAGCATATCCGCTATGAATTGGATGACATCGGGCTTGTCTTTGTTGTCTCTTAGAAGTTGAACCAGGGCATTTCCGATGTAGTATCCCTCTTCAATTCCGTACTCGTTTTCAGGGATAAAGCACTGGAAGCGAAGCACCAAGGGTTCCTGTTCAGAGTCGTCGAAATCGTCTTTGGGTTCGTCCATTTGTTCCTCGTTTGGTCTCCAGAAAGCAAGTATAAAGGTAAATTGGCGATGCGATTATGGTTTCTTTTTAGGTGCAATGCGGCTTAGAATAAAACTCAATGCCCTTGTAAGGATGATGGACATCCCAATGATCCCTGTGACAGACGGAATACGCCATTTTGGAGGAACTCTGTTCCAGTTTGAGCGGATTTCATAAAAATTTCTGTAGATGCTTGCCGAAGTCCAGCCAAATGTCACACCTAGGAAAGTTCCAGCAATGCCATACGCTTCATCTGCAAATTGGCTATTTGTTTTTCTATGTTTTGATGTGGAATATCCCATAATGCCCCCAATAACCCCGCCAAGTAGGATACCAAAGGGAACACCAGGGGGATTTCTTCTTTCTCCGTAGCGAAAGCGCTTTATTTGGAGGATCGTGTCACGTTCTTTGGCTGAAGCAACTTCGGTTCCTTCGTTGTGACGAACGAATACTGTACGCTCGCTGAAAAACGAGTCCGAAGTTTCCAATCTTCTGGTTGTTTCGTGCAAGTAAGGTGTTGGGCTGATCGTAATAATGAGTAAGCGCTTACCATCGAGTTCGACCTCATCACAAAAGACATCTTCCAAAGCGGGTTCACAAGCAGGGTTCACTATATCCAGTATGTTTCTGGGCGTCAGGCGATGATCGCCGACATCGAATAGAGGTCGAGTACCGTCCTCCTTCTTCTTGTTATCCGCCCCAATCACAAGATAGGCGGTATCGCCTGCCACAATAGAATTTCCATTTGCCAAAGCAAGAATGTCCTTAATCAATTCACCACGCTGTTTGTCTTTCACTGTTTTGTCTTCTGCATAAATCAGGTATGGTTTTCGCTTAAAGTCTAAAGTTGGTCCTTCCTCTTTGGATAAAAGAGAGAACAGGAAATCGGGGGTAATAATTTGAGTGGGGGAATAGTTTGTCATTGTGTATCGCTCACTGTTTATACAGTTCTGGATAGTTCTCTAAACTTTACCAATTGCAAGCCACGATCTATCAGGGAACGATTGCCATTGCACATATCACTTGTAACTTGGAAACATCCAAATCATTTAGCTCTGCCCAATGTCTCCGTGTTCGTTCGATCCATAGATCAAAATCATCTTCACCAGGGTAGCTTTCAAAACTTGCTTTTGCCGTTTCAGGCAGACATCGAATCATTCGCATCACATCATCACGGCGATTGCTCTCTTCCATTGGTCTGCCATGTACATCAGCAATCACAGTATCAATTCGATTCCTGCCGCGTCGTAACAACAGAAATAAACGCTTGCGTCCTGGCTTGTTCATGGCGCTGCGGATACCTGCTGGTAATTTTAATACCTCATTTTGATTTGGAATAATCGCTAAATCATTATAGAAAGTACTGGTGGTCAGATCTTCGACGGTATGGAGGAATTCCATCACCTGTTCTAAATCCAAGTCTGCACTTGCATCAGTTGCGAGAAACATCTCGCGCCCCAACTTTTCCATTTCAATTTCTTGGGTCATTCCCTCCCCTTGCTGACTTTCTTTGTGAACCATTACTGGAATTTGTGCAAGTGATCGGTGTTGACGGCTCCTTTCCTGCAATCGGTGCTCCCAATTCCGAGCATGACGGATTCTCTCATGATCCATCGTGGATGGTACAAAGTTATAAATGATCACGTCACGGGGTGCGCCCCACGGACGTAGAACCCGTCCCATGCGTTGTGCCAATTGAAGCACTGTCCAGGGTAAATCATAGTTCACCAGAATAGACGCGTCTTGCATATTGAATCCTTCTGACATGGAACGTGTAGCGATCAAAACCTGGACTTCCTCCTTGTCATTCCTCTCTTCCGGCAGGACTTCGTTGGCGATTGGGGCGAATCGACGCAACAAATCATCGAGGTCAGGAGCGTCAACCGTTGTGTCTACTTTGAGGGAGGGCGTAAGTTTCTTTAGTCCGTCTTTCAAGGAACGTGCAGTTTCATGATATTCGCAAAATACTACGACCTTCTCATTCCCAGCTTCTTTTATGAGTTTCATCAAGTGTGCAAGTTTTGGATCGTTGCGAGGTCGTAATATATTCTGTACTAGAGAGTGCTTTTCACGAATGAATGTCGTTAGTTCCTTTTGCTTTGCAAACGAGTAGTTGTAGTTGCCCTTTTCCAACTGACTGCAAACGTTCTTTACTTCTGCGGGTGAGGAGCAAAACTGGTGCAGGAACAAGGCTTCCTGTAGGGCGAGCCGTTCTCCTTCCACAAGCGGCATCTCCAAAGGCAAATATGCTTGAAGCGGCTGATCTGGTTTTTCTATTTTCTTATATAGCAGTTTGCTTTCGAAGAGATCAGCCAAAAAATCATCGAAGGGGTTTTGATATCGTATCGTTCTAAGACTGATCCGTCTTGGAAAATATCTTTGATCGTTTTCTGAGAAAACGACGAATCTCTCGCCATTTCCATCTTGCCTGCTAAAATGGCGGACGACATCTGGAGTTGTCAGCACAGTACACGGAGGTAGCTCGGGCAAATCGGAAAGTTGTTTCGCCTGCCATATCTGAGTCTCCACTGTAAAGCCCAGAGCAGTACTTTGTGCTTGTTTGGGAGCCGGCAATAACCGTAACTGACTTTCCACCTCAGAGAAATCCTTCCCGTATGGTGTTGCAGTAAGTAATAATACTTTTGCGCCTTTTTCCCGTGCCGCTTTTTGGATACGGTCATTGCTTAAGCGCAAATCCCCACCGTTAGCTTCTTCATTTCGGAGGCGGTGAGACTCATCCAAAATGATCAGGGTTTGTTGATTGACTTGCTTTAATTCATGTTCAAGGATGGGCAAATTCGAGTCGCCATCTTTACGTGTCAGAGTGTGATAGGAAAATTCTATGCTCGGAACTCTGGCAGACCGCATGGAGCGCCGCCATACTTCCCGCAGCCCTGCCGGGCAAACGACCAGGGCGCTGTCGATATCACCCTGCATACGCAAATAAGCAGCTACATGAGCGGCAATGACCGTTTTTCCCAGCCCAGTAGATGCAATAAGAAACGCTCCATCATGCTCCGTCATGGAGCGAAGAACACTAGAGACAACGCCTTCCTGGTATTTTGCTAAAGGAGGTAATTGAGGTGCGGCTCCCTCCTGTGGAAGTCCATATAATTCAAGTAAGGCTCTTGCATAAATGATATAAGGATCGTACGCTTTCAGCCAGGAACGCAGGGCTTCGATCAATTCAGCAGTGATCTGGCGGGCTTTTTCAAAGTAATAGTCAAAGCGTTCTACGAAATAGGTAACATCATCTTCTTTATCAATGGTAATTCCTGCCTCGCGGCTTATGCAAAGACCATGATAAGAAAAATTCGCGGAGGTAACAACTGCGGTTGTTTTATCCGCAATATAAAGTTTGGCATGATGGTAGATATATCGGGCATCCATAATTGGTGTATCTTGTGGAAGGGATGCTCCAACCGATACCGTCATCATGCCTTGTTCTAATGCTTCCAGCATCTGGCGCATAGAACGTGTCCGGTTTTCCATCGGACCATAGGAAAGCTCGTTGATGAACTCCTGCAAAACTTCTCGCAGGCTGTCCTCGCCCCCTTCTTCTCGCCCAACCAACAATTTGACTTTCTTGCCGCTTAATACATTCTGTAATGCTTGAAACCCTGACCCTTCAAAGTATGCTGTTGCAATACGAACCTGTTCAGCCGATGTCAAGGCAGATGAAATGCATTGAAGTGCGGCTCTTTTTCCATCGAAAAATCGAGAGTTGTTGTTGAGATTATTGTCTGTATTTATCATATTTCCCCCAGTACATTCTCCTTGGGAGGTGACCAGTAGCGCTAAGTATAACCGTTTTCAAAGTGTGGTTATTGCTCCCCATTCCACAGTCGGCAATTTTCCAAATCTGCGTGTGCTTGCCGTCACCGCCGCCATATCGGGTGGCAATGGACTGAGCGCCATACCAACCGCCTTCTGTACCCACTTTGGGCTTATCTGGGCGTACACAAGGCGGACGCCTGTCTGTTGGCAGAATTCTAATGCGGATGCCAGCCGTATTCTGGTTATTCTTTGTATTTCCATTCTTTTTTTATGTTCATCTCCAAGTTCCAACCAGAACATAGTCTCGAAACCCTGAATTCGCCCCCAGGCAAGTGCGTCAGGGCGCACAGATATTTCAGGAAGTTGCACTTCGGTCCAACCCGTCCATATTTCGGTGAGCGGATAGGCGGATCGTAGCCATGCCAGCCATCTACGGGAATTCGCCCTGTGCGGCGTCCCGATTAAGTGCTGATTCAGTTCCTTCATGCCGCTAAAATCCACGCCCTTTGACGCCCCCCAACTGCGCAAGGCAGCGGATACTCCTTTGCGGGTCGGATGCCACATCCAGTACGGATCCATTTTCTTTGGCTTCGACTTGTCTTTTTGGAACACCTCGCCAAGTTTGAATATCACCTTTTTTTTCTTTTGAAGCCCTTGTAAAACATCAAAGGTTATTGTTTCAGGAAGACCCACCAGAGAAGCGATTTCCTCAAGGCTTCCTTTTCGGTTTCGGGTCAAAACCTGGAGACACTTCAACTCTTCGCGAGAGAAATGGGAGAACTCATCATCCATCTTGGGAGGACGAGGGAGTGCAGGAGAAAATAATCTTGGACCAAAAGAGAAACTGTGATAATCCGGAGTCTTGTCCTTTGAAGTGACAACATATGGAACGGAAAACCCGTCTGTCATGGAGCGTTTGACCTCCATCAAATACCATTCCCCGGGAGATGTCACACGGATCCAAAGGGACGCGCCAGGTCTTTTTTTATCTAACTCGGCAACCAGACGCTGCAGGAGGGGATGAAAAACAAATGGCGGTAGTCCATTCAAGGCATCTATATCGAATATGAAGGTGTCGGTAAAACCACCCTCATATTCCAGGCTGATCCAATCGGAGAAGGTTACTTCACCAAGCTGAACAGTCATGAGTTAATCCGAACATCCAATGTTGATGTACTCATCAGCCGTAAAATAGTTTTGTGGGTTGAGCCAGACAGCGCTTTGTTCGCCCGTCTTCTGGCGGATGCCGTAATGCAAATGTGCCCCGGTGCTGTTGCCGGTATTGCCGCTCAATCCAACGACATCACCGTAATTGAGGATCTGCCCTTCCACGACCTGGATGCTGCTCAGATGCGCCAGCCAGACCTGATAGTCATTGTTCTCAACCACCACCAGATTACCCCACGGACCGTTCGAACCAGCCCACACAACCTTGCCTGCAATGGTTGTGTGAATGGGTGTGCCTTCGTTCACTGGAAAGTCTGCACCGGTATGAGTCTGGTAGTGTGGGTCATGGAAGACACAACCTAGTAGAGGTTTGTCATACCAATCACTCCAATGTGGAATGGGACCGATCAATGGCAAGCCATAAATTTCTGAGCCAGGTCCAACATAGCCATCGAAGGGCACAGCGCTCATGCCGGATGGCAGAGAATAGCCATACAAGCCGTTGTCACTGGTCTCTGCATACTGGGGGATATCGAACAACCACTGTTCCACACCAGGCTGCGCCCATGCCGGGAGTTGCGGAATGGTCATCACCACCAGCATGACATAACCCACTACCAAAGCCGCCCCGCATAACAACGGGGCGGTCATCAAGGCAATGGAAAAACGGAAGAAACCTTTCATTACAGCACTCGTCCAAGCCGATCCAGGCGAATCTCGCCTTGCTGTCCTGCCTGCAAACCCATTGAGGCTTCGATGGATAAGCCATTTCGGATCATGCGCATCGATAGCCAGTAGGACACACCTGAACCGAGGATGACTGGAGATAGAAAAAGTGGATTACCAGAATACAACTTCCCGACTTCGGGAGTGGTGATGGCGATCAATACCAAAACAGCAGGCGGGAAAAGAGCCAGAAAACGCGCCTGCCATTCCACGCCTTTGGCGGCAGCACGCGCGCGGGATAAGACTTCAACCACTGTTCCAAGAGTCTTTCGCAGGGATGCAACGAGCGGTCCGATCTCGATACGTCCTTCGATGGATGCAAGAAGTGACGTGGCGACAATATCTACAGCGGGATTGTCCCAGGCGGTGGTCCATTCGCGCACAGCCAGCGCCGCTTCGTCTGCAGGTGCAGTGCGCAAACGTACCACCAGATCACCCAACACCATTCGACCATCCGGTCCCACGGCTTGCGCGGCATCATCGAGCGCATCTCCCAAAGGCTTGCCTTGTGAGAGCAGAGTCTCCACAACTCCCAAGCCTCGCAAAATATCCTTGGCTTGTTTCAAGCGGAATTCCTGACGTTTATCGGAAAGTGTTCCCGCATATAACAAACCACCGGCAATCGCAAACAGGATCGCAGGGAAGAGTCCGAGGAACATGCCGCCTGCCAAGCCTCCGCCGACCCAAGCCAGAAAGCCATAGACAATCTGGTTGAACGCAAGCCCAGTACCCGTTTGACGCGCAAACTTCTCGGGGTCGAATTTCTTCTTCGGTTGAGCAATGCCCATCGCACGTGCCATGCCCGCTTCATCCACAGTACGTCGCCAGCCGAAGGCAATCGGGATGGCTGCCAGTGCCAATGCGCCAATGATTGAAATCAATGTGATCATGCTATCTCCATACAAACCAAAATGCGAGTTCCTGCGCACCGCCGTTCGCAAGCCAGACGGTAAAGTAAATACCCACAACACCCAGCAGGACGGTCAATAGTGGATAGACTCCGACTTCGTTCCATGCGAGGTCAATGGGACGCATGGTTGCTTGCGGCATCTGCGGTTGATAGGATGGAGCAGGACGTTCAGGCTCCATCGTTGGGCGCTGTGTCTTTTGTTTGGGCGGAGGTGGATTACCTTCAGTTTTACGGGAGGCTGCCTGTTGGTTGACATACTGCCGGGTCTGCATCGAATATCGAAAACGACGCATCATCCAGACTTCCGGCGGAACGCGGTCGGGTCCAAGGCGTAGGAGCGCGAGCGCCATGAACCCGACCAACACCAGAAAACCGATCACCACCTTTCCAGTGAAGGATAGCGGAAGGAATAAACACAGCACTGCCAGGAGTGCCCCAGTGCCGAGGATGCCAAGATCGCGGTTATTGAACATACCTCTCCTAGAATGGCGGCTTGGGCTGGAAGTTCTTCAACATCTCGCCCAATTGCGGCAGAAAGAGAAAGGCAAATAACACAATGATGATGAGACCAACCACCCCGATGATCGCCATCGAGGTCATGCGGCTGCCACCGAACGCCATGCCTGCCGTGCCTTGCAGGATGTAATACAAACCGCCGAGCAAGGCCACGACAATCAGGAGTCCAGCCATGAACGCCCAGGCGTCGCGGGCGATGGACAGGATCTGTTCCATAATGGGATCGAACATAAATATCTTCTCCTTTGAAATTTCAACAAGTACCGAGAAACCAGGCAGCCAGAGGAATGGCGGCGCTGGCGAGGATCATGCCAAAGAGCGCTTCACCGCTTTCGATCAACGCATTGGCAAAGGAAGTTGCCCCACCAATCGAAGCAGAGAACATCGTGATGAAGGCTGCCTTCAACATGCGCAGAGCCGCCAGCCCGCCAATCAATCCGGAGGCAAGCGTACCCAACTCACTGATCGGTCCACATCCACCAGCGCCAGGCAGGGTGGAGTGCAGGGCGCTCACGATCTGCGGGATGCCGAGAAAGGCAAATAAGCCGAGTACGACGATGGAGATCAGGGCGGAGATGGATTCCCAGACCCACAGATTTGCGCCTAATACAGAAGCGGAACTCACGCGCAACATCTGGGCAATACCTGCCAACAGTGCAAAAGCGACCAAAGCGCCAGCCAGGGCAACCCAAGCTTCGCGCAGGAAAGTTAATAATAGGGAAGTAACTTCACTCATGACAACACCATCGGATCGTGTTTATGGAATTCATTTTCAAGGGCGGGATAGAAACGCTCGCCCCAGAACTGCATCAACCACCGCCGAGCCGGTCCGGTGCGGTCTTTGAGGGTCAGGACTTCCAGTGGTGCACAACCACACTCACGGACATCGCCAGTACGGTTCACGACCAATACCCGATCTGCTTCATAAGGAACTCGTTCATCACCTAATAACGCAGATAGATCGTCGCCATCGTTGAAGCGTTCGGATTTCAAAGCGGCAGCTGCGATGATCGCCCAGCCGTGATGTCGTGCCATCTCGCGTAACGCGGCTGCCGCTTCACCACTGCGACCTTCTTCATTCATCATGCCGGTCAAGCCAACCACGGGCACACGGTTGAGATAATCCACAGCGATGAGAGCTGGTCCTTTGACGGGGAAGGCGTAATCGTGGATCAACATGTCTTCCAAGGTACGCACAGTATCTTCACGGGAATTGAGCGACAGCAACACGGCTTCACTGGCGCGCGCCAATGCTGCTTCCACAACGGGTTGTGAGGGTTGCGTATGAGGTCCACCGGTCATTGCTTCTGTTTGCAGGAACATGCGAAAGCGCAATTCCTCCGGGGTGTGTTCATAACAGCCAATCGCGGCAGGGATGTGTTGGCAGGCAGACTCGAAGATCATCCGCAGCAGCCAGGAAGTCTTTCCGATTCCTGGTGCTGCGGCGAGGAGAGTCAAGCCGCCGCCCCAGAAGGACAGGCCAGCAAAGACACCAAAGGGAGTGTAGGGCTGTGGGTTGCCCAAGGTTCCGGAGCGAGGCATGGGGGTATCTTATTCAATTGTGGAAGGGGGATGGTTGATCGTGTCGCTATGGAGTCGGTAGGAATAAACGCAACAGAAGATAGATAATCAATCCAAGTAATAGACCTGGCAGGGCAGGGATGTCCCCATGTTGTCTACGTACCCAAAGCCTGCGCCAGAGTTCCAATCCCAGAAGAGACAGCAATACGGCAGGGAAAGGAAAAAGACAGGCAAGCCCGCTAATCGCAAGCAAATCTGCCCTGCCAATAATGCTCTTGCGATACCCATATCCGGTGAGCAATACCGGCCAGACAGGTGGGTAGAACAACAACGGGAAAGCGAACCATCCGGATAGATTGCGGAAGATGCCCCAAAGACATGCCAGCAATACGATCCCGGTTTGAAGAGGAGTAATGGGAAGTGTCAATAGGATCGTTCCAAACAGAAAGACTTCAATCCCTGGCACCAGGCGATAGCGCAGGTCGGCATAACTGAATAATGAGAAGGAGACCAACGCAAAGGTTTCTGTGATGGTCATGATTGATTTTCTTCGTCGGTTTGTTTGTTCGGCATAAACGTCAATATCTCCTTCACCCGTGTGGCGTTGCCAAGTTCAGATGCGCGCATCAAAGGATCGCGTGCTGTCATGATCTCTTCCGAATGATCCAGATAGGCGCGCGTCATTTGCGCCGTTTCCTGCGGGTATTGCGCCGCGAAGACATTGGGGTCCATCCCATGTTGGGTGATGTCTGCGGACATGGCTTGAAAGCCCTGCTGGAATTCCTGGGGCGAACCATTGAAACTGGATTGAATCGAGGCATTCACGGATGGCGAGAAACCAAAATCATCGGAAGGAGATGTTGAAGGAACACCATTGAAACGCTGCATCCGTTCACCCAACTCCGCCTGTCGCGCCGCCAGTTCATGTCCATGTGCCAGGGAACGGTTATAGGCGGCAGGAGCACGTAACCCCATCGCTTCCAGGTTTCCGGCTTGCTGTGTCAACTGTTGTGCCGCATTGAGATGACTCATCGCGGCTTCTGCGCCAGTGAGTCCGCCTGTGGTGGCTGCTCCACCTACCCCTGCGCTGGAGGTAGCTCCTGCCGCACCAACCGCACCAGCTCCCGCCGCTCCCACGCCACTGGCAGCAAGCATCCCGATGGAGACGATCTGTTGCGCTGCCTTGATCATTCCTCCAAAGGCATCTGCAGTGGTAGAGATGGTCATCTTGCCAAGGATGCCTGCCAAGGAAAGCAATAGTCCAGTCGCACCCCATAACCAGATCACACGCAGGATGGCAGACAATAATCCCTGTTGTCCCAGCCAAGTGCTGGCTGCCATGCCTGCTTTGAAGACTCCACCAGCAACAATAGGCAGAAGCGCAATCAATACAACTGCCTTCATCCACAGGGAACGCAGCCAGGTTGCCTGTGGTAACACACTGGCTATTGCTAACGGTGGAGCAAGAACAGCGAGGATAAAGAGAACAGCATTAGCCGAGGCGAAGGCAAACAACATGCCGCCGATGGCGAGTAATGAACCGATGGAAAGCCCGATATTCAGCAGACTGCCCAAGAAGGTTTGATTGGCAAGCCCCAACAAAATGGATGTTGCAGTGGTGTTCTCCACAAAGCTGACTGCCAAGGCGCCAGTTTCACCGATGACTTTTCCCACCATCCACCAGCCGAGTCGCACGATGAGGTCAAGAAATGGACCGGAGGCAAGGGCAAGCACTCCAGCAGTTACCCAATCTCCGATCACCCGTAATCCGCTGTCATCATCCCCGAGCAATCTACCCCAGTGATACAGAGCCAATCTTAATAAGAACAAGGCTGGAGCCAGCGGTGCCGCAACCGGTAAACTGGACTGCGCGACTGTGCTGTAATCGCCCTGACTGGGAGCCTGCACAATCTCACCGATCACACTTGTCCACCTTGCTACTTCCTCGCTCATTGCATGCACTTCCTTGTCGGCGGCTTTATCGAAGATGCCTGCTAGCGCTTCGGAGATGGTTTCGGCCGGAAAGACCAGATGATTGAAGATCTGTGAGATGGTGGTTGTCGTTGTGTTTCCGCCACCTCCCGTGGGGGGAGTCGGCGTGACGGTGACCGTCATCGTGGGTGTGGGAGTTAGAAGTAGATTCGCGCTGGAGGCATGAACCGGTGTGACCGCCATCGCCAGATTGCCGAGGGCAAGCAGTGCAATGAAGATTATGCAGATAATGAGAAATCGGAATTTTTTCATAGATCCTTCAAGGCGTGTTGGGAGATATGGTTCCTTGTAAAACACAACTGCTGATAACCGCATTGTTTACAGATCGATGGCTGCTGCAGGGCATTCAAGGGTGGGTGTGGCCCCTTCTTCGCCAGGTTGGACAGGGACGCCACCGTTTTTTCCAGATCCCGGTTGGCGAGGAGTTGATCGAAATGCTTTGCTTCACCGGTTTCCCGATTTAAAGAATAGATGGCTGGCGTGTTGGACCAGGGCTGGTTTCCCAGGGTTGTGCAACGATTAAGCAGGGAAAAGCGAAGTTGATCCTGTTCGCCATTGGAGAGGAGTGAACCAATTCTGGTTTCAGTCACATGTCCCACCTGTACCTGCCATATCCATGTATCGAACTGGACAGGCATGCGTACATCAGGCGGAAGGGTCAGGCAGACTTTTTCCGCCTTCAGGGTGTAGTCAGAGTCGCGTCCGATCAGCATGGCTTTACGCCAGTCCTGGGAGAGGAACGCCCAAGTGCGGACATAGATGGATAGGTTACGCCAGTCCCCGCCTAGGTTGTTGATGGCATTCTGGGAACCATATCGGCGACTGATGGGAATTTCCCCGCCCCGAAAGAGGGGCATGAGTTCCGGGGCCTGGAAATTACTATGGTGGGTGCGATATTCCTCGATCTTGCGGATATAGGAGCGAATCTCATCAAGGAGGTTTTCGAAGCCATATTGGATCAGGAATTCCACCAGGGTTTTTCCGGTGGATAGGTCTTCCAGGGATTTCCAGACTGGATCGAAAGGCGGAGTAGGGTCTACACCCATCAGCCACCAGCGTGCAGCGGTGGGACAGAAGGTATAAACCAGCGCAGAGAGGATGGGATTCCCGCGTGCGTTTTTGGGGTTGAGCATGGCAAGGAAGAGATCAGTGTACATGCCAGACCATCAAAAGAAACGGAATAGTTCGCCAGGCGGCAGGAGATTTCATGCCGGTAAGGGATTGCTTCTGAATAAGTCTCCAGAAGAACTGAATGATGCTGGTGATCAGGAAGGAAAGGAACACAAGCAGGATCAAGGATGGCGTATTGGAATCGGGTAACGCCCAAAGAACTGCCATCCACAGTTTGACATCCCCGGCACCCATCCAGCCACTTGCCCAGGAAGAAAGCAGCAGAAAACATGCCAGCCACAAATCCATATGTCCGGGGAAGTGAGCGATCATGCCCGCCAGGATCAACGGATAGGTGGACCAGTTCGGGATGCGCCGGGTGCGCAGGTCATACAGGCTCACAGCTAGAAGATAAAAGAGCAACCAGGTCATTGGTTGCTCATGATATACAGATGAATGGATGGGTAGGGGGAAGGTGTCGCTTTTGTCTTGGGTTGAATTGGCGACAGCAGTTCTGTACGGGGCGGAATATTTGGTAAAATATCTTTGCAACGTCCAGGGTGCCCCCCTCACCTTGGGCGTTGCAATTTAAATTGTGGGAATACCAAACAACCTGCCTCCCAGGTGAAGTGCCTGCCTCAAGAGTTCACGCTTCAGCCCATACGGGGAAAGCCACCATTGTTCGAACAGCACCTTGCCCATATGCCAGAACCAACCCAATTTGCGGAGCTGGATTTGCGGGGAAGGTTCGGCAAAGAAATTGCCATAAGCAAACCCGGCTACATTTTCTCCTGCTTCCAGCATGCAATAGCCTTCACCATAGAATACATCCTCGTTTTTCTTGCTCATGATTTCTGCTGCAAGCCGACGTGCGACGATCTCGGCCTGGGCATGGGCAAACACACCAGCTTTCGGCAGCATCATGGGCACATCCGGCTTCCACCGTCCAGGAATTTGGATTGCCGTTGCGTCACCCAAAGCATACACATTTTCGTGTTGTGTGCGAAGTGTGGCACGATCCACTGGAATCCAGCCAGCTTCATTTGCCAATCCAGCCTCCCGGGCGATACGACTGCCACGATGTGGAGGGATTGCCACGAGCAGATCATAATGGAAGGATCCCTTTCCATCAAAGATTAACTCTTGGTTGACGGGGTTTACTTCCGTCAGCTTGTGCAATGGATGAAAAACAATCCCTCGGTCAGTCAGCATTTGCTTCACGGCGTCACCCAGAGTTGGGCCCGCCACAGGCATAGGTTGAGGCTCGGGTGTAAACAAATGCACCTCGCTGTCGTGCAAACCACGTTTGCGTAACTCATTGGCAATGAGCATGGCGCCCTCATGCGGCGCACCGGGGCATTTATAAGGCAGGGCACTTACCACAACAGCCACCTTCCCACCTTTGAAATTTCCCAGCGCACCACGCAGTTTTGTTGCACCTTCGAAGGTGTAATAGGTCTGCGCGCTTTCCGCCAGACTAGGGATTGCATCGAAAGCGAATTCAGCCCCAAGGGAAAAGACAAGATAATCGAAACCAAGTTCCTTGGTGCTGGTTCGAACAAGGCGATTGGACAGATCAATACCTTGTACTTCTGCCAATAACACCTCAATACCGGTACGAACCAGGTGGTGTACATCCTGTGTAATCTGCTCCGGCCTGCGTTCGCCGGTCATCAGCCACAGAAAGGAAGGTGCAAAGCTGTGTTGCGAGTTCTTCTCGATCAATATGATGTGGTGTTCAGCCGGCAGGAGACGCCGCAATTCATTGGCGGCCATCAGCCCGCCGATACCGCCGCCTAATATTAAGATTTTTTTACCGGACATTGCGTTCTCTCCTTGGATATTTTTTAGTTGATAAATAGCTGGCAGGCTTCCGCAGTCTTATAAATTACCTCGATGGCATCCCGACTGCCTTGCGCTTCGCCCTTTTCAAAGTCATTCTCGACATTGCCCATCTGGTTGGTAATATGGGCAAAACAAACCACCGGCTTTTCTTTTGCCCTGGCAAAAGCATAGAGAGCGGATGCCTCCATCTCCACCCCTAAAATACCTTGTGACCGGCGATCATCAATTGCCGTTTCGGTTTCTCGAAACGGCGCATCTGTAGTCCAGGTTGCTCCCAGGAATATGGGCGGTTGCGATTCATCCAACATGTTTTTGAGGGCTTCCAGCAATTGGGGATTGATAATACTGAATTTCGATGGTGGCTGGTAATGGTAACTGGTTCCTTCATCACGTAACGCCTTCTCAATAAGTACAAAATAGGGTGGCGTCCCCTTCGAAACGATTTGACCTGCCGAGGTCATACTGACCAGCAAATTGCAGCCACATGCAAACATTTCTTCCGCCACGAGCACTGCAAATGATGCACCAACTGCGTTTCCGACGATGCCGAACTCCAACCCTTTATAAGTAAAGTTATACATTTGGGTGTGATAACATGCCCAATGGGGATTGATCTTTGCCTGACCGCTGGCTATCAGGTTCTGGACAATATCGCCGTCTGGATCAAGAATACAAATTCCCGGGACGGGTCCCTCAGGGATGGACTTTTGCCTTCTTGCCTCACGCAACAGATTCTCGGGCGTAAAAACGGAAGGCATTGAATGATCTTTATCATTGATGATGGGGTGATTATTTATTTCAATCATGATATTCCTGAAATTTTAAAATTGATTACTTGCTGGCTGCGAGTTCATTAACGATTACAGGATTAAGGCTTCTGACCCACCATGCCATAATGGAATGGCGGAAAATCGAGATGTGGCACGATTAATTCAAAACCTGCGAGCATGATCCATTCCTGGCATTGTTCTGGTCGCGGTCGGATATCCAACGATGGCCCTCGGGGAGTTGTTGGATCATAATTCCAATGAATTACGCCTGTCTTGCCGCCCGGCACAAGGACTCTCATCGCTTCCATCAATATTTTCAATGGTTCTTCAGCATGAAGCAGATTGAAGAGCATGACATATTCACAACTATTGTCGGGCAAACCGATTCCTTCCACCATAAAATCTCGTTGTACCGGGAACACGTTTTTCACTCCGGCTTCGTTGGCTTTCTCTTGAACAGCCTGGATCATTTCTCCCTCAATATCCAAAGCATAAATTGTTCCTGAATTCTTCCTGGCTGCCGGGATCGTGAATGTTCCATATCCGCAACCAAGATCCACAATGGTTCCGGTCAGTTTACAGACATTCAATTGGTCGAGTATGGCATCTGGATCAAAAAAATTGTCCCACATTTGTTCGTTTGGCATTCCGCTTTCTCTGGTCTTCATATAACATTCCTGTAAATACTGGCAATAAAAGGTAAAAAGTTCCGGCAGGATTCCAAAAGTGAATCCTGCCGGATCGAATATTCCGGATTGGTTAATATACTAAAACTTTGTCAGCCGCAATCGTCCAGTCAGTCAATAATTCCATAGACCCGATCTGGATATTTTCCATAATGGCATCTGGCCCGAGACCTCGGGCTTTCTGGCAGGTCCCTCAGGTTGCTACTTCGCCGCCGCGCAGTACGGCGGTGAACATACGCTCAATGTTGTAGTACCCCTGCGGAGTTTCCTGTCCCTTGATGGCGCATTGTACGCCATCACCCATCAGAAAAACGCGGACATGGGTTGCTTCGCGCTTGGCAAGGTTCATCGCCAAGCGTAGAGCATTGTATGGGCGTTCATTTCCATAAGGACCATCGTTGATAATAAGTAGGTATTCAGTCATTACATGATCTCCTGGTAGGTTTATTTTTTCCGTGCCAATTTAACATCAGTCTCCAGATGTTCCAGCAATACCTGCCGCATCAAATCACATGCCTGAATGATTTTTGGGTTACTCAAGGCATAATAGACATTCAACCCCTTACGCCTGGTTATCAGAATACCTCGTTCGCGCATCAGTGCCAGATGTTGCGAAAGATTGGATTGGCTGATTTCCAAGGCTCCAGCGAGTTCAGTAACGGACATTTCGCGATTTCGGAGCCTGTCTATAATCTCCAACCGTTTGGGATTGGCTAAGGTGTGACAAATATTCGCGTGAATCTTGTATAAACTTCGATCTGTCATGGGGCCCTAATTATATTAGATATTTAGAATATTGTAATATATCAATGCAGATGGGTCAATTCTTTAAGCAATAAGGGCGTTTTATTCAAGCTATGAGATCGTTATTTCTTCATGGCCGACAATGAACTCACCGCCCCCACCGTTGAATCGATGATCAAACTCTTGTAAACCTTTCCCATCTCCGTTGGGGTGGGTTTCATGTTATTTTCCAGCCACCACTCGATCAAAGACAGTAAAGACGTGGCGATGTGATTCGATGCAATTTCAATCGTCGTTTGATTTCCCAGTCTCTCCAACGGCACGCAGGACTTTTGGAAAACAGTAGAAATGTTTCGCACAACCTTCCTGCGGACACGTGTCACACTCTGGCTTTTGAGCAGGATGCGGAAGAGATCGGCTTTCTGCTCGATATATTCGAAGATGAGCCGCCCCTCCGTTTCAAGCGCGGATGTATCGGACTGTTTCGCCAGCGTCTCGATGTGGGTCATCAACTCTGCCAACCCTTCATCCAGCACTTCCATCAATAACTGATCGAGACTCTCGTAATGTCGATAGAACGTGATGTAAGCCACCTCGGCGCGTTCCGTGATCTCCCTGATCGTGATGGAGGCGAAGTCTTTCTTTAGGATCAATGAAACCAGTGCGTCGCGCAATAAGCGGCGTGTACGTTTGACGCGCGGGTCAATGTTTACGGGGGATGATTTTCTTGGCATGGTTATCCAGTTTTGTTACAAAACACGGCTTTCTATAACTTATGTTACATCAGCACCACATCCGCAATTGACTTGCTCATCAGGCTGGCTACAATGCACATACTGTTACACAGTATAACAAAAAGGAGCAATCATGAAAACGATGGCAACACACGAAGGAAAGACCTGCAAACCCCAACGCATCCCTCTCAGCGCCAAGTTAACGGCAACCCAAATACAAAACGCCTACGATGAGATCGCCGATCAATACGAGAAAAAGACATGGTTCGACCAGCACATCCTAGGTGTGGCGCGGTTGAAAAAGAATCTACTTTCAAAAGCAAATGGGAAAATTTTGGAAGTGGCATGTGGAATCGGCTCGAACATTCCCCTGCTCCCAGTTGGCAGTGACATCACCGCAGTGGACTTAAGCCCCAGGATGCTGGAAGTCGCGCGTAAGACCGCAACCCAAAACGAACTGAGCGTAAACTTTGCAGTGATGGATGCCGAACATCTTGAATTCCCCGATGCGACTTTCGACACTGTGGTCTCGACCTTGTCCACCTGTACATTTCCGAATCCAGTCAAAGCACTACAGGAGATCAAACGCATCTGCCGACCGAACGGCTTGATCCTGCTTCTCGAGCATGGTCATAGTTCCATGCCGTGGCTTGCCAGGTATCAGGACCGCCATGAATACCAGCATTACGAAGACCATGCAGGTTGCCGCTGGAATCAAGACCCCTTGGAGTTGATCCAATCAGCGGGCATCAAGATAGTGAAAAGCAAGCGTAACATACTTGGCATGTTCCATTCGATTGAGGCAGTGCCAGTATAAGTATACGTCATTGCGATGGCGTTTTTGCGCTCGCAATGACATATATATAGGAGTTACCACCATGACATCAACATCCGAACGTCGTTACGACCTTGACTGGTTGCGTGTGCTGGGCGTGTTATTGCTTGTCCCCTTTCACGTGGCATTGATCTTTGTATTCGACCCATTCACCATCATGTACATCAGGGATACGGTCAACAGCCGCGTGCTGGCTGAAGTGACAGGCTTTATCCACATGTGGCACATGCCCATGTTATTCATGATCTCAGGAGCGGCGACCTGGTTTGCGCTCGGTCATCGCTCGGCGGGGGAATACATCAGTGAGCGATCTATGCGGTTATTTCTTCCGCTCGTCTTTGGCATTTTGACGTATGTCCCGTTCACGATTTACCTCCAACACAGCAATGCTCTCTCACTACAAGAAGGCTACGCTGGTTTCTTCCAAATTGACTTGAATCAACTGGACGGAATGAATGGAACATTCACGCCTGCGCATCTGTGGTTCATTCTCTTTCTATTTGTCTTTTCTTTGGTTGGGCTTCCCATCTTCCAATGGTTGCGGACAGAAAGAGGCAGAAGCATAATCGAAAGATTGGGAAGAGCGATACAAACACCCCTGAGTCTGACCGTGCTCGGCATCCCATTGACACTTGCCGCCGCGACGGGAATCCTTGGGGATATGAATCCGTTGTATTACTTCCTGATCTTCTTTTTTGGATTTGTCTTTGCGAGCGATATGCGTTTTCAAAAATCCATTGATAAGTTGACGTGGATTGCGCTGGCATATGGCGTGGCTGAAACCGCGATCAACATCATTTTCCCGATCAGAAATTTTACCCAATGGACACCGCAATGGATGGTTCTGGGATTTACATACCAGTTGGGACGCTGGATGCTGACGCTGGCGACACTTGGGTTGGGACATCGCTTCTTGAACTTCACGAACGGAGCCTTGCAATATGCAAGCGCAGCTGCCATGCCATTCTATCTGCTGCATATGACATTCAGCGTGGTGACAGGATATTTCGTGATCCAACTCGATGCGCCTGTGGCGGTGAAGTATCCATTGATCGTTTTGGTCGCCACAGGGTTGACTTTGCTCGCCTATGAATTGATGAGGCGTTGGGGTGTGACGCGGTTATTGTTTGGTATGAAGAAACGCGGATATATCGACAATGCAATACTCGATACACAACTGCACCAGTGATATTCTTGAACACTGGATTGGATTTTGGAATGTGATGGAGGATATATCGCCAATGCACATCCTAAATTAGCCCGAAGGGAAAACCTGCACTCCTTGATGATATATTGATTCGGGTTGACAAGTGTCAGTCATTGTTCTTGACTAAAGAACATTTGTTCTACTATAATCCTTTTGTATGTCTATCTGGGATCGTCTTCTGTACCTGATAGGCCTGCGTCCAACGCCCGGTCCTCGAACCTACCATTTTGATGCGAGTGAAAGCCTGCAAGTCACGCTTTCCACCCTATCCTCTGACGAAGGCCGTCCTGAACATGATTTGATCCCCGATATCCTGGCCGCAGGTCTGACACAATACACCGCCAATGAGAGGTTGTGGGACAGGTGGGAATCCCTCTCACCCCGTGAACGGGACGTGACTGCGCTCGTGTGCCTGGGGTATACCAACCGCCAGATCGCCGCCCGTTTGAGCATTTCCCCGGATACCGTCAAGGATCGCATCTCGTCCGTATTCCGCAAGTTTAATATTAACAAGCGCAATGATCTGCGTGCCCTGTTCTCCCATTGGGATTTCGACGAGTGGGAACGGCAGAGATAGACCCATCCTCCGACTCTCCCCCAAATCCAGTACCCCCAAAACACCCCCATCTGACACCCAGGTGGGGGCTTCCTTATAAGAAGGGAAGGTTGTATTCTGTCGGCATGGACATCCTTCCGATTCTCAAAACCGGCAAGTTGATCGCGGTCTACGCACCAGACGCCGCAGGTACTGAAAGCATGACTCTAATTGCCGAACTGGGCCTGCGCGGGGTAGTCACAATCCTGGATGGAGGCAATCGCTATCAACCCTATCAGGTTGCTACATTCCTGCGCAGAAAAACGGTGGATATTTCAAGTGCTGCCAATCGACTATTCAGTCGGCGCGCCTTCACCTGTTATGAAATGAATACCCTGATCGGTTCCACCCCATCTTTGAATCATCCCTGCTTGATCCTGGATCTGCTGAACACTTTTTATGACGATCATGTGTCAATTCACGAGGCAGGTCGATTATTGAAATCCTGTCTGGGTCAGATCCAGCGCCTTGTACTCTCTGGACCAGTCGTCCTGACTCTTGCACCACCTTTGACGGATGAACGTGCTTTTCTACTTGAGCAGGTCCGCGCGCAAGCAGATGAAGTGATGATCAAGGAAGCGCCTGTCTGCGAACCCACCCAACCGTCGCTCTTCTGAATGATATGGGTCGTACTCTCGTCACCATCACCCAATTACTAAACGAGACCGAAGTCAACCTGTCGGCATTTCGGCGCACCTTGCGCCGCAGTGATCAGTATGTCTTCGACGGTCTCTTTGCCGCCGCGCGTCGGCATATCGCTGCCATCGGACAGGCGGAGTCACTGTTGCCATTTGAATCGGCTTTGCTTGCCATGTTATTGGAACAGTCAAAGGAAATAGCTGTTCTTGAACAAAAGGTCGAAGAACTGATCAAGAAGAACTCGGGTTGACTAGCGGAGCTGTGTCGAAACATGACCGAGGCAATTGGTTGGCTCTTGGATGTATTTGCGGAAGAGGATGGCATTACGCTTTGGGTATTGGCGGAGGATGGGGAGCGTCTGCATTTACGCATGGATTTTGACATCACGCTCTACGTGGCGGGGGATTTCTCCCTACTGCGGCAGGCGTGGAAGTATTTGAGGAAGAAGAACGTTAGGTTGGAACGAACCGTTCGCCGCGATCTATTCCTTGGCGAACGGGATGTAATGGCAGTCGCTACTTCTGACCCAGCACATGTCCAAAACCTGTTCGGGGACTTACAACGGCAATTTCCATCCCTCGATTACTACGATGCAGACATTCCCATCACCCTGCGTTTTATTGCACAGACGAATACCCACCTGCTTGGTCGTTGCCGCGTCATGCTGGAAGGGGAATGGGTACAGACCATTGAGCCTTTATCCTCACCCTGGGAGATCGATCCGAAACCGATTCCCCTGCGCATTCTGACGCTTGCCCCGGAATGCAATCCTGCTGTTCGGAAACCCAAACACCTACAGGTGAATTACAACCAACGGGAATACAGCCTCTCCCTGGAATCTCCAAGACCATTCCTGATCAGCTTGAAAGCCGACCTGCAGCGCATCGACCCCGACCTGATCCTGACGGATTACGGAGATACCTGGTTGTTTCCGCTGTTGAGCCAATGGGAGAAGGAAACCGGGATCGAATTGAACCTAAATCGGGATCGGGAGCGACAAGTACTGACGCGCAAAGCCAACAGTTTCTTTGCCTATGGACAGGTAACCTATCGTGGGGCACAGGCGCATCTATTCGGACGCTGGCACATCGACCGCAAGAATGCCATGTCCTTCGGCGAGTACGGATTGGAAGGCGCAATGGAACAGGCGCGCGTCACGGGTATTGGTGTGCAGGAGATGGCGCGTAAATCTCCCGGCGCGGGGATCACCGCCATGCAGATGCTGACTGCCTTGCGCAACAACATCATGGTTCCGGTACAAAAGCAACAAGTCGAGGGCAGGAAGACTCTGGCGGAATTGATCCGCGCCGATCATGGCGGGCTGATCTATCAACCCATCATCGGACTCCACGGAAATGTAGCGCAGATCGATTTCTCCTCCATGTATCCTGCAATCATGGTCAAACATAATATATCGCCGGAGACAGTTGGTCTGGAAGATGCACCCGAAGGTCTGATTCCCAAAACCCTGCGCCCTCTGCTTGAAAAACGCTTGATTCTCAAAAACATCCTGTCTGATCTCGATCCTCGTGATTGTAGAGTGGAAATCCTCAAGGCGCGAGCCTCAGCGCTCAAGTGGCTGCTGGTGGTGTGCTTTGGATATTTGGGATACAAGAACGCCCGTTTTGGAAAGATCGAGTCGCATGAAGCTGTGACTGCCATGAGCCGAGAACTAATGCTGCAAGCCAAGGAGGTGGCAGAAGATATGGGGTTCACGGTTTTACATATGTACGTGGATTGTCTATTTGTTCAGCAGGAAGGCTTTCACAGACCGTTCGACTTTACGCCACTTATGAATGCCATCGAGGAAAAAACAGGCATCCCAATTACCTTGGAGGGAGTCTTCAAGTGGGTGGCTTTTCTGGCTTCGAAGCGGGATGCGCGCGTACCCGTGCCCAACCAATACTTTGGTGCCTTCCAGGATGGGACGCTCAAATATCGCGGCATAGAGTTGCGTAGAAGGGATACAACCCTGTGGGTGAGAAAGACTCAATTGAAGGCGCTGGAAGTTCTGGCAGGTGCGAATACCCCGCATGAATTCGCGGACCACGTTCCGGATGTTATGAAGTTGGTGGAAGATGCAAAACGGGAACTCAGAACCGGACGTGTTCCATTGGGAGAATTGCTCATTCGCCAAAGGTTAAGTCGGACAATTGAAGCATATAAGACTCCCTCTCCAGCCGCACGCGCCGCCCGGCAGTTGCAGGCACACGGCAGGCAGTTCGCCCCCGGTCAATCGCTGGAATTCGTGTTTGCCCGTAATGCTTCCGGAGTCCATGCCTGGGAACTGAATGAGGCATTGGACTCCGGAAAGTTGGATACAAAGCGTTATTACAGGCTTTTGGATCGCGCGATCCAAACAGTGATTGATCCGTGCAAGCCTTTGCTTATGCCGGAACGATTGTTATGAATGGTTACTGCCCCGGCCAGCCGATCTGTCCCTGCCCTTCACGCACTGCCCAATAGATGATCCCGCCCCAATTCCAGGAACGCTGGTATTGAGGATTGCTGATGCTGCCGGCATCGTCTATGCGTCGCAAGGTCAGGTTGGTATCCCAGTAGGCATCGGGCGCGCCATCATTGTTGATGTCTGCCATTCTCCCGGCAGGCAGGTTTGCCACAGCGGAAGGCGGGATTTCCCCGCCGCTGGAACGGTTTCGCCATTCGTAGCCTGTGATACCGCGATGCCCGGTTCCGCCGCCGCAGTTGTAATTGCCCCTGCCGTTTGGACCGGGAAGACAACCCTCGATGGCTTCATACTCCTGATACCGCAATTCCCAGAACAACTTGTACGGAGCGCGTCCATTGCCTACGAACAAAGGCATGTCTCCGGGGAGTTCATCCAGTCCATTGACACTGCCGGCAAGAGTGGTTGCGCCGACAGCCGGATGGGACGGTACTTCCCACTGAATGGTTTGGCTTGCGCCATTGGATACCATCAGGTCTCCAATCAGAGGCAGAGTCACAAACATGGGACCAGCCGGTCGCAAGGTCAGGATCAGGCGTAGATTTTGCCAGTCGCCTGCCTGTGGATGACTGGGCGATCCGCCTCCATTGGGAATATAGTTCACGCCACCTGATCCGGAGGATTCAGGCATACCGCCATTGCGGACAACGGTAGGCCAACGAACAAGAGTCGCAGGATAAGGGCGCACATCCAGATAGATCTCGGGAAACGTGACACGCGCACTTACGTTCCAGCCGCTGTTGGCGCAGGTGATCCCGCCAGCAGTCACAGAGAACGATGTACAGGGATGTTGAGGCGGTGTGGTATTGGGCAGTTCACAAGGCATGACTGCTGGCTGCTCGATGATATGCAGGACCTGCCCGGTGCAGTTATCCACCCGGATGGGAAAGACCTTGCAGGAACTGCTTTCTGCGTAATATTCGACCACCTGGAATGCCAGATGATTGCCGGGTGTACAAGCACCACCGCCATTGTTATTATTGTTATTTCCACCGCCTTCCTCTCCACCTCCGTCATTTCCTCCACCTGTTGTGCAAATGATGCTGCCATCCGGTTGAAAGGAACAGGAGGGGGCAGACTGCGCCAGGACGGATAAAGGTTGAACGGAGAGCAGGGCGATCAGTAGAAGAAATAGACTGGCGCGTTTCATGGCGAGGTTCCCGATAACACAGAGAGAATGTACTGCTTCTCGTTTTCATCCGTGAAAGACTGCCAGTTTTCCGGCAGCGGTTGCATGTCAAGATGATAAGTGTTGCTCAACCACTTGGCATCCCAGGGCTGGGAGTCGTATAAGGTCGCCACGGTCAGGCGGTCGCTGGCATTTTCCTCTGCATTGGTGATTTCCAGCTTCGGTTCCGTCTGCGTGCCCAACCAAACCCACTGCCCATCACTCAAATACCCAAAGAGCAGGAAGGAACGCATGGGTATGGCAGGCGATATGTACATGTGATCATTCAACGCATAGAGGATGTGAGTGTTCTCGGCGTCCTCCACCACCAGGCAGATCACAGGATACTCACCGCCCCAGATCTCGACGCGATTGCCTTTGACCGAGGATGTCTCGAAACAACCGCGCAGGGCATAAGTCACTGCCGCTTTGCCATTTGCTTTCAGTCGCCATTCCTTGAAATCGGGATTGGGAGGGATGAAACTGAGCGGTACATCCACGAGTTCATTTGCATTTTTCGGGATCGTCACGGTTTCCATCTGGCGCATGGGCATTTCGCTAAACCCAAGTAGTTCGGTGGCTTCGGCTCGACTATAGCCTTCACGGATTGCCAGCGCCCAGGCAATGCTTTTCTCCAAGCCTTGATAGACACAGGCGGGCTGGATGATTTGATAATTCTCGCTGATCATGGTCGGCGTAAATGACCACTCCGACGAATCCGTTGGACAGCCAAACGAATCAACACCTCCCGATGGGCTGGTCACAATGGTTTCCGTTGCCACCGGCTCCACCGTCTGTGTCGGGAGGGTGACTGCCTCTGGGGTGGCTTGTACACGGCTCATCAATAGATAGCGATTCAATCCTGCCATCCCTCCAGCCACGAACAGCAAAAGCAGGATCAATCCGGTCACAACGGTGTAAATGCGGGGTTGCCGTTTTCCGGCAAGGTCTTTATAGGTCAATCCATCCAGGATTGTTTTCCAAAGGGATTTCATTCTTCTCCAAAAAAATTATTGATCTTCGCGGGTCACGCCATGCGCCAGATATCCAATGGCGCGCACGGTCACCCAGCGGGCGGGGAGCAAGTACCCCGCCGATTGAACTTGAGCAGTGACATAACAGGCAGGACGCCCTTGATGTCGCCCACAGGAAACGGAGTTGAGGTGCGCGGACCCCGGTCGCTGTGAATTAAAGTATGCTGCGGCAATTCCATTTCCAGCAGAAGTGGCGGTGATCGTTCCATCAGGCAAGACTGTGATCTCCTGTGCACCGGCATGAGCTGCAAGGTCAGCGGCTGCCACGGTCTCCATCACGCGCGCATTCGTCACCATGTAATCGAGGATGCCCAACAGAAAGAGCGACATGATCGGCATCAGGATGGCGAACAAGGCAACGGATTGTCCACGTTCTTTGAGTGTGATCTTCATCTCCATTTTGCCTTCCAGGTTTCCGAGCGCGAGATGAACCACTCGCTGTTCCATCCGCTTTGACTCAAACCAAGTAGCCCATCAAACAAAGTTGGTGCTTGAAACGAGACCAGGCACTGACCCGGCTCTCCCGGTCCACTTGGCGGCGAGACCTGCACCCGATATTGCACACCTGCGGTCGCAGACCAATCCGTATCCAGAGTTTGCCAGGCGACGTTCACCGCATTGCGCCGGGCACGGGCAGGATCAGGCGATTGCGAGAGAAATTGCGAACAGGCATAGGCAGCGGCGGTTGCGGCAGTGCGAGCCCGATGCGTCGGAATCCATGCTAACAAACCGAATGCCATGATGACTGCCAGCATTGCGAATAAGGCGGTCTCTGCCAGGGCTTGTCCGCGTTCGCCGTTTCGGTACAAAGCTTTCATTCAAAGCCTCCGGCGGGGGGTGGACCAGGATAGAAGCGCCAAAGGCGAAAGTTGGTCTCGGCGCGTTGCGCTTCGATCAGCTGTATGCCAAATATCCAATTGCGCGAGTCCTCCACGCTGATCAGTGAACGTACCTGACGTGGACCGGTCTGACCAGCATTGATTCGGTCTGCAAGGTCAGGCCATAAAACATTGTCACGAGCGTGCTTGGTGGCAGGTGTGTTGTATGAACCGGAAGCAACACCGGTAATGAACACGCCCCAATCCGTGGCAGCGGATCGGAAGGCATAGAACGCGGCAAAGGTCATGCCGAACAGTAGCAGAATCAGGATCGGCATGACCAACGCGAACTCTGCCATAGCCTGCCCCTTTTCTTTCCAGCGGAACATCTCTATCCGCCTCGCGCCATGCGCAGCGCTTCGATGCCGGCTTCGAAGGCGGCGATCAGTTCATTGCGATAGCGGGCGATCACGGCAATCGCGACCACGCCGATGGCGCCCAGGATCAGGGCGTATTCGGCAAAGTCCTGACCCTCCTCTTCGCGAATGAAACGTTTGAACAAAGTGAACATGGAATCTCCTTTTTGAAATTAAAAAATTGGCTGACAGTCGATCTGTCAGCCGGTATGTTACAGAGTTATTGAGAGGGGAGGTTCGTTTGTGTCGTTTTGGAGGAGCCTATTTGGTCTGTGAAGTGGGGATTCCTTGCTTTCAATTCCCACCGAGAAAACAAGCGCAAGAAAAATTCGTGACATTCGTTGACTTCGATGCTGATTTTTGCTACAATGTACGCAACAAAAAGGAGTGGAGATTTGTTCTGCAAACCGCCAAAGGAATCACAGAATTGAGAGGGAGGTGAAGAAAGATGAATAAGCTCAAAGAGAACAAACCGCTTCGATTCGCGCTAGGGGTGTTGCTTTTGGTATTGCTGTGTTTCAACCTGCCAAACTTGCTGTTCGTTACGTTGTGCCTCAAAGAAGATATTTTCCGTCCTCCCCACACCAAGGTGCTTGTTTCTGCTTGTAAAAAACCTGTAGCGCGCGGCGTGCCTGGCGGGGAGGCTGTGTTCGTTTATGAGAGACGAACAGGTAAAATGTATTTATTGGATTTGCGCACGGGAGAAAAAAATAAAGTACCTGACGATCCGCTTTTGTTGGATAAGGGAGTATTTCTTAATTCGGAATTAGTTTGGTTAGAGGGAAGTGGAGGTATGCCAAGCAACACTTCAAGTTTTCGTCCTCATTTTATTCTTGACCTTAAGGATGGCAGGCGTTACGAAGTTTTTGATTTGACGTGGCTGCCGCGACAAGCAAATGGATATTTTGATCCAAAATATTATTCATATTTCCAGTCGTCAAATTCGTTCTTTATTCATCATTCAAAAAACTACCTAATAGCTTTATCCCCTGATTTTCGCGCTTCGCCTGACAAATTGGTCATTTTATCTCAATATGCTCTCGAATCAGGGGGAGGGGTCGAACATGGCAAGATACTTGAACAATTATTGAACAAACTGGGTGCAGAGTATGAAATCATAGATATTGAGACCACGCTATATAAGGATATTCCATCCCCTACAGGAAAGTATATTCTTCGTAATGATGGAGTTTATTTTTCAGGATCTGATGTTCCATTCGTGACCCGTGAATATATTGGCGGTCTTTTTATGGGAGGGAATTTTAAGGGCTGGTATTATGATGAAAGCGGAGTGGTGTTTAAACAGGATGGTTACTTCCTTATTAGCCATTCCTTATTAGGATCATATTTTTCAGTGCCACGCCCTATTTTGAAATTAAATTTACCCACCCCATAAACAACCAAATTTCAATATAACCAAAGTTCCTTTCATGCAACAAAAATCAAATCCTTCTGGAGGAATTTTATGAAATCAAGTTGCGTTAACAAGTGGCTGATTGGTATTTTGATAGTTTTCCTGTTTATTAGTTTTTCTATTACACTGCCATCTGTGTCTGCGCAGGAAGGGACTCCTCCTATTCCAACAGCAACCCCGACCGGCACGCTTGTCTTAGAAACAGAAGAGTCTCCAATAGCGACAGCAACCCCAACAGAAACGACCGGAGATAACACTTTCTTCCCAACCGCCACACCCACTGCCTTTACGGAAGAGACGCCGGTTCAAGCACAGGAGGCGGAACGACAGGTTGCTCCTTTCCAATCTATGCAAGCAGAGTCCTCTGCTCTCGAATCGATCTGGCCCGCTTTCAATATCTCAGATACAAATACTGCCTCCATAGACCCCGTTATTGCCGTTGACTCTGCCGGAAAAATACACATGGTATGGGCGGAGGTGGTAGAAGGAAACAAATGGGAGATCTATTACGCCTACTGGAACGGCGAACGATTGCCGCGCTTCGGTTCCCGGATGTAACAAATGAAAAACTTCGTGACATTCGTCGTTGACTTTGACGCTGAATTTTGCTACCCTATGTGCAACAAAAAGGAGTGGAAATATGTTCCGCAAACCGCCAAAGGAAATGGCATTGGAAGGGAGGTTAATCAAAATGAAAAAACTTAAAGATAATAAACCCCTTCGATACTTATTAGGGGTAATTCTATTTATATTATTAAGTTGCTACTTGCCACAGCAAATATTATTTTGGAAATTATGCACAGAACAAGACCAAGATATTCCTCCCAACACTGAAGTACTCGTTTCCGCTTGTAAAAAGCCTGGAGCGCGTGGTGTGCCAGATGGAGAGACATTATTTGTCCGTGAAGTACGCACTGGCAGGATGTATTTATTAGATTTACGCACGGGAGAAAAAAGAAAACTCCCCAATGACCCACTTTTGCTAGATAAAGGGATTTTTCTAAGTTCGGATTTGGTATGGCTGAGGGGCAGTTATGGAGATCCAGATAGAAATGGTTATCGACCTCATTATGTTCTTGATTTAACAAATGGCAAACGCTATGAATTGATTGATTTAAATGAACTTCCACTAAAAGATGGAAGATTTGACCCTAAATATTATGAGTATATTAAATCCGCTGATCATGTTTTTCTCCATCACAGAATGCAAAGTGTAATTGGCTTATCTTCCGACCTTGAGCGGGGTGGAAATGTTATCTTTCGTAAATCCTCTCTTGACACAGAAGAATGGGGAGAACGACTTGAAAACTTATTGAAAGAATTAGGAATTAAGTATGAAATTATAGATTTCTCTCTTTACCATACCAATATTCCTTCCCCAGAAAATAAATATTATGCTGGTTTTGACGGAATTTATCTTATGGAAACAAATCAACGTATTCCAGTAAATGCAGGAATGTTTGGGTATTTTAGAGGATGGTATTATGACGAAAGTGGAGTGGTTGTGCAAGATAGTGGCGACTATTTACTTACCCTTCCAGGTATAAGTAATGTTTATTATATACCAAGCCCAATACTAAAGCTAAATTTACCCTAAGAACTTCATAACAGGAGGATGACATGAAAGCACAACGCAATCTGTTCAAATGGCTGGGAATGGCTTTTCTCTTTGCCACATTTATCTCATTTACATTTCTACTCCCACCTGCCTTTGCACAAGAAGAAAGCCTTGAAACAGAAACTCCTACTCCCTCTGAAACACTTCTCTCCCCAGAAGCCACACCTGAACCACTGGAAATCCCAGAAATTGAAAGTGAATCTAGCTTTCGAAGTTTTAGCCTACAATCTATTACAAAATTAGGTGGCGATTGGGCAGCGCAAGTCAATATTTCAGATACCGTCAGCGAATCTCTTAAACCTCAAGTTGCCGCAGATGAATTTGGAAATTTACATATTGTTTGGAGAGAAACTGTCAATGGAAATCAAGAAGTTTTTTATACATGGATAGGTGTAGATAAAACCACTCAATCCTTGCCTGTCAATGTATCTAATAGCCCTTCATTCCATTCACATGCTCCTCAGATTGTAGTAGATAGCACAGGAATCGCACATATTGTTTGGCAAGAAACAGATAGTGACCATGGAGATGATTACGAAATTCATTACAGCAATTGCCAAACTACAGGAAATGAAGAAGATGGGTATATATCAAGTTGCTCTACTAATCCAACAATTCTTTCTAACGGTGATGCTTGTGGCTCTTTTGTCGGCGATTGGAAATCCACCGACCCATCTATCGGAATAGATGGAAATGATAACCTGATGGTGGCTTGGATGTCGTTTGAACCGAATAATCGGTTATACACCATGTTCAGCCTATGGTCTGCATTTGGTACTCCGCCTGCTAACCGAACAGGTTGCAATTTGGCGACAGGCTCTTATTATTATCCTGTAGTGGCTGGTGATTCAAATGGAGATTTTCATTTATTGCGAATGAACGCCAGCACCAGCATTTTTTATAGCAAATACTCTGGTGGAAGTTGGTCAGCCAATCAAACGCTTGGAACAGGTTGGCTTCCCGTAATCCATGTGGATGTAAATAATAAACTTCATGCCGCTTGGTGGAATACGAACGCGCCTCCTAAATATAGGTCAAAAGAAAGCACGAGTTCAACTTGGTCTTCAACAGAAAACGTGTTTACCAGCACAATATGCGCTGAACTTAGTCTGATTACAGATGAAAGTAATCTCCCGCGTTTGGCATGTGCGAATGGTCTAGTTTATGAAGCCTCGCGACAAGGGAGTAGTTGGGCTGAATCAGTAATCATTCAAAGCGGAGGGAGTCAACCCGACCTTGCAAAAGATTCAAGTAACAATTTACATTTGGTATGGAGCGATTCGCGCTCTGGAATTTTGGATATATTTTATTCTCCTACATACTCTTGTGAAGGCATTTCACCCACCACAAACGCAGGCATAGCAGTTTTGAATGAAATCCAAAATATGCCTTTCTTAAATTATTGTAAAAATTTAGTAGAAGAAGTAATTTATGTCCCCGAAAAAAATGGGGTTGAAGCATTTGAAGAATGGGCTGAATTAGCACTTTCTGCTCAACATGAAGTGGCATTTACAATCATGTTTTGGGACAAAGCTAATGGCTCTGAACTTCCTGTTCCCGGTGAGCAAGTTCTTGCTGGTATTCAACAACTACATCTAGAAGTTACTAATGAAGAAAATGAAAATAAATATCCTCATGGTATGAAAGTTCGCATTTTGTTAGGGGTTCAATTTAACACCATCAACTTAGATTCTCCTGCACCGGGGACTGACCAAAGGTTTAATGTTTTAGAGCAAATACAAGAACTTGACATACCAATCTACGAAATATTACCAAATGGAAGAATATGGAAAGTGGAGGTAGCATTATATGATTTTGGACTTGGCTCAGGTTTACCTCCAGGTATTCACAGCCATGTAAAGCTGATGGTGGTGGATAATAATAAAATGATTGTCTCTGGTTACCATCCTCAATATGGGTTTCAAACTGTTGACCTTGATGCAAAGAATCACGATTTAGGAATAAAAGTTTCAGGTCCTATTGCCGCGAATGGCATGGCGGTTTTCGACTCATTATGGGAAGACAGTGAAATTTTATGCACAGAAGAAGATGTTGCATTATTTGATATCATTATTCTTATCGGTTGGGGATCTTGTCATACAAAGATTGGTGAAAACCCTACACATTGGTTTTTCGTCCCAACTGGTGATGATATTGCATTACCTCTATACCGAGACCATTACGATAAAACGGCAGATAAGGCTATAGAGGCTGCAATTTTATCCGCTGAGACCTCGGTCTATGTTTTTCAGAATCGAGTTGGTGTGCCTCCTGTTTTTCCAGGTGCTCCTCTAAATTTTGATGTGCCAGCATATAAAGAAGATGGGTTGCTAGAATATGCTTCTGCTCTCCTCTCAGCATCCGATAATGCCGAAATTCATATCATTGTTTCACAAGATTTTGCTAATTCTTTTTATAACAACCCATCGGTGATAAATTTCTTGAACTGGCACTTTATTGAGTCATCAGGCAGCCAAACCTCTGAAGATATCATCGGATTCTATAATCCTAATCAAGATAGCATACCTGGGTTACATGCTAAAGCGTTTTTAGTTGATGACGGTTTTTTGGTCATAGGCAGTCAAAATTTTGATCATTCTGCGTTTGGAATCAACGATGAAGATTTGGATCTAGTTGAATATAGTTTAGGAATAGAAGGAGAAATAACGGAAGAAACTGTGTTCTCAAACGCAGCCTCTTATATAAAAAATCAGTGGGATAAGTCTAGAAAAACAAAATACCTTACTCAAAATACTTCTTTAGAGTCTGGTATTCAAGAAGTCAGTATTGGAGATGTTGTTTTAATAGAACCTGGAGTTTATGAAATTAGTAATACACTAGATATCCCTGAAGGAGTAACTGTCTTTGGGCAAAGTGTTACCATAATCCCAGCCCAAAACTTTTCTAGTGAATCACCTCTCAAACTCGCCTCCCCATCTTTACAAACAACCCCTGCACCATTGCTGAGAATCACAGGAGATAATGTCTCACTCATCGGTCTCACCTTGCAAGATAGTTCAGGCTATGCCATTGAAGTAGAAGATGGGGTTGAGAACGCTTACATTTCTAGAATTGTCTTTGAAAATAATGCTTTAGGTGGCGTGTATGTGCAAAACGACACCACTTACACGGTTGAAAACAATACATTTGTTGGGAATGATTACGGAATTACTGTCTCTGCAAACGCGAATTCCACCGGCGTGATCCGCAATAACATCTTTGCCGGGCAAAACATAGCTCCGATTCATATCGCATCAGCCAATGATGGGGCGGTTGAGTACGCTTATAACCTGTTCTATGATTGTAATGGTGGCGATTGCTCACCCAACAACTGGAAAACTGGCGATCTGGGCGCAAACTCAAACGAACATGATAATTTATTCGATTTGAATCCACTGTTTGCGAACCCAGCCAATGGTGATTACCGGCTTACTCCCGGCTCGCCCGCCATTGACGCTGGCGACCGAGGTATTTTGCACGAATTTCTCTTTGATGGCGATGGGGACGGTATACCTAACCTTGATTTAGGTGCATTTGAATATGTCGATACAGGTTCACCTTCCGTTCAATCAATTACCCGCAACTCCGCCACTCCAACGAACTCCGATAGCGTGGATTTTACAGTCACATTTTCTGAGCCAGTGGAAAATGTGGACATCATTGATTTTGTGCTCACAACAAGCGGCGTTTCTGATGCGTTCATAGATTATATCGAGGGCAGTGAGGCGGGCTATACAGTCTGGGTCAATACCGGCACGGGGGACGGCACCATTCGGTTGGATCTCTCAAATACTACCGATATTGCCGACCCAACTGGGAATTCGCTGATTGGCATTCCATACACGGTTGGTGAAACATATACGATCATCAAAACAGTCCCGCCCACACCAACACCAACCCCGCCTCCTGGCAATGAGGTCGTACTTGATGAATTTGATGGACCGCAACTGAATTCCAATTGGGAATGGTACGTCCCGCAAGCGGGCCCAACCTATTCGTTGACCGAAGTTCCTGGATCCTTCCAAATGATTCTTCCGGCGGGTCAATACTATGAGCATTGGGTGGCGGAAGATTATGCGCCCCAACTCCGCCGCACTGACATGGGCAATGAGGATTGGGTGATCGAAGCCCGGCTCGAAGCCATTTCGGCTGCTCCTGATTCTGGTTATTGGGCAGCCCTGGAGGTTGGTTTTGATCAATACGATCAACTCTGGTTTGGTATGGTGGATGATGGGAATTTGCGCAACTTCTCAATAGGAAACTTGAGTACCTCCTTCGAAAATCCCGAGAGCTTGCCGGTCACGTTGCGTTTGGAAAAGGACGGCGAAAATTACACGTTTTTGTACAAGAGTGACGGTGACGCCGATTGGACATTCCTCTCAACCCAAAGTTATTCACGCATACCCACTTATGTTGGGTTGATTGGGCGTTCCTGGGAAACAGGTAGTTCCGATTTGAAAATGGATTGGTCCTACTTTAAACTCGAACGCATCGATACTCCAGATCCTGGTCCACAAGATGTTGTCGTCACAGTCCTGAATACAAGCAATGTCCCTCAAGAAGGGCTGAACACTTATGTTTTCAATGGCGCTGACTATACAGGAGTCCATGGGCAAACAGACGAAAATGGGCAGGTTACGTTTACCCTGCCTACAGGCGATTACCGGTTCCGAACCGATTTGAACGGTACCCATTTCTGGAGTGACAGCGAGAATCATTGTCATGTACCCGGTTGTCAACATGCCGACATCACGGTTTCGGAGCCGGTTACCGTTACAGTCCGGAATTCCAATGATGAACCACAGCCAGGCATCAAAGTCTATGCCTTCGATGAGGAAACATATACAGGCTATAACCTCACAACCAATGGAAATGGAGAAGCGGTTTTCACTCTTCCTCTTGGGAGCTATCGCTTCCGTGCGGACTTGAATGGCACTCAGTTTTGGAGCAGCGCATACAACCACTGTCACCTTCCAGATTGTGACTATATCGATGTATCGATCACGATCCCGTTTGCAGTCACCGTTCGAAATACGGATGACTTGCCGCAGGCGGGACTCAAGGTCTACGCTTTCGATGACACGACCTACACTGGTTATAACGTCACAACGAATGAAAACGGAGAGGCAGTCTTTACCCTTCCCTTTGGCAGCTATCGCTTCCGCGCGGATCTGAATGGCACGCAATTTTGGAGTGGCGCGGAGAACCATTGTCTTCTCCCTGGCTGTGCCAATGTAAACATTCAAGTTACAAAACCCACTGTGGTGACCGTCTTGAATACGGACGACGTCCCACAGGAAGGTTTGAGAGTCTATGCCTTCGACGGTACGAGTTATACCGGCTATAACACATTAACAAATTCGAATGGTCAAGCCAGCTTCACACTACCAGTGGGAAGCTACCACTTCCGCGCCGACCTCAATAGCACCCAGTTTTGGAGTGGGGCGGTTAACCATTGCGACATTCCTGATTGCGGCAGTTCTCAGATAACCGTGACCATCCCGATTACGGTTACCGTGCAGGACACTGATGGTGCTGAAAAGGAAGGGGTTACGGTTTATGCCTTCAATGGCACAACGTATGTCGGTTACTCCAAGTCTACGAATGCCAGCGGTCAGGCGGTCTTCACTTTGCCTGCAGGTACCTATCGCTTCCGCGCTGACTTTAACGGCACGCAGTTCTGGAGCGGCACAGTAAATCATTGCAGCCTGCCCGGTTGTTCCAGCGTACAAGTAACGGTAACAAATGGATTGTTGGTTTCCGTTTTGGATACGGACGGACTGCCGCGGCCTGGGCTAAAAGTTTATGCCTTCAATGGGTCAACCTACACTGGCTTTAATTCCACGACCAATGCAAATGGGCAGGTTACATTTACTTTGCCGGAAGGATCTTATCGTTTCCGTGCGGACCTTAATGGCACCCAGTTTTGGAGCGGTGGTTCCAACCATTGTGATGTTCCAGGTTGTGGGAGTGCCAATATCACCGTCACCAAGCCAATTGTAGTGAATGTGTCGAATACCGATAATGCTCCTCAAGCTGGGTTGAAGGTTTATGCTTTCAATGGCTCGACCTACATAGGCTACAATGCAACCACAAACGCGAGCGGACAAGTTACGTTCACCCTGCCGCTAGGCAGTTACCGTTTCCGCGCTGACTTGAATGGTACGCAATTTTGGAGCGGCTCATCCAATCATTGTGATATTCCAGGCTGCGAGAGTGTGGCGATTCAGGTTACAAAGCCAATTACTGTGACAGTCTTGAATACGGACAATGCACCGCAAGCTGGCTTGAAGGTCTACGCATTCAACGGTACAACGTACACAGGCTATACTGCCACCACAAATGCGAGCGGGCAAGTCACGTTCACCCTGCCGCAAGGCAACTACCGATTCCGCGCTGACTTGAATGGCACGCAGTTTTGGAGTGGGTCCTCCAACCACTGTACATTGCCAGGGTGTGACACCGTCGGCATGACCGTGACAATTCCCGTTACTGTTACTGTACAAGATGGGAATGGTTTGCCCAAATCCGGGACTAAGGTATATGCCTTCAATGGCACAACGTATACTGGGTACAATCAAGTCACAAACCACAATGGACAAGTGGTATTCACTCTTCCTGTGGGTAATTATCGTTTTCGCGCTGATTACAACAATGTCCAGTTTTGGAGCGAGATTGCCAACCACTGCACCCTGCCAGGTTGTACAAGTGCAAATGTGATTACTGCCCAGTAAATTTTAAAGAATTTTGTTAAGAGCATTTGGTTGCTTTAGGGCTTCAAAACCTTAAGTAACCAAGTGCTCTTTATTGTTTTTTGTATTTAGATAAGCCTGGATGGGCTAATACCCACCTGAGAGCTTATTTACCCAATCCTCTCCAAGTCGTATCTCGATATCCACCGTAGGTACTGGATCAGGTTGGATCACAATCTGTGAACTTTCCAATCCAAATAAATCCTTCAAGTATCGTAAGGCATATAGTTTGGATGTGTATAGGATCACTTTGGTGTGACTGGCATATCCGGTTGGCACACCGAACTCCATCACCTGCATACCCTGGGCATTCAATAAAGTGGCAGTACGCAGTTCAAGATCAGCTGAATAGGTATTATTCACAATCCTAATCTTTGCCATATCAGACTGCATAAGAGTCACCGCATCGTCCTGTGCCATTGGACTGAGCGGACCACCCGGAAGAAAAATCTCATCGCGCAGGATGCGGATCAGATCGGGAACTGGGCGCAGGACATTTGCTGACACACCGTTAATGGTTGTATCCGCCGGGATCGCCATCGTATTATCGATCACGCCTCTCTTGATGTCATCCACCCGAATGTCTTTCGCCAACACTGCCAGTTGGATCGCATCTTCCAACGACATGTTGGTGTGGATCCCAGAAGAAAATTCTGCATACAACTGCGGCGCCTGGGTAATCAAGGTGGCAAAGGTTTCCGGTTCCAGCACCTTATCCCGTATGGCGAGGATGACTTGTTGCTGGCGTTTGGCGCGTCCCACATCTCCGCCCGAACAGCCTTGTGATTCATGCCGGCAGCGTGCATACGCCAGGGCGCGCGGTCCGGTCAGGTGGCGGTAATCTCCCGGCTTCAACACAAAATGATCCTGCCCTGCGCCGAGCGGATCAAGCACCATGCGTTCCTCGATATACACATCGATGCCGCCAATCAGATTGATGAACGAAACAAAGGTCCCAAAATCCACCTGCACATAATAATGAATCGGAACCCCGATGAACTGCGAAACGGTCTGCATTGCCAAGGCAGGTCCGCCGCCCGGCAATTTGGCATTCTCGCCAATCGCCCAGGCGGTATTGATGCGGCTGTATCCTGCGCCGGGAATGTTGACCCACATATCACGCGGGATGGACAACATGCCAGCAGTTTTTGTGACGGGGTCCACGGTCAGAACCATGATCGTATCGGTGCAGGTCGGGCAGCCTTCTCCCTGTCCATCGTCACCGCGCAAGCCAAAGAAGGCGATGTTGATCCGGCTGGCGCCGTCCCATTTGGGCAATTTCATTTCCGGTGCGGATAATTCGACTGGAAGATTGTTTGCAGTAGCAGGATCGGGCAGCGCCGGCAGATCGGAAGATGGCAGGTTGTGTAAGGCACACTCCGCTGGCGGGATGCCCGGCAAGGCAGTCAGCGTCCAGCATAGAGTCAGTTTGCGGGCAATGAAAAAAGTGGCGATCACTGCCGCTGTGACGAAGATCCAATAGGCAAGCGAACGCCAGAAGGGATGATATACATTCGGAGTTCGTGAACCCGGCATTACATCAATCCCGAACCCATAAACGGAGCGATGATCGCCAACACCAAACCTAACACTGCCATCACGCCGAATAAGCCGGCGCGTTGGCGCACGAGAGCCGCACGTTCCTCGGTGGACTCCACCACGGAACGATGAACCGATTCCTGCAAACCCTGCACACTGGACAAGACTGGACGATTGTTGGCGAAGAAATCGTAGATGTCGCGTAGAAAGAGATTGGCTTCGACATCCTTCGGATCGGGCAGATGGGCGCGTGTCACATCAATGGCTTTGGTGAAATCCTCCACTTCCATGCGCGCCACCAGCAGTCCAAGCAGATTGCAAAACGGACCACCTACAGTGGATGCTCGACGCAACGCCTCCTGCACGCCCACACCGGAAGACAACAATGAACTCAACACGGACAGACCGATCAGCATGTTGTTGCGCAACGACTCGGCGCGTTTCTTTGCGAGTGTCTTCAAGCGCACATAGGGTCGGCGCAATCCAAGCAGAATAAAGATCATGGCGATCACCGGCGCGGCAACAATGATGTTCATGGCGGCTAACGCTCCTGCCAACATCCCGCCCACGAGCAGGAAGGTCGAGAAGTCGCGGATCGCCACGGCATAGAATTCACCGGGGGTGTCGTAGGGATAGCCGGCGCGTCTCAAGAGGCTGATCACATCCCCCATGTTCTTCGCCTGATCAGGATCGAAGCGTCCAGGCAATACTGCCACCAGCAACGCTTCCCAGGTGGAACGGCGTTTGGTTTGGGGCTGTGAAGTGAAGTGGCTCAGGCGGTTGCCGCCAAAGGTGCTGAAGGCATTTTGGAATACATTCAGCAGTTCAAATGCGAGCACGCTCAAACTCAGCGCGCCGAGGAAAGCTAGTATGGTCATTAGGATTCTCCTTGTGGAATTTCGAGCCGGAAGTCTAATAACTTCTGCAAGGGGGTCTCGCCAGGCTGTCGCCCGCGAAATTTTTTGCTGTACAACCCACGGCGCAAGGCCTGCATGTGCTGCTCATCCCGAATGACCTGATGCGGCGGTCTCGGTTCGGCGAACTTCAAAGCGCCACTTCCGGTCTCCCAATTCTCTCCGCCAAAGTCTGACGGCCAAAGCGGATGGACGTACATGTCCCAATTTCTCGGTAAACGGTTGTTTTTCCTTGCGCGATGCCACCCCCAGAAGGCTTCGAAGCGCGGTCCCCAAAGTCCCCAGACCAGATCAAGCTGCAACGACTCATCCCGCAGGAGGTTCATGGTCTCGGTGCAGTGATGACAGATCGGGATGGCGTTCTCCGGTCGCTGGTAACGCCACAGAATTTCCACTGGTGCGTTCGGTGTGGGATTGAGGATCGGTCGCCAGGAAGCGGACTTGCCGCAGCGCATACAGTGATTGGGAAACTCGTGCCGCCAGGGGATGCCGGCAACGGAAGCCGCCACGATCTCATCGAGATAAGGCTCCTCGGCTTTCAGGACGGAGTAGGATAACTTCACCGCGCCATCCGGCAGATTCCACGCCCGCGAAAAATCCAGGAGGAACCCGGCGGAACTCACGATCTGCCCGCGTTCCCAGGCTTCGAACCGGTGTCGTTGGATTTCGGGGCGCACCTCACCGCGATGGGCATCGCGAATACGGCGGATGTCGGCGACGGCTTCCGCCAGCAATGCAAACAACAAACTGTCCATGCGCAGGCTTGGATCCATTGAGCCCAACTGCGGCAGGTCCGGCGCAACGGATAAGACCGTCTGGAGATACGGGCGATAGTCCACCTTCGGACCGGTCTCGATCACGTATCGACAAACGGGCAACTTCACCCAGCGCCATTTGGTGATGACTTCATCGAACACCACCTGTCCATCCGCGCCGAGCGCAATGATGCGCATGGGCGGACAGAAGAAGGTATGGAAGGTGCGCCTGCCATCCGTGGGATAGATGAACGCCAGCACCGTGTCATTCAACGACTCCATGAACATGGCGCCGGAGGCGCGTTGTTCGGAGGTGATCAGAAACTGTAGTTGCATGTTATTCACTGGCTCCTTCGCCAAAGAGGATTTCGCGCACAATGGGGAGCCTTGGATTGTTGGAACCCATCGCCTTTTTCCAGGCGTGCGCGAGGGGATGTTCAATTTTTGTGGGCAGTTCATAGCCCCCCGTGGGGGTGGAGTCGATCAACGCCAGCAACTCCTTCGGTGTCAGGTCGGCGAATTGGCGAAAGACTCCGCGCGCTTCACGCAGGGGATGCTCGCGCAATCGGCTGATGGCATAGCCCAGGGGATCGGAAAGATTCCCACTTTGCGGGCTGGCGACATACAGCACCCACGAGACAAAGGCATGCACGGAGGCTTGAACTTCGAGCAGTTCCTTTTGGACTTTGGGATGCACATCATTCTGTTGCAGAAGAGCTTCGAGTTCCCAAAAATCAGGAGCGACCGCCTCCGCCGGATTTTTTTCGCCGCAGGCGTGCTGGGTGGTGGAAGTGTTTTTCTTGTCGGTGTTTAAGGGGTGTTTAAAAGAGTTTAAATCACTCCCATTTGCGTCCACCATATGACTCCCATTTGCGTCTGCTAATGCTCCCATTTGCGTCCAGCTACTTGTCCCATCTGCGTCTGCCATATGACTCCCATTTGCGTCCACCTTATTCCTCCCATCTGCGTCCAGCGGTTCGTCCAGCAATACCCGAAAGGCACGCGACATCGACTCCACGCGCAGGTCGGCGTAGGTCTTTGAATCAGGCAGGTCGATTTCCTGCAGAAAGCGGGAGAGGTTGCCCCCGCGTTGTTGCGAAGTCCAATGCAGATGGAGCCAGGCTTGCACGGTCTTGTAACGGGTGGAGCCGATCAACTCCGCCATCTCCTGATACCCGCGTTTGAACGTCACCACATCCCGGCGTTCGCCGGTGCGGGCATTGATGAATGCCATATCGCGCGCGACCGTGATCAACCAGGCCTGCGCGGGCGTCAGGTTGTAGCGGTGGATGGTTTCCGTGATGAAGTAGTGCGGGATGTGGATGTCACCGAGGCAGTTGATGATCCTGCGATGCAGTTCCTGCGCCAGACGCTCGATTTCAGGTGAAAAGTTTTCACCTGAAAACTTTTCACCTGTTTCCAGCTTCACCATATCCATCACCGTGTTCAATGGGGGATGGGATAACTTCACGTCCAACGGATCGAGGAGTTCCATGACATCTTCGACTGCCAGCATTTCCTGTAAGGCGCTGGTGGTGGAACTGTGTTTTTCGATCAAGGCTTTCAATCGCAGATGCACCGCCGTGGCGTCAGCGCGTGTCAGGCGCGGGGTCATGCAGACCTGGTAACGGATCGGTGCGCGATGCGGGCGTCCGTCCCGTCCACGCCGGAAGCGGCGCGCATCCTGTGAATCGACCCGTTGCACGAGTCCGGTCAGGTGTGCTTGAATGCCGGCGTGTTTCAACAATCGCCAGAAGGCACCGTTGCTCATGGCGCTGAAACGCATCACCTCACGGCTGTATAGCGGCTTTCCAGATGGACCATTCTGATCCTGCACCCGCCATGCCGCTTGATGGAAGCCAACATACAACCAGACCGCCTTCGGTCCGATCTCCATCCCCAGTCTTCGCAGATAGC
>ERZ761609.389-NODE-389-length-52837-cov-49.711720_pt1 | contig 52837 bp, 49 predicted proteins | sample MGYA00511163_ERZ761609 | MGnify/ENA primary metagenome ERZ761609 (study PRJEB28899, sample SAMN02445070) | bioreactor sludge metagenome | biome: EBPR sludge | place: Australia: Brisbane, Thorneside Wastewater Treatment Plant | collected 2011-12-16 ... | reverse complement strand
TGCCGGGGCTGGAGCGCTGGCGCCGCGTGGAGGCGGCGTCGGCGGCGCGCGTGCTCGAGTTCACCCCGCGGACGCCGGCGCAGGTGGAAGCCGCCGAGGAGATGCGGGCCGTGGTGGCGCCGCAGGGCGAGGTCCTGATCGAGGATCCGGCGGGCGTCCTCGACCCCTTCTTTGCCGGGCTCCTGCGGACCGAACGAAACGAGCGCGGAGCGGTGACGCGGATCGTCCATTATGGCGACTCTCCGACCACGGCGGACCTGATCACGGCCGATCTGCGGCAGATGCTGCAGCGGCGCTTTGGCGACGCGGGCCACGGAGTGCACCTGTTGGCCAAGCCATGGGCGTGGTACGGCCACCGGGGCATCGAGGTGAGCGCCGGCGGTTGGCAGGCGGCGCCGGTGACGCAGAGGGGCGAGGCCGACGGCTGGTATGGCCTGGGGGGCGTCAGCTTCCGGGGCGGCACGGGGGCGTGGTCGAAATTCAAGCTGCGCGGCGGGCGCAACAGCCGGCTGGTGATGAGCTACGCCGGCTGGCCCGGCGCGGGTGTGGTGACGGTGGAGGCGGGCGGCGCGCCGGTGGCCGAGGTCGAGACGGAGATGGAGGAGCCGGGCGTGGGACGGCGGACTGTGGAGTTGCCGGTGGGGACGGCGGATGTGGAGGTGCGGGTGCGGCGGGGGCCCGTGCGGCTGTTTGGCGTCTCTTTCGAGTCCGACGGGCCAGGACTGTTATATGACAGCGTGGGGTTGAATGGGGTGTCGGCCGCGGCGATGGTCTATTTCATGAACGAAGGCCATTGGGCGAACGAGTTGCGCGCGGCGCGGCCATCCCTGATCGTGCTGAACTACGGCACCAACGAAAGCGGCTTCGAGAAGTACATCCGCACCACCTACCGCGACGACTTGCGCAAGGCCATCCAGCGGCTGAAGCGGGCGGCGCCGGACGCGGCGCTGCTGGTGATGAGCCCGATGGACCGCGGCGTGCGCGAGGGGACGGGCGAAATTGGGACCATTGCCGCGCTGCCCCGGCTGGTGGAGATTCAACGCGAGGTGGCGCGCGAGGAAGGCTGCGCCTTTTTCAATACCTTCGAGGCCATGGGTGGAGCGGGTACTATGGGAAAGTGGTATGCGGCCGAGCCGAGACTGGTGAGCGCCGATTTTATCCACCCGCTTCCGGCTGGAGGCCGGGTGGTGGCGAACCTGGTGGAACGGGCCTTGATGCGCGGATATAACCTCTACAAACTGCGGCTACTGCGCGGCGCCGGGATGGCGGAGGCGGGGCGCTGATGCGCTGGTTGCGCTGGCTGCCGCTGGCGGCGCTGCTGGCTGCGGCGCTGTTCGGGCCGGAGACGCCCGCGCGGGCGCAGACGAAGAAAACCACCTCGAAGAAGACCACGGCAAGGAAAGCGCCGGCGAAGAAGACGGCGGCGAAGCGCCGGCCCGTGCGGAGGCCCGCCGTGACCGCCGCGCAGCGCAATGCCGCGCAATCGGCGGTGCAGGAAAGCCTGGCGGGCGCTATCGAGGCGGGCATCGAAAATCCGGCGGCGCTCATTCCTTTCTTCGAACAGTTGTACCGCCACCAGGAAGGCGAACAGGGCATCCTGCGCGTGTTGCAGTTCGGGGATTCGCACACCGCTTCCGACGATTGGCCGGCCTCGCTGCGCGCGCGCTTCCAGAGCGCGTTCGGCAATGGCGGCCCTGGGTTCGTGCACGCCGGGCGGCCGTTTCTCGGCTTCCGCCGGTGGGACGCGCGCGCCACCATGTCGCGCGGCTGGCGCCCGTCGGGTCTGTTGAACCGGACCACGGACGGGCTGAACGGCTTGTCGGGCGTCAGTCTGACGGCTGAGCGGGCGGGCGAGACATTGACGCTCGAAGCCGACGGCTCCCGCGTCGAGGTCTTCTACTACCAGCAGCCCGGCGGCGGGACGTTCACGCTCGAAGCCGATGGACAGACGCTCGGCCGCGTGGAGACCGAGGGCGAATCCGGGCCGGGCTATTTCACGGCCGACCTGCCGCCGGGCGGCCACTACTTCGTGCTGCGGACCGCCGGCGGCGGGCCCGTGCGCCTGTTCGGCTGGGTGGTGGAGAACGGCTCTGGCGTAACCTGGGAGACGCTCGGCATCAACGGCGCACAGGCGGACCTGCTCCTGTTGTGGGATGAGGAGTTGCTCAAGAGCCACATCGAGCGCCGCGGCCCGGCGTTAATTGTGCTCGCCTACGGTACGAACGAGGCCCGGCGCAGGGATTGGACGCTCGAAAGCTACCAGGAGGCCTTCGCCGCGCTGCTCGACCGGTTGCGCGCCGCCAGCCCCACGGCCAGCATTCTCGTGCTGGGTCCTCCGGACCAGGCCATCCGCCTGCGCACCGGCTGGACGCCCCATGCCGGCGTGGACCGCATCGTGGAAGCCCAGCGGACGGCCGCGCTCGGCCGCGGCTGCGCCTTCTGGGACCTGCGCACCTCCATGGGCGGCAAGGGCAGCATGCGACAATGGGTGAATGCCGGATTCGCGCAGGGGGACTTCGTCCACTTCACCGCGCCCGGCTACCGCATGATTGGCGAATCGCTCTTCGAGCTGATGATGGGCCAATACGGGACCTTCACGAATCTGCGCCGGCAGTGGATAGGAAGCAACGACAATGGATCGGCGAGCCAGAATTAGCGCGATATTGAGGCGGGTGGCCGGCAAGGACGGACTGCCGGAGGCGGACGAGTCGCTTTTTGAATCCGGGTTCCTGGATTCGTTTGGCCTCCCGGACCTGGTCTCCGCGCTCGAAAAGGAATTCAGCCTCACCATCCCGGACGCGGATTTGAATCCCCGCAAGTTTGAATCCATCGAAAAGATAGAAAATTACCTGGACAGCCGGGTGTAACGGCATGGCATTTCTGAAAGCATTCGGCAGTTGGCTGCCCGAACGGGTGGTGACCAGCGAAGAGGCCGCGTCGTGGGTTGGCACGGACGCGCAGTGGGTGAAGAACGTCTCGGGCATCCTCGAACGGCGGTTCGCGCGCGACGAAGAAAGTGTGGCGGACATGGCGGCGCGCGCCGGAGCGGATTGCCTCGAGCGCGCCGGAGCTCTGGCTTCCCAGGTGAAGATGCTGCTGGTGAGCAGCGGCAGCAGCGAACGGCAGTTTCCCGGACCTGCCGCGGCAGCCGCCCAGAAAATGGGCCTCAGCGACATTCCCGCGATCGATCTGCCCCTGGCAAGCGCGGGTTCGCTCTTCGCTCTCTCTCTCGCCAGCCGGCTGGCCGAACAGGTAGGCGAGATTCTGGTGATCGGGGCCGAGAAGATGTCTCGCCTGGTGGCGCGGGAGCCCCGGGAGCGTGGCGTGGCTGTCTTGTTTGGCGATGGGGCCGGCGCCTGCCTGGTATCCCCAGAGTCGGGCATGTGCCAGGTGGTGGACTCCCAGATCGCCAGCGACGGCAACTTTTCCGACGATCTCTACGCGGATGTGGACTCCCCTATCCGGATGAACGGCCGCTCTGTGATTCTGCAAGCGTCGCGGAAGATTCCGGGCGCAATCCGGATCCTGCTGGAGCGGCACGGGATTCTCCCCGAACAGGTATCCGCGTTTCTGATGCACCAGGCGAATCAGAACCTGATCGTGCGGATTGCAGAGGCGCTGGGTGTGCCGGCTGAGCGGTTCTATTCGAACATCGACCGGTATGGGAATACCTCCTCCGCCTCCATGCTCATCGCGGCGGCGGAATGGTGCCGGGAACATACGTTCGAGCCGGGTGAGCCGCTGGTGTTCGCCGGCTTCGGCGCGGGCTTCCACTGGGGCGCACTGCTCGCTCGGGCGGTATAGCCCTCCCCCCGTCACACGATTTTCAAAACTACTTCTGTCGTCAAATCAGTCAGTTGCCCATACCCATGGTTCGTCCACGCGCCTGGGCGTGGTGAAATCATACCGGAACCTCAGAAATGCGCCCGGATTTCAATTTCGCGAATAACCCAAGCCTTATCTATCAGATAGGCCACTTCTGGGTTCGTTTTGCAGAGCACATGCCGGCGAGCCGCCCCCGTCCCGCCCCAGCCGGCGGCGGGGGCAAAAAACGGAGAGCTGCGGAACGAACCCAGACCTCGCCTATCTGACTTAAAAGAAATAAGTTTTGCGTGATCCCGGCTACTCCCACTCGATCGTGCCGGGCGGCTTGTGGGTGAGGTCATAGACCACGGCGCTGACGCCAGGGACGGCGAGCAGAGCCTGGGTCATTTCCTCGAGCAGCGCTGGAGGCATGATGACGGACTGGGCGGTCATGCCGTCCACGGAGTCGATGGGCCGGAGCACGACCGTGTCCGGCCGGGCGGGCGTCCCGAGCGGGATGAGGATGACGGGAAACTGCCACACCTTCTGCTCGAAGCCGGACCGGTGGCAGAGGTCGCGGACGATGGCGTCAGTCCGGCGAAGCCGCTCGAGCCGTTCGGCGGTGATGGTGGCGGGCAGTACGCGGAGGCTGGCGGCCGGCTCATGGGCGCCGGCGAGCGCCACAACGCGGTTAATGGTGTGCATCGCGTTGATGAGCCGGGTGGCACGGTCCTGGATGCCAGGCGTGGTGGGCGAGTCCTCCACCAGCAGGACGGGACGGTAGGTGCGGGCGTCGCCCTGAACGCCGACCGAGCGGACCGGCACGAGCCAGCCGGCCTCGGAGCGCTCCAGCGCCGCTTCAGCGGAGGTGCAAAGGCAGCGGATGGCGAGCCCCGGCCCGGGGAAGGGGTGGCGGGCGAGCAGTTCCTCGGGCAGGCCGAGTTCAGCGCCCACCTCGCGGACCTCGTCCTTGTAGAGCAGGTATAGCGGCTCGACGAGCCGGTTCTGCTCGATCAGCTTCTGGATGCCCGCGACGCGGTTGTGGTGGGTCTTGATCAGGTCCGCCTTGGCGGTGCCGCCGCTCTCGATGGTGTCCGGGTAGATGGTGCCCTGGCCGAGGATCCAGTTGCCCTCGAGGTAGTGGCCGGATTCGAGGATCTGCTCCTGGACGGCGACGAACATCTCGCCGATGGCGTGGCGCTTGCGCTCGGGGTCGGTTTCGCCGGCCAGCGCGGCGAGGAAGCGCTCCTCGGCGTGCTCGACCGCGAACACGCCCTGGCCCAATGATTCGAACACGTTACGGACAAAGGCGGTTTCGCCTTCGCGCATCAGGCCGGTATCGACGTAGAGGGCGCGGACGCGCTCGGGGCCGAGCGCGCGCAGGCAGAGCGTGAAGGCGACCGTCGAATCGACGCCGCCCGAGACGAAGAAGAAGACGTTCCGGCCGCCGGAGGTGCGGCGGATCTCGTCCTCGATGCGGGCGGCCTGGTCGCGCGGATTCCAGTCCTGCTCGCAGCCGGCGATGTCGAACAGGAAGTTCGACAGCAACTGGCGGCCGCGCTCGGTGTGGACCACCTCGGGGTGGAACTGGACGCCGTAGAGGCGGCGTTCGCGGTGGCCGATGGAGGCGATGGGGCAGGTTTCGGTGGCGCCGAACAGCTCAAAGCCCTCGGGAATGCGGGCCACGGTGTCGCGGTGGCTCATCCAGATCTGCTGGCGGCCGGCGATGCCGCGGTAGAGCGGGGCGTCGCCCCGGGTTTCGAGCCAGGCGAGGCCGTATTCGCCGTGATCGCCCGGGCGAACCTCGCCGCCGAGGTGCCAGGCCAGCAACTGCTGGCCGTAGCAGATGCCGAGCACGGCGGCGCCCAGCGAGAAGATGGCCGGGTCCACCTGCGGGCTGCCCTCCTCATAGACGCTGGCCGGGCCTCCGGAAATGACGATCGCCCGCGCGCCGCTGAGGGCGGCGGCGGGCGTGTCCGAAGGGCGAATCTCGGAGTAAACGCCGAGTTCGCGGATCTTGCGGGTGATCAGGTGGCAGTACTGGCCGCCGGTGTCGAGGACGACAACCTGGGGGGGCGGCCCGGCTTCAGATGTCAATCGCGCTTGGACCTCTTGTCCAATTGAACCATCTGCTTCTTCTGGTTGTCGAGCAGGGCGCGGGCCTTGGGCAGGGCTTCGATGGCCTTCTCCACGACGGGGTCGGTTTCGATGGCGTAGCGGAGGCTTTCATCGAGGCTGAAGGCCGTAATCAGGGCTTCGCGCTTGAGCTGGATCTTCACCCAGTCGAGGTTCTGCTGCCACTGCTCGGGGGTGTACTGGGCCTTGACCGACTTCAGGTGATCCTCGAACTCCTTGAGCATCGTGGCATCCGGGGTCCAGTCCTTGGAGAGCTTGGCGTCGCGGGTGGAGAAGTACTTGGGGATGAACTCGCGGAAGGAGTCCTTGCGGGCGAGTTCGATCTGGAAGCGGTTGAAGGTGATGTTGATCTTCTCATCCGGGGCGATGCCGGCGCCGCCGTAGACGGTGCGGCCGGAGTCGGTCATGCGGGCGTCCTGGGAGTTCTTGTCCTCGATGTTCTTGCGGAAGTAATAGTCGTAGAAGCTGCCCGAGGAGTAGTCGCGCTGGATGAGCCGGCCCGAGGGAGTGTAGTACTTGGCGGTGGTGAGGGCAAGTCCGGTGTTCTCAGTGAGCGGGAAGACGGTCTGGACGAGACCCTTGCCGAAGGTGTTGTCGCCCACCACCCAGCCGCGGTCATGATCCTGGAGGGCGCCGGCGACGATCTCGGCAGCCGAGGCGGAGTAGCGGTTGACGATGACGACGATCGGGTAGTTGCGGTTGGAACTGCCGTTGTTGGCGAGGTAGGGCTTTTCGGGCGAGGTGCGGCCGCGGTGGCTGACCACGGTCTGGCCGCGCTTGAGGAAGCGGCCGGCGACGGCGACACCTTCATTGAGCAGGCCGCCGGGGTTATTGCGGAGGTCGAGGACGAAGCCTTTGACGTTGTCCTCGCCGAGGCGCTTGAAGGCCTCGTCCATCTCGCGCGAGGTGTTCTCGTTAAAGCTCTCGATGTCCATGAAGGCGATGCCGGGTTTGATGAAGAAGGCGTTCTTGACGCTGTAGCGCGGGATCTCGCCGCGAAGCATGTTGAATATCAGGGGCTTTTCGACGCCTTCGCGGCCGATCTTGACCTGGACCGGGGTGCCTTTGGGGCCGCGGAGCAGGTCAGCGACCTCGGAGGTGTTCAGGCCGTCGGTGCGCTTGTCGTTGACCTCCATGATGACGTCGCCGGGGCGGATACCGGCCTTGTAGGCGGGAGACCCGGTGAAGGGGGCGACAACAACGGTGCGGCCGTTCTTGGGCTGGACGGTCATGCCGACGCCATAGTAGGCGCCGCGCTGGTCCTCGCGAAGCTGGTTAAAGGCCTTGGGGTCGAAGAAACTGGAGTGGGGGTCGAGGGTCCGGAGCATGCCGGGGATGGCGCCCTGGTAGATGGCCTTGTCGGGCGAGACGGATTCGGCGGCATTCTGCTCGACGAGGCGGTAGATGGAGGTGAGGGCGCGGAGGCCCTGTCCAAGTTCGTCCTCGGCCGCGGGCGCGGCCTTGGCCGTGCTGCCGCCACCGAGCAGGCCCGCGCCCGCCGCACAGACCGCGATCAGGAGCGCGGATAAGACAAATGCTCGCCAGGACTTCACCATCCAGGGAACCCTCCAGTCTGCCCTCAGTATAGTACAGGGCCGTCTACGCCGTTAGACGCGGCGGAGCGGCAAAAGGGTTTGAGAAAAACAACTTAGATCGCTTTTGCTTTGCGCGTGGCTACCGAGGTTTCGCTGCGGATAGGCTTGCGGGGGGTCTCGGTGAGGCGGCGGACCTGGTCGGAGACGGCGACGAGGAACATGGGCTGTTTGGCGGCCTTGAGGACCTCGATGACGCGGGCGGCTTCGGATTCGAGGTGCACCGACCGGCCGTCGGTTAGCAGGTGGAAGTCACTGGAAGTATTGAGGATATCGGCCAGACGGCGGGCCATTTCCTTCTGCAGGAAGCGCACCACGCGGCGGATCTTCTGGAGGCTGAAGCCCTTGCGGCGCAATTCGGCGATCACGCTGACTTCGAGCAGGTCTTCGATGCGATAGATCCGTTTATGGCCTTCGTGGTGCGGCGAGACGACTTTCTGCTCGTCCCACCACTGGAGCTGGCGGAGGCTGACGCCAGCGAGGCGGGAAACGTCGGCGCTCGAGAAGAGGCGGGCGTCGCCGGGTGCGGCAGTTTGCCGTGATTTTGTTTTGAACATTACTCCCCCAAAGTGTTTCATCCGACAATACGGATTCTATCGGAGGGGGCGAGGAAGTCAATTCGCAAGATCTGGCCGTAAATGGAAACAGACTACTACGGATGGGGCAGGGGATCCTGCTAATGGGCGCCGCCGCCGACGAACTCGACGATTTCGATCTGGGCGTTGGGTTCGACGGGGGTGGAGGGCCAGTCGGGCTTGCGGACGATGGCGCGGTTGAGTTCGACGGCGACGCGGGCGGAATCGATGCCAAGTTGTTGCAGCATGGAGACTACCGTGGAGCCGGCGGCGATTTCGCGGGGTTCGCCGTTCACGGTAATGGGGATCTTTTGGGTCGCGTTCATGGACGGGTTCGAGGTTTGACAGCCTCTCAAGTGGCTCATTATAGTAAAAAGTTACTCCCCTGGGTCTTCACAGGAAAATCATGCCTACAACAATTCACGAGACGTATTTCCCCGTCCTCGTTCAGGTGCACCTTGCCGTGCTGGTGGCGGCGGCTTTGGTGGCACTGGGCGTGCTTTTGGGCAAGCGGTTGAAAAACAAGGTGAAGGACACGGCGTACGAGTGTGGCATCACGCCGGTGGGGACGGCGCGCGAGCGGTTCAGCGTAAAGTTCTACCTGGTGGCGATGTTATTCATCCTGTTCGACATCGAGGTGATTTTCCTGTATCCGTGGGCGGTGACCTACCGGGAACTGGGCATGTATGGCTTTGTGGTGATGTTTTTGTTCATCGATGTAGTGCTGGGCGGATTTTTCTACATCTTAAGAAAGGGAGTGCTGAACTGGGCGGCCGATGCGCCGGGCGCCCAGGTTGCCCCTGAATCCGACTCCCAGGATCTGCCCCATGCCGCCTGAAGAAAACAACATCGCTTCCTCCTCCGCCATTCTGGGGGTTTCCGTCGAGTTGGGCGAAGCCCTGCTGCAGGTGGACCCGGCGCGGATTGTGGAGGTTTGCCGGGAGCATCGCGAACAGGGATTCAACCGGCTGTCGGGCGTTTCCGTGATCGACCGGTATCCGGCGGAGCCCCGCTTCGAGGTGTTTTATCTGCTGCATTCGGTCCAGAAGAATGAGCGGATCAAGCTGAAGGCTTCGTTGCGGAGCGATGCCCCCGAGATCGATTCGGTGTGTGGTGTGTGGAGCGGGGCGGACTGGTATGAGCGGGAAGCGTTCGATCTGTTCGGGGTCCGGTTCCGCAACCATCCGGACCTGCGGCGGATCATGATGCCGGACGACTGGCAGGGACATCCGCTGCGGCGGGATTTCCCGACGCACGGGCACCGGTACTCCTATCAGGACGAATAGACGCGGCGTGGGAGTTCAGCGCCCAGGGATGAGGGGATTATGAACGAGAACGAGCTGTTGAGCACCGCCGCCACAATGGAAGAGCAGAGTGAACCGCACGCGGGCACGACGCGGCGGATGACGCTGAACATGGGGCCGCAGCACCCGTCCACACACGGGGTTTTGCGGATCATTCTCGATCTGGACGGCGAGACCATTCTGGCCGCGCGTCCGGACATTGGCTTTCTGCATACGGGGATCGAGAAGCAGGCCGAGGCGTTGACCTACCAGCAGGTGGTGACGTTGACGGACCGGATGGATTACCTGTCGAACCTGGCGAACAACCTGGCCTACTGCCTGTCGGTGGAAAAGCTGCTGCAACTGGAGATCCCGGCGCGGGCGCAGTGGATGCGGGTGATGCTGACCGAGATCTCGCGGATCAACAGCCACCTGGTGTGGCTGGGGACGCACTGCCTGGACCTGGGCGCGATGTCGATGTTCTTCTACTGCTTCCGCGAGCGGGAAGACATTCTGCGGATCTTCGAGTATTTCTCGGGCCAGCGGCTGATGACGAGCTACATTCGCGTGGGTGGGCTCGCTCTGGAGCCGCCGCGGGGCTGGGAGCGGGTGGTGGGCGACTTCATGAAGCAGTTGCCCGCGAAGATCGATCAATACGAGGGCCTGCTGACCGAGAATCCGATCTTCATGCAGCGGACGCAGGGTGTGGGTTACCTGCCGGTGGAGCGGTTGCTGGATCTGGGCGTGACGGGGCCGATGATCCGGGCAGCGGGCGTGAACTGGGACATCCGCAAGGCGGAGCCGTATTCGAGCTACGAGAAGTTCGATTTCAAGGTGCCGGTGCAGCAGGCGGGCGATGTGTATGCACGTTTCCGGGTCCGGATGGACGAGATGCGCGAGTCGTCGAAGATTGTGGAGCAGTGCCTGGCGGGGATGCCGGAAGGCCCGATTCGCGCGGATGCGCCGAAGGTGGTTTTGCCGGACCGCGAAAAGATGAAGACGCAGATGGAAGCGCTGATCTACCACTTCAAGATCGTGACCGAAGGCTTCCGCGTTCCGGCGGGCGAGGCATACGTGCCGGTGGAATCGCCGCGCGGCGAGTTGTTGTTCTATGTGGTGAGCGACGGGACGTCGAAGCCGCTGCGGGTGTTCATGCGGACGCCGAGCTACGGGAACCTGCAGGCGCTTTCGGAGCTATTCCACGGCAGGCTGATCTCGGACTCGATCGCGACGCTGGGTTCGATGGATTTCGTGCTTGGCGACGTGGACCGCTGATGCATTCCTCCTGATCAAACGACGAGCGAAACGAGCATGACTTTCTCCGCTGAACTGGAAGCCCGCTTTGAGAAGATGATCGGCCTGTATCCGCCCGGCCGGCAAAAGGGCGCTTTGATTCCGATGCTGCTGTACGCGCAGGACGAGACCGGGCAGATTACGGATGAACTGATCGAGGAAGTGGCGCGGCGGCTGTCGGTGAAGAAAGTGGAAGTGGAAGAGGTGCTGGGCTACTACACAATGCTGCACCGGGAGCGGCGCGGGCGGCACCACATCCAGATCTGCACGAACGTAGCGTGCATGCTGGTGGGCGGCGAGGAGTTGTGGCATCACGCCTGCGAGAAGTTGGGGATCGGCAACAAGCAGACGACGGCGGACGGGCAGTTTTCGCTGGAGGAAGTGGAGTGCATCGGCGCGTGTTCATGGGCGCCGGCGCTGATCGACAACTACGATTTTCATTTGCACGTGACGCCGGAGAAGTTCGATGGGTTGATCGAGAGTCTCCGGAGCCAGCAGTAAGGTCCAAAGGCAGCGCAACCGCACAAGGGAAAACCAACACGGGAGAAACGATGCTCTTCAACGAACCGAATCCGCTGGAAGTCCGGGTCCTGACGAAGCGGATGGAGTATCCGCAAAAGGATCCGATCGGGATCGACGAGTTTCTGGCAAAAGAAGGCTACGCGGGTTTTCGCAAGGCGCTGGGGATGGCGCCGGAGGCGATCATCGACGAGGTGAAGAAATCGAACCTGCGCGGCCGGGGCGGGGCGGGTTTCCCGACGGGTTTGAAATGGGGCTTCGTGGATCGCAATTCACCGAAGCCGAAGTACATCGTGGTGAACGCCGACGAAGGCGAGCCGGGCACGTGCAAGGACCGCATCCTGATGGAGAACGATCCGCACATGCTGATCGAGGGTTGTCTGATCGCGGGGCGGGCGATCAACGCGGAGCGGGGCTGGATCTACATCCGCGGCGAATACCGCTACATGATCGACATCCTGGACAAGGCGATCGGGGAGGCGTACGAGCGGGGGTATCTGGGCGAGAACATTCAGGGTTCGGGCTGGACCTTCCATCTGAGCACGCACACGGGCGCGGGCTCGTATGAGTGTGGCGAAGAGTCGGCGCTGCTGGAGTCGCTTGAAGGTAAGCGCGGGAATCCGCGGCTGAAGCCGCCATTTCCGGCAACTTCGGGGGCATTCCAGTGTCCGACGATCGTGAACAATGTGGAGACGTACTGCGCGGTGCCGTGGATCATTCTGAACGGCGGCGAGTGGTATGCGAACCTGGGCACGCCGCGCAATGGCGGGACGAGGCTGGTGTGCCTGTCGGGCCACCTGAACAAGCCGGGCGTGTACGAGGTGCCGCTGGGCTACAACCTGAAGGGTTTGATCGAGGACTTCGGCGGGGGCGTTTGGAAGGGGCGGAAGCTGAAGGCGGTGATCCCGGGCGGCAGTTCGAGCCCGATTCTGACGGCGGATGAGATCGACATTCCGGCCGACTATGATTCGCTGGCGAAAGCGGGATCGATGCTGGGTTCGGGCGCGACGATGGTGCTGGACGAGACGGTCGATATGGTGAAGCTGGCGCACCGGATCATGAAGTTTTACGCGCACGAAAGCTGCGGCTGGTGCATTCCGTGCCGCGAGGGCACGGCGTGGCTCGAGAAGATGCTGCGGCGGCTGGACGAAGGCGTGGGGGTGACGCGGGACATCGACATGGTGGGGCAGTTGTCGCAAAGCATGCTGGGGCGCACGTTCTGCGCGCTGGGCGATGCGGCGGCGATGCCGACGATTTCGATTGTCGAGAAGTTCCGACACGAGTTTGAGGCGAAGCTGGCGAACGCGCATGTGTTTGTGCCCGCGCCGGAGACGCAGCCCCTGGTGGTGCTGTAGAAAGGCCCGAGAGAGAACGAATGCCGGAGATGATCACGTTTACGCTCAATGGCCAGGAGATCAAGGCTCCGAAGGGCGATTTGCTGATTGAAGCCGCGAAGCGCGCGGGGGTGGAGATACCCGCGTTCTGCTACTACGAGGGCTTTTCGCTGCAGGCGGCCTGCCGCATGTGTCTGGTGGAAGTGGAGAAGATGCCGAAGTTGCAGCCGGGCTGCACGCTGCCGGTGGCCGAGGGCATGGTGGTGCATACCGAAAGCCCGAAGGTGGTGGAGTCGCGGAAGTCGATGCTGGAGTTTCTGCTGACCAATCACCCGCTGGACTGTCCGGTGTGCGACAAGGGCGGCGAGTGTGAACTGCAGGACATGACGTTCCGCTACGGGATGGGCGAAAGCCGGTTCACCGAGATCAAGTACCACGAGAACGAGAAGCAGTGGTCGCCGGCCGTCTATTATGATCCGGCGCGCTGTATTCTGTGCTACCGCTGCATCCGGGTGTGCGATGAGGGGTTGGGCGTGGGCGCGCTGGGATTGACCTACCGCGGCGTGCATGCCGAGATCACGCCCTCGAATGGCGATCATCTGCAGTGTGACGAGTGCGGCTGGTGCATTGATGTGTGCCCGGTGGGCGCGTTGACGTCGGGGACGTACCGTTACAAGTCGCGACCCTGGGAGATGGACCACGTGGGGACCATCTGCACGCATTGCTCGAATGGCTGCAAAACGACGCTTTCGGTGCGCAACGGCGAGATCATTCGCGCGAACAATCGCGACCGGTCTGGCATCAACGGCGAGTTTCTGTGCGTGAAGGGGCGGTTCGGGTTCGACTTCGTCCATCATGCGGAAAGGCTGCAGACGCCGCTGATCCGCAAGGAAGGGCAACTGGTGGAAGCGAGCTGGAAGGAGGCGCTGGAGACCGTGGCGGCGAAGTTCGCCGAGGTGAAGGCGCGCGGCGGGAAGTTTGGAGTGGTGGGCTCGACGCGGACGACGAACGAGGAGAATTACTTCCTGCAGAAGTTCGCGCGCGAGGGGCTGGGGACGGCGAATGTCGATCATCACCGGACGGGCGACGTAGCAACGCTGCTGGATGCGCTGAGCGGCAAGACGGGCGCGCTGGCGACCATCGGCGATCTGTACACGGCAAAGGCGGCGCTGGTGATTGGGGCGGATCTGGCGCAGCAGCATCCGTTGATCGCGTATCAATTGCGGGCGAATCACCGGCATCATCAGATGGCGCTGTACACGGTGACGCGCGGGCCGGTGCGTGAGGATCAGTATTCGCGCAAGGCGCTGCGGGCGGAGCCGGGCGCGGAGATGGACGCGGTGGAGACGCTGCGCGAGGAGCTGGCGAAGCACGAGTCGCTGGCGGTGGTGTTCGGGCCGTCGGTGAAGGGCGACGCGGTGCGGCGGCTGGTGGCGTTCTGCGATTCGCTGGGCACGAAGGTGCAGTATGTGTGCCTGGTGGATTACTCGAACTCGCGCGGCGCAATGGACATGGGTCTGCTGCCGGATCTGGGGCCGGGGTATCACGCGGCCGCGGCGGCGGGAATGACACTGGACGGGATGCTGGACGACGCGGCGCTGGATGTGCTGTGGGTGGTGGGCGCGAATCCGCTGGAGAAGCGCGGGCTGGCGAGCGAGGGGGCCTTTGTGGTGGTGCAGGAACTGTTCCTGACCGAGACGGCGCAGCGGGCCGATGTGGTGTTCCCGGCGGCAAGCGCGTACGAGAAGAACGGGACGGTGACGAATGCGTGCGGCGAGGTGCAGCGGCTGAAGGCGGGTCCGAGGATCATGGGGACGAAGCCGGACCTGGAGATCATGGGCCTGCTGGCGAAGGAAATGGGCCTGAATCTGGGGATTTGGACGAATGAGAAGGTGTTCGAGGAGATCCGGCGGATGGTGCGCGGGTATAATGTTGCTTTGCCCGTGATCGCCACTGGGGGCGCCGCGCAGACCATGCCCGTGAATGGGCGGGTGCCGGCGCAGGCGCATCCCGAACTCATCCGTTCCGACGGAGATACCCTGTTTACCTCTGGAAGCCTGGGCCGTTATTCAAAGATGCTGACGTCCGTGATGGAAGCGCCCGGGCAATTGTACGAGGAGAAGGCCGCCAAGTAGGGCCGGGTTAAGCCGAATGAACTTCTACATCCTCAGCCTGTTGAAGGCCGGCCTGCTGGCCTTCGTTCTGCTCACCTTCTGCGCGTACCTGGTGTGGATTGAGCGCAAGGTGCTGGCGCATATTCAATTGCGGCCGGGGCCGTACCGGGTGGGGCCGCACGGGTTGCTGCAGCCGCTGTCGGATCTGATCAAGCTGATCACAAAAGAGGGTTTGATCCCGGGCAATGTGTCCACGGTGATGTATCTGTTCGCGCCGTTTCTGGCGGTGGCGCTGGCGTTGATTTCGATTGTCACGATCCCGTTCGGGCCGGAGTTTGAGATCTTCGGCGTGCGGACGTGGCTGGGGCTGACGGATTTGAATATTGGCGTGCTGTTCATTCTGGCGATGAGTTCGCTGGGGGTGTACGCGACGGCGATTGGCGGGTGGGCGTCGAACAGCAAGTATGCGCTGCTGGGCGGGCTGCGGAGTTCGGCGCAGATGATCAGTTACGAGCTGCCGATGGCGCTGGCGCTGGTGGCGCCGATTCTGATCGCGAACACGCTGAGCTTCCGCGAGCTGGCCGAGGCGCAGAGCGGGTTTCACTTTGGGCTGCTGCCGAAGTGGCATATCTTCGCGGCGCCGTTTCCGCAGGTTTTCAGCTTCATCATCTTTTTGATCGCCGCGTTTGCGGAAACGAACCGCGTGCCCTTCGACTTGCCGGAGGCGGAGACGGAGCTGGTGGCGGGCTTCCATACCGAATACACGTCGACGATGTTCGCGGCGTTCTTCACGGCAGAATACGCCAATATCGTGACGATCTGCTGTGTGACGACGCTGCTGTTTCTGGGCGGGTGGCATCCGCTGTTTCCGTCCGAGTATGGGTCTGATTTTATTCCGGTGATCCTGTTGCTTGGGGTGGCTGGGATGTTTTTCTTCCATGCGGGCCAGGCGGTGAAGACGCGGTTGTGGGACCGGTTCAGTTTTCCGGTGGGCGGCGTGGTGACGCTGGGCCTGGCGGGGTTGTTCCTGATCCCGATGCTGAAGCCGATTCTGGTGCCGTTCTTCTGGTTCGCGGCGAAAACGCTGCTGCTGATTTTCGTGTTTATTTGGGTGCGCGGCACGCTGCCGCGTTTCCGTTATGACCAACTGATGCGGTTCGCCTGGACGTTTTTGTTCCCGGTGGCGGTGGTCAACCTGCTGGTAACGGCGCTCGCGGTGGCGCTGACAACAAAGTAACGGTGGATTGTTCCGATGGATGCGATGCTATTTCTGACCTTCGCGGCGATCGCCGTGGCGTGCGCCATCAATCTGGTGCTGCAGACGCACCCCATCGCCAGCGCGCTTTCGCTGGTGGGGGTGATGGGTTCGCTCGCCGTTCTGTACCTGCTGCTGGGAGGCGAGTTTATCGCGGCGGTTCAGTTGATTGTGTACGCGGGCGCGATCATGGTGCTGTTTCTGTTCGTGATCATGCTGTTGAACGCGGCGGCGGAAAAGAAAGTGAAGAAGCCGGCCTTGAAGGGTGTGGTGGCAGTGCCGCTGGTGCTGACGTTTCTGGTGCTGGTGGCTTATCTGATTCAGGCGCAGGCGCCACGCGGGACGGGCGTGAAATTTGGCGAGTTCACGGGTGGCGGCGCGCTGGATATTGGCCGGTCGCTGTTTTCCACCTACATTCTGCCCTTTGAGGTGACCAGTATTGTGATTCTGATCGCGATTCTCGGCGCGGTGGTGCTGGCGCGCAAGGAAATCTAAACGCAAATGCCTTCCGAATTTCCCATCCCTCTTCCGGCGCTTCCGCTGCCCGACGCGGTACCGCTTTCTTGGTATTTGATCCTGAGCGCGATCCTGTTTTCACTGGGCGTGGCGGGCTTTCTGTTCCGCCGGAACATCATCACCGTGTTCATGTCGATTGAGCTGATGCTGAACGCGGTGAACCTGTCTTTCGTGGCGTTTGCCTACCAGCTCAAGTCGGTGGACGGGCACATCTTCAGCTTTTTCGTGATGGTGATCGCGGCGGCGGAGGCGGCGGTGGGCCTGGCCATCATCCTGACGGTGTTCCGCAACAAGCAGACGCTGGAAATCGACGAAGTCAGCTCCCTGAGACTGTAAAATCCGATGCACCAACTTTGGCTCATCCCGGCACTCCCCCTTGCGGGCTTTCTGGTGAACGGCATTTTCGGCCGCAAGCTAGGCAAGCCGGCCATAAACGCCGTCGCGATCGGCAGCGTATTGCTTTCGTTCCTGTGGGTGGTGAAGACGCTCTTCGCCCTGGGCCCGCTGGAAACGACTTATACCGAGAGTTACTTCACCTGGATTCAAAGCGGCATCGTGAATGTCGGCTTCGATTTCGCAGTGGACCGGCTGACGGCGGTGATGCTGTTAGTGGTGACGGGCATCGGGCTGCTGATTCACATCTACGCGATCGGCTACATGTCGCATGAAGGCGGCTACTACCGCTTCTTCGCCTACCTGAATCTGTTCATGTTCTTCATGCTGATTCTGGTGCTGGCGGCGAACTTCCTGCTGCTGTTCGTAGGGTGGGAAGGCGTGGGCTTGTGCAGTTACCTGCTGATCGGCTTTTACTTCCTGAAGAAGAGCGCGGGCGACGCGGGCAAGAAGGCGTTCGTGGTGAACCGCATTGGCGACTTTGGATTTTCGCTGGCGATCTTCCTGACGCTGGTGACCTTCGGCACCCTGGATTTCGTTGAGTTGACCGGCAAGATGGCGGGGATGTCGCCGGAGACCAGCGCGGGGGTGATCACGGGAATCTGCCTGCTGCTGCTGGTGGGCGCGACGGGCAAAAGCGCGCAGGTGCCACTGTACGTATGGCTGCCGGACGCGATGGAGGGCCCGACGCCGGTTTCGGCACTGATCCACGCGGCGACGATGGTGACGGCTGGGGTTTATATGGTGGCGCGCGCGGCGCCGATGTTCAACCTGGCGCCGGTGGCGCTGGACGTGGTGGCCTTCATCGGATTATTGACCGCCGTGCTGGCGGCGACGATCGGTCTGGCACAGAACGATATCAAGAAGGTGTTTGCGTACTCGACGGTTTCGCAGTTGGGCTACATGTTCCTGGCGCTGGGCGTGGGCGCATACTCGGCGGGTATCTTCCACGTGATGACCCACGCTTTCTTCAAGGCGCTGCTGTTCCTTGGCGCGGGGAGCGTGATCCATGCGCTCGAAGGCGAGCAGGATCTGCGGAACATGGGCGGGCTGCGGGGGAAGATCCCGGTGACGTTCATGGTGCTGGTCTGCGCGGCGGTGGCGATCGCCGGAGTGCCGCCATTTTCGGGTTTCAAGAGCAAGGACGAGATTCTGCTGGCCGTACATGCCCATTCGCCATGGATGTTCTGGGTGGGCGTGGTGACGGCGGGCATGACCGCGTTCTATGTGTTCCGCGCGATCTTCCTGTGCTTCTTTGGCAATTACCGCGGGAAAGCGCACCCGCATGAGTCTCCACTCGTGATGACGCTGCCGCTGGGTGTACTGGCGCTGTTGAGCCTGGGCGGCGGCTATATTGATGTACCGCACTACCTGGCGCCGCTGTTCGGGCAGCCGAACGTGGTGCATGACATGACTTTGGTGGCGATTTCGGTGGGCGCGGGGCTGGCAGGCATCTTCCTGGCGTGGCTGTTCTATGTAGCGAAGCCGCAGTTGCCCGAGGCACTGGCGAAGGCGCTGAGCGGCCCGTACAAGCTGATCTACAACAAGTACTACGTGGACGAGGCCTACGACGCGCTGATTGTGCATCCGCTGCGCGACGGTTCGCGTTCGGTGCTGTGGCGGGGCGTGGACGTGGGGTTGATTGACGGGATGGTGAATGGCGCCGGAACGCTGGCCCGCTCCATCGGCGCCGGGCTGCGAACGATGCAGTCCGGTTATATCCGCAGGTACGCCGCCTGGGTGGTGGTGGGCTCAATTGCCGTCGTTGCGGCGGCGACCTTCCTGGGAGGCGTCCGGTGAATCTGCTCGATCTGATTTTGTTGATTCCGGCGGCCGGCTTCCTGGTGACGCTGCTGCTACCGAGGGAGAATCCTGGGCTGGTTCGGAACTTTGCGCTGGCGGTTTCGCTGGTTGTGTTCGTGATGTCGCTGGGGCTGATTGGCCCGGTGCAGTCCAATCCGGGCGTGTACAGCTTCGAGTCGAACGCAGTGTGGATCGAGACTCCGCTGATCCGTTATCACACGGGTGTGGACGGACTGAGCCTGTGGCTGGTGATTCTGTCGACGCTGCTGACGCCCATCTGCATTCTTATTTCCTGGAACTACATCCAGAAGCGGGTGAAGGAGTTTTATGCCTTCATGCTGCTGCTGCTGGTGGGCGTGATCGGCGTTTTCGTGTCGCTGGACCTGTTCCTGTTCTATGTGTTCTGGGAAGTGTCGCTGGTGCCGATGTACTTCCTGGTGGGCATCTGGGGGCATGAGAAGCGGATCTATGCCGCGGTGAAGTTCTTCCTGTACACGATGGCCGGCTCGGTGCTGATGCTGGCGGCGATCATCTACCTCTACAACAAGACGGGGAGCTTCGACCTGCCGCTGATGATGAACATGATTGCCGCAGGGCGGCTGGCGATGAGCGGCACGGAGCAGTTCTGGCTGTTCCTGGCCTTCTTCTTCGCATTCGCGATCAAGGTGCCGCTGTTCCCGCTGCACACCTGGCTGCCCGACGCGCACGGCGAAGCGCCGACGGCAGGTTCGGTGATGCTGGCCTCGGTGATGCTGAAGTTGGGCACCTACGGGATCGTGCGCGTCTGTTTGCCGATGTTCCCGGAGGCCGCGCGGGACAATGCGCCGTGGATTATCGGGCTGGCGATCGCGGGCATCATCTATGGGGCGCTGGTGGCGATGGTGCAGCCGAACATGAAGCGGCTGGTGGCATATTCGTCGGTGAGCCACCTGGGCTTTGTGATTTTGGGCGTGTTTTCGTTCACGCAGGCGGGCATTGACGGCGCGGTGTACCAGATGCTGAACCACGGCATTTCCACGGGCGCGCTCTTCATTCTGGTGGGCTATTTGTACGAGCGGCACCACACGCTGGAGATTGCCGACTACGGCGGCGTGGGGACGGTGGCGCCGTGGCTGACGACGATGTTCATGGTGACCACGCTGGCTTCGGTCGGGCTGCCGCTGCTGAACAACTTCGTCGGCGAGTTTCTGGTGTTGCAGGGCGCGATGCAGGTGAGCTTCAGCTACGCCTTCTTCGCGGCGATTGGCGTGATTCTCTCGGTGGTGTACATGCTGTGGATGGTGCAGCGGACGTTCTACGGCGAGACGCCGGAGCATGTGCGCAAGCACGTGACGGATCTGGACCGCCGCGAGTGGGCGATCATGATCCCGCTGGTAGTGCTGATGGTGTGGATGGGGATCGGGACGAAGAGCTTTCTGCCGCCGATCACCGCGAATAACGAAAAGACTTTGGAACTGGTTACCAAGCCCGGCGGCGCGCTGAACGCGGCCGCGCCGAGGCTCACGGAGGACTCCGCCCATGCCCGCTAATCTGGTGCCATCCGCGGCCGAATTTCTGCGCCTTTCGCCGGAGATCCTGCTGACGGTGGCGGGCACGCTGATGATGACGTTCGAGTCGATGTTCGCCCGCAAACGGGCGCTCGCCGTCATTGCATTTGCCGCGCTGATCGCCGCGATCGGGCTTTCGGTGGCCGCGCACGCGGACCAGGGCACGGCTTTCTACGGCATGATCCAGGTGGACGGCTTCACGACCTTCTTCCGGGTTTTGGTGTATGCCGTCGGTCTGCTCACGATTCTGATTTCGACCGACTACCTGGAGAAGGCGAAGGCGGACACCGCGGAATTCTTCGCACTGCTGATCTTCTCGATCGTGGGGCAAAGCCTGATGGCCGCCTCAAACGAGCTGATCATGATCTTCATCGGGCTGGAGACGAGTTCGATTGCGAGCTACGTGATGGCCGGTTATCTGCGCCACGACCGCCGGGGCGCGGAAGCGGCGTTGAAATATTTCCTTTTGGGGTCGTTCGCAACGGCGTTTCTGCTCTATGGCGTGGCCTGGACCTACGGCTTGACCGGGACGACCAACCTTTCGGCGATCCGGCGCGTGTTGCTAGAGGGCGGAGCGGGCGAGAGCACGTTGTTGCTGCTGGCGGCGACCGCGATGATGTTTGTGGGCTTCGCCTTCAAGGTGTCGGCGGCGCCGTTCCAGATGTGGGCTCCGGACGTGTATCAGGGTGCGCCGGCGCCGGTGAGCGGCTTCCTTTCAGCCGGGCCGAAAGCGGCAGCGTTCGCCATGTTCTTCCGCGTGGCGCTAACCGCGTTTGAGCCGATGAAGGAGAACTGGGAGCCGCTGCTGTGGGCTTCGGCGCTGGCGACGATGATCATCGGCAACTTCGCGGCCTTACGGCAAACGAACATCAAGCGGCTGCTGGCCTACAGTTCCATCGCGCACGCGGGCTATGTGATGGTGGCCTTGACGGCGGCATCGGAGACAGGCACGGCGGCGGCGATGTTCTATCTGGCCGCCTACGCAGCGATGAACGTCGGCGCGTTCGCCATTGTGACGCACGTGGCACGGCGCGGTGAGCGTTATGTCGAAGTAGACGACATGGCAGGGCTGGGCGTGCGGCAACCTGTGACGGCGGCGCTACTGACGATTTTCCTGCTGTCGCTGATCGGCGTGCCACTGACGGGCGGGTTCTTCGGCAAATTCTATATCTTCAAGGCGGCACTGGATGCCAATTTGATCTGGCTGACGATTTTGGGCCTTCTCAACAGCGCCGTTGCGGCGTACTATTATCTGCGGGTTGTGGTGGTGATGTATATGCAACCTCCGGCGGAAGATGGCAATGTGCTGGAAGCGCCCACGACGGGGATCGCCGTGACGATGTGGGCGACGGCGGTGGCGACGGTGTTGCTCGGCGTATTGCCTGGCTTTGTGCTCGACTTCGCCGGCCGGTCGGCCGATCTCGCGCGCTGAACTCCTCCTCAGCGCCGGCCGTCCCATCCGCTTGCCCTTGCCCAATCCGGGCGAGGGCGAGCGGGATGGGCGGACCTTCAAATCCTCTCAAAACAAACTACGCAAGTCAGAAAAGCGGCCAACAATTTCCAGGCGGCCGGGGCCGGGCGGGCGCAGGGCCTGGCGTTCGAGGGTCCACGTGCGTTCGTGGGGCACGAAGACGGCATTGAGGCCGGCTTCCAGGGCGGGGTTGATGTCGCTCTTTGGCGAATTGCCGATCATCCAGGCTGATTCGCGGGGCCAGTGCAGGTCGCGGAGGAGATTCTGGTAACTGGCGACATCCTTCTCCTTGACGATGGCGGTGTGGCCGAACCAGATGCCGAGGCCGGAGCGGTCGATTTTGAGTTTTTGTTCCTCGGGGTGGCCCTTGGTGAACAGCGCGAGGTAGTGGCGGGAGGCGAGGTATTCGAGGGTTTCGGCGACGCCGGGCAGGGGTTCGACGGGCTGTTCCAGGATGCGGAGCGCGAAGCCTTTGACTACTTCGAGGTCGCCATCAAGGATCTCGCGTTCGGCGAGGCGCCGGTAGCACTGGGCGAGGTTGCGCGCGAAGTTGAGCGAGCCATAGCCATGGACTTTGGCATTGGCGAGTTCGATTTCGTCAAGGATGGCGCGGATTTCATCGGGGGAGAGGCGGGAGTGTTCGAGGAAGGCGCAGAACTCGTCGAAAGCCTGCTCGAAATAAATGTTGTTCTCCCAGAGGGTGTCGTCGGCGTCGATGATGAGGTGTTGGCGCATGGTCAGTCGGTGAGGCTGCCCAGATGGCGGCCGCGGCCGTTGGTGCGGGCGGTGCGGCGCATGGCCGATTCGATGCGCTTGCGGGCGGCGGCACGTTCAAGGTATTCGGCGGTGCGGAGGAGGCGTTCGCGCTCGCTGGTGACGTCGAGCAGGAACTGGCGGAAGTCGAGGTCGGAGGAGATCTGGGCGAGGCGGAAGCTGAGATCGGGTTCTTCGAGGCTGGGCGGGTCGGGCGTGGATTCGGCGGCGCGGGCGAATTCGAGATAGGCGGCGAGGGCGCGGCGGGCGAGGGCCGGTTCGGGGCGGGGCTCGTCTGTGTCGGCGAAGAACTCAACTTCGGCCCGGAGGAACTCGCGGCCGGTGTCGATGAGGGCGATGTGGAAGCGGCGCTGGCCGCGGGTGAGGATGTCGAGGCGGCCGTCCTCGTGGCGCTCGAGGACCTCGGTAATGGCGGCGGTGCAGCCGGTGCGGAGAATCCCGTTGTTCTTGGCCTGGACCACACCGAATTCGGTTTCGAGGCGGAGACATTCTCCGATCATTTCCTTGTAGCGTTCCTCGAAGATATGAAGGGGGAGGGGCGCGTGGGGCAGCAGCACAACTTCGAGGGGGAAGATCGGCAGCAGCCCGTCATTCATGCCTAGTATTATGGCTGATTACTGCAATCGCGCCGGTTGAGCGGCGGAAGGGCATGAAAATCCAGGGAGCGGCAGTACTGATCACGGGCGCATCGGCGGGCATCGGCGCGGCGCTGGCGGCGGAATTGGGCCGCCGCGGCGCGCGGCTCGCGGTGACGGGCCGCGATGCGGGGAGGCTCGAAGCGGTTCGGGCGGAGTTTGCACTGGCGGGGGATCTGTGCGAAGAGGCGTTCCGCACGCGGCTGTTTGCCGAGGCGGAGGAGGCCCTGGGGGGAGTCGACATTCTGGTCAACAACGCGGGCGTGGGATTGTATGCGCCGCCCGCAGCCAGTAATCTGGGGCTGGTGCGGGCGATGTTCGAACTGAACTTCTTCGCCGCGGTGGACCTGGCGCAGCGTGCGGCAGTGGCGATGCGCGAGCGGGGGCGGGGGGCGATCGTCAACATCAGCTCGATTGCGGGGCGGGTGACGTTGCCGTGGTTCACGCTCTATTCGGCGTCGAAGTTCGCACTGACGGCGTTCACGGAAGGGCTCCGGGCGGAGTTGGCCGGGACGGGCGTCGAGGCGATGGTGGTGAGCCCCGGCTATGTGCGAACAGGATTTCAGGGTAATGTATTGGACGGCGATCCGCCGGAGGCTCTGAAGCGGGCGCGGCGGTTTGCCACGACGCCGGAAGCGTGCGCCCGCGCGATTGCGGACGGCATCGAACAAAGCAGAAAAGAGATCGTGACGCCGTTTTCGGGCCAGGCGCTGGTGTGGGCGGCCCGGCTGTGGCCGGGGTTGATCGCCTGGCAACTGGAGCGGATGAACCGCGATTTGGGAAGTGCACCATGATTCTGAAGTTGAAGCGGACTCCGGGGCTGTACGTTGTGGGCTTTATGGGGAGCGGCAAGAGTACGGTGGGCCGCGGTGTGGCGCGGCATCTGGGCTGGCGGTTCACCGACCTGGACGAGGACATCGAAGCGCGGGCGCAGATGACGATTCCGGCGATCTTCGAGAAGCTGGGCGAGGAGGAGTTCCGGAAGCTGGAGACTGAGGTGCTCCGATGGCGCGTGCAGGATGTGGCGCGGGGCATTCCTTGGGTGATCGCGGTGGGCGGGGGATGCTTCGCGCGGGCGGAGAACTTCGAGATCATTCACAATCACGGCATCTCGATCTGGCTGGATGCGCCGCTCGAGATGATCCGGTCGCGGGTGGCGGGATCGCATCACCGGCCGCTGGCGCACGACCCGGAGCGGTTTGCGCAACTCTACCACGAGCGGCGGCCAGCCTACGAAAAGGCTGACTACCGGATTGAGGTTGGGCCGGAGGGCTCGCCGGGCGCGGTGGAAGAGATTCTGCGTTTGCCCCTATTCTAGGGGCATGATCAATCAAATCGAGAAACGGCAGCGGCGGGACGCCGAGGCGATCTTTCGCGCTTCGCTGGCGGCGGCGGATCCAGCGCGTGCAATTGAGGCGCGGCTGAGGGTGGATGGGGACACGCTGCGGGCGGGGCCATACCAATACGATCTGCGCGCGTTCCGCTCGATTCAGGTGGTGGGGGCGGGCAAGGCGAGCGCGGTGATGGCGCGGGCAGTGGAGAAAGTGCTGGGACGGCGCGTGACCGGGGGGCTGATCAACACGAAATACGGGCACCTGGCGAAACTGAGGAAGGTAGGGTTGCACGAGGCGTCCCATCCGGTGCCGGATGAGGCGGGGATCGCTGGTACAAGAAGAATCGCGGAGATCGCGGCGTCGGCGGGGGCGGAGGATCTGGTGATCGCGCTGATTTCGGGGGGCGCGTCGGCGCTGCTGCCGCTGCCCGCCGAGCCGGTGACGCTGGCGGAGAAGCAGGAGACGACGAAGCTGCTGCTGGCCTGCGGGGCGACGATCCATGAGATCAACAGCGTGCGTAAACACATTTCGGCGATCAAGGGCGGGCAATTGGCGCGGCTGGCCGCGCCGGCCGCGGTGCTGGCGCTGCTGTTGTCGGACGTGATCGGCGACCCGCTGGACGTGATCGGATCGGGGCCCGCGGCGCCGGATGATTCGACGTTTGAACAGGCGTGGGGCGTGTTCGAGAAGTATGGGATTACGGGGCGGCTGCCGCGCTCGGTGCGCGAGCGGATCGAGGCGGGGCGCCGCGGCGACATCCCCGAAACGCCGAAAAGCGGCGATGAATGCTTCCGGCGGACACGGAATCTGATTGTGGGCAGCAACCGGCAGGCGGTGGAGGCGGCGGCGCGGAGGGCGAAGGAACTGGGCTACCGGCCGGTGGTGCTGTCAACGCTGATCGAAGGGGAGACGCGTGAGATTGCAGCGATGCATTGCGCGATTTTGCGCGAGACGCTGTTGAGCGGGCGGCCGGCGAAGCCGCCGGTATGCCTGATCTCGGGGGGCGAGACGACGGTGACGCTGAAGGGTGACGGCAAGGGTGGGCGCAACATGGAGTTTGCGCTCGCAGCGGCGCTGGCGCTGGAGGGTGTCCGGGATGTGCTGGCGTTCAGCGCGGGGACGGACGGCACCGATGGGCCAACAGATGCCGCCGGTGCGTGGGTGAGCGGACAGACCGCCGAGCGGGCGCGCGGCGCAGGGCTGGACCCGCAGGCGGCGCTGGCCAACAATGACAGCTATCCATTCTTCAAACAGGCGGGCGGGCTGGTGATGACCGGGCCGACGGGGACGAATGTGATGGACGTGCGGCTGATGCTCGCGGGCGCACCGAAGTAGTTACACTGGTGGTCACCGCCATGCTACGCGCTCTTGTCCTTCTTGTGTCCATGGGCGTATCCGCCCTGTTTGGCCAGATCAGCTACCAGAAGCCGCCGAAGGAAGTGCTGGATGTATTGCACGCGCCGGCGTCGCCTTCCACCTCAGTCAGCCCGGCGAAGACGCACGTGATGCTGCTGGAGCGGCGGCTGTATCCGGGCATCGAGGATCTGGCCGCGCCCATGCTGCGGCTGGCCGGCCTGCGGATTAATCCCAGCAACAACGGCCCGCACACGGCCCCGCCCTTCACGGGACTGACGCTGAAGCGGATCGATAAGGGCGCTGAGATGCGGATCAACACGCCGGCGGGCGCGAAGTTGGGGGCGCCCGCCTGGAGCCCGGATGGGCAGCGCTTCGCGGTGTTGAACTATACGCCGGCGGCGATTGAATTGTACTTGGGGACGGTGAGCGCGCCCGCGTTGCGCAAGGTGGCGGGGCTGAAGGTGAACGATACGGTGGGCAATGCAATGACATGGCTGGGCGGAAGCAAGGAACTGCTGGTGTGGACGGTGCCGGCGGGGCGGGGCGCCGCGCCACAGGCTCCGCCGGCTCCGGCGGGCCCGAACGTGCAGGAAAGTGCGGGACGGGCAGGCCCGGTGCGCACTTTCCAGGACATGCTGCAAAGCCCGCATGACGAGTCCCTGTTCGAGTACTACGGCACTTCGCAGCTTGTCGCGGTGGATGCCGATTCAGGCAAGCCGGCGCCCATCGGGCGGCCCGCGATGATTGCGCAGGCGAACCCGTCGCCGGATGGGCGCCACCTGCTGGTGGCGCGGCTCCAGAAGCCCTTCAGCTATCTGCACCCCTATTCCATGTTCCCGCGCGTCACGGAGGTTTGGGACCGGACGGGCCGCAGCGTACACAAGGTGAGCGAGAGTCCGCTGCAGGACCGCGTGCCGATTGGCGGCGTGCCGACCGGGCCCCGGAGTGTGGCGTGGCGGCCGACCGAGGGCGCGACGCTCCTCTGGTGGGAGGCGCTGGATGACGGCGATCCGAGAAGGAAGGCGGCGCACCGCGACCGGCTGTTGATGTTGAAGGCGCCGTTCACCGCCCAGCCGGTAGAGGTCATCAAGACCGAGCAACGGGGCATGGCGCTGATGCATGGCGAGGGCGGGCTGGCGATGGTGAGCGACTATGACCGGGACACGCGCATGATGACCACGAAGCGGCTGTTCCTGGACGACCTGGGCGCGGAGCCGAGAGTGGTTTGGCGGCGAAACGCGCAGGACCGCTACCGCGACCCGGGCACGCCGGTGATGAAGCGGCTGCCGACGGGCGGCTCGATCATCCACCAGTCTGGCGACTTCGTGTTCCTGGCCGGGAGCGGCGCCACGCCGAAGGGCGACCGGCCGTTTCTGGCGCGGATGAATCTGCGCACGTTCGAGTCGGAGGAGTTGTTTCGTGCCGGGGAGACGGGCTACGAGAGCTTTGTGGGGCTGCTGGCCGATGACGGGTCGCGGTTCCTGACATCATACGAGGATCCAGCCACGCCGCCGAACCTCATGATTCGCGAACGCGGGTCCAAAGAGAGGAAGGCGTTCACCAGTTTTTCCGACCCCACGCCGCAGCTCAGGCAGATCAAGCAGCAATTGGTGACGTACCAGCGCGAGGATGGCGTGCAGCTTTCCTTTACGCTGTTCCTGCCGCCGGGCTACAAGGAGGGCGAGCGGCTGCCAACGATTCTGTGGGCGTATCCACTCGAGTACAACGATGCCGATACGGCCGGGCAGATCGGCGGGAGCACGCAGCGCTACGTGCAGATGCGGGGCAGTTCGCACATGTTTCTGCTGCTGCGGGGATACGCGATTCTGAACAATGCAACGATTCCGATTGTGGGTGATCCGGAGACCGTCAACAACACCTACATCGAGCAACTCGTGGCCGGGGCAAAAGCGGCGATCGACAAGGCGGTGGAGATGGGCGTGACGGACCCGAAACGGGTGGGAGTGAGCGGGCACAGCTACGGCGGTTTCATGACCGCGAACCTGCTGGCCCATTCGGACCTCTTCCGCGCGGGCGTGGCGCGCAGTGGCGCCTACAACCGCACGTTGACGCCTTTCGGATTCCAGAGCGAGCGCCGGACGTTCTGGGAGGCCCGCGACACCTACCTGAAGATGTCGCCGTTCACCTATGCGGACAAGATCAATGAGCCGATACTGCTGATCCATGGCGAGGCGGACAACAATTCGGGTACGTTCCCGATCCAGAGCGACCGCTTGTACCAAGCCATCCGCGGCAATGGCGGGACAGTGCGGCTGGTGATGCTACCGCATGAATCCCACGGCTACGCGGCGAAGGAATCAATCGAGCATTCGTTGTGGGAGATGATCAATTGGTTCGACAGGTACGTGAAATGAGAAGGCGGGCGTTGGTAGCGGCAGGACTCTCATCGATGGCGGGCTGCGCGCCGGCGCGCGATGACGTGGCCGCGATCAAGGCGGTGAGCGATGCGCGCGCGGAAGCATTCCGTCAGGGAGATGCCGCCGCGATCGCGGCCCGGTTCACCGAGGACGGGCTGTTGATGGCGCCGGGCGCACCGGCGGCGCGAGGGCGCGAGGCCGTACGCGCGTATTATCAAAAGTTGTTCGACGAGTTCCACGCCGGTCTGGAAAGCGGCTACGACGAAGTGGAGGTTTCCGGCGACCTGGCTTTCGGCCGCGGTTTCGCGAAGGTGACGGCACGGCCCAAGAGTGGGGGTGGTCCTGAGGCGGTTTCGACGGCGAAGTATATCAATATCCTGCGCCGCCAGCCCGATGGGACGTGGCTGACGACGCACGATATCTGGAATGGGAACGAGCCCTGACGGTCAGCGGATGACACCCGTCAGCGGCGAACTGGCCGACGCGTAGAGCTTGCGCTCCATGCGTCCGGCAAGGAAAGCGAGGCGGCCTGCTTCAACGCCATGTTTCATGGCGGCGGCCATTCGTTCGGAATCCTCGGCGGCGGCCACGGCGGTGTTCAGCAGGAGGCCGTCGAAGCCCATTTCCATCGCGACACAGGCGTCCGAGGCCGTGCCCACCCCCGCGTCCACAATGAGGGGCACCTCGGTGATCTGTTCGCGCAGAATGCGCAGCGCGGCGTGATTCTGAATGCCGAGGCCCGAGCCGATGGGCGCGGCGAGCGGCATGACGGCGGCGGCGCCGGCATCGATCAGGCGCTTGGCGGTGATGAGATCGTCGTTCGTATACGGCAACACGACGAAGCCTTCCTTCACCAGGATCTTCGTGGCTTCCACCAGGCCGAAGACGTCGGGAAAGAGCGTCTTTTCGTCGCCAATCACCTCGAGTTTCACCCAGTTGGACAGGCCGACCTCGCGGCCGAGAAGGGCGGTGCGCACGGCGTCTTCGACGGTATAACAGGCGGCAGTATTGGGCAGCAGGAAGTACTTCTCGCGGTCGATGTAATCGAGCATCGACTCCTTCGATTTGTCGGTCAGATTGACGCGCCGCACGGCGACGGTGACCACTTCCGCGCCCGAGGCTTCATGGCAGCGGACCATCTCCTGGAAGCTGCGGTATTTCCCCGTTCCAATCATCAGCCGCGAGCGGAACGTCCGGCCCGCAATGGTGAACTGATCTGTCATGCCTCCATTGTAGGCCGTGGCGTACGGGGGCTAGTCGGGGAGTTCGGCGGCCGGTTCCTTGAGCCAGAAACTGGTGACGATCCCAATCACATAGACGGCCACGGCGACCACACCGGAGGCCCAGGCGAGCTGGGCAGCGGGCGTGGCGCCCGGGGCGTAATTGGACAATTGGGCAGTGATGAAGGCGGCCGAGGTGCCGATCATGCGGCCACCAATGTTGGCAGCGAAGCTTTCGCCGGTGCCACGCAGGTGGGTGGGGTATACGCGCGGCAGATAGTTGCCCCAGAAGCTGAATTGCGCGATAGTGAGCAGGCCCGCAAGGGCAATACCCCACTTCAGCAGGTCCACGCTGTGCGTGGCGGCATAAAAAAAGACGAAGGGAAAGACGATCAAGCCCGGCACCTGGAACAGCCGCAACAGAATGCGCCGGCCGACGATGCGCACGGCGAGGAAGGCGAGGATGAAGCGGCCAGTCAGGCCGCCCATCTCCTGGAAGAACTGGACGGCGCTCACATAGGTCTCCTGCAGGGGGCGCGCTAGGCCGGCCACTTCGGGCAGGCCGGGCACGATGCGCGGGACGCTCTGGATGGCGCCGAAGGCAGCCCCGTAGCCACAGGCGAAAAGGATCGTGGTGACGATGGTGACCTGGCGGTATTCAGGGGCGAACAGCGCGGCGATGCTGGCCCGCTTGAGAGTACCCGCCTTCTTCTTCTCGGCCCACAGCGGGCTTTCCGGCAGGAAGGGACGGATGATGATGAGCGGCAGCGCCGGGATGACGCCGGAGATCAGCGTGTAGCGCCAGGAGGCGTGTCCGCCATAAATGGCGGGAAAGGCGGTTCCAAACTTGACGGCGAGAAAGTAAGCGCCGGTCACCATCAAACCGCCGAGCGAGGAGAACGCCTGAGTATAGCCGAGCACGGCTTCGCGGCGCTTCGGCTCGGGGAAGAGTTCAGCGAGCCATGCCACCGCGGCGACGAACTCCACACACACGCCGACAAAGGTGGTGGTGCGAAGCAGGAGCAGCATGGGCAGCGACGTAGCGAAACCCGCGGCGAAAGCCGAAAACGCATAGAGGAGAATGGACCAGACGAGCACCCGCCGCCGGCCGAAGCGGTCAGTCAGGTAGCCGCCATAGAGGCCGAACAGTCCGCCCGCGATGGCGGGGACCCAGAATAGCAGGCCCACCCAGTAGTTGAAAGCGGGCGTGCCGGGCTGAATGCCGCCGAGGTCCATCAGGGCGGGACGCACGATGAGCGGCAACATCAGGAGTTCGTAAATGTCGAAAGCGAAGCCGATGGCCGCGATGATGCAGATCAGCCATTGAGTCCCAGTGAGTCTTTGCATGGCGGGGTTCTTCCTAAGATACTCGAAATGCCGTGGGGGTGAGTTCGCGGATCTCGACGAGGAAGCCCCGGTATTCAGCTTCGCGCAGGAAACGGTACCCGAGCTTGTCCATGATGCGGAGCGAGGCGCGGTTTTCCTTCGCCGCCATGGAGACCACGCGCGGGAGGCCGACGCGGGCGAACAGATCGGTCACGGCGGCACGGGCGGCTTCGGTGGCAAGACCCCGGCCCCAGCAGGAACGGGCGAGCCACCAGCCGACTTCGACCTCATCCTCGGCAAGGCCGTGCATGCGTCCACCGCCGCAGAAGCCAACCGTGGCGCCGGTGGCTTTATCTTCGAGCCGCCACCGGCAGTAGCCTTCTTCTTCGTGCCGGCGGATCTGTTTGGCGACGAATTCGCGTATGCGTTCATCGGTCCAGGGAACGCCGCCGGTGATGTAGCGCATCACTTCCGGATCCTGCGCGATGGGCGCGAAGGCAGACCAATCCTCTTCGCGCCAAGCCCACAGCCTCAGCCGGTCAGTTTCCGCAACCATGGTTCGATTTTCCCCCAAGCCCACCAGGCTGCGGCGGCCAGCATGGCCAGAACAAGCAGACGCAGCAGGAGGAAGGTGAGGATCTCGCCGAGGGCGTAGCGCACCACCTGCCCGTCAGTGAGTGTGACGATGGTGCGCTTTTTCATGGGCGGGTGGCGACCAGCTCGAAGTTGCTGCCCCAGCGGCGCAGCGTGTGGGACTTCAGAATCAGGTTGTCCACGCGCCGCGCCAGGCGGTAGCCGGCGGCCCAACTTGGCATCAGCCCGGCGAGCGGTGTGGAACCGAAGTCGTAGTAGCCTCCGGCCACCTGAAAGCCGGCTTCGCGGAAAAGCGATTCCACGTGGGGGAGCGCGAGTTCACGCTCGTCCACGGTCTGGTACTTCGCCATCAGTCTTGGGAAAAGGATCTGTCCCACCTTGCCGGACAACCGGTCGATCGAGGGATCGAGCGCATAGACGCGGCCGCCGGGGCGGAGCAGACGGCCGATGCGGGCGGGTGTGGCGGCCAGAACATCGTCCGGCAAATGGTGGAGGAAGAAGATGGCGAGCACCGCATCATAGGCAGGTTCCGGGGGGAGGTCCTCGAGCCGTGCCAATGCGAAAGCAGCGTTATCGGCGCCCTGCCGCTGAGCGGCTTCGCGCGCTGCGCCAATGCCCGCGTCGGCGATGTCGATGCCAGTCAAATGGCCCACATAGGGGGCGAGCAGCAGTTCGGTGTCGCCCAGGCCGCAGCCCACACTGAGGACGCGCGAAGAGCGAGTCAGACCGCAAGCCTGCACGATGCGCCGCACCAGGTGGTGGCGGAAGGCCACTACCGCGGGGCGGGCGAAATGCCGGGGGCCTTCGCCCGAGTAAAGCCGGTTGTGGTATTCCACCTCGCGCGCTAGCGCGGCGTCGGCTGGCTGTTTTCCAGGGACTTGAGAAATCGGGTTTTCTCCTCGTCTCGTTCGATGAAGGGCACGCCGCGCTCCATCCATTCCGGTCTGGGGGCGCTCTTCAAGTGATGGTCGAAGAATTGTTGCATGCGCACGGTCCAGTCCTTTTGGTTGTGGCGGCGGCGCAGTCCATGGAATTCGCCATTGTAGTTGAGCAGGTAGACTTCCTTGTCGAGCCGGCGCAAGGCAAGGAAGATTTCGATGCCCTGGTACCACGGCACCGCGTCGTCCATGTCGTTATGGACCATTAGCAGCGGGGTTTTGACGCGGTCAGCGTGAAAGATGGGCGAATTCTCGATGTACTTGTGCGGCGCTTCCACCAGCGGGCGGCCGATCCGGCTCTGCGTCTTTTCATACTGGAACTGGCGCGGCATGCCCGACCCCCAACGGATGCCGGAATAGGCGGAGGTCATGTTGCCGACCGGAGCGCCGGCCTCGGCGGCCTTGAAACGATTGGTCTGCGTGATCATGTAGGCGATCTGGTAGCCCCCCCAGGAGTGGCCCTGAATGCCGATCGCCTGTTCGTCGATGAAGCCCTGATCCACCAGAGCCTGAATGGCCGGGAGCACGCACTTGAGCGCGCTCTGGCCCGGCTGGCCGATGGTGTACACAATATCCGGCTGCAGAATGACGTAGCCATTGCTGGCGTAATGGGCGGGATTGATCGAGGTGCCCGGAGAAGGGTTCACGAAACGATGGAGGCCCTGGGACAGGCGCTCGTAAATGTAAACCATCAACGGGTACTTCTTCTTTGGGTCGAAATTGGCGGGCTTGATGACCGAGGCTTGCAGCGGAATACCGTCGGCGTTGACGAAGTTGATCAGCTCGGCCTGGCCCCAGAGAAACCGGTTCACCTGCGCGGCGCCATTGGTCACCTTGGCGAGTTTGCGGAAGCTGAGATCGGTGACGTGCAGATCGGGGTACTCGTCGAAGCGCTCGGCGCGGACAACGAGGACGTCCGCTTCGCGGGCGCGTCCAGCGAACGTGTAATTCTTTGCGCCCCAGAGCAAGCGGCGCGGGGCGCCGCCGGCCCACTCGCCGCGGGCGAAGCCTGATTCACGCGTGACGGTGCTTTCGGCGCGTAAGTAGAAGGGCTTCCGCGGGTCGAGGTAACGGCGGTCCTCGTCTTCATCATCTTCTTCGTAGGGTTCGATGCGGGCGATGCGGTATTGCACACGGGTGCGGCGCCCGTCGCCGGCGGTCAGGTTCACAGCGGCCCGGCCGTCAGGGAACACACGCCAGATATCGAACTTGTCGTAGAGCAGGATGGAAGTGGAATCGCGGGTCCAGCCGGCATTGCCGTAGCTGCCGGGCTCGGCGGGCGTGTCGTCGTCTTCGTTGGCGAACTGGACGCCCAGATCGGCAGTGAGATTGCGGGTTTGGAGGGTGGCCAAGCTGAGAGCGTGCCAGTGGCCGGCCTGGAAGTAGAGTCCCCACTCGCCGTCGGGTGAAAAAGAGACGGGCGAAGCGCCGCTCGACCCGCGCATGCGCTCGAGGGCCTTCCGCCGGGCGCCAGTGCGCGTGTCCACCACGTAAACGTCGGTGTAGGTGGTGTCGTAGTCGATCGAGCGGCGGTAAGCGCGGTCGTCGAGACCGAAGGCGCGCAATCCGGCGTCGTCCGTTGTCATGCCGGGCAGCTCGGGCGAGGCGACGCGTGTGAGTGAGTTCGTGTCGAGATGGAAGACGCCGCGGTACGTCCGGTTGCGCTCCTGACGTGCGCGGACGCGCTGCATCGGCTGTACAACATCGTCCTGGTAGTGCCAGACATCCAGATTCACGCGATCTGCCGCGGGCGTTTCGTCCTTGGTCTCGGGGGGCTTGGGAGGAACGGCGAGCGGGACGAGGAGACGTTCGCCCGAGCGGGCGAAGGCGAGCGTGCCCTTGTCGGAAACGGCGAGACCATCGGCTGTCGCCGGGAGCGCCGTGGCCGCGGCCGCGCTGGCGCGGCGCCACAGGTAGAGTTTCCAGGCTGGTGTCTTCGACTCGGCATCCTCGCGCGTGGAGACGAAGGCCAGTTGAGTCTGCCGCTGGTCCCAGGTGACCTTCTGGTACTTGCCCTTGCCGCGGAGGATCGGGGTGGGGTCGGCCTCGGCTCCAGCCTGCCAGGAGAACAAGCCATTCAGATCCTGGTTCTTCGCCGAGACAGTGAACCACAGCAGAGCATCGCGCGTGAACCCATATTCGGCGGCGTCCGCGAAGCTACGCTCTTTCGACGAAGGCAGGTGCCGCACGAGCAGGTCGGCTCCGGCACTCGCCTCCTGCTCGTCACCGGCCGGCTCGCCGCCGGCGGGATGTTTGAGGAAGGCCACCCACGGTCCCCCGCGGGCGGGGAGTTGGAAGGAGCGCACATTCTCGATGCGCGTGGCTTCGCCGCTGGAGAGATTCACCACCAGGGCGCCGGTCTTGGGCATCTCCGCTGGCTTCTTCTTCGCCCTGCGGGCCGCGTCGGTGTCGGCCTTCGCGGGGTAGGTGGAAGCGACAAGCCATTGATTGTCGGAGGAAAACACAACGCGGATGGCGCGTGGCGGCGGAGGCGTATCGCTGCCCGGTTCCGGAATGGGCGGCGGCGGCAACGCTCCCACTGAGTGGCTCGAGTCGCGGCCCGTACGGAGGTCGCGGAGGATCAACTCCCCGTCGCCTTCCTGCGGCATGTAGCTGTATGCCATCCAGCGCCCGTCGCGCGACAGCGTGGGCGCCGAAACGGTCCGCCAGGAGTCGTAATCCAAATGGCTCAAGGGACGTTTTTGCGCCTGCGCTGCTAACGCGCAGAGCATCACCGCGACGACGGCCGCCGCGGCCGGCCGGGTTACTCCCGAAGCGTACTTCATGTAGGGAATTATACGATCCCCACCAGATCCGGAATTCCACCACAGGCCGGCGGTTTCTCATCTGATAGGCTGAAAAGTAGAATCCGTTCACCCTACTGAAACCATCGTTCCATGCCCAATAATACCCTCACCCTCACCGACAACCGGACTGGCAAGCAATACGAAATCCCCATCGAGCACGGCACCATCCGCGCCATTGATCTGCGCCAGGTCAAGGTCAGCGATGATGATTTCGGGCTGATGACCTACGATCCGGGTTATACGAATACAGCCGCCTGCAAGAGCAGCATCACTTACATCGATGGGGACAAGGGCATTCTCCGATACCGCGGCTATCCCATCGAGCAACTCGCCGGGAAGGCCGACTTTCTCGAGGTCGCCTATCTGCTCTACTTCGGCGAACTGCCCACGACGCAGCAGCACCAGGAATTCACGCGCATGGTGCTGAGCCACACCTTCATTCATGAGCAGGCCAAGAAGTTCATTGATGGTTTCCGGCACGACGCCCACCCGATGGGCATGTTTCTTTCCACCGTCGCCGCCCTTTCCACTTTCTTCAAGGAAGGCAACAGGATCTTCGATGAGCGGAACCGTATGATCCAGTTCCACCGCATGGTGGCGAAGATGCCGACCATCGCCGCGTTCTGCTACCGGCACATGGTTGGCATGCCCTTCGTCTATCCGGACAACGACCTGAGCTACACGGCCAACTTCCTGAACATGATGTTCAAGACGTCGGAGCTCAAGTACAAGCCGAATCCGGTGCTGGAGAGGGCGCTGGATGTGCTGTTCATCCTCCACGCCGACCACGAGCAGAACTGTTCCACCACATCGATGCGCGCCATCGGCTCTTCTCACTGCGACCCGTTCACGGCACTGGCGGGCGCTTCGGCGGCACTCTACGGCCCATTGCACGGTGGTGCGAATGAAGCCGTGCTTCGGATGCTTGAGGAGATTGGTTCAAAGGACAATGTGCCCGAGTTCATCCGCCAGGTCAAGGCCGGCGAGGGCAAGCGGCTCATGGGTTTCGGCCACCGGGTGTACAAGAATTACGACCCGCGCGCGCGGATCATCAAGCAGGTGGCCTTCGAAGTGTTCGAAGTCACCGGACGCAACCCGCTGCTCGACCTGGCTCTGGAACTGGAGCGCATCGCGCTCGAGGATGATTACTTCGTCAAGCGCAAGCTCTATCCCAACGTCGACTTCTACTCCGGCCTGATTTACCAGGCGATGCGCTTCCCCACCGAAATGTTCCCCGTGCTGTTCGCTATTCCGCGCACGCCCGGATGGCTCTCGCAGTGGGAGGAGCAGATTCTCGATCCTGAACAGAAAATCGCCCGCCCGCGCCAGATCTACACCGGCGAGGACGAGCGTCCATATGTTCCGATGGACCAGCGTTCGGCCTGAGGCGGCCGCGTTGGCTTCGCAGAGGCCCGCCCCTGGCCTGGCAGTCCTTTTCGGATGCGGCACAATAGAAGCAGACAGGTGTGACCTCCGGGGCCGCCCTCACAATGACACCTCTGCTCCTGTTCGCCCTTGCCCTGACGGACCTTCATTCCGCCGCCCGCGCCGGAGACGCGGCCGCGGTTCGGGCGCTACTGGAGCAGGGAGCCGACGTGAACTCCTACGACCGCCTCGGCGGCACTCCGTTACACGATGCGGCGTGGTCAGGGGCGACAGAGATCGTCGAGATCCTCATTGCGCGTGGGGCCAACCCGAATGCGCGCCACAAGGAAGCCGGGTCCACGCCTTTGCATTACGCGGTGCTCATGGATCGCCAGGGCGCGGCCCGCGCGCTGCTGAAGGCAGGCTCGGATATCAACGCTCGCTACACGAACGGCTCTACCGCGCTGCATCTCGCCGCCAATCGAGGCCATGGGGCGATCATCGAACTGCTCCTCGCCGCCGGCGCGGACGTTAATGTCCAGGACAACCAGGGCGGCACGCCGCTCGATGAGGCGGCGTGGAAGGGACAGGCCGAAGCGGCGAAATTGCTCATCGAGCGAGGCGCTACCGTAATGGTGCGCAACCAGAAGACGGGCGCCACACCGCTGCATGAAGCCGCAATTAAGGGCCATGCCGCCGTGGCGGCCGTGCTGCTGGACGCGGGCGCCGACCTTCAGGCGAAGGACGCTGCGGGCTCTACCCCGCTCGATGAAGCCCTGCGCTACCGGCATACCCGGGTCGTCGAACTCTTCATGGACCGGGGCGCCCGTATGGAAGCGCCCGAGCAACTGAAACAGGCCGTGCTGCGTGGGCAGGCGGATCTGGTCGCGTTGTTATTGCAGAAAGGGGTTGCTCCGAAGGGGTTGATTCACGACGCGGCGCTGAAGGGGCACACGCGGGTCGCCGAACTGCTGCTCGATCACGGCGCCGATGTCAATGAGCGCAACGCGGCGGGCGCCACACCTCTGCATGATGCGGCCCTCGCTGGCCAGAAGGCCATGTGTCTGCTGCTGCTCGATCGCGGCGCCCACATCGATGCCGCTGAGTCAGAAAACGGGTCCACGCCGCTGCACTATGCCGCCAGTTGGGGCCGGGCCGAAGTGGCCGACCTGCTGGTCACGCGTGGAGCCAACCGCCGTCTCAAGACTCGTACGGGTAAAACGGCCGCGCTGCTGGCGCGGGAAGGCGGCTTCGATGAACTTGCCTCCCGCCTGACTCCGTAAGCCCTCCTCCGATGTTGAAGCTCCACCCCCTCATACCCGCGGCCGCAGTGGCTCTCTGCGCAGCCTCCATCTTCGCCTGGTTCGCCGGACCGGGCCTCGCGGGTGGCTTCATGCCCGACGACCTGATGAACCTTCATCGCTCGGCGCGCACCCCCGCCCTCGACTTCCTTCGTGGGACGTTCTCCCCCTGGGCGGGCGAATGGAGACCCTTCGGCTTCCTCATCTTCAAAGGTCTCTATACCGCCTTCGGCTTTCATCCTCTGCCCTACCACGTGCTGGCACTCGGTCTGCTTGTCGTCAACGCGCTCCTGCTCGCGGTGCTGGCATGGCGGCTGACCGGCTCCGGAGCGGTCACCGCCTTTACGGCGCTCCTCATCTGCCACCACGGCTATTTCTCCGATCTCTACCTGAATAGCGGCACGATGTTCGACACTTTGGCGGCGGTCATCTGCCTGGCCCTGATCCATTCGCACCTCAGCCAACCGCGCCCCGGCGCTGCGCGCCTCCTTCTCCAGCTCCTGTCCTTCCTCCTTGCTCTCCAGATCAAGGAAATCGCCATTTTTGTTCCCGTCGCGCTTTGGGGCCACGAGATCCTGATCCGGCGCGACCGGCAGGCTTGGCGCACCGCGCATCAGGCCTGGGCGTACTCCGGCCTCGCCTGCCTCTTCGCGGCAGGGCTGCTCTGGAGCGGCGGCGAAGTGATGGCCAACCCGGAGTACCGTCCCAGCCTGACGCCTGCCCTGCTGCTCCAGCATTGGGGACATTACTTGGCCAACATGTTCTATCAAGCGGCAGACCCTGGGCCGGTCATCACGCTGGCGATTTTTGGTGCGGCCACCGCCGCCGCATGGCTCGCGCGCACGCCCGCGGCCCTCTGGGCGTGGCTGCTGGCATTCTCCGCGCCCCTGCCGCTCCTGGCCGTGACGCCGCGCAGCTTCTATGCTTTCTATGTGCCCTATCTGTTCTGGGCGCTGCTGGCAGGAATCCTTCTTGCACGGCTGACCGAACGGTGGCGCTGGGCGCCCGCTGCGCTTTTCGTCCTGCTCGGAGTCTGGCTGGTGAACCGCCACCTCTGGATCCAGCCCTACGCCGAACAGTGGCATCGCGACGCCACCCGCGAAATGCAACCCGCCCTCAGTTTCATTCCTTCCGAAGCCCGCGCCTGGCCACGGGGCGCGTCAATCCTCTTCCATAAGGACCCCTACCCGCAGGATGACTACACCCTGCTCTATGTGGCCACCCTGTCAACGGGCGATCTCACCCTGGCGATCCATCGGACCAAGACCGGCGCGAGCCCGGCTAGCCATGCCGACTTCCATTACCAGTTGAGCAGCGAGCGACTCACCCGCCTGCCTGCCCCGCCTTCTCCATGACCGCCTTCGCCGCCCCTTCGTAATCCGCCGCCCGCCGCCGCAGCGCCATGGCGCAGTTCAACATGACCCGCGCCACTTGTGGATGTGCTTCGCCCAACTGCTTCCGTAGCAATTCCAGCGCCCGCTCGAATGCCTCCAGCGCCTCTTCCAGCCGGCCCGCATCCATCGCCATGCTGCCCAGGTTGTTCCACACCACGCCCACCTGCGCATGTCCCGGACCCAACACCCGCTCCAGAATGCCGAGCGCCCGCCGGTACAACGGCTCCGCCTGATCAAAGCGTCCCGCTGCCCGATGCACCTCCGCCAGATTGTTCAACACCGGCGCAAGCTGCGCCCCGCCGCCGTTCGGCAGCTTCTCCATCGTGTGAATCGCCTCGGCAAACAGCGCCGCCGCCCGCTCCGGTTCATTCTGCGAGCGGTGCAATTCGCCCAGGTTGTTGCAGAGCGTGGCCCGGAGCGCGAGTCCACCACCAGGGGCCTCCGCGCAGCTTTCGAGCGCGGCCTTGAAATACTTCACGGCCAGATCAATGCGCCCTTGCGAATGGAACAGCCCCGCCAGGTTGTTTCGCAGCGCCACCGCCGTCCCCGGCGCGCCGTGATTCGCCAACCGGAGCGCCGCCCGCCAGCTCTTTTCCGCCTCCGGCAGGCGGCCCGCTTCGTATGCCGCTTTGCCTTCCTCGCTGAGCCGCTTCAGGCGCGCGGCCGGGGTCTCTCGCGTCATCGCGGACGGACGTTCGGATCCAACACCCCACCCGCCAGCGCCTCGGCAGCCGTTGTGCCTTTCAGGCTGAACCGGATCTCGTGCAATGCTTCGGGCCTGACCGCGCCCGGCTCGGCGAGCAGCAGCACCGGCTGGTCCCCAAACTTGCCCGTGGCCACCTTGAGCGTGAGGTCCACATCCCTCAACTCCAGCGTCTTCGTTGTCCGGATGCCGCCTATGAAGCGGTCGATCAGGCTCGCGGCCTCCTCGGCGGTCAGCGGATTCAAGGGCGTCCGCTCCACCTGCCGCGACAACCGCGAGATCTCGGTGGTCATCCGTTTGTTGGCCGTGGTCAACTCGCTGACCTGCTTCGTCAGACCCGTGTTCGTCTCCTTCAGCGCCTCCGACTCCTTGACGGCCTTGTCCCGCGCCGCGATTGACTGCTGGTTCGTCTTCTCCAGCGCTGCCGCCAGCTTCTGCGCGGCCTGCAACTCGTCCGCCAGCCTCCGATTCTCCTCGATCAGCAACTGCAGCCGATCATCCGCGAATGGGGCCGCGCCACCCAGGGGGGCAGCCTGCGGAATCGATTGCGCGGCCTTCTTCGCCGCTCCCTTTGCCGGGGCCTTGGCCGCCGTCTTGCGCGTACTCATCGCGGCACCTCATCATCCTGAGCCCTCACGTCGGCGATCTGCACACTCCGGAGCACCGTCCCGCCGGGCTCGGCGACATCCACCACCCACCGCTGCGCATCCGGCACATACACCGGCTTCACTTGCAGCTCGCCAAAGATCCGGGTCAGTCGGACGACATCCGGCTGCGCCGCCACTTGGTTCCTCACATCGAGCGGCGACCTTACCGGCGCACGAACGTCCTCATCCGCCACCGCCACAATCTTCGCCTTCAATGTCGAAAGCGAACCCGATGGTGTCTGGGCGTTCGCGAGCGAAACCGGGCGGATCACCGCTCCCGCCTGCTTCTCTTCAAAAAGCATTTTGACTTCCAGGTCAGTCTCGGCGATCGACAGCGTGGTGGGCAGCCCGGTGGGGCCTGGCGGCGTTTCCTGGCTCTGCTTGTTCAAACGCTGCTGGGCAGTGAAAATGGCCTGCCCGATCTGCCCCAGCAAATCCTCAACCTTGATTTCCCCCGCCATCAGACTCCGCCTCCTTCACGGCGATCCTCCGTTTCACGCACCGGCCCCAGTAGCGGCGGCGCCGGCACGGGGACTAGCTTCGCCGTCATCTTGGATGAAATCTTGATGTCACGGTTCAACTTCCGCTCTGTCCGCAGGGAACGCGTGCTGGCGAACAGGGTCTTGGCCACCGGAGCCGTCCCCGTCGTCCGCACCTCTTCCACCACTTTCAGATCCATCGATACTTCCACTGTGGCTTCGGAAAAAGAATAAAAGGTGGGCTGTAGGCCCAGGTCCAGTAAGCTGACCTCGATCGGCTTGGCCTGCTCAAAGCGCACTGAGCCGTCCTTTTCAATGATTTGCCGGATTGCCGGGACGAATTCTACCTTCGCCTTCGCCAATTCCGCGGCGACCTGCGCCGAGGACAGGTCCAGTTTGGCCTGTCCCTCGGCAACGGCTTCCGCCAATTGGGTGATCAGGTCGGCCAGCGAGGCTCCGGCCAACTCCTGCCCGGCATTCACCTCGCGGGGAGTAAGCCGGAGCGCCACTAAACGCCTCCCTGGGGACGATTGTCAACCACCGTGACTTCCGGAGCGATCCGCGGCGGGGGAGGAACCGGGGCGAGCCGGGTAAACAACCGCGCTGTGCCCTTCACTTCCTTGCCGTACTTGCGATTGTGCGAAACGTCCACTTTCACTGACGCGCTCCACACCGCAAAGCCCACCTTCGCCTGGGCCGATACCTTGACGTTCGTCTCCCGGCTCATGGTGGTCTTGATGTCCATCGTCACTTCGATGGTCGCTTCAGTGAACTGATAGAACGTCGGCAGCAGGCCGATCTGCAGCAGCGACACATCCACCGGTGGCGACTGCGTAAAGCTCACCGTGCCATCGGCCGCGATCACTTGCGTCACATTCAGCACGATCGGCACTTCGGTTTCCGCCAGCAGGATTGCTGTGTTCACCGATGCTTCATCCAACGCCGTCTGGCCCGCGGCGATGCCCAGGGCCAGCTTGGTTACCATTTCTGGAAATGGAACATCCAGTAACTCTTGACCTACGCTTGGCATGTTTTACCTCCTCGATTAACCTGGCACGTTCTGAGGCGGACGCGCCCCCTCGACCGCCCTGCGGAATAATTCCAGCCGCTTGGGGTCGATTGACACCCCTCTGACGGAGATAATTCCAGGAGCCTTTTGCAGGCTCATCGCCTGCGAATAGGCGATCTCCGCCAACATCCACGCCCGTCCTCCCAAGACAATCCTCCCCCCCTTCGCTCTCACGAAGCCGGGAACAGGATCGCCGGGAAGCCGGAAGCGGATGATGAATAGTTGCCGATCGGTGCTATTGCCTCGCTCCAACCTGATGGTTGCACCGAATTGCCGCGCCACTTGCGATTCCATCGACATCCAAACCCTCTCCTCCAATGGCGGGCTGCATGAGAATACTATCACGCACGTTCTAGGGGTACAAGTACTTTCATAAACAAAATTTCATACATCTTCGTAATTTACAGGCCACCCCAATCAGTAGCCTCCTGAACCTGCATTTCTCCGTCATTTCCCAGAATCGAACGATCGAATTCTCCGCCCCCCCCTCTTTATCCGATTCGGAGTGGGCTTCGCTACTCGCGCTGTCCGTTTCCGGGACACCTGAGTCCCGCTTTAGCACCCCCAGCCATCCCTCACCACCCCATCCGCCCTCGCAAAATCAACCACTTACCGCCTGGCACCCCGAATGCACCCCCATCCGCCATGAGCAGCCTGCGTTACGCTCTCCGCACTCTGGCCCGCACGCCCATGGTCAGCCTCGTCGTCATCCTCTCGCTCGGACTCGGCATCGGCGCCAACACCGCCATCTTCTCGCTCTTCCATCAAGCCTTGCTCCAGCGCCTCCCCGTGCAGAAGCCAGAGGAACTCGTCCTGCTCAGCGCCCCGGCTGACATGAAGGGCGGGCGTACCTCCACCGGCAATCCTGGGGGACTCGACATGGTCTTCAGCTACCCGATGTTCCGGGAACTGGAGCAGAACCCCAACGGGCTGACTGGCCTGGCCGGTTACCGCACTTACTCCGCCAACCTCTCCTATGAGGGCCGCACTCTGAGTGGGGAAGTGCTCATGGTGTCCGGCGGCTACTTCCCCTTACTCGGCGTTCGCCCTTACCGGGGCCGTCTCCTCGACCAGCGGGATGACGAGGGCAAAGGTCAACCCGTGGCCGTACTCAGCTACGCCTACTGGAAAGACCGCCTCGGGGCCAGTCCCGAGGTGCTCGGCAAACCCATCCGGGTGAACACGCAGGTCTTCAGCATCGTTGGCGTCGCGCCCGAGGGCTTCAAAGGCGTCGCCTTCGGCGATGAGCAGAATGTCTTCGTTCCGCTCGCCTTCAAACCCGCCGTCACCCCAGGTTGGGACGGCACCTCCAACTGGACCGACTACCATCTCTACTGCTTCGGCCGCATCGCCCCCGGCCTCACCCAGACCCAGGCTCAGGACGCCTTGAACTCCGTTTATGCCGGCCTCGTCGAGAAACAGGCCTCGCTCATGACCGGCCGGACCGAAAAATTCCTCGAGCGTTTTCGCCAGCACCGCCTCACTCTCCAGCCCGGCGATTTTGGCCATTCCGCCTTCCGCGAGGAACTCCGCACCCCGCTCATGATCCTCATGATCTGCACCGGCCTCGTCCTTTTGATCGCCGCCGCCAACGCCGCCAACCTGATGCTCGCGCGGGCGGTCCAGCGCACGCGCGACCTTTCCATCCGCACCGCCCTCGGCGCTTCTCGCGGCCACATCGTCCGCCACCTCATGATGGAAGCCATGCTCCTCGCCCTCGGCGGCGGCTTCATTGGCCTCATCGCCGGCGCTTGGGCCCTCGATGCGCTCATCGCCATGGTCGCTGATTCCGACGGCTCCGGCCAGGTCTTCAACACCCGCCTCGACTTGACTCTGCTCGCCTTCAGCTTCGGCATCTCCGTCCTCACTGGTTTTCTGTTCGGCCTCTACCCGGCCCTCTCGGCCGCCCGCACCACCGTCTCCTCCACTCTCAAGGAGGACTCCGGCCAGGCCTCCGCCTCCCGCTCCGGCGTCCGGCTCCGCCGCGCCCTCGTCACCGTCCAGATCGCCCTCTCTCTCCTTCTGCTCATCCCCATGGGCCTCTTCCTCAAGAGTCTCGTCAACCTCCTCGCCACCGACGTCGGCATGAAGACCGCCAACGTCATCACCTTCATCCTGTCGCCCGAATTGAACGGCTATTCCTACGAGCGCTCCCGCCAGTTCTTCGCGGAAGCTGAGGAAAAGCTCGCCGCCGTCCCCGGCATCCAGGCCGTCACCGCCTCCATGGTGCCCCTCATCGCCGGCAATAGTTGGGGCACCGACATCCATGTCGAGGGCTTCGCCGATGGCCCCAACGTCGACAACAACACCCGCATCAACAACGTCGGCGCCGGTTTCTTCTCCAAAATGGGCATCCCTCTCATCCAGGGCCGCGAGTTCAATGAATCCGACACCGCTGCCGCCCCGAAAGTCGCCGTCGTCAACGAAGCCTGGGTCGAGCACTTCTCCAAAGACCGCAACCCCATCGGCCTCCGCGTCGGCACGGGTAGTGCGAACGACAAGGACATCACCGTCGTCGGCGTCGTCAAAAATGCCCGCTACAACAACCTGAAGCAGCCCGCCCCGCGCCTCTTCCACCAGCCCTACCAGCAGTTCGATCTGGCCGGCCGCCTCTCCTTTTACGTCCACACCGCTCTGCCCGTCGAGCAGACTTCAGCCGAAATCCGTCGCGTCATCTCCTCCCTCGACCCCGACCTGCCCGTCGAAATGATGGAGACCTTCGATGCCCGCATCCGCGGCAACATCCGCGGCGACCGCGTCACCCTCCAACTCGCCTCCGCCTTCGCGCTCCTTGCCACCCTTCTCGCCATGCTCGGCCTCTACGGCGTCGTCGCCTTCGGCGTCGCCCGCCGCACCCGCGAGATCGGCATCCGCATGGCCATGGGCGCGGGAACCAGCGCCATCCGCGGCCTCATCTTCGCCGAAGTCGCCCTCATCCTCCTCATTGGCGCCATCTTCGGCGTCCCCGGCGCGCTCGCCCTCTCCCGCTTCGCCCAAAGCCAGCTTTATGGCGTCGAATCCAACGACCCCGCCGTCGTCACCTCCGCCATCGCCGCCCTCATCGCCGCCGCCGCCTTCGCCGCCTGGCTCCCCGCCCGCCGCGCCGCCCGCATCAACCCCATCGAGGCCCTGCGCTACGAGTAATGCATAGGGCCGTGCTACCCTTAAAACTAAATGGGCAAGAGGGTTACACGATCCATCGTCACGGTCGCTGTGTCGGCATGCATCGCTCTTACCGCCATCGCTCAAAGCTCCACCCCCACCGTCGATTGGCGCATGCTCCGCGGCCTCAACTTCCGCACCGGTGAAATCGCCGCCCCCCTCAAAAAACACCAGAACCAGCAGGTCCGCATCCCCGGCTTCATGGTCCCTCTCGAGGACGAAGCTGAATCCGTCACCGAATTCCTGCTCGTCCCCTACGTCGGCGCCTGTGTCCATACCCCGCCGCCACCTCCCAACCAGATCGTCCACGTCACCATGCCCCCCGGCAAGAAGGCCAAAGTCGAATGGTGGGAACCCCTCTGGGTTTACGGCAAGCTCGAATTTGAAGCCGTCAAGAGCCCCTACGGCGACGTCTCTTTTCGGATGACCGTCAAGGAAATCAAACCTTACGAAGACTAGCGCCCCGGCCATGCGAACCCTCCTCGCCGCCCTCCTTCTGCTCGCCCCGGCCCTTCGGGCGCAGGAGACCCACAAGGCCCACGTCCACGGTGCCGCCTCGCTCGATCTCGCCATCGAAGGCCGCACCCTCACAGCCATCTTCGAAAGCCCCGCCGACGCCATCATGGGCTTCGAACACGCCGCCAAAACCCCCGCCGAAATCAAAAAGCGCGATGAAGCCCTCGCCAAACTCAAGGCCCGCTTCGCCGAAATGCTCCTCCTCCCCGCCACCGCCCAGTGCGCCTGGAAACCCGGCAAGGCTGAGGTCCACATTCACGGCTCCCACGCCGACGTCGAAGCCGAATTCACCGCCGAATGCAAAGGCCCCCTCAACCGCGGCGAAATCCGCTTCGCCTTCTCCAAAGTCTTCCCCGAAATCCACGAACTCAAGGTCCAACTCATCGCACCCGGCCAGCAGACCGGCGCCACCATCAAACACGACAAGGGGACGGTCAAGCTGGGGCAATGACCACCTCCCCCGCCGTCCTCATCGAGAACCTTCGCTTCGCCTATAAGGCCGGCCGCGACATCCTCGACATCCCCTCCCTCACCGTCCCAAAACGCGAAAAGGTCTTCCTGTTCGGACCCAGCGGCAGCGGCAAAACCACCCTGCTCGGCCTCATCGCCGGCGTCCTCGAAGCCCGCGAAGGCACCGTCCGCGTCATGGACGAGAACCTCCGCGCTCTCTCCGGCGCCCGCCGCGACGGCCTCCGCGGCGCCCGCATGGGCTACATCTTCCAGTTGTTCAACCTGCTCCCCTACCTCAGCGTCCTCGACAACATCACCCTCCCCTGCCGCCTCCACCCCGCGCGCGCCGCCCGCCTCAACGGCACTCCCCCCGAAACCGCCGCCCGTGCCCTCGCTGAACAACTCGACATCGGCGCCCTCCTCCACGAACCCGCCCGCGAACTCAGCGTCGGCCAGCAGCAGCGCGTCGCCGCCGCCCGCGCCCTCATCGGCAATCCCGAACTCGTCATCGCCGACGAACCCACCTCCGCGCTCGACGCCGACCACCGCGCCCAGTTCCTCCGCATCCTCTTCGACTGCTGCGAACGCGCCGGAGCCACCCTCCTGTTCGTCTCCCACGACCGCTCCCTCGAACCCCTGTTCGACCGCGCCCTCTCCCTCCCCGCTCTCCAGCGAGGCGCCCAATGAAAACCCTCACCTCCCTCGCCCTCCAGTCCCTCTGGAGCCGCCGCCTCACCTCCGGCCTCACCATCCTCTCCATCGCCCTCTCCGTCGCCCTCCTGCTCGGCATTGAAAGCGTCCGCACCGGCGCCCGCGACAGCTTCTCCAACACCATCTCCGGCGTGGACCTCATCGCCGGCGCCCGCGGCGGCTCCCTCCAACTCCTCCTCTACACCGTCTTCCGCCTCGGCTCCGCCACCAACAACATCAGCTACGAAACCTACGAACGCTGGTCCCGCCACCCCGCCGTCGCCTGGACCATCCCCTACTCTCTCGGCGACTCCCACCGCGGCTTCCGCGTCGTCGGCACCACCAGCGCCTTCTACCAACACTTCCGCTACCGCCGCGACCGCGGCATCGCCTTCGCCGAAGGCCGCGCCCCCACCGGCATGTTCGAAACCGCCCTCGGCGCCGAAGTCGCCCGCGCCCTCAACTACAAAACCGGCCAGAAAATCGCCATCACCCACGGCCTCGCCGGCGACCTCCTCCAGCACGACGACAAGCCCTTCACCGTCACCGGCATCCTCGAACGCACCGCCACCCCCGTCGACCGCTCCCTCTACGTCACCCTCGAAGGCATCTCCGCCGTCCACGTCGATTGGGAATCCGGCGCGCCCCCCATGCCCGGCGACGAAATCCCCGCCCAACAGCTCGAAACCGAAGGCGTCAAAATCGAGCAGATCACCGCTTTCCTCCTCAGCGCCAAACGCCGCGTCGACGCCCTCCGCCTCCAGCGCGAAATCAACACCGACGACGCCGAACCCCTCATGGCCGTCATCCCCGGCGTCGCGCTGGCCGAAATGTGGCGTACCATCGGCTACGGCGAAACCGCCCTCGCCGTCACCGCCGCCTTCGTCCTGATTGCCGGCCTGCTCGGCATGATCGTCGCCCTCTACACCTCCCTCGAGGAGCGCCGCCGCGAAATGGCCGTCCTCCGCGCCATCGGTGCCCGCCCCTCCTCCATCGTCCTGCTCCTGGTCGCCGAATCGGCGGTGTTGACCGTCTGCGGTGTGGCCGCCGGCCTCGCCCTCACTTACGCCGCCCTGTTCGCCGCCCAGGCCCCCGTCGAACAGGCCGTCGGCCTCACCCTCACCATCGGCGCGCCCTCCCGCCTCGCTCTGATCTACGTCGCCAGCATCCTCGCCGCCGGCGTCCTCGTCGCCCTCCTCCCCGCCTGGAAAGCCTACCGCAACACCCTCGCCGACGGCCTCAGCGCCCGCCTGTAATCAACTACCGCGCCCGCAGCGTCACCTCGTTCGCCAACTCCCGGCAACCCGTCGGGCTCTTCTGATCCTTCACCCGGATCGCCGTGGCCCGAAGGTAAAACTGCTCACCGCCCGAGCTGCGGACCTCACCGTTGATATGAATCGAAACCGGGCAGGCGCTCTCCGGGTCTGGCCCGTTGTAGGTGTAGTTCGCGTTGATCCGCCCGGTGCCGAAGTAGATCCTGTCTGGCGGAGGCGGCGGACCGTTCGGGTCGCACGTCCCGTCGGCCACCATCGTCGGCGTGCAGTACATGATCGTCACATCTTTGTCGATCGCGTGCGTCCGCGTCTTCCCCGGTGGCAGCACGATCGTAAACGCCTGCTGGTCAATCGGACCGGCAGCGGTGATCCCATCCGGCCCCGGAACCAGAATGAACCACCCAAACGGGTACTGCTCAAAACAAGCCCCCGGCGGCCGGTTCGGATCCTGGCAACTCGGCCCCTGCGCCATCGCAGTCATGGCTGCAAGTACAAATAAGACAAACACCATTCGTCTCATAGGTCCTCCTCACTCCTGGCAAATTGCCGATGAGAGTATGGACCCGCGCTCAGGCAACGACAAGGCATCTTCTATCCACGACACATCCATCCGGCTTGCCCACCACCAGTCTGACCGCTCCAGCGCCGAACCTCTCGCGTGCGCTTTCGAAACCAGGACCTACCGCCCACCCGCACCTCAATCCACCACCGGACAATTGAACACCAATTTGACCATCAGGCGATCTAAAGATTGACAATGAGGGCTTGAGAATCGATCCCAGACTTGCTACTCTTTCTCCTCAATGACGACGTGGGGGTAATTCCTTTCTCCGAGCCCTGCCGCCATCTTGTTCCCCGATGCGCTGGACTACGGAAAAGAACGACTCACCCCGTCATGAATATGGAAGAGGAGCTATCAATGATGCGCAAATGGATGCTATTGGTCATCACCGCACTCGCCGCCTTGCCCGCGAGTGCCCAGAGAAACTTCGTGATCGAGGCCCCGCGGTGGACTGAGGCACAGACAAGAGCTGTCGCGGAGGCTGGCGGCACCCTTACTTTCAGCCACCCCGAAACCGGGATCGGGATCGTGCAGTCGTTCGTCCCTGATTTTGAGCAGCGCGTGCTTCGCACCCGCGCTTTCACTTCCGTCACCGAGGACCAAGTCTTCGAGTGGCAAAAACCAATCCAGACAGTGGAACTTGAGGCATCGGCCGTAAACTTCCAGAATGAGTCGTTTATCAACGCCCAGTGGAACCACCTCGCGGTGAACGCCCCTGGCGCTTGGGCGGCGGGTTACACCGGAGCCGGCGTGCGCGTCGCGATCCTCGATGGCGGCATTCACGCCACCCACATCGACCTCCGGGACCGCGTCGAACTCGCCACCTCCCGCTCGTTCGTCCCCGGGTTCAATTTCAACCAGGATACGGGCACCTTCTGGCACGGCACCCACGTCGCAGGCATCGTGGCCGCATCCGCGAATGGGGCCGGCACCGTCGGCCTCGCCCCCGAATCCACCATCATCGGTGTCAAGGTGCTCCACAGCGGCTCCGGCGCATTCGGATGGATCATTTCCGGCATCCTCTATGCTTCCACGCCCCTCGCCGAAGGCGGTGCCGGAGCCCATATCCTCAACATGAGCCTGGGCGCTACTTTTCCGCGCGGCGGAGGTAATACCGGGGCGGGGCGACTGATCTCTGCGTTGAACAAGGCGGTAAATTATGCCAACCGGAACGCCTTGGTAGTGTCTTCCGCGGGCAACAGCGCTCTTGATCTGGACCACTCAGGAAGCGTGATCACAGTTCCAGCCGAATCCGGAGCCGGCATTGCGGTCTCCGCTACCGGGCCAATGGGCTACGCCGTGGGCTGGCCCAACGGAGCAACGAACTTCTCCCGGATCGCCTCCTACACCAACTACGGCACTTCGGTCATCCACGTCGCCGCCCCCGGAGGCGATGCCGAGCTTCCCGGCAATGCGCCGTGCTCGATCCCTGTAGTGCCCGCTGGTTCGATCACTGTCCCCTGCTGGGTCTTCGACATGGTCCTCAGCACCAGCCGCGGCTCGGGCGCGTCCATCACCAGCTACAGTTGGGCAGCCGGCACAAGCATGGCCGCCCCCGCCGCCAGCGCCGTCGCCGCCCTCATCAAACAGCGCTTCCCCAACATCAGCATCGGCGAACTCAAGAACCGCCTCGCGAACTCAGCCGACGACCTCGGCAAGCCCGGCGTCGATCCGTTCTACGGCCGCGGCTTCATCAACGCCTACCGCGCCGTAACCGAATAACCCCAGCGTCACAACCCACTCGCGCCCCCGGCCTCAGTCGGGGGCGCTAACCAATACAATCAAAACACTTTACGCGCCAAACCCGGCCGCCTCACCCACCGAACAAACCAATCGCTCATCGCGTCAGCCTGACCCCTCCCGCCACACCCGCCGAAAACTATTGCTAAAACGAGACTCACTCCACCTCACCCGCGCCCTCCTCCCCGCCTGCAAACCCTACCGCAACACCCTCACCGACGGCCTCAGCGCCCGCCTCTAAAACCGGAACGTGTAATTCAGCTTCACCCGCGCGTTGGTCAGAATCGACTGCAGCCGCTCGTTGCGATCCAGCGACGTGTCCTGCCACGCGTGGTTAATCACGAAAAACAGCTCGTTGCCCGGCTGAATCAGATACCGCAGCCGGCTCTGCAACCCCACGTTCCGCGTGTCCGTGTCGTACTGAATAAAGTTGGCGAAGCTGACGTTCGGACTGAACGCATAATCCAGCCGGTACAGCGCCAGCCGCGTGCGGAAGCTCCCCTCGTTCACTTTCACCCAATACTGCTGCAACTCGAACGACGTCGTCAGGTGCTCGTCCTTCCGCCACGTCACCGACGGCGAAAACTCCTCGCTCGTGCCCGAATAAAACGACCCGTGCTCCGCCTTCACGCGGAACGACACCGGGCGCTGCAGCGCCGAATCGAACGTGTACGTGTGCCGGTAAAACCACCACGCGCCCGGATTGATCCGCACCCGCCGGTTGATCTGAAACGGCACGAACAGCCGCTCGAACGTCGGCGTCCAGTTGTACGCAAACCGGTCGCCCGTGTTGAACTCCACCTCGAACGGCGTCGACGTCCACCGCCGCGTCTCAATCTGCCGCTGCGCCAGGTTGTAGTAGTCGATGTAGTAGAGCTTGAAACTCACCTGCCGCATATTCCAGAACTTCGGACGCGGGCGGTAGTTGCTTCCGAACGCATTCTCGCTCACCCCGATGCGCCGCATGAACCCCAGCGCCGGATTGTAGTTCTCCCCCACATAGCGCCAGCGGTACCACAGATACAGCAAGTCATTCGGATACACGATCTCGCCGCCCCAGAACTGATCGTCGCCCCGCTTGCCCGGCGTGTTCGTCTTCGACCCGTACAGCAGCGACCGGAAATTCTTCCCCGACCCGAAGATGTCCGCCGTCGCGATCTTCAGGTCAAACCCGATCTGCGAATTCGTCGTCTTGCCCGTCGGTTCGCCGTGCGTCACCAGCACACCCAGAAACGATTGCGACCAGAAGTTCCGCTTCGCGCGCCCCACAAAGAAATTGCGCCCCGGCGCCACCACCGAATCGCGCGTCTTCACATCCATCAGCCCCAGATCCCAACGCCCCATGCGCCCCGTGATCTTCTGCCCGAACAGGATCGGCACCTCCTGCCCGTCCACCAGCCCGATACGCCGCGAAAAGAAAGGCGTGAAGTCGCGCGTCCCCGGTCCTGCGGCAAACTCGAAAATGCCCGAATCCTCGAGGAAAAACGTGCGCCGCTCCGGGAACAAAATCGGAAACCGTGTCAGGTTGATCTGCCGCGTGTCCACCTCCGTCTCGGCGAAATCCGTGTTCAACGACGTGGACGAAACCAGGTTCGCCGTGATGCGGTAGAAAATATCCACCCCCGCGTCGCGGTCCGCCTGATGCAGCGGCTGCCGCGCCACGTCGCGGCTGTAGCCCAGCAGCCCGTACGGCTTGATGTCCAGCCCGATGCCCTGATGCATCCCCTCCAGCCCCTCGATGTCCCCCGCGCGCGCCACCAGGAAAAACTCGCTGTCCAGGTTCGCGGACATCCACCGCGACTCCTCGCGCAGCCGCGCAATCCGCCGGCTCAGGTTGAACCCCCAGCTCCGCGTCTTCGGATCGAACGCCACCGTCTTGAACGGAATCCGGAACTCCGCCGTCCACCCGTCCGCCTCCACGCGCGTCTTCACCAGCCAGATGCCGTCCCAATTCAGGTTCGGCGCGTTGTTGTCGCTGATCGTGCCCTCCACCAGCACGCCCGCCGGGTTCGTCGCGAAGTAGTAGGCGTTGCGCCGGTCGTGATACGTGTCCAGCAGAATCTGGATGTGGTCGTCGTCCGTCAGCGTCGAATCGCGCCGCATCTGCGTCGCCCGCAGCCGCCGGGGTTCCCCATCCTTGCACCGCACCGCGATGTACAGCGCGTCCTCGTCATAGGCGATGCGCACCTCCGTGGGCTCGCTCGGCGCGGCGCCCGCGCGCGGCTCCCGCTGCACCAGTTCGCCAATCAGCGGCGCCGCACTCCACGCCGGTTCGCTCAGGATTCCGTCAATACGGATGGGGCCGCCCGCCGGATGGGCAGTGACCCTTCGAATTTCGGCCTGCTGTGGAAAGAGCAGGGCGGGCGCCGCAAAGAAGACGGCCGGCGCCAGCCAACAGAAGCGAGCCACCTCGCTCAATCCTACACAATGACGATGGCCGCCAAGATCGGAAGAGCGTCGTGTAGGGAAAGAGTGTAGATCTCGGTGG
>ERZ761609.388-NODE-388-length-52879-cov-12.185995_pt1 | contig 52879 bp, 50 predicted proteins | sample MGYA00511163_ERZ761609 | MGnify/ENA primary metagenome ERZ761609 (study PRJEB28899, sample SAMN02445070) | bioreactor sludge metagenome | biome: EBPR sludge | place: Australia: Brisbane, Thorneside Wastewater Treatment Plant | collected 2011-12-16 ... | reverse complement strand
GCGATGATCTCAGACGATCTGATGGGCGACGTCTGGCCGGTGGTGCAACCCGGCCGCGCCACGTCGGACTATGCACGAGTGACAAACGCCAGCAGCGCCCCTTGCGAGGTCAGAAGCTGGCAAGAGATCAGCCTGACGCTCATTGTCGGGCGTTTCGGCTTCGATGACACCGGCGGCTTTCGGGTATCCCTGCGGTTCACCTATGACGGCGGTGCACTGCAGTCCCATGACCCCGGGGCCGCAAATTACATCAGTGCGAAAAGCTCGACCGGCGTGCGCATTGCGGTCCATTGCGAAAATCACGGGCTTCGGCCCTGGGATAAAACTGTGCGCTTCGAGGTCGTGGGCGGCGCGCTCAAGCCGGGAGATGAGATCTACGTCACATTTGGCGATCGTTCGCAGGGTTCGCCGGGATTTCGAATGCAAACGTTCTGCGAGAGCGCGTTTGAACTTCGCGTTTCGGTCGATCCCTGCGCCACGGGCTTTTTCGTTCCCCTCGAAGACCGGGTCACCATTCCCGTGCTGCCAGGCCCGCCTGTGCGCTGGAAAGTGATCAATCCCACTGCCCGGAGGGTTGGGGCCACGATTGCCGTGGGCATCGTTGGCGAAGATCGATGGGGCAATGCTTCCGATGCTGTCAAAGGGCCGTTGGTTCTTCAGTCAACGGGGCCCGCATCGATCCCGGCAGTGCGGATCGACTGGAGGCCGGGCGCTCGATCTCATCGGATCGAACAGCGGATTGATGTGCCAGGCACCTATCGATTTTCGCTCTTCGACGCCGCTGGCGCGAAGCTTGCCGAGGGCGTGCCGTTGTCGATCGGCGATACCGATCAGACCTTCTGGGCAGACTTGCACGGGCAGAGCGGTGAAACGGTCGGGATCAATTCCATTGAGGAATACTTCACCTTCGCCCGGGACATCGCCTTTGTTGATGCCTGTGCGCATCAAGCCAATGACTTCCAGATCAAGGATGCCTTCTGGGACGAGATCAACACCACGACGCGCGCGTTCAACGACGATGGCCATTTCGTGACCTTTCCCGGGTACGAATGGTCAGCCAACACCGCTGTTGGGGGCGATCACAACGTCTTTTTCCGGGATGAGGACAGGCCGATTATTCGATCGTCGCACGCCATGATCGAGAACAGGCACCGCCTGCAGACAGACGCCAATGATCTGCCGGCGCTCTATGCCGCTCTTGCGAAAGAGGACTGCGTGCTGTTCGCCCATGTCGGTGGCCGCCCTGCGAACCTTGCGGCGGCTCATGACCCGCGGCTCCGGGTAGCTGTCGAGCTTCATTCCGACTGGGGCACTTTCGAATGGATGCTCCATGACAGTTTCCGCCTCGGGTATCGCGTCGGCGTCGTTTGCAATAGCGACGGGCACAAGGGCCGCCCCGGCGCCAGTTATCCCGGCGCGGCAAGTTTTGGCGCCCTGGGAGGGCTGACCTGCTTCCGGGCCGCCGCGCTCGACAGGGATGGCCTGTTCAATGCCATTCGCAGGAGAAACCACTACGGCACCACCGGCTCCCGGCTGCACCTGGACCTTCACCTTGCTTTCGATGCGCCGGCCGAGATCTTTCATACTGATCCTGCCACTGGCGCCGGCCCGCATGGCGCCAGCAGTCGGGCAGAGATGGGCGAGATTGCGCGAACGTCGGCAGAGGCAGCAACGGTGAACATCAGCGTCTCGGCTGGTTCGCCAATCCTCTCGATCGACCTGTTCACCGCAAGTGACATCGCGGCGACGTTTCGAAGCTACACGCGTGACGATCTGGGCAATCGGCTTCGCATCCTCTGCAACGGGGCGGAGTATCGCGGACGCGGGCGCCAGACCAAATGGACCGGCACGGTGACATTTTCCGATGCAGCCGTGGCTCAGATCACACCCATCAACTGGTGGAACCCGGAGCGGCCGCTTGTTCACGATGGCCCTGGCAGGATCCGCTTTGAAACGGTTACCACCGGCAATTTTGTTGGCTTCGATGCAGCACTAGACAGGCTTCAGGGCGCGGCGAACATTGCCACCAACGTGGTGACCGGATCTTTCGACCTGAAACAGCTCGGGGTCGAGGCGTGCGTGCTGGATGCCGGTGGTCTTGACCGCGCCATTTCGGTGCAACGATTGCCCGACCGACTGGACGCAACGGAAATGACTGTTTCCCATCGCGTTTGGCTGAAGCATGCAGGGGATACGCCAGTCTGGGTGCGGGTGCGCACCGAGGATGGGCACGTTGCCTGGTCCAGCCCGATCTATGTGATCCGTTGAATGCGGCTTGCCATCGGACGTGCTCAGACCATCAGGCGAACATTGCGCAACTCCGTCGGCATGGAAAACACCTGATAGGAGAACGGTTGATCCCGGTAGGTATAGCCGCAGGCCTCCAGCACCATGAGGGGCCTGTCGGTCATGACCGCGAGAACAGCGACCTCCTCCTCGGTGGGCGGCCTAAACGAGATGCTATGGGTCGCTCGCAGCGTCGGGATCCTCAGTGTATCGCTGAAGACCGCACGCAAACTGATATCATTGAGGGCATTCATACCCAACTCGGCCAAGGGCTCGTAAAACTCGGCTGATATATAGAGCCTGCTGAGCACCTGAAAGCGTTCGCCGATGGACCAGCGTCTTGCGATGCAGGTGAACTCTGCAACATCAGGGAGAAATTTGCTCCAGCCCCCGGAATCGTGGGTCTTGGTGATCGAAAACACAGTGCTCCGACATGTAAGTGATGCGCCCGTTTCCATATCGGAAAATCGCAGGTGCCAGTTCAAGGAATTGACATCGACTTGCGAGGTGAGGCGGGTACCGTCCTTGCGGCGGCGCGCGACAACCCCCTCGGCCGTCAGCATCCGATAGGCCGCCTGTATGGTGCCCAAAGAGACCGGCAAAGCTTTCGCCAGCGACAGTTCCGCGGGCATCTTGTCGTTTGGTTGCCAATATCCGTTCTCAACACAGCGCAAGATCGCCTCAGCTACGACGTTCGCCTTCTGGCCGTCCCCCTTTGATAGGATCTCATATTGACGCGCGATGGCGCGGATCTGCATCTCGAACTGGGACATGGGCAATTTCTCCCAAGACTTCCTGCTGAGGGCAAGCCAGTTCCGCAATGCGAACGGCATTTTCCTTAGCTCGGGCACTGTTGTGGCTTAGGCGACGCAATTGCAGGTTCTTGAAAGAATTTGCCCAAAAGAATGATGGTTGACCGTTACGTGCTCCCCTGAATTCCCGCCATCGGTAAGTTGGGTCCATCACCAAGGAGATGGACCATGCGGCGTAGCCGTTTCACGGAAGAACAGGATATGTCGTCTCTTGCATATGCTATTGACAGCATATGCATTTCATTGCATTAGTCCCTGCATGCCACAACTCGATACGCTCTTATCTGCACTGTCCCATCCGGCCCGCCGCTCGGCCCTGCGCTTGCTTGCGGGAGGCGATGAGCATTGCCTGTGCGAACTCATGGACAGACTTGGCGTGAGCCAGTCGAGCATGTCGCGCCATATGGCGTGCCTCAAGGAGGTCGGGCTGATTTCGGACCGGCGCGATGCGCAATGGATGCGTTACCGCCGTCGCACCCTTGATGATCCGATCTTGCAGGCCGTGGTCGATGCCGTTCTTGCCGCATCAGACGATCCGCCGCTGTCGGAGGGAACATCAAGCTGCCAGAGGAGCGCCGCATGACATCCGCACTTCGTGGCGCATCCCGGCATCGGCCGACCTGGATCTGGTGCCTTGGCGTTGCCGCCTTTGTTGTGATCTGGTTTGCGGTCTATGGCCAGCTTGCGCCCTTCTCGGAAGGGGCGGTGGGGTTGTTCCCGTTGGCCAAGGGGAGCCACGCCTATGAGGCGGTGAAGTTCTTCCTCTACGACACCCCGAAGGTGTTGATGCTGCTGACCCTCGTGGTGTTCGGCATGGGGGTTATCCGGAGCTTTTTCTCTCCGGAACGAACCCGAGCTCTGCTTGCCGGCAGGGCTGAAGGCGTGGGCAATATTGCTGCGGCGGTTCTCGGTATCTTCACGCCCTTCTGCTCCTGTTCGGCGGTGCCGCTGTTTGTCGGCTTTGTGTCAGCCGGTGTGCCACTGGGCGTGACCTTCTCCTTCCTGATTGCCGCGCCAATGATCAATGAGGTCGCGCTGGGGCTGCTCTTCGCGCTGCTTGGCTGGAAGGTGGCATTGACCTATCTCGCGTTTGGATTGGGGGTAGCCATCGTATCCGGCTGGATCATCGGACGCCTCAAGCTGGAGGGATGGCTGGAAGACTGGGTGCGCAACCTGCGCGCCGGCCAAGCCGACCTGCCGGCCAATCGACTCACCGCTGTCGACCGCATCAAGGCTGGGATCGAGGCGGTGAAGGAGATTGTCGGTAAAGTCTGGCTCTGGATCATCGCCGGTATCGCCGCAGGCGCCTTCATCCATGGATATGTGCCCTCTGAACTGCTCGTCTCAATCATGGGGCGGGATACGTGGTGGTCCGTTCCGGCGGCAGTTCTGATCGGCATACCGATGTATTCCAACGCCGCCGGGATCATCCCAGTCGTCGAGGCGCTGCTTGGAAAAGGGGCGGCGCTCGGCACCGTGCTCGCCTTCATGATGAGCGTGATCGCGCTCTCGGTTCCCGAAATGGTCATCCTGAGGAAGGTCCTGACGCTTAAACTCATCGCGGTGTTTGTCGCGGTTGTGGCAAGCGGCATTCTTGCTGTCGGCTTCCTCTTCAATTTCGTGTTCGCCTGAAGGAGACAAACAGTGAAAACCGTCAAGGTATTGGGTCCTGGCTGCAAGCGATGCGAGGCTACGGTGCAGATGGTGCGCGACGAAGCCGCGCGCCTTGGCATCGATGTCAACGTCGAGAAGGTGACGGACTATGCGGCGATTGCCGGTTACGGCATCGCCTCGACCCCTGGCATCGTTATCGATGGTAAGGTGGTTCACGCGGGCGGGCTGCCGAAGGAAGAAGATCTGGCGGTTTGGCTCAACGCCTGAGTTCTGCGCCACACCCGAGAAACCGGATATGTCGACATTTGAGCGCTACCTGACCTTGTGGGTCGTCCTTTGCATCGTCGTGGGCATCACACTGGGACATCTCCTGCCGGGGCCCGTTCAGGCCATCGGCGCGATGGAAATCGCCCAGGTGAACTTTCCCGTTGCCCTGCTCGTCTGGTTGATGATCATCCCGATGCTGGTGAAGATCGACTTCTCCGCGCTCTCCGGTGTCAAAGCGCATTGGCGCGGTATTGGCGTCACAGTATTCATCAACTGGGCGGTGAAGCCATTCTCGATGGCGCTGTTAGGGTGGATTTTCATCTCTTGGCTATTCCGCCCCTATCTGCCGGCGGACCAGATCAATTCCTATATCGCCGGGCTGATCCTGCTGGCCGCCGCGCCCTGCACGGCCATGGTGTTCGTCTGGTCGAACCTCTGCAAGGGCGAGCCACACTTCACCCTCAGTCAGGTCGCGGTGAACGATGTCATCATGGTGCTGGCATTCGCGCCATTGGTCGGGCTGCTGCTTGGGCTTTCGGCGATCACCGTGCCGTGGAACACGCTGGTCCTCTCGGTCGTGCTCTACATTGTCGTGCCGGTCATCATTGCGCAGGTTCTGCGCCGGCAGATGCTGGCAACCGGTGGCGAGCCTGCACTTGCACGCTTCCTCGCCGTTCTCCAGCCGCTGTCGCTTGTTGCGCTGCTGGCAACGCTGGTGCTGCTCTTTGCTTTTCAGGGCGGGCAGATCATCGCGCAGCCGCTGGTCATCGCGATGCTGGCTGTGCCCATCACCATTCAGGTCTATTTCAATTCAGGCCTTGCCTATCTGCTCAACCGCTGGACAGGCGAAGCCCATTGCGTGGCCGGTCCCTCGGCGCTGATCGGCGCGAGCAACTTCTTCGAACTCGCGGTCGCCGCGGCGATCAGCCTTTTCGGCTTTCAGTCCGGCGCGGCGCTCGCAACCGTCGTCGGCGTGTTGATCGAAGTGCCGGTCATGCTCTCGGTCGTCGCCATCGTGAACCGCTCGAAAGATTGGTACGAGGCCGGCAGTGCGGTCAGAACCCGCATGGTGGAAGGAAAGCACTGATGTTCCCGGTCGTCATCCATCACAATCCCGCCTGCGGAACCTCGCGTAACGTGCTCGCCATCATCAAAGCGGCGGGATACGAGCCGGACGTCGTCGAGTATCTCAAGACGGGTTGGACGCGGCCACAGCTGCTGGCGCTCTTTGCCGCGGCCAATCTCACGCCGCGCAACGCGCTACGAAATCACCGGCCGAAGAGCTTGGCTTGCTTGAGCCGGGAATCAGCGATGAAACCATTCTTGCCGCGATGCTGGAGCACCCGGTTCTCGTTAACCGCCCAATCGTCTGCACCCCCAAGGGCGTCAAGCTCTGCCGCCCCAGTGAAGTCGTCCTTGATCTGCTGGACCGCCTACCTCGCGGACCTCTCGCCAAGGAGGATGGTGAACTCCTGATCGACGCACAGGGACGGCGCGTGCCGTAAGGCAAACCATGGTCTTGAGAACACTCTATCCGTGACCTCTCGGCCCAAGCCTGCCGCGCTGATCCATCCGATTCATCCCGCTCAGACCAAGGAAATGAATCAGAACAAATGCTTCAATGATATGGCTTTTGGACGTGCCCAGCCTTGCGCCGTGCCTCAACTGTAATACGTATGAGATAGGCCTGCAGTAGGGAGGCTCGTTGCGAGAATTGGGAAGGCGTTCATGAGGCTCAAACTTCTGGTTGCAATGGCGTCAATGGCGTTGCTCTCGACCGCGCAGGCGCAGCAGTCGGCGCCTGTACCGACCGTGATCGTGAAGGCCGCCGAGCTTCGCGAAATCGGGCGCGACAACGAATTTATTGGCAAGATTGAAGCCGTCGAGCGCGTCGAAATCCGGGCGCGCGTTTCAGGGCTTCTGGAAGCGCCGAAATTCAGGGATGGCGAAAAGGTCAAGGCCGGCCAGCCCCTCTATCTGATCGAGCCGGACCCATTCAAGGCGGCTGTCGACGCGAAAGAGGCTCAGCTGGCCAGCGCAAAGGCGGACGCCCAGAACGCAGCGCTCAATCTTGGCCGCGCGCAAGAACTGCTGCGCACCAACGCCGGAACCGCGGCGACCGTGGATCAGCGCAAGGCGGAGTCCGCCAAGGCGGACGCCAATGTGCGGATCGCCGAGGCCGCCCTTTCCGACGCGAAGATCACGTTGAGTTATACGGATATTCGTGCGCCGATCGACGGGCGGATTGGTCGAACGGCGATTACCGAGGGCAATATCGTGTCGCCATCGAACGGGCCGCTCGCCGTGATCGTGAAAGAGGATCAGATGCGGGTCGTATTTTCGGTCAGTCAGCGTGAAGTTCTGGAGTACCGGAAGCGCAAGGCGACGAAGGAGCCGATTGTCCGGCTGAAACTCGCCGATGGGTCGCTGTACTCACAGACGGGCGCAATCGACTATATCGACAATGTTGTCGACAGCCGAACGGACGGGCAGGTTCTTCGCGCCACATTCGCCAATCCGGGCGGGCAGCTGACCCATGGCCAGACCGTGCGCGTGCTGATCGAGCAACCCGCCGAGGGCAAGCAGGTCGTTGCGCCGCAGGTAGCGCTGGCGGCGGACCAGACCGGCACTTTCGCGCTCGTGGTCGACGGCCAGGGCATGGTGTCAGTTCGTTACGTCAAGGTCGGCCAGTCGAGCGGAGACATTGCTGTCATCACCGACGGCCTGAAGGAAGGCGAAACGGTCATCGTTCAGGGCATGCAACGCGTTCGTCCCGGCATGAAGGTGAATGCCCAGCGCGCCGAAGCCGGGAAGTAGGCGATGATCTCGAGCATTTTCATCAGGCGACCGCGCCTCGCCGTCGTCATTTCGCTGATCATCACCATCGCCGGCCTGATCGCCTATCGCGCTATGCCCGTCGCACAGTTTCCCGACATCGTGCCTTCGCAGGTGTCGGTGACGGCGGTCTATCCGGGCGCCGACGCAGCCGCGCTCGAACAATCCGTCGCGCAGGTCATCGAGCCTGCGATCAACGGCGTGGACAAGATGATCTACATGCAGTCCGTCTCAGGATCGGACGGCGTCTACACGCTCAACGTGAGCTTCGCGGTCGGCTCCAATCCCGACATGAACACGGTCAACGTTTCAAACCGCGTCAATCAGGTAACCGCGCTGTTGCCGTCCGAGGTTCAGGCGCTCGGCGTGACGGTCACCAAGAAATCGACCAGCCTGTTGCAGGTTGTCACTGTCTATTCGCCGAAGGGCTCGCGGGACGCCCTGTTCCTGTCGAACTACACCAAGCTCAACGTCGTCGATCCGCTGGCGCGCATCGAGGGCGTGGGACAGGCCTTCGCCTTCGGTCCGCGCGATTATTCGATGCGGGTATGGCTGGACGTCAACCGTCTCGCCAGCCTGAACATTACGGCGGGCGAAGTCGTCCAGGCGCTGCGCGCCCAGAACGTGCAGGCGGCCGTGGGGCGGATCGGCGCCAATCCGCTGGTGCCCGGCACGAACTTTCAGGTCAACCTCAGCGCGGACGGTCGGCTTAGAACCGTAGAGGAATTCGAGAACGTCATTGTCCGGGTCAATCCCGACGGCGCACGGGTGACCATCAAGGATATCGCGCGGGTGGAGCTTGGCGCCCGGACCGAGGATTCGCAGCCTTCGTTCAACGGCAGGCCGGCCGCCGGCCTTGGCATCTATCAGGCGCCCGGCGCCAACGCCGTGGCGACCGCCGAGCGCATCAAGACTGTCGTCGAGGGCCTCAGGCAGCGTCTGCCCGACGATGTCGAAATCAAGATCATGTACGACTCGACCTACTTCGTCGAAAAGATGATGGAAAGCGTGATGCACACGCTGGGCGAGGCGTTCGTGCTGGTCGCTATCGTCGTGCTGATCTTCCTCGGCAGTTTCCGCGCGACGATCATCCCGATCCTGGCCGTGCCTGTGGCGCTGGTCGGAACGCTGGCCGTGATGCTGGCGATGGGGTTCTCGCTCAACAGCGTTTCCCTGCTGGCGCTGGTGCTGGCGATTGGCATCGTCGTCGACGATGCGATCGTCGTGGTGGAGGCGGTCGAGCACAAGCTGGAGTCGCATCCGGAGATGACCGTCGCCGAAGCGACCGAGGCTGCGATGAAGGAGATCACGGCGCCGATCATCGCGATCACGCTCGTGTTGCTTTCGGTGTTTGTGCCCACCGCCTTCATGCCCGGCATCTCCGGCCAGCTCTACATGCAGTTCGCCGTGGCGGTCTCTGCGTCCATGGTGATTTCAGCGGTCAACGCGCTGACTTTTTCGCCCGCGATGTGCGCCGTCATCCTCAGGCACAAGGCCGCGCCCAAAGGCCTGTTCAGGATGTTCAATACGGGCGTCGACAGGATGCGGGGCGGGTTCATGGGGCTTATCGCGCCATTGGCCCGAAAGGCCGTTTTGACGCTCGGTCTGCTGGCATTCTTCGCCGCCGGAACAGGCTGGCTCGCCAAGACCGTGCCCGCGGGCTTCCTTCCGCTGGAGGATCAGGGCGCCTTCATGGGCGAGGTCCAACTGCCGGCAGTCGCTTCGACGGAAAGAACCGCCAGCGTCGGCGAAGCGATCCGGCAGGTCATCGCCAAGCGCGAGGCCATCCAGGACGTGTTCATGGTCAACGGGTTTTCGCTGCTCGATGGCGTGATCCTGCCGAACCGAGCCTTCTTCGTCGCCACGATGAAGCCGTTTGACGAGCGCAAGGAGGCGTCGCAGTCCGCCTTCAGCGTGATCGCCTCTCTCAACCGGGAGTTTGCGGCGCGCGCCGACGCCTTCGCCTTCGCCTTCAACCTGCCGCCGATCCAGGGACTGGGCACGGGCTCGGGCTTTCAGGCGTTGGTGACAAGTCTTGAAGGGGCCGATCCGGTCCTGCTGGCGCAGGTGGCGCGCAGCACGATGATCAGCGCCAATCAGGACAAGCGCCTCGCCGGCGTCTTCACCACCTTCAATGCCGATACGCCGCAGCTGAAAGTCATCGTCGACCGTGAGAAAGCGCAGACCCTCGGCATCAGCGTCGCCAGCATCTTCTCAACCATGCAGACGGTGCTTGGCGGAACCTATGTGAACGACTTCAACCTGTTTGGACGGACGTGGCAGGTCAACGTGCAGGCGGAGGCTGCGGCGCGCATGTCCGCTTCCGACATCGAGCGCATTCGCATCTCAACGTCGAATGGCGATCTTGTGCCGCTGACCAGCGTCGTGTCGATACGACTGGTCACCGGCCCCGCCATCATTATGCGCTATAACAACCAGCGCGCCGCGATGTTGAACGGCGGACCCTCGCCGGGGCATTCCTCCAGCGAGGCCATCGCCGCGATGGAAGATGTGGCGAAAGCATCGCTGCCGCGCGGCTTCAAACTGGAGTGGACGGGCACGGCATTCCAGGAAAAACAAGCGGGCGGGCAAACAACCATCGTTCTCATTCTGGCGATGCTCTTTGCCTATCTGTGTCTAGTCGGGCTTTACGAGAGCTGGACAATTCCGGTCGCGGTCTTGCTGTCGGTCGTCGCCGGCCTGTTCGGCGCCATGATGGCGCTCAAGCTGGCGGGCCTCGACAACAACATCTTTGCCCAGATTGGCGTCGTTATCCTGATTGCGCTGGCCGCAAAGAACGCCATTCTGATCATCGAATTCGCTGCGGAGAATCGCGCCCACGGCAAGGGGATCGTGGACTCGGCGATCGATGCGGCGAACCAGCGATTTCGCGCCGTGATGATGACCTCCTTTGCCTTCATCCTCGGGCTGCTTCCGCTGGTTATAGCCAACGGCGCCGGGGCGGCGACGCAGCGCGCCGTCGGCACGGCCGTATTCGGCGGCATGTTGGCTGCGGCTCTTGTCGGCATCCTGCTGATTCCTGGTCTCTACGTCGCGTTCCAGTCGGCGCGGGAGGTCGTCAAAGCCTGGATGGGGCGTGCTCGCGCGCCCAAGCCGGAACCTAAAGAGCCAGCACCAGCGCAATCGGGGGATGCCGGGGCAGGGCATTCGAACCCAAGCTGAATGGCCGATATTTCAGGTGGTTTTGTAGGGGGATGTTTGGCGACGGGTCGTCAACAGCCTCATCGTGCGCACGCCCTTAGATCTACCCCGACTGTCACAGATGCAGACCAAAATTTAAGAGCGGCGAAGTCGATCAATTTCGAGCCTGAAAACGCAACTGAGTTTGGGGATGTTGACGTGTGCCCCTGAATTCCCGCCATCGGTCAGTTGGGTCCATCACAAGCGGGCCTGCCCCCGATGTTGGACCGGCTTGCCGGCCGCTTCCAGGGGGTAATCTGCTCATCGCGGGCTGCATGCCGATGACCGATTGACGAGCGTTATCGGAGGCTTGTTCCCGATCGCGCTGTGAGGTTGTCGCTCGGTATAGTCCCTTCGCCAAGCCTTTGCTTTCTCCCGGGCGTCGGGAAGGCTCATGAACCAGTGCGCGTTGAGGCATTCGGCCCGGAACTTGCCGTTGAACGACTCGATGTAGCTGTTGTCGGTCGGCTTTCCCGGTCGGGAGAAGTCGAGCGTGACACCACGCTGATAGGCCCAGAGATCGAGATCGCGGGAGACGAACTCCGTGCCTTGGTCGACCCGGATCGCGCTCGGGAAGCCATGCTGCCGGCCAACCTGCTCGAGGACTTCAACGACATCCGCCCCCCGAAAGTTGAAGCGGACATCCAGCGCTGGCGAGAAGCGCGAAAAGGTGTCGACAATAGTGAGCACGCGGAGCTTGCGCCCCGTCGCCAGTTGATCATGCACGAAGTCCATCGCCCATATCTCGTTCGTCCGTGTGGCTGGACGCCGATCCTCGCGCAGCTTCGCCTTGACCCGACGCTTTGGTGTCTTGTTGCGGAGCTGGAGCCCCAACTCCTTGTAAAGACGATAGATCCGCTTCGGATTGACACTCCGGCCCTCGCGCCTGAGCAACACCGGAATCCGCCTGTAGCCGTAGCGCATTCGCGTCTCGGCGATTTCCTTGATCCGTTTGATGAGATGGGCCTGCCCGGTCCGTCGGGAGCGGTAATGGTAGGTCGAACGCTCGACGGGCAAGGCGCGGCAAGCACGACGGATGCTCACCTGCCAGGTCGCCCGCACATGATCGACCATCGACCGCTGGCGGGCAGGCCCCAGAGATTTTGCTTGATGACGTCCTGCACCATCTTCTTGTCGAGCGAATGGTCCGCCACAATCCGCTTCAGCCGAGCATTCTCTTCCTCGAGCTGGCGCAACCGCTTCATCTCCGAGGGCATCAGCCCGGCGTGTTTCTTGCGCCAGTTACAGAAGGTCGCATCACTGATCCCGGCCTTCCGACAGACCTCAGGGACCGGCGTTCCTCCTCAGCCTGACGCAAGATGAAGGCGATCTTCGCCTCTGTGAACTTCGACTTCTTCATGTCGAAAACTCCATCCGCAGCCCGTGCTGCTAAACTGGAATTTTCCAGAAATGAACGGTCCAGAAAACCGGAGGCAGGTCACGAACGAAGTGCCGGCGCGCCTAGACGATACGCTCCACGAGCGCCGGTCGAAGGCGCTCGATGAACCAGCGTGTCGCAGCGTCGCTCGTGCGTCGAGCGCTCCAGAAGAGGCTGGCATCAATCGGCGCAATCGGGAATGGGGGCAGCCTGTCCTGAAGGCCATAGACCCTTGCGCCTTCGACCAGAGCAAGGCGGGGTAAGGTTGCTATCATGTCAGACTCTGCAAGCAGAGGCGGCACTGCGGCGAATGTCGGAACATAAGCTCCGACCCGCCGCAACAACCCCCCTGGATGGCTGGCGACTTGGACGGGCGAGGGAAACCTTTCGCCAACGTTCACGACGATATGCGGGTAGGCCTGCCAGGCTTCTGCTCCCCACGTTTCCAGCGCAGGATGTCCCCGACGCAGAAAGCAGCCCCATGACAGCGCACCAATCGACTCGGCCTCGATGCCTTCGGGTGCCTTTAACTTACTTGGCGCGACGACGAGATCGACCTGCTCGTTAGCCAGGTCGACAAGGCTCCGCTCATGTGGAGGGCTCCACATAACAACAACATTTGGCGCTTCGATGCGAATGCATCGCACGAAAGCAGCAATGGCCGCCGCCCAGAAATCTGGGATGACGATGTGAAAGGTCCGATCTGACGTATCGGGTACAAAGCTTTCGCGCGTCGATAGGACCCGCTGGATGTTCCGTAGAATAGGCCGGATTTCGCTAAAAATCTCCAGACCGTATGCGGTGGGCGTCATAACTCCACCAACCCGGATCAGCAGCGGGTCGTTCAGCTGCTCACGCAGCCGCTCAAGCGCGTGGCTGATCGCCGATTGTGACCGACCGAGCCGCTCGGCAGCACGGGAAACGTGACGCTCCTCAATAAGGACCTCGAATACGGGCAAAAGATTTAAGTCGACCCGTCGCAAATCGATCTTGTTCATGATGGATGCATACTATGAATTTTGTGAATTGCAATTTCAGGCCTACGTCTCCTGCGCGACTGACAATGTTTGGAGAAGCGCGCATGCCTCGGGTCAACCGTAGAGCTCTACTCGCCGCCGGATTTCTCGGTCTATGCTCGACAGCCCGCCAAGCTATTGCCCAGACAGGCGGTCCCCGGACCTTACCCCTGCGTTCGCCCGAAGGGCTAACGACCAACTTGGTGCAGGTATCAGCTGGCCACTTCAAGGAGCGTGACGCTGTTGCCGTCTCGCTGACCGAAGAGGCCCAGAAGGCGCTGCTTGTGCCCGGCTCCGCCGGTAATGGTCCGAGCTTCGCCATGCCAGCCATCGAGTTCGCTGAGGGCACCATCGAGGTGGATCTGGCCGCCCGGATCAACGGGCGCGGCCAGCCCGATGTGCGTGGTTTCGTTGGTCTGGCGTTCCACATCGCCGATGATCTCGGCACCTTCGAAGCGGTCTATCTGCGCATGACCAACGGCAGCCGCAACGTGCCGCCGCCGCCCGCGCCGCGCAACGTGTTTGCGATCCAGTACATCAGCTATCCCGACCGCTACTGGCGGAAACTGCGGCAGGAGCATCCGAACCGCTACGAGAAGGCCGCACCAGTTGCCATCGACAGCTGGCATCGCCTGCGGCTGGAGATCGATGGCAGTTCGTTGCGCGCATTCGTCGATGGCGTCGAGGTGATGACGGTTGCCGACCTCCGCTATCCGGGTCGCAAGGGGCGCATCGGCCTGTGGGTGGACGACGGAACCGAAGCGTTCTTCGCCAACCTGTCCGTCGCGCCGAAGTGATGCTTCGGCGCGCGGCTCTCGTGACCTGAAGCATGCCCGGCGACAACCGGTGGGCTGAGCTAAGCTATCAAAGCCCTTATTCTCTCAAAGTCCAGCAAGCGGCCGCGTAGCGATATGACGGTCGCCGGGGCCGCTCAAGCCGCACAGCGTGGCGGTTGGTTCGTTCAAGTTTCCTGATCTCTCCTGAGCGGGTTTTCAAAACGCACTTCTGCGCATTGCATCATCTTGCCGCTAGATTCCGAAGTAAATGGCGGAGAGGGAGGGATTCGAACCCCCGGTACGCTTGCACGTACTCCGCATTTCGAGTGCGGCGCGATCGACCACTCTGCCACCTCTCCGTCAGAAGTCTGCAAGGGCTGGCGCGTTGGCCGGGGCCCGTGGTCGGCGAGGCGCATAGCACCTTGCCAGGACTTCAACAAGTCCTGTCAGGGCTTGCCGGCCGAGAAGCGCGAGAAGCCCGTAACGGCCCATGCCGGACGCGGGATGAGGCGCACAGGCGCGCGACAACGGTGCATTTCCGGACTGGGCCAGTCGACAGCTCCCCGATGCGTCCCCTCCCGCCGGGGGCCTGCCCATGTCTTGCAGGCGCGAGGACTCGAAGAATGCGTGGGCATTCAAGCCATGATCAGGCTGCGCCCGGTCATTTCGGGCGGCTGGTCAAGCCTCATGAGCGCGAGCAGGGTCGGCGCGAGATCCGCAAGACGCCCGCCCTCGCGCAGCGCCGGCGCATGCGCGCCCAACAGGAACACCGGGACCGGGTTGGTGGTGTGGGCGGTATGCGGTCCACCGGTTTCAAGATCGCGCATTTGTTCGCAATTGCCGTGGTCTGCCGTAACCAGCAAGGCGCCGCCCCGGGCACCGATCGCCTCGGCGATCCGCCCGAGCCCGGCATCGACCGTCTCGACCGCCGTGATGGCGGCCGGCAAACTGCCGGTATGGCCCACCATATCGGGGTTGGCATAGTTCAGCACGATCAGATCATAGACGCCGGACGCGATGGCCGCCACGGCCTTGTCCGTCAGTTCCGGCGCCGACATCTCGGGCTGAAGATCGTAGGTGGCAACCTTGGGCGAGGGCACCATGATGCGATCCTCCCCAGGATAGACCGCCTCCTCCCCGCCATTCAGGAAGTAGGTGACGTGGGGATACTTCTCGGTCTCCGCCATGCGCAGCTGCTTGCAGCCTGCGTCGGAAACAACCTGACCGAGCACGTTCGCTAGGCTTTGTGGCGGGAAGATCGTCGCAAGAAAGGCGTCCAGCTCGGTCGAGTACTGGGTCATGCCCACGGCCGCCGCCAAATGCGGTTGCCGCGCGCGCTCGAACCCGCCGAACGCCGGATCGAGCAGGCTGGCCAAGATCTCCCGCACCCGGTCGGCACGGAAATTGAAACAGATCAGGGCATCGCCGGCCTTCATGCCGGTGTAGCCGCCGATGCTGGCGGGCAGAATGAACTCGTCCGTGACGTCATCGGCATAGGCGGCGGCGATCGCCTCGCCCGCGGAGGCAAAGGCCTGCCCCCCACCGGACACCATTGCCTCGTAGGCCTTGCTGACGCGTTCCCAGCGATTGTCGCGGTCCATGGCGTAGTAGCGGCCGATCACCGTGGCAATTCGCGCACGCGCCGGCAGGCCCGTTTCCACGCTCCTCACGTAGTCCGCGGCCGAGCGCGGCGGCGTGTCGCGGCCGTCGGTCAGCGCATGCAGCAGGACCGTGATGCCGTGGTCCGAGAGAATGCGGGCAAGCGCCAGGGCATGGTCCTGATGGGAATGCACTCCGCCCGGCGACACCAGGCCCAGCAAGTGGCAGACGCCACCGGACGCCTTCAGGGCGACGATCAGATCCGTCAGCGCCGGCGCGCGCGCAAGGCTACCGTCCCGGATGGCTTCACCGATGCGCGGCAGGTCCTGCATGACGACCCGGCCGGCGCCGATGTTGAGATGCCCGACCTCGGAATTCCCCATCTGTCCTTCCGGCAGCCCGACATCCAGGCCGGAGGTCTTCAGGAATGCATGCGGACAGGTGGCCCACAGCCGGTCGAAATTGGGCGTTCTTGCCAGCTTGACCGCGTTGTCCTGCCGACCGGCGCGTTCGCCCCAGCCGTCGAGGATCACGAGCATCACGGGTCTGGGCACCATCGGGCAAATCTCCGCGCAAGGACAAGACTATACGTCCAGCTAGTCGTTCGCCGCCGTCGGTGCAATGGCCTGCGGCAATGCCGCGCGCCGCCACAACCGAAAGATGTAGCGATCGGGAAAAGGCAAGGGAACCTTAACGTTCCCCGTCCAGATACTAGTTAGAGTAACGCTATTAGAGTTTTGTATCGGACACCGCCATGGATTTTGCCACGGGTCTCGGGTTCCTTGCCGGAATCGCCACTGTTGCCGCCCTGATCCTGATGGGTGGCAACTTCGGCATGTTCTACGACGTCCATGCCATCATCGTCATCGGCGGCGGCTGCACCGCCGGCACGTTGATCCGCTTCCCGCTTTCGGCCATGGCACACGGCTTTCCGGTGGGCATTCGCTATGCCTTCACCATGCGCAGCCAGCACCCGCGCGTGCTGATCGAGGAGATCACCCGAATCGCCGAGATCGTGCGCAAGTCCGGCCCGGTGGCGCTCGAAGGACAGTCGGTCGACGATCCGTTTCTGGCGCAGGGCCTGCGGTATCTCGCCGATGGCTACGACCCGGACTTCATCCGCCGGACCCTGGAGCAGGACCGCGACACCTTTCTCCAGCATCTGGACGAGGGGCAGAAGATCTACCGGTCCATCGGTGATGCGGCGCCGGCCTGGGGCATGGTCGGCACGTTGGTCGGCATGGTGCAGATGTTCTCAAACATGGAGGACCCCTCCAAGCTGGGGCCCTTCATGGCGGTCGCCCTGCTGGCCACGCTCTACGGCGCTCTGGTCGGCAACCTGATTTGCCTGCCCATCGCCGACAAGCTGCATGTGAAACTGGAAGAGGAGGAGGTATCGCGCACGCTGATCATCGATGGCGTGCTGCAGATGCGCGCCTCGAAGAATCCGGCCGTCATCCGTGAAATGCTCATTTCCTACCTGCCGGACCACCACAAGCACGAACTCGCCGACGCTTCGGCCTGACCCGGGGAGGCAGAGGTGGCGCGCAAGAAGGGCGGCGGTCACGGCGGCGGTCACGGCTGGTTCGTTACCTTTGCCGACCTGATGGGCCTGTTGATGAGCTTTTTCGTCATGCTCACGGCGTTCTCGACGCAGGATCAGAAGAAGCTACAGATCGTTGCAGGCTCCATGCGCGACGCCTTCGGATCGCAGAAGCAGAGCCGCCTGTCCGGCATCGTCGAGATCGAGGGGGTGCCCGTGCGTCCGCATCTGCGCAACCTGGAAAAGATCCCGCCTGACCAGGCCTCGGAATTCACCGCGCCGAAACGCGCCGAGAAGCGTCAGGACGGACGCACGGACTTCGCGCACGAGCGCGCCTTCGCGCTGGCGGCGGCCTCGCTGCGCCAGGCATTTCAGGATCTGCCGGACATCTCGGAAATGTCCAGGAACGTGCTCGTCGAGGAAACGTCCGAGGGACTTGACCTGCAGATCGTCGACCAGGACGGGCGATCGATGTTTCCGGAAGGCTCGACCCAGCCGCTTGATCGGACCCGCGCGCTGCTTGCCGCGCTCGCGCCCCGCCTGATGGAACTGCCGAACCCGATCCGCATCACTGGCCACACATCGGCCGACCGGTCCGGCCGGAAGTCCGCTGACGGCTGGCGCCTCTCGACCGGCCGGGCGCTCGCCGTGCGCGACATCCTGCAATCCTCCGGCGTGGCGGCGGGCCGGTTCGAGAGCGTGGTTGGCAAGGCCGACACCGAGCCGATGTTCCCCGACGATCCCAAGCTTGCCGCGAACCGCCGGGTATCCATCGTGCTCGTGAAGTCGGCGCCGCCCCTGCCGGACATCCGAAAGTGATGCGCCCCGCCTGGAACGGATTTCGCGCCGATTGCGTCTGGGAACGACAGCCAACCCCCGACGCTGCCTCGCAAGGCCGAAACGAACCCTCCCGAAGCGCCGCCACGCCAACGGGCACTGGCGGAGACATCAGGCAGGGTGCTACCCCGATGTTGTCCGCGCGGAGCCTGAGCCCGTTGCCTGTATGAATCGCCGCGCGCGCTCGCCAACCGTGCTTGCCTTGTCGCCTGGCTTGTAGAGCGAAGACCCGATGCCGAGACCGTCGCAGGCCCCGTCGAGCAGCTGGGCTGCGTTGCCCTCGCCAACCCCTCCGACCGCAACAAGTCGCGTGCCGCGCGGGAGTACCGCGCGCATCGCCCGCGCGCCGGGAGTGCCGATCATTTCCATCGGGAACAGCTTCAGCGCATGGGCGCCGGAATTGAGCGCGAGGAACGCTTCGGTCGGGGTCAGAATGCCGGGAATCGAAACAATCCCGGCGGCCACGCTCGCACGTACCACCGCAGCATCGACATGCGGTGACAGAACCAGCCCGGCACCAAGTTCTCGCAAGCGCTCGACCTCATGCGGCCATCGCACGGTGCCAGCCCCGATCACCGCCTCCGCCTTGAAGCGCCGGACCAGGCGCGTGATGCTTTCGAACGGTTCCGGTGAATTCAAGGGCACCTCTATGATGCGGATTCCGGCGGCAACAAGCGCTTCGCCGATGCCGACAGCCTCCTCCGGGCGAATGCCCCGGAGGATCGCGATGAGCGGCATGGCGGCAAAGGCCGCCTCGAACCGCGTCAGATGGTCAGGCATGGGATGCTCCCAACGCACCGAGTTTCCGGAAACCCTCCACGGCGGCATGGTCGGGCCCCTTCGCACTGGCAAGCCCCAATGCGCTGAAGGCGACCGCATAGCGCGCGATCAGCGCGGCCTCGCCGACGAGAAGCGGCGTCAGGCCGGGCATGATCGCGGACTCGAACCCGGCCCGGATTTCATGCCCTATGAGAATGCCCGATAGACGCTCGGCAATTTCGGTCGGCATGAAATCGCCCAACAGCGCTCCGGCGCGCGCGGTGAAGACATCATTCAGGAGTCCGCGCGGATTGCCCGAAAACCCCAGTTTCACACCCTCGAGGAACGCCCCGTTGCTCGCGCCGGCAGCACCCGGCGGAATCAGCCGCCCGATGATCGAATGCTGGCACAGCAGGGCAAACATCTCGCCCGTGAGGAAGGTCGAAAATCCGGCGATCGCCCCAGCGCGCACGCTCACCCACTTCGAATGCGTGCCTGGCAAGACGACGAGCGCATCCTCGGTCGGCGAAACCGCCCCGAAGACCTGGATCTCCTCGCCGCGCATCACATCTGGCTGGGGCGCGCGATTACAGACGCCCGGCAGGAAGAGGAGCCGTGCGCCGGTGCGCGCCGGCCGCGCGACTGCCCGGGTCGCGAGACCGGAAAGGCTGGCGGGCGGCTCGAGATAGGGCGTCTCCACCCAGCCGTTGCGGCTGGTGATCATGCCGGAGAGCAGAATCTCCGTCTCAGGATCGAGCCAGTGGCCGATCTCGCGTTCGAGTGCATCCTCGAAGGCGCCGTCGCGCACGGTGAGGATGCCCGCTTCCGCCTGATGTCGTTCGATGAGCGCGCCTTCCACTCCGAACCGGTAGGCCCGGAAGTTGCTGCTGCCCCAATCCACCACGATGCGCTTCATCGCTACCCAACCCCGCGCCCTCGGGCGCTTTCCTTGCACAGGCTTGACAGATAGCCAACATCCACACTACGGTCCATATAAAGATACTGTGGTCCACAATATGGATCATTCGCACGGGAGAGCGTGTTGGAGAGCACAACCATCCAGGGCGTATGGCCGGTGCTCTGCACACCGTTTGCAGCGGATGGCGCCATTGATCGCGCGGCCATGCGCCGGATCGTCGGTTTTGCCTGCGATTCCGCCGTGCAGGGCGTGGTGTTTCCCGGCTTCGCCAGTGAGGTTGATGACCTGACGGCCACCGAGCGTTTCGAGCTTCTCCAGATTGTGCTCGATGAACTCGGTGGACGCCTGCCGCTGATCGCGGGTGCGAGCGCCCCGACGCTTGACGAGGTGATTGCGCGCGTGCGGGAGGTCCAGTCGCTGGGTCTCCGGCAGGTGATGATCCAGGCCCCGAAGGCGATCGGCACCGATGCGGCCGCAGTCGCCGACTTCTACGCCGCCATCGCGGCGGCCTGCCCCGGCGTGGAAATTATCCTGCAGAATGCGCCCGCGCCGCGCGGCTCCGATCTGTCACCCGCCGCCGTTCTTGCCGTGGCGGCGGCCGTGCCGGAGATCCGCTACGTCAAGGAAGAGACGATCCCTTCCGGCGCGCCGATCTCGGCGATTCTCGCCGACGCTCCGGGGCATCTGGCCGGCGTGATGGGAGGCGGCGGCGCGAGGTTCGTCATCGATGAGTTCCTGCGCGGGGCCTGCGGGGCCATGCCGGCGGTTGAAATTGCCGACATCCATGCCCGCATGTGGCAAGCGCTCAAGGCCGGTCGCGAGGCGGAAGCGCGGTCGCTCTACGAACGGACCCTGCCGCTGCTGATGATCCAGAGCCATGCGCGCATGCGGCTGACCAAGCGCGTGCTGATGCTGCGCGGCATCCTCGACAACGACATGGTGCGGGCGAGGATCCCGCCTTTCGATGCACGCGATATCGCGGAAATCCAGGCCCTGATGGACCGCATCGCCGACCTTCTCGTCGCAGCCCCTCTGGCCAGGGTCGCGGCATGAGCGACAGAATTGCCCGCGTTGAAGCCTTCATGCTCACCGTGACGCGGGAGACGCCCTATCTCGGCACCCTGCGGCCCGGCGAGGAGGTGAACGAGCGCGGCTATTTCGTGCGACGCGGCAACAAGACGGTTTACCCGAATTTCGATCGCAACGTGCTCGTGCGCATCACCACGAGGCAGGGCGTGATCGGCTGGGGCGAGACCTATGGCATCGTCGCCCCGCGTGCGACCATGGAGATCATCACCGATCTTCTCGCCGCCTTCGTGGTGGGACGGGACCCCTTCGACGCAAGCGCGATCCACGATGACTTGTATAACCTGATGCGCGTGCGGGGCTATACCGGCGGCTACTACCTCGATGCACTCGCCGCAATCGACATCGCGCTGTGGGACATCGCGGCGCAGATCGCGGGCCAGCCGCTGTGCAAGCTGCTCGGCGGTCAGCGTCTGGAGCGCATTCCGGCCTATGTCTCCGGCTTGCCCGAGCCCACACGACAGGCTCGCGCCGACCTCGCGGCGAAATGGCAGGCGAAGGGCTTTGACAGCTTCAAGTTCGCCTCCCCCGTCGCGGATGACGGCGTGGTGACCGAGATCGCGACCCTGCGTGAACGGCTCGGCCCCTCGGCGCGGATCGCCTGCGACATGCATTGGGCGCAGAATGCCGCTCAGGCCAAGTCCATGATCCACGCCATGGAGGCGCATGGCCTGTGGTTCGCCGAGGCGCCGGTCGCGCCGGAGGACATCGCGGGCCTTGCGGAGGTGGCGCAGGGCGTCTCCTGCCCTGTCGCGGCGGGTGAGGAATGGCGCACCGCTCACGATGCGGCGGCGCGGCTCTCGCGTCGGGCCTGCGCGATCCTCCAACCGGAGATGGGCCACAAGGGCATCACCGAATTCATGCGCATCGCCACGCTCGCGCAGGTGCACCATGCCGAAATCATTCCGCACGCGACGATAGGCTTCGGCATTTTCCTCGCCGCAAGCCTGCATGCCAGTGCCGCTGCCCCGCAAGTGACCTGCCACGAATTCCAGCATTCGATCGTCGGGCAGAACCGCCGCTATCTCGATGGCGAAATCATCTGCGAGGCGGGCGAATATCACCTGCCGCCAGGACCGGGCCTTGGGGTCCGCCCCTCGGCGGAAGCCTTGCGCAACCTTGAACAATGACGGCCAGAGCCGCAATTCCGGAGGAAGACATGAGGAACCGATTGAAATCGCTGATTGTCGGTGGCGTGGCGGCGCTTGCGTTTTCCACGCTCGCGCCGCCCGCGCTCGCCCAGACCAAGACGCTAAAGTTCGTCTCCTGGCAGAAGGACGAACGCGGCGTGGGGGATTGGTGGGCCAGCGTCATCAAGGAATTCGAGACGAAGAATCCCGGCGTGAAGGTCGAGTGGACCAAGGTCGAGCGCGGCGCCTATGCCGACACGATGACAACGCTTTTCGCGGGCGGCAAACCCCCTGAGATCGTGCATCTTGCCTCGTTCGAATTCCAGAAATTCGCCGATCAGGGGTGGCTTGAAGATCTCTCCCCCTACATCAAGGCGTCCGGGCTCAATCTCGATGGCTGGGCCGGGCAATCCTCCTGTCAGTGGAAGGGCAAGCCCGTCTGCGTCATGATGCTCTATTTCGGCAACATCTTCGCCTACAACGAAGACATGCTGAAAAAAGAAGGACTTAGCCCGCCGACCAATTGGGCGGAGTATGTCGCCGCGGCACGCAAGCTCACCAAGGACACCAATGGCGACGGCATCCCCGACCAGTTCGGCACCGGGCATGAGACCAAGGGCGGCGGCGGGCAATACCTCTCCGAGCTGATGAACTACACGCTCGATGCCGGCGGCCGCTGGACCGATGCCAATGGCAAGGTGACCATCAACACCCCGCAGATGATCGAGGGCCTTTCGCGCTGGAAGGACGTCGTGAAGAACTCGCTCACCCCGCGCGATCTCTCCGCAGGCGAGACGCGCCAGATGTTCGCTGATGGCCGCATCGCCATGAAGCTCGACGGACCGTGGCTCTATCCCATCATCCAGCGCGGCAAGGCGAAGGATCAGATCAAGATCGCCGCCCCGCCCTTCAACCCGCCGCTCGGCGGTTCCTCGAACATCCTAGGGATGGCCAGCGAAATTCCGGCCGACACAAAGAAGCTCGTCTGGGATTTCATCGCGATCGCCACGTCGGACAAGTTCCAGACCGATTACGCGACTCTCGCGGCGTCCACCCCTCCTTCCCCACGCGCCAAGACCGAAGGCGCGAAGGCTGCGACCCCGCACTTCGATCTGCTGGTCCAGACCGCGCAGGCCGCTTCGAAGGCTGGTGTGGATCGCATCCCGAAGGGGCTGGAAATCCAGTACAACGAGTTCGCCAAGATGATCATGGAAGAAGCGCAGCGCATGATCATCCAGGATCTCGACCCCAGGGCTGTCGCCGCGACCATGCAGGCGAAGGCCGAGGCAATCCAGAAGCAGTGATGTGATGGCGGGCGGACGCTTCAGTCTGGATCTTGCGCGGCCGAGCCGGCAACACTGGCTCGGCTACATCCTGCTGGCGCCCGCCGTGCTGCTGATCGCGGCGATCATCGTCTATCCGCTGTTCGTCTCGGTCGATCTCTCGTTCCAGAATGTCGGGATTGCGCGGCTCGATCAGCCGCGCCGCCCCTTCACCACCGCGAACTACGAGCGGCTCTTCGGTTCGCCGGATTTCTGGAATGCCTGCTGGGTGACGCTGAAACTCATCCTCATCGTCACCACGGCATGCTGCCTGCTGGGGCTTGGCACGGCGCTGCTGGTGAACAACCGCTTCAAGGGCCGCTCGCTGGCACGCCTGCTCGTGGCTATGCCCTGGGCCGTGCCCGAGGTGATTGCGGTCGTCATCTTCGCCTGGATCTTCGACTCCTCCTTCGGGCTGATGAACTGGATCTTCCTGTCGCTGGGCTTCATTGACAAGACGATCAACTGGTTCTCGGACCCCACAGCGGCCTTCGCGGTGGTGGCGACGACGATGATCTGGAAGGGCTACCCCTTCGTCTCGATCATGTGCCTCGCCGGCCTGCAATCGATCCCCGAGGATTACTATGCCGCCGCTCGCGTGGACGGCGCCAACGCCCTGCAGCGGCTGATCTACATCACGCTTCCGAACCTGCGCCCCGTCCTGGGCGTGACCACGGTCCTGGTGATGCTCTGGATCTTCCGGGATTTCTCGATCATCTACGTGCTGACCGGCGGCGGGCCCCTGAAAGCGACGCAGACGCTGTCGATCATGACCTACGAACAGGCCTTCAGCTTCTTCCGCATGGGCTATGCCTCGGCTGTCGGCGTGGTAACGCTTGTCATCTGCGTGATCGCGGCGAAGCTGATGATGCGCCGCGCGCCTGACACCCTGTGAGGCGCGAATGAAACAGAGCCTCGCCACCCGCCTCACCCTCTATGCCAGCGTCATCCTGACCTGCGCGATCCTGATCTTCCCGATTTACTGGCTCATCGTCACCGCGCTGTCGCAACCCGACCAGCTGCGCCAACTTCCCCCGAAATTCTGGCCGGAAGAACCGCGCTGGAGCGTATTCGGCAAGATCCTCGAGGAGCGCCCGATCCTGCTCTGGCTGTCCAATTCGGCTCTGGCCGCGATGGGCGCGGTGACGATCTCGATGGTTGTCTCGGTGCTCGCCGGCTACTCGCTCTCGCGCTTCCGGGTACGTGGCGGAGACAGCCTCGGCCTCTTCATCCTCACTGCCAAGATGCTGCCTGCCACATTGCTGGTGATCCCGCTCTTTGGCATCTTCCGGATGACCGGGCTGATCGGCTCGATGTGGTCAATCATTCTCGCCCATGCGACGCTCATCATCCCGTTCACGACCTGGATGCTGAAAGGCTATTTCGACACCATTCCGCGCGAACTGGAACAGGCGGCAATGGTCGATGGCTGCTCGCCGCTGGGCGCATTGTTCCGGGTGATCCTGCCTGTCTCCGCGCCCGGCCTGGCCGCGACTGCGCTCTACGGCTTCGTGCTGAGTTGGTCGGACTACGCCTATGCGCGGACCTTCCTCACCAACGCACAGGGCAACTGGACCGCCAATCTCGGTATCACCACGATGAAGGGCGAGTACATCTCGAACTGGGCGGACATTTCCGCCGCAGCGATCCTCGTCGCGCTGCCGATCCTCGCGATCTACCTCTTCCTCGAACGCTATCTCGTCGGCGGCCTGACAGCCGGTTCTGAAAAGTGAGGGCGGCAACGGATTGTCATGGCTGAAATCGTCATTGATCGCGTGCGCAAGAGTTACGGCCCGCTCACCGTGCTCAAGGATTTCTCCCTTGAGGTCGCGGACGGGGAATTCGTCGTTCTCGTCGGCCCGTCGGGCTGCGGGAAGTCGACGATGCTCAAAATCCTCGCAGGCCTCGAAGAGGCGACGAGCGGCGTCGTTCGCATCGGCGGACGCGACGTGACCGACCTCGCTCCGGGCGATCGCGACATCGCGATGGTTTTTCAGAATTATGCGCTCTATCCGCATCTCACGGTGGCGGCGAACATGGGCTTCGGCCTGAAGATGCGCGGCACGCCGGCCGGCATTATCGCCAGGCGCGTGCAAGAGGCCGCACGCATTCTTGACGTCGAGCACCTGCTGGCGCGACGGCCGCGCCAGCTTTCCGGCGGGCAGCGCCAGCGCGTGGCGATGGGGCGCGCCATCGTGCGCGAGCCCCAGGCCTTCCTGATGGACGAACCGCTCTCGAACCTTGATGCCAAGCTGCGTGTGCAGATGCGGGCCGAAATCGGCGCGCTGCACCAGCGGCTGGGCGTCACGACGATCTATGTCACCCACGACCAGATCGAGGCGATGACCATGGCAAACCGCATCGTCATCATGAAGGACGGCGAGGTCCAGCAGATCGCCGATCCCGAGACCATGTTTGCGCAGCCGGCGAACCTGTTCGTCGCCGGATTCATCGGTTCACCCGGCATGAACTTCCTCAAGGCCGAGACGAGAGCCGGACGCATTCGGCTCTTCGATCAGGACGTGCCCTTGCCTCCGGCAGCTGAGGGTACGATCACGGCGGGACTGCGCCCGGAACATTTCTCAGCCGGACCCGGCCCCGTGACCTTCACGACGCGGCCGATGCTGGTCGAGAGCCTCGGCTCCGAGAAGTACGTCTATTTCGAAGCTCCGCAGGCAAACCGGCTGGTGAACCCCATCGGCCGAACCGATGAGGAACGGCGCGGCGATCGCCTTGTCGCCCGACTGATGAATAGCGGACCGATCACCGTCGGCGAGGAATTGACCCTCTCGTTCGACCCCGCCCGGCTGCATGTGTTTGATCCGGCCTCCGGCCGCGCGATCCGGTGAACGAGCATGACCATTCTTGTCACCGGCAGTGCGGGACGGATCGGCCGGAGCCTCGTCGCGCGCCTTCTCGCCAGGGGGGAGACGGTGCGCGGACTCGACCTGCGCTCCACTGTCCTGACGCATGATCGTTTCGACGAGGTGCTCGGTGCCTTCGATGATCGCGAGGCCGTGGGCCGGGCCATGAGTGGGGTGCGCGCCGTGTTCCATCTCGGCGCCTTCATGTCCTGGCTGCCGCAGGATCAGGATCGCCTCTTCGCCGCAAATGTCGAAGGCACGCGCTTGGTGCTGGAGGCGGCGGTCGGCGCGAAGGTCGAGCGCTTTCTCTTCGCATCTTCGGGCGAGGTCTATCCCGAAGGCGCGCCGGCTTTTCTGCCGGTGGATGAAACCCATCCGACGGAGCCGCGCTCGACCTATGGCCTCACGAAGCTCCTCGGCGAGGAGCTGGTGCGCTGGGCCGGGCGCAGCCACGGCCTGCCCTTCACGATCCTTCGCTTCTCTCACACGCAGGATGCGGCGGAACTGCTTGATCCCGGCAGCTTCTTCTCCGGTCCGCGCTTCTTCCTGCAGCCACGCATCGCCCAGCAGCAGGCCCTCGGCAATGCTGCGGCGGTCGCAGCGCTTCGCGCTGTCGATGACGGCACACCCGCCCACGTGCTCGCGCGCAACGAGAAGGGGCGGCCCTTCCGCATGATGATCACCGAGACGCGCGACATGGTGGAGGGCCTGCTGGCTTCGCTCGCAACGCCAAGAATGCTGGGCGAAACCTGCAATCTCGGCGCGACGCAAGCGGTCGATTTCGCCGAGGTCCTGCCGAAGATGGCTGCGATCACTGGCCTGCCCGTGCGGGTTGTGGACTTGCCGGGAGCCGGCGTGTTCTACGAAACCTCGAACGCCCGTTTCCGGAACATCACCGGGTTCGAGCCGTCCTATCGGTTTGACCGGATGCTGGAGGAGGCAGCCGTCGCATGGCGAGCGAAGCAGAAGTCCTGAGACCCGATGAGCGGGAATTGCCCGGCGGCGCGGCGGCGCTGGCCAAGGGGCTCTATCTGCTTGACGTGCTCGGAGAGCGCGAGACACCCGCACGCTTCAAGGATCTCCAGGTCGCGACCGGTCTGCCGAAGGGGACCCTCGCGCGCATGCTTCACACGCTCGTCGCTTTCCGCCTGGTGCGACACGAGGAACGCGACAACACCTACCGGTTGGGCAATCGCCTGTTCGAGCTGGCGCATCGCGTCTGGGAAACGTTCGATCTTCGCGGCGCGGCTGCCCCGCAGCTCGAAAGGCTGGCACTCGAGGCGCGCGAAACGGTTGCGATCGGCACGCTCGACAACGACCAGATCGTCTATATCGAGCAACGCAACCAGGGCGGGCCGTTCGGCTTCCGTATCGAGGTCGGGCGGCGTGCACCCCTGCATTGCACGGCGGTCGGCAAGGCGCTGCTGGCCTTTTCCACGCCGCATGACCAGCGGGCGATCCTGCATCGCATCCCGACGGATCGCTTCACGACGACCACGCTGGTTGATCCGGAACTGCTACTGGCCGATCTCGCGCTGACCCGCGCACGCGGCTATGCGATTTCCAATGGCGAGCATGTCGACGGCGTCGTCTCGGTGGCCGCGCCGATCTTCGACCATACCGGCAAAGCCATCGGCGCGATCGGCATGTTCGGACCCTCCTCGCGCAATCCCGAGGATCGCCTGCACAGTTTCGGACGTGACCTGATGGAAGCCGCGCGGCTGATCTCAGGGAATGTTGGCGCGCCCTCTGTCAGTATCCATTCGCGCAGCGCGCCGGTGCGCGGCGCCGACCCGGATGTGGAATGCGTGCTTCCGTGGAGCGCGAGCCTTGCGGAAGGACCGTTTTGGTCGATCGCCGAGCAAAAACTCTACTGGGTGGATATTCTGGCGCCTGCTGTTCACCGGTTCGATCCCGCCGGCGGCATCAATGAAAGCTGCCCGCTGCCGCGCCTCGTCTCCTCGGTGATCGGACGGCGTGGCGGCGGCCTGATCGTGACCACCTCGGACGGCGTCGAGGAACTTGATTTCGCTTCACGTCAACTGGTCCGGCGGGTCGATCCTGAAGCGATGCAGCCGGAAAACCGCTTCAACGATGCGAAGTGCGATCCCGCCGGGCGGCTTTGGGCAGGCACGATGAGCCTCGACGCTGCGCGCAAGTCCGGCGCGCTCTACCGCATCGATCCCAATCATGCCTGGCAACGCATGGATCACCCCTTCACCGTGGCGAACGGCCTCGACTGGAGCCCCGACGGGCGCGTGTTCTACTTTACCGATTCGAGTGCCGGGACGATCTACGCCTATGATTTCGACATGGAGACGGGCACGCTGGGCAAGCGCCGGGACTTCGTGCGGATCGATCCGGGCGAAGGTCGACCCGATGGCCTGACGGTCGATTCGGAAGGCTGCGTCTGGTCCGCCCTCTGGGATGGCTGGTGCGTGCGGCGCTTCGACCCGCAGGGGCGCCTGATGCGCGAGTTGCGCGTGCCGGTTCCCCGCCCCACCAGCGTTGCGTTCGGCGGGCCTGCCCTGACGACGCTGTTCATCACCTCGGCACGCGTGCGGGTTCCCGCCAAAATCCTCGCTGCAGCGCCGTTCTCCGGTGGCATCCTCGCCGTCGATGTCGGCGTACGCGGGCGGCCTCCCAGTCTCTTTGCAGGCTGACCGATGTCGCAGCCGCTCGCCCGCTACCCGGATCTGAAGGATCAGCCGGTCGTCATCACCGGCGGAGCAAGTGGCATCGGCCGGGCCATGGCGGAGGCATTCCTCGTGCAAGGCTCGCGCGTCGGCATTCTCGATCGCGATGCCGGGGCCCTCCAGGCGTTCACGTCCGAGTGCCCGGAACTCGCGGCGGAACAGGTCGATCTGCGAGACATCGCAGCGATGCGGCTAGCCTTGGCCCGTCTGGCCGGGCGTGTCGGCCCGCCCGCCATTCTCGTCAACAATGCCGCGCATGACGCTCGGCACGACTTCGACCGGCTCGAGGTCTCCGAATGGGATGAGCGCATCGCCGTCAATCTGCGCCACTACATCTTCGCGGCGCAGGCCGTCGCGCCGGCCATGCGTGAAGCGGGCCGCGGGGTGATCCTGACCATGGGCTCGACCGCCTGGATGAAGGCCTCGACCAACATGATCGCCTATGCGACCGCGAAATCCGCTGTCGAAGGGTTCACCCGTTCGCTCTCGCGCGAACTCGGTCCGGCGGGCATCCGCGTCAACGCCATCGCGCCGGGCTGGGTGATGACAGCCCGCCAGATCGCAGACCATGCGACGCCGGAGAAACGCGCCGCCAATCTCGCCGCGCAATCCATCCGTCGGGAACTGGTCCCGCGCGACATCGCGGCCGCGGCCCTGTTCCTCTGTTCCTCCGATGCCCGGGCGATCACCGGACAGACACTCATCGTCGATGGCGGAACGTGCTACGGCTAGAGCGCTATACACGCGAGGCCGATCAAGCGGGCCTGGCTCGATCAGCAGTCAGTCGAGGGAAGGGTCGTACCGCGAACGAAGCTGCCCCTGACCAGGGTCAAAAAGTTCGGAAAATCTCCTAAAATAGAAGTAAAATCAAATAAATAGAGATGCGCTGGCGGTCCCGACAGGATTCGAACCTGTGACCTTCGGTTTAGGAAACCGCTGCTCTATCCTGCTGAGCTACGGAACCGCATGACGCCGTGATACACCGCTTGCCGGGGCTTTGAGAAGCACCGAGTTTTGGCAGGCTCAGGCAAGGCGGGCCAGCGAGAAGCGTTCCACGTCGCGCAGCAGTTCGATGAACTTCCGGGCCTCGTATTCGGCGAGCGCGCGCCCCTTTTCGGCGGTGGCGCGGGACGCGTCCCCGGCCGCGCCCGAAGGGTGCAGGTCCTGTGCCAGCCAGCCGAAGGCGGTAAATCCCGTGGGTCGCAGGAGCGAAAAGCTCGTCGCGATCTCGATCGTCGTCGGCGCGAAGTTCTGCGCCTTGTCCATCTTCACCAGGTCCGGGCGGAAATGGAGCATGAGCGAGGTTTCCTTGTCGCCGGCGTGAATGCCGACGGCGTTCTCCGTCTCGCCGAACATGCCGTCCGGAGCGCCAAACCGGCTCCAGGCGCAGTGCACCGCGAGCATCTGGAACCGCACGCGCAATTCGCGCGCGACGATGCCGATGCAATCAACATTGCCGCCGTGGGAATTGACCATCACCAGTTTACGGATGCCGGCGCGCTGCACGCTCTCGCCGATCTCCGTCCAGGCGCGAATCGCCGTCTCGGCGGTCAGGGTGAGCGTGCCGGGCGAGCGGATGTGCTCGTTCGACTTGCCGACGCATTGCGTCGGAAGAATCAGGATCGCCATATCCTCCGGCAGCAGGCGGATCGTCTCGCGGATCATGCCGTTGGCGATCTCGGTATCGACGCCGACCGGCAGGTGGGGTCCGTGCTGCTCAATCGCGGCGATCGGCATCACCGCGATGGTCTTTTCCGGATCGAGGCTGCGAAAATCCTCGGTTGTCAGGTCACCCCAGAAGAGCTTGCGCATCGGCTGATCCAGTCACAGGTTTTCCATCGAGCGACGCACGCGGGCCAGAAAATGCTTCCGGTCGGCATCCGTCGCCACGTTCATGTGGTAGAGGGCGTCATAGCCCGTTCTCGCGCGCCAGCCGATCAGGCGGCGCAGATAGCGTGTCACGGTATTGCGCGGACCGTCGCCCACCACCAGCGCCACCCAGCGCTGCCGGCCATAGGTGACGATGCCGTGGATGCGGCGGATATGGCCGAGCAGGGGCCTGACATTGGCCGGATCGCTCAGGTCGAAGGCGACGCCGGGGATCATGATCCGGTCGAAGAACCCCTTGAGAATCGCGGGAGGCCCGAAGGTCCAGGTCGGGAACTGCACCACCAGCGCTTGCGCCCGGTTGAGGCGGTCGATGTAGTCTTCCATGCCGGCGCGGTTGCGCGTGGTGTCGTGGTAGCAGCGTCTCTGGTCGGCGGTGATCACCGGATCGAAACCGTCCGCGTAGAGGTCGATCAGGTCGACCTCGTGCCCGGCGGCGGCAAGGCCGGCGAGTGCCTCGGCGCGGATCGCGCCGTGGAAGCTTTCCGGAACAGGATGGGCGTAAAGATAAAGGACACGCATGGGTTCAGCGCGGCACGAAACTCTTCATCTTGCCCGGATTGAGCAGCCCAAGCGGATCGGTGTTGTGTTTGAAGTTCATCTGGTCGGCGTCGACCCACTTGTGCCGGCTGCCTTCCTCCAGCGTGTAGACATGCGGATTGGCGATCATCACGCCATGCTGCTCATGCAGGGCAATGATCTCGTTGAGTCGCTCCTCGGTGGTATAGCGCACGATCGGCAGCGCCGAGCAGGAGAGCTTGCCAGCATAGCGGATGAATTCGAGGTGATAGTGCACCTCGCCGAGGAACATGTCGCGCATCTGCCGCACGCTCTCGAACAGCCGGTCATGCGGATAGAGGTTTTGCAGGTAGGTAATCGAGCGGTCCGTCTTGAGCCACTGCAGCGTCGAGTGGTTCCAAGTGTATTCGTACAGGGGAACCGATCCGGGCGTGTCGTCCGAAACCTGCTCGTAGGTCACCGTGCCGCGCGCTCCGACCAGCGCCTTGAAATACTCGACGAACGGTTCGGCGATCATGCAGATCAGCACCGGCTTGCCTTTCGGACACTGCGCGGCGATCGGACCGAAATAGTCAGGGATCGGCGTATCGAGCAGCGTCACGACCTTCTTCACGATGCCGTCGGCATGGGCCACGTCGTAGCCGACCTGCATCGCGGTCTCGAAATCCTCGCAACCGACGATCAGATCGACCCAGGTCCAGGCCGGCGCGAGCGGCATCTCAAGCTCGACGATGATGCCGGTCGTGCCATAGGCGCGGTTGATCTTCTGCGCCGCATCGGCCCGCAGTTCGAGGACGCGCGGCGTCTCCTCGACGGTCACGATGCGAGCGCCCATCACATTGCCGGGTTCGCGCAGGCCGCCATAGGTTACCGAGCCGATGCCGCCCGAGCCGCCGGCCACGAAACCGCCGATGGTCGCCATCCGTTTGGTTGAGGGGTGCAGCCTCAATTCCCAGCCTGATGGCCGGGTCAGATAGTCGATTTCGTGCAGCATCGCGCCGGCCTGTGCCCGCACCACGCCTGGTTTGTGCCACAGCACCTTGTTGAGGCCGTTCATGTCCAAAAGCACGCCGCCTTTCAGCGGCACCGCCTGTCCGTAATTGCCGGTCGCGCCGCCGCGCGGCGTCACCGGGATGCGCCTGCGGGCGCAGGCCCCGGCGATCGCGACCACGTCCTTCTCGTCGCGCGGCATGAAGATGACGTCCGCCGCAAGACCATGCAGCTGCCGGTTGAGGACGGGCGAATACCAGAAGAAGTCGCGCGAGCGGCGGCGCACGCTGGTCCGTTCGGTTTCGTGGGGAATGTCCTTCAGCTCGGCGATCAGGGCGTCGATGTCGTAGGCAGGTGCGGCATCGATACGTTCCGGGCGGTTCATCTCGGCTCTCCTGACTGTGCGGTGGGGACCATACGAAGCACGTGGCAGGCCAGCAATACCATTGCGCGACAATACCCGGTGCCCCGCATCCGTTTTGTGGATTTCGTGGGCCTTTTGCCTTCCGCCTGGGCAGCGCGGCTATGACTTGATCGCGAGATCGTCTAAGAACGGGACCGGGAGGGGATGCGTGCCGGCACGCCGGTTGCATTCCGGTGCTCGCATTGGCCAGTACGAGGGGACCAACCATGACCATGATGAAGTATCGCCTCAATCGCCGCGCTGCGCTTGGCCTGATTGGTGGCAGCGCCGCATCCACTCTGATTCCCATGCCGGGAGCGAAGGTGAACGCTCAGACGCTCGACAAGGTCAGCTACCAGACGAACTGGCGCGCTCAGGCCGAACACGGCGGTTTCTATTACGGCGTCGCCTCGGGCATCTACAAGAAGTACGGCATCGACGCGGACATCCGCATGGGCGGGCCGCAGATGAGCCCGTCGCAGCTGCTGCTGGCCGGGCGCGTCGACATGATCATGTCGAACTCCTTCGATGCCATCCGCTATGTGCAGGAGAACCTGCCTTTCCTGTGCATCGCCTCCATCTTCCAGAAGGACCCGCAGGTGCTGATCTCGCACCCCAACATGGGGCATGATTCGCTTGCGGCGCTGAAGGGCAAGCCGATCCTCATCGGCGCGGTGGGCCGCACGTCGTACTGGCCGTTCCTCCGGGCGAAGTTCGGCTATGCCGACGATCAGATTCGCCCCTACACGTTCAACATGGCACCTTTCCTGGCCGACAAGAACCTGTCGCAGCAAGGCTTCCTGTCCTCGGAGCCCTTCGCCATCCAGAAGGGCGGGGTGAACCCGGTTGTGCATCTCATCGCCGACGCCGGCTTTGAGAATTACAACACGACCATCAACATCTCCCGGAAGATGGTCGAGGAGAAGAAGGACGTGGTGCAGCGCTTCTGTGATGCGACCTTCGAGAGCTGGGCCGCCTATATGAAGAAGGGGGAATACTTCAAGGCCGCCAACGATCTGATCAAAAAAGACAATCCGGAAATGGACGACGAGAAGATCGAATACGCGGTCAAGGTGATGAACGAGCGCGGCATCATCCAGTCCGGCGATGCCCTGACGCTCGGCGTCGGCGCCATGACGGACGCGCGCTGGAAGCGCTTCTACGAGACCATGGCGGCTGTCGACGTCTTCCCCAAGGGGCTCGACATCACCAAGGCCTACAGCCTCGCCTTCGTCAACAAGGGTATCGGGAAGGCCTGACCGACTTGACCGACATTGCGACAAAGGAAGGCGCGACGAAGGCCGCGCCTGTCGTCTGCTCCATTCGTGGCGTTTCCAAGCAGTTCGCCAACGGAACGCTGGCCGTCCATGACGTAAACCTGGACTTGAGGCACGGCGAGTTCCTGTCGCTGCTCGGGCCTTCGGGCTGCGGCAAGTCCACCCTGTTGCGCATGCTGGCCGGCCTCGGTTCCCCGAGCGCGGGGACTATTGACTGGCCGTCGGTCGACCATGAACTGGGTTTTGTCTTCCAGGATCCAACGCTGATGCCGTGGGCGAATGCCCTCGGCAACGTCATGCTGCCGTTGAAGTTGAAGGGCGTCGCCCGGGCGGACGCGGAAGCGCGGTCGGCGGAAATGCTCGCGCTGGTCGGCCTCAAGGGGTTCGAGAAGTCCTATCCGCGCGAATTGTCCGGTGGCATGAAGATGCGCGTTTCCATCGCCCGCGCGCTCGTCACCCGGCCGGAAATCCTGCTGATGGACGAGCCATTCGCGGCGCTGGACGAGATCACCCGCCACCGGCTCAACGACGATCTCTTGAAACTGTGGTGGGAGCGCCGGTTCACGGCGGTTTTCGTCACGCATTCGGTGTTCGAAAGTGTCTATCTTTCGCAGCGCATCGTGGTCATGGCGGCGCGCCCGGGTCGGGTCATGGCGGACCTTGCCGTGGGTGGTCCCTATCCGCGCGACGATCAGTTCCGCACCTCGGCCGACTATGCGCAGTTGTGCCGCATCGCTTCGGACAGCCTGAAGAAGGCGATTGCCCTATGAGCGCTCCCTCGCTGCCCTCCGTCCCGCATGACGGAACCGACGCCGAAGCCCGCCCGGTCTTTGCCGAAGAGCGCAAGATTCTCGGTCTTGCTGCCTCGACCTGGCCCGGCATCCTGGCGCCCCTTGGCATCGGCATTCTGGCGCTGTTCGCCTGGGAATGGGCGGTCAACGCCTACCAGATTCCGAACTACGTCCTGCCGGGGCCGAAACTGATCGGCCAGACCCTCGTCGCCGACTGGGCCCTGCTGGCGACGTCCCTGCAGGTGACGCTGACCATCACCCTTCAGGCTCTGGCTGCTGCGGTGTTCTTCGGCGTGACGCTCGCCGTACTGTTCACCCAGTCGAAGTGGCTGGAAAAATCGTTGCTGCCCTATGCGGTGATCCTGCAGGTGACGCCGGTCGTCTCGATCGCGCCCCTCATCATTATCTGGACCGACAACAACGTCACGCTGTCGCTCCTGATCTGCGCCTGGATCGTGGCCTTCTTCCCGATCCTTTCCAACACGATCCTCGGCCTCAACTCGGCCGATCACAACCTGATCAACCTGTTCCAGATGTACGGCGCCTCGCGGTGGCAGACGCTGCGCTATCTGAAGCTGCCGGCGGCGTTGCCGTATTTCCTCGGCGGTCTGCGCATCTCCGGCGGGCTTGCGCTGATCGGCGCGGTGGTGGCCGAGTTCGTGGCGGGAACCGGCGGGTCCGCTTCGGGGTTGGCCTATCGCATTCTGGAATCGGGCTATCAGCTCAAGATTCCGCGCATGTTCGCTGCCCTGCTGGTCATCTCGATGACCGGGATCGCCATCTTCCTGATCATCAGCTGGGTTACGCACCTCTTGCTGCGGCACTGGCACGAAAGCGCCGTGAAGCGGGAGAACTGACGTGACGGCCGGGTTCGCAAAGGTGCCGCATGCCGCGCGGCTTCGCATCGTCAACGCCACCCTTCCGGCCTGCCTGGTTCAGTCCGGGCAGCTGCTGCTGGCAACGCCCGATGGACTGGCGCGGTGCGACTTGGTCCTGGCCGAAGGCAAGATCGCATCCATCGTCGCTGCGGGTGTGGAGCCTGCGGACGGCACGACCCCGACCCTCGATCTCGACCAGGGCATGATCCTGCCGTGCTTTGCCGATGTGCACACGCATCTGGACAAGGGGCACATCTGGCCGCGCCGGCCCAATCCCGACGGCACGTTCATGGGTGCGCTCAATGCGGTCCTGGCGGACCGGCAGGCGAGTTGGACCGCAGAAGACGTGGCTGCCCGCATGGAGTTCTCGCTGCGCTGCGCCTATGCGCACGGCACCTCGGCAATCCGCACGCATATCGACTCGCGTCCAGGGCAGACCGCAATCTCGTGGCCCGTGTTCGCGGCAATGCGCGAGACATGGGCGGGACGGATCGCACTGGACGCATCGCCGCTCTTCGGCATTGAGCTCGCGCTCGACGATGCGCATATGGCCGAGGTCTCCGACATGGTGGACCGACATGGGCATGTGATGGGCGCTGTCACCTACATGGGCCCGGCGCTGCGGCCAGGGCTAGAGCGGTTGTTCCTGCTCGCGCGGGAAAAGGGCTGGGATCTTGATTTCCATGTCGACGAGACGCTCGATCCGACGGCTGAATCCCTGCGCGTCATCGCGGAAATGGCGTTGAGCCTGTGGTTTCCCGGACGCATACTGGTTGGACATTGCTGTTCGCTGTCGATGCAGGCCGAGGACGAGGCCGACCGCACGATGGACTTGATGGCGCGCGCCGGCATCGCTGTGGTGTCGCTGCCGATGTGCAACATGTACCTGCAGGACCGCGTGCCGGGCCGCACGCCGCGACGGCGCGGCGTCACGCTGCTGCATGAAATGAAGGCGCGCGGCATCGAGGTGATGGTCGCCTCAGACAACACGCGCGATCCGTTCTATGCCTATGGCGATCTCGATGTCCTCGAAGTCTATCGCGAAGCAACGCGCATCCTGCATTTCGATCATTCTGCGCCAGACTGGATCAGGACGGTGACGCGGACGCCCGCCAGCTTCCTGGGAGGGGGCGTTGATCTGGGGGTCGGCGCCCCGGCGGACCTCGTCCTGTTCCGGGCAAGACACTGGAGCGAACTGCTGTCGCGTCCACAGTCAGATCGCACCGTCTTGCGCCGTGGCAAGCCCATCGACCGATCCTTGCCGGACTATCGCGAACTAGATCCGGTCCTCGCCCGCTCCTGATCTTGCGGCAGCCAAAGCAAGAAGGCCGCCCTGAGGCGGCCTTCGAGAGGGATGATCACGGTCGGGTCAGAACTTGTAGGTAATGCCCGCGCCGATCAGCCAGGGGTCGATCTTGACCTTCCCGGTCACAGCGCCGCTGCCGACGCTGACATTCGGCTCAAGCCAAATCTTCTTCACGTCGACGTTGAAGCCCCAGTTCTTGTTGATCATGATGTCGACGCCGGCCTGCACGGCCAGGCCGAACGTATCCTTGAGATCGAACTTGGTTCCGGTGAACACGCCGGATGACTTCTCATTGTAGAAGATCGTGTAGTTGATGCCCGCGCCGACATACGGCTTGATCGAGTCGGTCAGGTAGAAGTGATACTGAGCGGTCAGCGTCGGGGGCAGCAACCAGGCGCGACCGATCGGGCCAACACCCGCAAGGGCGCCCGCGCCCTTCACCTTGTGCGGCGTGGTACCGAGGATCAGTTCCACAGCAAAGTTCCGATTGAAGAAGTAGGTGATGTCGAGCTCGGGAACGACCGAGTTGGAAATCCCGACCTTGCCGCCAATGATCGGTCCGGCGGCGGTGCTCAGGCTGGCGTCCTCCTGCGGAACGACCGCAAGGGCGCGCAGACGCACCATCCAGGGATTGAACGCTTCGATTGGCATCGCGCCAGGCTTCATCGGCGCATCCGCCGCGAAGGCCTGAGAACCGAGGAGAGCCGCAGCGCTTGCGGCGGCGAGGAGGACACGCTTCATGACAGCCCCAATGAGAGTTTCTGGTCTTCTGATGGAGCGATGTCGGCTTAGCGTCCCCCTCAGGCGTTGGGGCCGGCAGGCTCTGGCTTGTGCGTTTCAACTTGAGAAACGTCACACGTCATTGCCGCAGGTAGGCAAATACGGTTTTGATTTAAATCAATGGCAGCCATGCCGTTGCCTCAACTTCGACCAGGATGTGTTCGTTCGGCAACATCGCCGAAACCTCGACCACGGTGCTCACCGGCGGGTCGGTCGGGTAGAACAGCTTGCGCACGCGGTTATAGTGCGGATAGTCGCGCAGATCGCGGAAGTACTGGACGAGCTTGAACACGTCGCCCATGCTGCCGCCGCAACCCTCGATGGTCTGGCGGATCTTGTCGAGGACGTACCAGCTTTGCGCCAGGATCGGTCCCTCCTTGACGTCGACCGACATCTCGCCAGTCCTTCCCAGAAGCGCCTGCGCTTCGACCGGGATGTCGTCATATCCCATGACCACCTTGCCCAGTGCCGGATCCACCGCAATGATGCCGGACATGAAGATGAAGTCCCCCCGGCGTTTCCAGGCGGCATAGCGGGCGAGCGGCGCGGCGGGGGCGTTCGAGGTCATGGATGGCAATCCTGTGCGTGGCGTGCGGCACAGACAGTAGCGGGAGCGCAGGCACCCGGTCAAAGCGCTGTGCGCTTGTTCTCTTGGCGCTCGCCCTGGTCGTGCTGGCCTTGCCGCTTCAGGCCTGTCCCGCTCCCATGGGGCCGGCATCGACGGTGATCGCGGTAGCGCAGACCGGGGAAGTCAGTCTGGCGGACGGGCGGATCGTTCGCCTGTCGGGGATCGACTGGCCATCGCCCGACAGGCAGGGCTGGCGCGACCGGTTGCGGATGGTGCTGCTGCGGCTCGCCGCCGGAACGCAGGCCCGGGTCGATTCCGCAGGCAAGTCGGATCGCTGGGGCCGGCTTTCCGGCAATCTCGTGCTGGCCACCCCCGATGGTCCGCCGCAACCGCTCTGGGTGCAGGAGACCCTGGTGGCTCTCGGACTGGTCCGGCACTGGCCTGAAGCGGCGACGGACCCCTGCAGGCCCCGGTTGCTCGCCGCGGAGAATGCCGCCCGCGCTGCCGGTCTGGGCCTGTGGTCGCCGCTGTCCAGACGAACGATGCGAGTATCGAGGGTCGTCGCGCGCCAGACCCTGTCGGGCCGGGCCGTGTTCGAGGCACGCGTGCGCTCCGTGCGCACCGGGCGGTCGGCGACGTTCGTCAATTTCGAGGGCACGCGCTCCGCCACGCCGTTCATCATGGTCAGGAACCGCGATCTTTCACGTTGGCGCGCGGAAGGGCTCGATCCCGCCACATTTTCAGGTAAACGGCTTCGGGTGCGTGGCGTCGTGTCGCAGGTGCCCACACCCCGGCTCCACCTGACGGGGCCGATGGCTGTTGAAGTTCTGGAGTAGGCTTGGCTGGGTCGCAGACAGGTATTGGGAAGTGTCAGCCTGGCATTCGGCCCGGCCTGCGGCCTGCTGCGCTGACACTGCTGTTTGCCTTGGCCGGGTGCACCGATCTTCTCATCCTCGGGCCACAGGCGACTGTGCAGGTCGAATTGCCTGCGTCAGCGCCGCGCGTTTCCGGGGGAGAAACACAGGCCGGGCGCGAGCATCAGCGGTTGCTGCAGGCTTTTGGCGGCGAGTATCGCGCCCCCGCGGTCCAGCGCATTCTCGACGACCTATCGGATCGGCTGCGTGCGGTCACCGAGAAGCCGGCGGAGAAGTACCGCGTTACGATCCTCAATTCCGCCGTCGTCAACGCTTTCGCCTTGCCCTCGGGCAATCTCTACGTCACCCGCGGCCTGCTGGCGCTGGCCAACGACCTTTCAGAGGTTGCCTCGGTGCTTGCCCACGAGATTGCGCATGTGACAGCCCGCCACGCCGAGGGTCGCGCGGAACTGGAAGGCCGCTCGGTCCTGGTCAGCCGCGTGCGCGCCGAGGTGCTGAGCAATCCGGGCGCCGCCCAGCTCGTTCGCGATCAGGCACAGGTTGCCATCGCCAGCTTTTCTCGCCAGCAGGAACTGGAAGCCGACGAGATCGGGGTGCGGACGCTCGCCGGGGCAGGGTTCGATCCGCACGGGGCGCATCGGTTTCTGCTGGCGCTCGGACGCAGCTCAGAGTTCAGGGAACGTGCCTCAGAGGGCCAGACGCGCGGTGAGGGTCCGGAGTTCACGGCCACGCATCCGACAACGCCGGACCGCATAGCGGCGGCCCTGGCGGCGGCACGGTATTTCTTCGAGCCGGGCGTGATCGCCAGCGAGCGTGCCCGCTGGATGCAGGCGTTGAACGGCATGATCTACGGCGAGGATTCGAGCGAGGGCTTCGTGCGCGGGCGGAACTTCCTCCACCCGAAGCTCGGTGTCGCGTTCACGGCCCCGGACGGGTTCCTCTTGGAGAATTCCTCGCAGGCCGTGCTCGGGATGACCGCCGGTGCCCAGGAGGCGCTGCGGCTCGACAGCGCGAAGGTCGCTCCTGACAAGAAGCTTGAGGATTTCATCGTCGAGAACCGCATCGAGAACCTGACGCTTTCGGATGTGCAGACGCTGACGATCAACGGATTGCCAGCGGCGACAGGTATCGCGCGTGGCGCCGACTGGACTTTCCGGATCTTTGCAGTTCGCCAGGGTGGGACCGTCTATCGCTTGATCCTGGCGTCCCGGAGCTTTACGCCGGCGACGGACGAGCGCTTCTTCAGCGCGGCGAATTCGTTCCGCCGCCTGTCGCAAGAGGAGCAGAGCCGGGCGCGGCCACTCCGCATTGCCGTGGTGGCCGCAAAACGGGGCGAGACCGCAGAGGACTTCAGCCAGCGCATGGGCGGTATCGACCGGCCACTGGAACGGTTCCTGCTGCTGAACGGCCTCGCGCGGGGCGCAGAACTGGTGCCAGGCCTGACCTACAAGACGGTCGTCGATTGAGGCGACCGCCGGGGTGACAGCCTGCGTGCCCCGCCTCAGCCGCGCGCCATGCCCGGATTGAGCCGTACAAGCGCCGCCTTGAGTTTTTCCAGCGCACGCTTCTCGATCTGACGCACGCGCTCCTTCGAAACGCCAAGTGTCGTCCCGAGAGATTCCAGCGTCGCGCTATCCTCGTCCTCGACCAGCCGGCGCGTCCTGACCACGTGCATCTCTCGTTCCGAGAGCTGCGCCAACGCCTGCGACAGCCAGGCCGCCCGCCGTTCGCTGTCCATGAGTTCGCTGACCGCCTCGTCGGGACCGGGCGACTCCGAAACCAGGAAGTCCATCCGCTCGGCGGCGCCCGCTCCGTCCGCTTCCGTCACCGGCGCATCAAGGGAGATATCGGAAGCGCCGATGCGCGCCTCCATCGCGACGACGTCCTGCCGCGACACGCCAACCGCGGCAGCAATCTCGTCATGGAGGTCGAGTTGCTCGCCCTGAGAGATCCGCAGACCGATCTGCGCACGCAGCCGGCGCAGGTTGAAGAACAGGGCTTTCTGGGCCGAACTTGTACCGCCGCGCACGATCGACCAGTTCTTGAGCACGTAGTCCTGGATCGCGGCGCGAATCCACCAGGAGGCGTAGGTCGAAAACCGCACTTCGCGATCCGGCTCGAAACGCGCGGCCGCTTCCATCAGGCCGACATGGCCTTCCTGGATCAGATCGGCCATGGGCAGGCCATAATTACGGAACTTCGCGGCCAGCGCGATGGCCAGACGCATATGGGCCTGGGTCAGGCGATCCAGGGCGGCGCGATCCTTGTGATCACGCCATGCAACCGCCAGTCCATGCTCTTCCTCCCGGCTGAGGTATGGCGCCTCCATGGCGGCACGCACGAACTGCCTGCGAACTCCCGTCAGCGGCGACATAACCCCTCCCGTCGTCGACCGGATCGATCTTGCGGCTTAACATAGTTACATCTGTGGCGGCCGCAAGGCAGTGGACGTCCATCAAGAAAAGAAAGGGCCCGGTTTCCCGGGCCCAGAATGCGATTGCATGTCCTGTATGCAGCCTCAGGCAGCCTCTTCCTCTGCGTCGGCATCGCTCGCTTCGCTCGCGGCCCGGCGCTTCGGATTCTTCGCCAGGCTCGCGTCGATGCGCTTCATGGCCTCGGTTTCGGTGATCTGCTCAACCGCTGCGATCTCGTCGAGCAGGCGCGCGAGCGCTGTCTCGTAGAGCTGGCGCTCGGAATAGGATTGCTCGGGTTGCGCTTCCGACCGGTAGAGATCGCGCACGACTTCGGCGGTGGCGATGAGATCGCCCGAGTTGATCTTCGCCTCGTATTCCTGGGCGCGGCGGCTCCACATCGTGCGCTTGATGCGCGCGCGGCCGGTCAGAATCTCCAAAGACTTCTCGATCGCCGCGCCGCCCGAAAGCTTGCGCATGCCAACAGCGGCGATCTTCGAGGTCGGGACGCGCAGGGTCATTTTTTCCTTGGCGAAGGTCACGACGAACAGCTCGAGCTTGAAGCCCGCAATTTCCTGCTCCTCGATGGCCATGATGCGGCCGACGCCATGGGCCGGATACACGATATGCTCGCCGGTCTTGAACCCTTCGCGCTGGGTCGTCTTCTTCGCGCTCATTCTCGTCCCTCGCTGCGGCTCCGCCCTAGAACGGGGCGCGAACCTCGTCTTGCGGATACCCGGTGGGAAATCCGCTTCGATTGAACCTGCCGGCCAGAAAGCCGGATGGTCGTGGGCAGTCGATCCGATCAGCGTCCCGCGCCATGAAATCCGCCGACAAAGACCACTTCGCCTCCGCAACGGGCAGGCGTGTTCAAAGAGAAGGTCTTTCGGGAGTCAGGTTTACGGCAAGGCGTTTCGCCATTTCGACTGTACGCATCCTCTAACACAAAAAACCACGAAAATCAAAGGTTCGGTTGGGAACCATTTACCACGGTTAATTTTGTTAAGGATTTGATAAGCATGCCGGAAAGGCCCAAATCCGCGAGAATTTCGCGCCGCTGGAGGCGGGGCGACGCGCATTGACAGGCAACAGCGCATTTCGGAACAGTCACACCGGTTCGAGATTTTGAAAGGATTTACCATGCGCCGTTCGATCTTAACGATTGCGCTTTTTGCATGCGTCCTGATCCTGCCGGTCTCCGCGCAGTCGCAGACGCCGGCCGCGCCCGCCGCCCAGGCGCAAGCGTCGCCTCCGGCCTGGCAGCCGCCCAAACGCCGCCGTATCGTGCTCATGCGCCATGGCGACGTCAGCTATTTTGACGCCAGCGGCCAGCCCACGGCCAATGCCGATCTGGTCGTCCTGTCGGACAAGGGCAAGGCGCAGGCCGATGCGGCGGGCCGCTACCTCGCCTCGATTGGCGCCGCGAAGTTCGATCGCATCATGTCCTCGCACCTGCCGCGCACGATAGAAACAGCCGAGCGCGTCATGGCGGCGGGAGCGATTGCCGGAACCTTGAAGCAGGTTCCCGAGTTGCGGGAGATCCGCAACGGGTCGACCCGTTCCGTTGCCACGCCCGACCTGCCTGCCGTGCTGCTCGGGATCGCGCAGCCCCGCGTGCCGGCGGACATGAAATTCATCGGCGGGGAAACCATCGGAGAGATGCAGGCCAGGGTTTATGCGGCGGTCGACACACTGCTGCAGGATGAGACCTGGGACAACGCGCTGCTGGTCCTGCACTCGGTGGTCAATTCCGCCATCGTGTCGCGTGTGCTGGGCGGCGACGGCGCATTTCTGGGACGGTTCGAATCCACCGCAGGGTGCATGCATATCCTGGATACGGCGGCCAAGCCCGGCGACTGGATCGTGCGGGCCTACAATTTGTGCCCGAACGGCGCAGAGTATCAGGGCGAGCGCCTGCATACAGCTGAGAAGCTGCTGATCCAGGCGCTCAAGGGGCGCTAGGCGCGCCTCACCCCCTCCGGAGCAGGAAAACGGCCTGCTCGCCAACGAGGTTCCACAGCCACCACGGCGCGTTGAAACCCAGCTGCGAGCCGGAGGCGTTCAGCGCGACGGCCTTCTCCATTGTGGCCGGCAGGTCGCCGACGAGTTCGACGAAGTCGGCGATCGTGCAGAAGTGGATGTTCGGCGTGTCGTACCAGGAATAGGGCAGGTTCTCGGTGCGCGGCATCCGCCCCCGAAAGAACAGCCCCGATCGTATGCGCCAATGGCCGAAGTTTGGAAAGGAGACGATGGCGCGCCGGCCGATGCGCAGCATCTGTTCCAGCACCTTGCGCGGATTGCGCGTGGCCTGCAGCGTCTGCGACAGGATGACGTAATCGAAACAGTCGTTGGGGTAGTCGGCGAGGTCGGTGTCCGCATCGCCCTGAATCACCGCCAACCCCTTGGCGACGCAGCCGGCGACGCCTTCGCGGGACAGCTCTATGCCGCGCGCATCGACCTGTTTGGACTGGGCCAGCAGGGCCAGCAACTCACCGTCGCCGCAGCCGACATCGAGCACGCGCGCGCCGGACTCCACCATGTCCGCGACCAGCAGGAAGTCGACTCGGGCCTGCATGGCTGCCGACTGCTCGCGCAAGCTCATGTCATCGGGACTCATGCGATCCCCTTTGCTCTGGCGGCGGCTTCGAGAAAGCCCTTCATGGTGGCTAAAAGCGATGGTTCGTCGAGCAGAAAGGCGTCGTGCCCCTTGTCGCTCTCAATTTCCACGAACGAGACCGACGCGCCGGCGGCGTTCAGGGCATGCACGATCTGCCGGCTGTCCGCCGTGGGAAACAGCCAGTCTGACGTAAACGAGATCAGGCAGAAGCGGGTTCTGGCGCCCCGGAACGCATCAGCCAGCACGCCGCCATGGTCCGCGGCCAGATCGAAATAGTCCATGGCGCGGGTGAGATAGAGGTAGGAATTGGCGTCGAAGCGTTCAACGAAGGTCGCGCCCTGGTAGCGCAGGTAGCTCTCCACCTGGAAATCCGCATCGAAGGAAAAGGTCGGCGCGGCGCGGTCCTGCAGGTTGCGTCCGAACTTGCGTTGCAGCGCGCGTTCGGACAGGTAGGTGATGTGCGCGGCCATGCGCGCGACGGCGAGCCCTTTTTCCGGCCGCGCTCCTTCCAGCAGATAGCGTCCGCCGCGCCAGTCCGGATCGGCCATCACGGACTGCCGCCCGACTTCGTGAAAGGCGATGTTTTGCGCCGAGTGTTTCGCAGCTGTCGCGATCGGCATGGCGGAGAAGACCCGGTCGGGGAACCGCGATGCCCAGTCCAGGACCTGCATTCCGCCCATCGAGCCGCCGATCACGCACAGCAGCTGGTCAATGCCGAGATGCGTCACCAGCATCTCCTGCGCCTTCACCATGTCGCCGATGGTGACGACCGGAAAGTCGAGACCAAACGGCCGGCCGGTCGCGGGATCGAGCGAGGCCGGCCCCGATGTGCCCATGCAGGCGCCCAGCACGTTGGCGCAGATCACGAAGTAGCGGTCCGTATCCATCAATCGGCCGGGGCCGATCATGTCCTCCCACCAGCCGGGCTTTCCAGTGACGGGATGAACGTTGGCGACATGCTGGTCGCCGGTCAGGGCGTGGCAGATGAGGATGGCGTTCGACTTTGTCGCATTGAGTGCGCCGTAGGTCTGATAGGCGACCTGAAGCGGTGCGAACAGCACGCCGGATTCCAGCCTGAGCGGCCTATCCTCGCCAAAGCGCACGACCGCGCTCTGTGGCTCATTGGCCTGGTCGGCTATGCGGGAAGCGGCAGGCGTGGGCTTGCGGGCCATTTCGTGCTCATTGAACGAACAACTTCGGAAGGGCGCTCGTTTCGTTCTTTGTAGCGAACGATGCTCATGGTTTCCAGAGGCATGTTTGGCTCTGCGGTGCTAGGGAACGCTGCGCTTTCACTGGTCCTATCCCCCGCCTTCGCGATGGGCCTGGCCGACGCCACAAGAAACGATAGCCGTCACCGGATGCCGGCCAGGCGCCGTGCCTGATGCGGTGCTCTTCCCTCGCGTCCTGCAAGGCGCTAAGGACCAGCGGTCCCGCATTGTAAGAGCGTGCCCGCGTCATGCCGCCCAAGCCGACCGAAGATCTCGGAAAACTCCGCGCCGAGCTGGATCGCATCGATGCCGCGATGCAGGCGCTGCTGATCGAGCGCAGCGAAGTCACCGATCAGGTCGAACAGGTGAAGCGCAGGGCCGGCACCGCGGGATCCGCGTTCCGTCCGGGACGTGAGGCGCAGATCATGCGCATGCTCGCCGAACGGCATCGCGGGTCCTATCCGCTGGACGGCACGGAAAACATCTGGCGCGTCATCATCGCCACGTCGACCTACACGCAGGTGCCATTCTCGGTGCATGGCGACGTGTCCGGCGGCGATGCGGCGATGCGCGATAGCGTGCGTTTCCATTTCGGCTTCACCGTGCCCTTCCTGCCGACGCCGAGCGCCGCGGCAGCCATCGAGGCGGTCGATAGCGCCTCCGGGGACCTCGGCGTGTTCCCGCGCGACCAGAGCATCGAGGCGGGCGCCTGGTGGCGCCTGCTGCATGGCGACAACCGCCCGAAGATCATCGCCCGCCTGCCCTTCATCCAGCGCGCCAACCACCCCTCCGGCATGCCGGTGTTCGTGGTGGCCAAGCCGTTGAAGGAGGCCGCCGTGCGCGACGAGATCGTCGCCAGCCTCTGGCTGGAGCGCTGGCGGCGCGAGGTTCCCGAAGCGCTGCGCTCCGTCGGCGTGCGCCTCGAAGCCTCTGCCGGCGTCGAGAGCGGCCTGGCGGTACTCGTGAGCCATGGTGGCGCGGTGGCGCCGGGCGCTGTCCTGGACGCCCTGAAATCTGCGGGCGTCGTGGCCCGCTATGCCGAGGTCGGCAGCCACGCCGCGCCTTACGTCCACGGCGAATCCTGACATCGATTGCCCAGAGGGTCCCCATGTCCGTTCCTGCCTCCACGCGTCCCCTTCCCCGCAAGGGCGTGCTCGACATCGAAGCCTATGTTCCGGGCAAGAGCGCCGCGCCGGCCGGCGTGAAGCTGCACAAGCTCTCCTCCAACGAAAATCCGCTGGGGCCGAGCGCGCGGGCGATCGAGGCCTACCGCGCCTGTTCCGAAGGGTTGGAATACTATCCGGACGGCTCCGCCACGGCGCTGCGCCAGGCGATCGCGGCGCGCTACGGCCTCGATCCGGCCCGGATCGTCTGCGGAGCTGGGTCCGACGAGATCCTGAACCTTTTGACCCATGCCTATGTCGGGCCGGGCGACGAGGGCGTGTTCACCGAGCATGGATTCCTGGTCTACCGCATCGCCATCACTGCCGCCGGGGGCAAGCCGGTGGTCGTGAAGGAGAAGGACTTCACCGCCGACATCGACGCGATCCTCGCGGCCGTGACGACGAGGACGCGCATCGTCTTCCTCGCCAACCCCAACAATCCGACCGGCACCTACCTGCCGTTCGCGGAGGTGAAGCGGCTGCATGCCGGCCTGCCGCCGGACGTCCTGCTCGTGCTGGATGCCGCGTATGCCGAGTATGTCCGCCGCAACGATTATTCCGCCGGCATCGAACTGGTGTCGACCAGCGAGAACGTGGTCATGTGCCGCACCTTCTCCAAGATCTACGGGCTTGCGGGCCTGCGCATCGGCTGGGGGTACATGCCGGCGCATGTCGCGGATGCGATCAACCGTATCCGCGGGCCATTCAACCTGTCGATTCCGGCGATCGCCGCCGGCGTCGCGGCCATTGGCGACGATGCGCATGTGGCGGCGACCGCCGATCACAACGAGCGCTGGCTGAAGGCGCTGACCGACGAGATCACCGCACTTGGCCTGACGGTGACGCCGAGCGTCGGCAACTTCCTGCTCATCCACTTTGCATCGAAGGCAGGCAAGACGGCGAAGGACGCGGACGCCTTCCTCACCCAGCGCGGCCTGATCCTGCGCGGCGTCGGCGCCTACGGCCTGCCCAATGCGCTGCGGCTGACCGTCGGTTCGAACGAATCCAACCGCCTCGTCCTCCAGGCGCTCAGGGACTTCATGGCGTCATGAGTGCCCGGTTCTCCCGTCTGTGCCTGATTGGCCTTGGACTCATCGGCTCATCCATCGCGCGGGCGGTCAGGGAGAAGGATCTGGCCGGGACGATTGTCGCGGTCGATGCCAGCGAGTTCGTGCGAGCGCGTGTCCGCGAACTCGGGCTCGCGGACGAGATCACGGATTCTCCGCAGGCCGGCGTCAGCGGCGCCGATGGCGTGATCCTGTGCGTTCCGGTCGGTGCCAATGCTGCGGTGGGGGCGGCCATCGGCCCTTGTCTGAAGCCGGGCGCCATCGTGTCCGATGTCGGCTCGGTCAAGGCAGCGGTGGTGCGCGATGTCGCGCCACACCTGCCGGCGAACGTGCATCTGGTGCCGGCCCATCCCGTGGCCGGCACCGAGTTCTCCGGCCCGGACGCCGGGTTCGCGAGCCTCTTCACCAACCGATGGTGCATCCTGACGCCGCCGGAAGGACAGGACGAGGTGGCGGTCGCCAAGATTCGCGCTTTCTGGGAAGCCATCGGCTCGAATGTCGAGGTGATGACACCGCAACATCACGATCTGGTGCTCGCCATCACCAGCCATGTGCCGCATCTCATCGCCTACAACATCGTGCGCACGGCGGATGACCTCGAGACGGTGACGGAAGGCGAGGTCATCAAGTTCTCGGCCGGCGGCTTTCGCGATTTCACCCGCATCGCCGCCTCCGATCCGACGATGTGGCGCGATGTCTTCCTGCACAACCGGGAGGCCGTTCTGGAAATGGTTGCCCGCTTCAGCGAAGATCTGGCGCAGCTCGCCCGCATGGTGCGCTGGGGTGACGGCGATGGTCTGCACGCGTTGTTCACGCGCACACGCGCCATACGAAAGTCGATCATCGCCTCGGGGCAGGAAACGGCCGCGCCGGACTTCGGTCGCTCCGGGCCGCCGAAATCCTGACGATCCGCGCCAAATCGCCCCTTGCGGGGGGCGAAGCGCTCGGCTACCCAAGCGGCCGAAGATTGAAGCTTGAACCTTCGCTCAGGAGCGTTTGCGCGCGATGACCTACATCGTCACCGACAATTGCATCAAGTGCAAGTACATGGACTGCGTGGAAGTCTGCCCGGTGGATTGCTTCTACGAGGGCGAGAACATGCTGGTGATCCACCCGGACGAATGCATCGACTGCGGGGTCTGCGAGCCGGAATGCCCGGCCGAAGCCATCAAGCCGGATACCGAACCGGGCCTGGAGAGCTGGCTGAAGCTCAACACGGACTATTCCAAGAGCTGGCCAAACATCACGGTCAAGCGCGAGTCGCCGGCCGACGCCAAGCAGTTCGATGGAGAAAAGGGCAAGCTGGAGAAGTACTTCTCCCCGAACCCGGGCCAGGGTGACTGACGGCGAAACGCCGCAGTGCCTGCGGAGGCGGGCCGCATGGCTCCGCCGGTCCATGGCGCGACGGTTGATCGCGGCTGGAACGCGCCGCGCATGGATTGAGCGGGGCAAGCCTTTCCTCTAAAGGCTGTCTTCCCGACTCCCAAGGAATGCCGCCATGAAAGCCCGCGTCACCGTCACCCTCAAGACCGGCGTCCTCGATCCGCAGGGCAAGGCCATCGAAGGCGCGCTGAAGTCGCTCGGCGTCGAGGGCATTACGTCTGTGCGTCAGGGCAAGGTCTTCGACATCGAGGTTGAGACGCAGGACAAGTCCCGCGCCGAAGCGATCCTGAAACAGGCCGGCGAAAAACTTCTGGCGAATACGGTTGTGGAGAATTTCCGCGTCGAGGTGCTGTGATGCACGCCGCCGTCATTCTCTTCCCCGGATCGAACCGGGAGGGCGACGTCGCCCGCGCCCTGCGCCTCGGCGGCGCGAAGGTCTCGATGGCCTGGCACGCCGATTCCGAACTTCCGAAGGGAACCGATCTCGCCGTGCTGCCCGGCGGCTTCTCCTATGGCGATTATCTCAGGTGCGGCGCGATTGCCGCGCGTGCGCCGATCATGGATGCGGTGCGCGCCCATGCCGCGCGCGGCGGGCTGGTGCTCGGCATCTGCAACGGCTTCCAGATCCTGTGTGAATCCGGTCTGCTGCCCGGCATTCTCACCCGCAACGCCGGGCTGAAGTTCCTCTGCCACATGCAGCATCTGAAGGTCGGGCGCACCGACACGCCGTTTACGAAACTCTACCGGCGCGATCAGGTGATCGAGGTCGCCATCGCCCATGGCGAGGGCAATTACACCGCCGATGCCGAGACGCTGAAGCGGCTGGAGGGCGAGGACCGCGTCGCCTTCCGCTATTGCGACGCCGCCGGCGACATCAACGAGGCGGCCAACGTCAACGGTTCGCTCAACCACATCGCCGGAATCTATTCCGAAAAGCTCAACGTGCTCGGCATGATGCCGCATCCGGAAAACCTGGTCGAAGCCATGATGGGCGGAACCGACGGGCTGCCGATGTTCAAGGGGCTTGCGGCGTAGGTTCTTGTCCGGCCGCGTGTGCGCGAAATGCCGAACGGGTTGAACCTACTTGCCGAACCGCGTCTCGATATAAGTCCCCACCATCGCCTTGAACTCGGCGGCGATGCCGGCCCCTTTAAGCGTCGCGGCCTTCTTCCCGTCGATGAAGACGGGGGCGGATGGCGTCTCTCCGGTGCCCGGAAGCGAAATGCCGATGTCGGCGTGTTTCGATTCGCCCGGCCCGTTGACGATGCAGCCCATCACCGCGACGTTGAGGTTTTCCACGCCGGGATAGCGTGTCTTCCACTCCGGCATGGACGTGGAGATCCAGTCCTGGATGTCGCGCGCCAGCTCCTGGAACACAGTCGAGGTGGTGCGCCCGCAGCCGGGGCAGGCGGCGACCAGCGGTACGAAGGTGCGGAAGCCCATGGTCTGCAACAGTTCCTGCGCCGCTCTCACCTCCGCCGTGCGGTCGCCACCGGGTTCCGGGGTCAGGGAATAGCGGATGGTGTCGCCGATGCCTTCCTGCAGCAGGATGCCCATCGCGGCGGATGAGGCGACAAGGCCCTTCGAACCCATGCCGGCTTCGGTCAGGCCGAGATGCAGCGCGTAGTCGGAGCGCTGGGCCAGCATGCGGTAGACCGTGATCAGGTCCTGCACCGCCGAGACCTTCGCGGACAGGATGATCCGGTCCTTCGCCAGCCCGATCTCTTCGGCCCGCGCGGCGGAGAGAAGCGCGGACTGCACCATTGCCTCGCGCGTGATGGCCCGCGCATCGCGCGGCTGCGCCGACGCGGCGTTCCGGTCCATCAGATGCGTCAGCAGCTCCTGGTCCAGGGAGCCCCAGTTGGCGCCGATGCGCACGGCCTTGCCATGGCGGATCGCCTGCTCGACGATGGCTCCGAACTGGCGGTCCTTCTTTTCCCGGAAACCGACATTGCCCGGGTTGATGCGGTACTTGTCGAGCGCTTCGGCACAGGCCGGATGGTCCGCCAGCAGCTTGTGGCCGATATAGTGGAAGTCGCCCACGAGCGGCGCGGTGATCCCGCGCTGGAGCAGCCGCTCCTTGATGTGCGGCACTGCCGCCGCGGCCTCGTCCCGGTCGACCGTGATGCGGACCACTTCCGATCCGGCGCGGGCCAGCGCCGCCACCTGCCGAACCGTGGCCTCGATGTCCGCCGTGTCGGTGTTGGTCATGGATTGCACGATGATCGGCGCCCCGCCCCCAACCGAGACGGCGCCAGCGCCGTCGCCGATGCGCACCCCCACCGTGCGATGCCGTTCCAACGGGCCGTAGGCCGGCTCCGCTACGATCTTGCCTTGCAGTATCATGGCCCCTCGTTGCAGGTGCTGCAGCGCCCCGCCATTTCGATGACGCGGCTCTGTGCCCGGAATCCGTGACCGGTGGCGAGCCGATCCAGTTCGGCCTCCAGGCCGGGAGCGTCCGCTTCCGCGACCTGACCGCAGCAGTCGCAGATCATGAAGACCGTCAGTGCATGTGGCCGGTGGCCCCCGTGGCAGGCGAGGAAGGCGTTACGCGACTCAATGCGATGCGCGAGACCCATCTCCTGCAGGAATTCGAGCGCGCGGTAGATGGTGATCGGGGCTGTCCGCTTGCCGGTTGCCCGGCTGACCTGCTCGATCAGGTCATAGGCGCCGAGCGCCCGGCGGGCCGTCAGAAGCGCTTCCAGCACCACGCGGCGCTGGGCGGTCAGACGCGTGCCGCGGCCAGTGCACAGGATTTCGGCCTGCCGGAGGCGTTCTCCAACGGGCAATCCGCTGTCTTGGTCGTGATGGTGGCCGCAGGCATGCTCTTGCATGGCGCGGATATAGCGCGGTTTGCGGCCCGGCGCGAGCCGGTCAGCCGCGAATGCGCCAGACCGAAGTGCGCTTGACTTCGGCATCCTCCAGCGCGCGCGTCACCGGGATTTGGTAGGTCGCCAGCGCTTCCAGCCGATCCTTCGGCAGGTAGCTGCGGCCCGGGTCGCCGATCAGGACGACCGCGCCGCGCCGGTGCAGTGCATCAAGCCAGCGGAACACCCTTTCCGCCATGTCGCGTTCATAGAAGACGTCGCCGGCGAAGATCACGTCCCAGCCTCCCTCCTGGCCGATCAGATCGGCGTGCCGCACAGACAAGGTCACGTCGTTCTCGCGCGCGTTCAGGTTGATCGCCGTCACGGCGAAAGGGTCGATCTCGACCGCTTCGACCGCGCCGGCTCCTGCCTTCGCCGCCGCGATGCCGACAAGCCCTGAGCCTGCGGCGAAATCGAGGACGCGGCGCCTTCGCACCAGATCGGGATGATCCAGACAGTAGCGGGCGAGCGCCTGCCCGCCTGCCCAGGCAAAAGCCCAGAAGGGCGGCGCAAGGCCGATCGCCGCGAGCTGTTCTTCGGTTTTCTCCCACAGCGGGATCGCCTCGTCCGCCAGATGCAGCCGAATCTCGGGCGCATGCGGCACCGGCAGGACTTTCGTCTCGGCGCGGATGAACGTCTCGCGGCGAACCGGACCGGCCGCGCTCATGCGAGCATGTCTCGATAGAGTGCCGCCACGGCCTGGCCGACAGCCGCCTCGGTGTAGCCGGCCAAAACCCGGCTGCGCGCGCTCTCTCCCATTCGGATAACCGCCTGAGGATCAGCTGCCAGGTCACAGAGTGCCGTGGCAAACGGATCGGCCTCGCCGTTCGCCAGCACGCGCCCCTCGACACCATCACGCACGAAGTCGGCGCAACCCGGGACATCCGTCGTCAGGATGCCGCGTCCGCAGGCCGCCGCTTCGAGGATCGTGCGCGGCAGCCCCTCGCCG
>ERZ761609.386-NODE-386-length-52955-cov-47.028091_pt1 | contig 52955 bp, 51 predicted proteins | sample MGYA00511163_ERZ761609 | MGnify/ENA primary metagenome ERZ761609 (study PRJEB28899, sample SAMN02445070) | bioreactor sludge metagenome | biome: EBPR sludge | place: Australia: Brisbane, Thorneside Wastewater Treatment Plant | collected 2011-12-16 ... | reverse complement strand
CCGCCATTCCCGCGCTGTTGGATTTGCTCAAGGATGGTGATGTGAGTGTCCGCATAAATGCGGTACGAGTGTTGGGTAATATGCAAGTGCAAGTCGCCATTCCTGCGCTGTTGGATTTGCTTAATGATGGCAATGTGAGTGTCCGCATAAATGCGGTACGAGTGTTGGGTAATATGCAAGTGCAAGTCGCCATTCCCGCGCTGTTGGGATTGCTTAAGGATGAGGATAGTTTAGTTCACAGTACAACGGCGGCGGCGTTGGGTGATATGCAAGTGCCGGATGCCGTTCCCGGACTGCTAGGCTTGCTCAAGGAAACGTATGGCGGCTCTGCAGCGGCGGAAGCGTTAGGGAGGATGCAAGCAAAGGAAGCACTTCCTGCATCACGGCGAGAGAGCAATGATCTTGGGGATGAAGTGAACAATGTATTACGTCAGACAGAATTGCTGTTCCGTCATTTGAAAAACGGTGATCCTGAGGTTCGTGAAAAGGCTACCATCGACGCGCTGCACATGGAACAGGACGGCAATTTAAGCGAAGTGCAAAAACGCTTGTTGCGCAAAGCCTTGTCGCTAGTTGACCAACGAACCCGCGATAAAGCCACCAAACAACTGGCAGAAGAAGCCGAAGCAAAAGCCCGTCAATTGCCCGTCAACCAACCGGGATTGGAAGAAAAACCGCTGACGCTGAATGAGCTGAAAGCCAAGCTGGACGTATTCGACCAAGCCTACGCCGATTGGCGCGAACGCCGCGACGCTGCACCCAACGACACCACCACTGATATCCCACCCACTGACAGCGATAGCAATCCACTCGCTGACCCCGCCCCCTTCGTCTACGAATACGCCTACGCCATTGCCACGATGGACGAAGCCGAAGGCATCAAGCTACTCAGCCATAACCTCTACAAAGTCCGCGAAGCCGCCGCCCGTGGTCTCGCCAACAGCCCATTCCTCGGCACACCCCTGCTGCAAAAACTGGAACAACAATGGCTGGCAACCGATAACCCCATCACCCGCCAAGCCCTGTTCCACGCCATTGACGTATGCCTGTTAGCGACGGAAGGCGTTGGCGTAGACAAGGAACTCGAAGCCCTAAAAGTCTACGAACCCACCCTGGCCAATGCACGTTCCGCCGCTTCCATCAAACCGCGCGTTGAATGGGCACGCATCCAAATCCAATGGCGCGTCAATGCCATCAAGGAATTGCAAGAACTGGCAGCCCAACAACTACCGGGGATGCTGAAAGACCATTGCCTCAACCCCGACGGCACGGATATGAAGCCGGAGGAATGCACCATCCAGTAAAATGCGCTATTATCTTCTGTACCTGCACAACGTAGCACAAAGGTAAACCCATGCACGCTATCGCTATCCGTGAATTGCGCAACAATCCCGCCAGCTTGACCCATTCGCTGGAGCAGAATGAGTACGTCTTCATCACCAAACACGGCAAACCCATTGGGGTTGCTGTTCCGCTGACCGATGAAAACCTGTGCATTGGGCTGACGCGGGCAACGGCTTTGCAGGCGTGGCGCAACGGCGACATTTCACTGGGCAAAATGGCTGAGCTTTTGCACATGGACAAACAGAATTTGCGTCACTTGCTCACGCTGATGAACCTGCCGATCATTGATTACCCCGCTGACGACGTGTCCGCTGAAATGGATTTTCTGCTGGCAGCCGAAACAGCATGAAGGGGTTGGTCGTCGCTGACAGTTCCCCCTTGATTGCGCTCCTGAATATCGGGCAATTACATCTGCTGGAAAAACTGTTCACCCACGTTATTGTGCCGCCGATGGTTGCCACCGAAGTGGGGCGCGGTGAACCCTCAAGCTCCTGCTGGTTTACCCTGCAAGCATCCGGTTTTATCCGCACGGAGACATTGCAACCCGATCCCCGTTTGGCGATCCTGCTGTTACAGGTTGACCCCGGCGAGTCAGAAGCGATCCTGCTTGCTGCCCAACGTCAGTTACCACTACTGATTGATGAAAAAGCAGGGCGTAAAATGGCGCAGATGATGGGATTAAAAATTACCGGGCTGGTGGGTATTTTAGGGGCACTCAGAGAAAAGGGGGAAATTTCCGCCCAGCAGATGCCAGATAGGGTGGCAGCACTGGAAAAGGTAGGATTCCGCCTGAGTGACAGCTTAAAATGCCGCCTACTTAAACAGTGCTGATACCCCCTAAACTTTGACCCGGACACCACCATGACTAAACACCTCATCGAATACACCCTAGCAAACGGCGAAACCCTCTACGTCGAAGCCGAAACCAACGAAGACGAGCTTTCGCGCATCAGCAACAGCGATGGCAAGGAAATCTCGGCGCAAAAATTTGAGGATGCCCTCAATAAATCCGAACCTGCACTTGCCGCCGTTGCCAAGCTGGTAAAACGCTTGCAACCCGCTGAAGCGCAAGTGGAAGTCGGTTTTAAGTTTTCCGCCAAAGCTGGGGTGATTCTCGCCTCGGCGGATAGCGAAGCCACCTTCAAAGTGACCTTGAAATGGAAAGCCGATGCCTGAAGCCTTCAACCACGCCATTGCCCAGTTCCTCAACACAGACGGTAGCCGCGCCATTGGCACAGGTTTTGCCGTCACATCGCGCCATGTACTGACTTGCACCCACGTTATCGCCGCTGTGTTGGGGCAAGATGCGCGTTTGCCAATTCCTAGCGGCACGGTTTTGACCGTCCATTTTCCGCTTAACCCGCAGTTACCGCCGCTGACCTTGCGCGTCCACACCACGTTTCCCTGTGTTGACCAGCCCAATATCCACACGCTCGAAGACATCAGTTTGTTGGAAGTGGAGGGTATCACCACCATGCCCCACGCCCCGCGTCAAGTGTTGCCGGATAGCGGGCATCACGGGCAAGTTTTCCACACTTACGGCTTTAACCGTCAGGGTGGCAGTTGGTTCAATGGGCAATGCGCAGGCGTGGTGGCGGAAGGCTGGATTCAGTTGCAAGTCGATAATGCCAGCGATGAGAGCCTCAACGGTCTGAGCGGCGCACCGGTGTGGAACACGCAAGCCAACGCCATTACCGGAATGTTGGTGGCAAAGCGGCGGGGTAATTTGCGCAGTTACATGATCCCAATGGCACGGCTGATTCGTGCGTTGCCACTGTTGGCGGAAGAACAATCCCCCTCACTTCCCCTTTTACAACGGGGGTTATCGGACAACCCTCGTTACAAACTCCTCAAAACCAAACTGGAACGCCTGCAAGCCCAGTACGATTTAGAAACCCGCGTCGAAGAACGAATGCGCATGGAAAAGCTCATCGCCGATACCCAAGCCAGCCTCGCGCAACTCGAACAGGGCTGAATCCGGCATAATCCCGTCACTGTCACTCCGCTTTAAACCTCATCGACAAATCCACCGCCCGCACATGTTTGGTAATGCTGCCGATGGAAACAAAATCCACCCCCGTTTCCGCAATCGCTACCACGGTTTCCGGGTTGACGCTGCCGGAGGCTTCCAGCGGAATTTTTCCGGCAACCAGCCGCACGGCTTCGCGCATGTCTGCCAGACTGTATTCATCCAGCATAATGATGTCGGCTGATGCTGCCACTGCTTCCGCCAGTTCCTGCAAGTTTTCGGTTTCGACCTCGACCAAAATACCGGGGTGCAACTTGCGAGCCTGCTGGATAGCAGCAGTAATCGAGCCTGCTGCCATGATGTGGTTTTCCTTGATCAGCACCCGGTCATACAGGCCGATGCGGTGATTGGTTCCGCCGCCACACAATACCGCATATTTCTGTGCAATGCGTAATCCGGGCAAGGTTTTGCGGGTATCCAGAATCCTGCAACGGGTATGCGCCACCAGATCGACATAACGACGGGTGGCGGTGGCTGTTGCCGACAAGGTTTGCAGGAAATTAAGCGCAGCCCGTTCGCCTGACAGGATCGAACGCGCACTGCCCGTCAGCGTACACAGCAAGGTACCCGCTGTGACCTTATCACCATCCTGATGCTCCCAGACAACCTGTACCTGAGAGTCAAGCTGGCGAAACACTTCGTCAAACCATCCCGTACCACACAGCACAGCCTCATCCCGGCTAATCACCGTTGCACTGGCGTGCTTTTCTGCGGGAATCAACCCGGCGGTTACATCGCCCGTGCCAATGTCTTCTGCCAAAGCGCGGCGCACTGTTTCCTGAATGTCGTTGGGTAATTGCATGAAAACCTCGAAAATAAAAATGGGAGGCTGTTACACCTCCCATCACTTTGCCCCTGACTCCTCGTCAGATTCTCTAGATACGGGTGATACCCATCATCTTCAAAATGGACTTTTCATAGAACGGCTCGGAGCTGCCTTTCTTCATCTTGCGGATGAAGTACTTCTCGAACGCGATCTTGGCCATGTGTACCCACTTGCCTTTCTTGAACCAGGCAACGTTGCGCGGTGGGATCTGTGGCAGTGCCACGAACGCCGCGCCAGTGTCACCCATGTCTGCCAGGCAGATGGCGTTCCATGTGCCGGTGGTGTGTGGTTCCTTGCCAGCCAGTTCATCAGCGATGTTGTGAACCAGTGACGTTACCATCGACTCGATCATGTAGCCGGTCTTGGGTGCGCCGGTTGGAACCGGAGTGGCCTCGACGGGCGGGATGGCAATACAGACACCGGCAGAGTAGATGTTCTTGTATTTCGGGCTGCGATGCAGCTCGTCAACGATGACGAAACCACGCGGGTTGCACAAGCCTTCCACAGCGGCAACTGCATCAACACCCTTGAACGCTGGCAGCATCATGGCGAAATCGAACGCGACTTCGTGTTCTTTTTCCACTTCGCCTTTGCTGTTCATTTCCGTCACGGACATTTTGCCCGCTTCAACCTTGGTGGTTTTGGCATTGACGATCCAGTTCATATGGTGGTTGCGCAGTTCGGATTCCAGCATACCTTTGGAATCGCCTACCCCACCCAAACCCAGATGACCGATGTATGGCTCGGAAGACACATAGGTCATCTTGAACTTGTTGCGTACACCGCGCTTGCGCAGGTCAGCGTCAACGATGAAAGCAAATTCGTAAGCAGGGCCAAAGCAGCTTGCAAACGGCATTGCCCCGACCACGATGTGACCGGAACCTTTTGCCAGCAACTTCTGGTAGTCTTCGTAAGCCTTTTCCGCGTGGGTCACGTCGCAGACGGAATGAGTGTGACCACCGTGCGGGCCTGCACCTTCCACTTCCTGGAAGAACAGCTTCGGGCCAGTAGCAATCACCAGATAGTCGTATTTGACTGTCTGACCGTTGTCAAGATGCAGGGTGCTGCCTTCGGCATCAATCTTCTCGCAGCGGGCAGCGATGAACTTGATGTCTTTCTTGGCAAGGTATTTTTCAATGGGGAAAGTGATGTCGGCACGGGTACGCCAGCCTACCGCAACCCAAGGGTTGGATGGCACAAACTGGAAGTAATCACGTTCATTGATAACGGTGACTTCGTGTGCTTTACCGAGCATATCTTTCATTTCATAAGCGGCGGGCATTCCTCCTGTCCCGGCGCCGAGAATAACAACATGAGCCATTAGCGCGAACTCCTAACTTCTAGATAACAAGGGATTAATGTAATTATCAGACTAACACTTACCAGCATTTCCCTAAGCACCTCCATCTGACCACAAATCGCTTTACAGGTCAATCGCAGCCCATACCAGCACCAGATCACACTTCCGCTGATACTCAAACAAAAAGATATACTTCAATCATTCTGACAGACCATAATCCATGCGTATGAATGAACTGAAAACCTATCTGGTCGGCGGTGCTGTCCGTGACCAACTGCTGGGCTTGCCGGTCAAGGATCGTGACTGGGTAGTAACCGGCGCTACCCCGGCTGACCTGCTACAACGGGGTTTCAAACCTGTCGGCAACGATTTTCCGGTATTCCTGCATCCTCAAACATCTGAGGAATACGCACTGGCACGTACCGAGCGCAAGACTGCCAAGGGCTATCACGGCTTCCAGTTCCATACCGCGCCAGAAGTAACGCTGACAGAGGATCTTGCCCGCCGTGACCTGACCATTAATGCACTGGCACAGGATGCTGACGGGCAAGTGATTGATCCTTTCGGCGGGCAAGCCGATTTGCAAGCCAGAGTGCTGCGGCATGTTTCCCCGGCTTTCAGCGAAGACCCGGTACGCATCCTGCGGGTCGCACGTTTCGCCGCACGTTTTGCCACATTGGGCTTCACGGTGGCAGATGAAACCCGGCAACTGATGCAGACCATGGTAGCCGCAGGCGAAGTGGATGCTCTGGTTCCTGAGCGGGTCTGGCAAGAAACCGGGCGGGCACTGAGCGAACCAGTACCAGCACGTTTTTTTGAAGTATTACGCGAATGTGGCGCCTTGCGCATCTTGTTCCCGGAACTGGATCGCCTGTTTGGTGTACCGCAACCGCCGCAACATCACCCGGAAATCGACTGTGGCATCCATACCCTGCTGGTATTGCAACAGGCGGTACAACTAAGTACTGACCCGGAAGTACGCTTTGCTGCGCTGTGTCATGATTTCGGCAAGGGGCTAACCCCTCCAGACATTTTACCCAGCCACCACGGGCATGAACCAGTTAGCCGCCAATTGACGACAGAACTGTGTCAGCGTTTGCGCGTGCCCAACCGTTTCCGTGAACTGGCGGAACATGTGGCGGAATACCATGGTCATATCCACAAAGCACGGGAATTGCGCCCGCAAACCATCCTGAAAGTGCTGGAGGCCACCGATGCATTCCGCAAACCGGCGCGTTTCGCCCAGTTGCTGTTGGCCTGCGAGGCCGATTCGCGCGGGCGTAGCGGGTTTGAAAACCGCCCTTACCCGCAAGCGGACATTTTCCGTCAAGCATTGGCAGCTTGCCTGCAAGTGGATGTAACCACCATCGTGCAACAGGGTTTCAAGGGTATGCAGATTAGGGAAGAAACCCACCGGCAACGTGTACATGCCATTAAACAGGCAGTAGGGTGTCTTGATATTGGCGGGCAATAGCCGCATATTGCAGACAAGAGATCATTAGTGAGTTGTATAGAGGAAATAGAGGAATAAGCATGTTTGGAGAAAAGGTTGCCTCCTTTGGTATTGGTCAGGTTATCCACCACCGCCAGTTCAACTACCGGGGCGTCATCTTTGACGTTGACCCTGACTTTCAGGGCACTGACGAATGGTTCCAGAAAAATCATGAAGTGGGCAACCCCAGCCGGGACGAGCCTTGGTATCACGTGCTGATCGACCAGGACGGGCGCGTTGCCTATGTCGCGGAATGCAATCTGGAAGTTGATGATGCCACCATCCCGGTGGAGCACCCGTTGCTGGAAAACTTCTTCACGGGCTTCAACGGTGATCATTACCAGGCTCGGCAGACCCTTAACTGATGACATGGGAGCTGCTGACCCATTCTGGATACCTTGCCGCCTTTTTGGTGGGGTTGCTGGGCGGTATCCATTGTCTCGGCATGTGCGGCGGCATTGTCAGCGCCCTGACGTTTAGCCTGCCTGCGACACAACGCAATTCCCTTGGCAACCTCTTACCCATGCTGCTGGCTTACAATACCGGGCGGATCAGCGGTTATGTGCTGGCTGGCGGGCTGGCAGGTGGTTTGGGGGCTGCATTTTTATCATTTGCCGGGCTGGAAAGCCTGCGCCATTTCCTGCAAATCTTTGCCGCCTTGTTCATGATTGCGTTAGGGCTTTACCTGGCAGGCATCTGGATGGGTGTTGCCCGTATTGAAAATGCCGGGCGGCGCTTGTGGCGGCATGTGGAACCAATGGGGCGGCGTTTCATGCCACTGGACTCGCCCGGCAAAGCATTACCGCTGGGCTTTATCTGGGGCTGGCTGCCTTGCGGGCTGGTTTACAGCGTGTTGATCTGGTCACTATCGGCTGCCAGTATCACCGAAGGTGCGTTGCTGATGCTGGCTTTCGGGCTGGGTACACTGCCCAACCTGTTGCTGATGGGTGCAGCAGCGGCAAAACTGGCAAAGTTTACCCGCAATCCACTGGTAAAACGCATTGCCGGATTACTGGTGGTTACACTGGGCTTGCTGCTGTTATGGCAAGCCGTGCGCTAGCCCTCATTCCCCCCCTGCTGGCCTGTCTGGCACTATCAGGTTGCTCTCCCGCCAGTATGCCCGTCAGTAAAACCATTACAGCCCCGACCATCGTGCAACAACCGCAGTTGCTTGCCAGTGATGGCACACAACTGGTCATGACACAATGGTTGCCACCACCCGCCACCCGCACGGCTGCCACGGTGCTGCTGATCCACGGTTTCAATGAATATGCTGGGGCATTTGCCGACGTGGGGGAAGCGCTTGCCCAACAGGGCATTGCTGTTTGGGCTTATGACCAGCGTGGTTTCGGGCGTTCGCCCTATCGCGGTCTGTGGTCAAGTGGTGAGCGCATGGCAGCCGATGTGCGGGAAGCTGCCAGCTTGTTACGCCAGACCAACCCGCAACGCCCCTTGTATGTGCTAGGTTTTTCGATGGGTGGAGCTGTCACCCTGTTGGCAGCAGAAGCAGGCAAGCTGGATGCGGATGGTATTATTCTCGCCGCACCAGCAGTGTGGACGCGCCCTACCCAGCCGTTTTACCAGCGCTGGGCACATGAGCTTGCCCTCAAACTGATTCCAGGCTGGAAACCCACAGGTGAAAGTCTCAACCTGCGCCCCACGGACAACCGCGCCATGCTGCGCCGCATCTGGCAAAGCCCGTGGATGCTCAAGGGCGCACGCATGGATACCCTCAACGGCCTGACCGACCTGATGGATAAAGGCTACGCGGCAGCCAGCACGCTCAAGGTTCCGGTACTGCTGCTGTACGGCGACAAGGATCAGATCATCCCCGCCAAACCCATCCAGCTATTGTGGGAACACCTGCCCAAGCAGGGCAAAACCCGTTTCATCCGTTATCCGCAGGGTTGGCACATGCTGGGGCGCGATCTGAATGGCAAGGAAGTGATAGCTGACATGGTGCAATGGATTAACAGCCAGCCATGAAAGAACGTATCCATATTGTCTGGTTCAAGCGTGACCTGCGCACCCACGACCACGCACCGCTGCATGTCGCCAACAGCCGTGGCAAGGTGCTACCGCTGTACGTGGTGGAAATAGATTATTGGCAACTACCGGATGCTTCCGCCCGCCACTGGCGTTTCATCCGCCAGTCCTTGCATGAACTCAACACAGCCCTGTCGCGCCTTGGTCAACCACTGGTGAAAATGCACGGCGATATGCTGACGGTGCTGGCTACCCTGCATGAGCGTTTCGACATCGCCGGTTTGTATTCGCATCAGGAAACCGGCAATCGGTGGATACGTACCAGAGACTATAACGTGGCACAGTGGTGCGCCCAGCACGGCATCGAATGGCAGGAATTCCAACCGTTTGGGGTGGTACGGCGTGGTCAGAATCAGGATGGCGGGGTAAACCTGTGGGAACAGTTCACGCAACAGGAATGTCTGCCTGCTCCCGCCCGCCTGCCGCCCCTGCAAACCCGAATTCCTCAGAGTGGCCTACCCGATAGCCTGAGTACGACACTGGCACAGACCGAAAGCCGCCATTGCCAAACGGGAGGCCGCAGCGAAGCCCTCAAGCTGCTTGGCAGCTTCCTGCGTGAACGAGGGCAGCATTACCAACACGACATGGCGACGCCGCAGGCTGCCATCAACCATGGTTCACGGCTTGGCTCACACTTAGCTTATGGCACACTCTCCTTACGCGAAGTCACCCACAAAGTGCGCACCACCTCAGCACAAATGGAAGGGGATACAGACTGGCAGCGTTCCTTGCGTGCCTTTGATGCCCGTTTGCGCTGGCACTGCCAATCCATTCAGCAATTGGAAAATACGCCGCAAATTGAGACAGATAACGTGCAAGCGGTATTTGATGGCTGGCGTGAACCCGATTTCAACCCTGCGTATTTTGCGGCATGGCGCGATGGCATGACCGGCTTTCCGCTGATCGACGCGGCCATGCGTGCGCTGCGACACTGCGGCTGGCTGAGTTTCCGCCTACGGGCGCTGCTGGTATCATTCGCTGCCAACCAGTTGTGGCTGCACTGGCAGCAACCGGCCTGGCATCTGGCGCAATGTTTCACCGATTACGAGCCAGGTATTCACTACCTGCAAGTGCAGATGCACGCGGGCACAGCAGCACTCAATACCTTACGCATTTATCACCCGGTCAGGCAATCACTTGAGCTTGATCCGCAAGGTGCATTCATCCGCCACTGGCTGCCAGAACTGGCGGATGTGCCTGGGCAGTATCTGCACGAACCGTGGGCAATGCCTTATTCCATGCAACAGCAAGCCGCGTGTGTACTGGGTGTCGACTACCCGGAACCCGTCATTGACCCCAAGGCAACAGCACGACAGGCACGGGCAAAATTCAGGGAACTGCGCCGTTGCCATCCCGAGCTTTGGGCGCAGGTTGGCGGCTTGGGCAGGAAACACACCAAGCAACCATCAACATCCGCAGATACAACGCAGATCAACCTGTTCTGACAGGCAACCTACTACACCCCCGCCCAAAACACCCGCAGACTGTTTTGCCACACCTGCGGCAAAAGCGTTTCCACCGAGATACCTTTAACCTGTGCGACCTGTTCGGCAATGAATGGCAGGTATTTCGGCTCGTTTTTATGTCCGCGATACGGCACTGGGGTCAGATAAGGTGCGTCGGTCTCCAGCAGAATTTGTTCCAGCGGGGTCAAAGCAATAACTTCGCGCACATTGTCGGCTGCCTTGAAGGTGCTGATACCGTTAAAACCAATGCAAAAACCTTCCCCCAGACAGTATTCCGCCAGCTCGCGGCTGGAGGTAAAGCTGTGGATCACGCCGCGTTTACGCATTTGCCCGACGAAATTACCGAGAATGGCCTGAGTATCTGCATCCGCCTCACGGGTATGCACCACGATGGGCAAATCCAGCTCAATGGCAATCTGCAACTGGCGCTCAAAAGCATCACGCTGCTTGGCTCGATCGGAATAGTCATAATGGTAATCCAGACCAATTTCACCAACCGCGACAATTTTGTCATGCAATGCATTAGCGCGGATTTGTGCATCCACCAGATCACTGTAATCGTTGGCATCGTGCGGATGGATACCTTGCGTACCCCATACCTGCGGGTGTTGTTGCACCAGCGTCATCACCGTTGCCAGATTGTCAGGGGACACGCCGATGGTAATAATGCGCTCGACATTGACCCGCTGTGCCGCCTGCAAAACCGCAGCCAAGGCATCACCTTCCAAATAGTCCAGATGGCAATGAGTTTCGATGATCGGATGGTTGAATACGGGGATGTCACGCTTTTTGCTCATGGGAGTGTTTGCCTGATTCAGAAGATGGAAATTCTGGGTTGCTTGCCTGCGGAATGCAAGACGTGCGGACATCAAACAAACGAAAGGGGTTCAGGTATACGTCTGAACCCCTTTTTTATCGCATATCAGCAGCAGCTTAGTCTGCGATCAGGCGAATCCGTACCAGTGACCCTGCTGGAGCAGCAACCATTGGCCAAGTCTGGATTGAACGGTCACTCGTTACCAGGAAATTCGCTGCAACAGGCGTGCCGGAGTGAGAACGGGAAGAAGAAATAAACGGCGCGTCGTACAAGGCGGAGGTAACACCTACACTGAAACTCATGTCATTAAATAACGCAGTATCAATGGCGGGATCAGCACTAGCACTGTAATTGGTAATACCTGTTGCGGCACCTGCTTCAGGAAATCTGCCAGTACCAGAATCACGCCCGGTAGTTGTACCGGAAGTACCCACCAGTTCTTCAATGGTCGGCAGACGCCAGGTCTTTTTGCCACACATCCCCTGACCAGCATTAGCCGCATTCATGTAAGCCGTGTAGGTATCCGTGTCGCAGTTACTGATTCCACCGCAAGGATAATTACCACCTGCGGGTGAAATACCACCAGAACCCAACACATACAACCATTCCTTGTCGCGTGCGTCGCTGTTACTGGTACGGATTTCCCATACCTTGCCGGAAGGAGCACGCACGCAAGACCAAGAAGCTGCACCTGTTGCGGCCACAAAACCATCGGCATTCAGTTTGGTGTAGCTACCACCACCTGAGCCACTACCATCAGTGGGATCCTGCTCATCCATCGTGCCATCGCTGTCTGAATCCTTGATACTGGATTCAAGGGCATCTATCTTGCCATCGTTATCGGTATCGTTTGGTTTGGTAATATCAGGCCCAACCTCGGTCTTGTCGTTTTTACCATCACCATCCGTGTCAGCTTTCAGTGGATCAGTTCCCAATACCGCCTCTTCCGCGTCAGTCAAGCCATCACCGTCATCATCCTTATCAGTGGAATCCGGCTCGCCATCGTTGTCGGTATCTGTTGCCACAGTCCCCCCTGTAGAAGCAGTCGGGCTACCGCTGCTACTATCACAGGCAGTCAGCAAGGAAGCCAATAAAATGGCAGCCACGACCATACCCATTGAGCGGACTTTTTCAGATTGCGCACCATCCGGCAGAGCATCCTGCTTTTCTACAGAAACATTTTTCTTAGACATAGGTAATTCCACCATTCTATAAAATTAACTGATATAGTGAATGCAAATTAATGCTTAAGCATCTTATAGCACAATGAAAACACCCCAGAAGACTTCAGACATAGCCATCCAAAAAAATCCGAAAAATCATGGGAATTTATTTAAAAAAATCAATATTATGATTGAAAACAACCACTAATTAGAATTTTCCTATGAAATAAATAAAATAAATTTATTGTAAAAAATAAAATGAAGAATATTATCAAAAACCTACGAGCAATAGGTTCATCAAGCCATATACCCAGAAAAACACACCGACAATCCATTTATTTTTGTAATTAAAAAATTAAACCCAGATCACTACCGCCCGATCAAAATACACGCGCAAACGCTTCGGTAGCATAGGTTTGCAAACCATCGCCTTCCCGCCAAATGAAATAGGCGGCCAAACCGTGTTGCTCAGCAAACACTTTGCCTTTCACCTCCCCCAGTGACATCAGCAAAGTGGCATAAGCATCTGCCATTGTGCCATTTTCCGCCAGCACGGATACGGATGCGAGTTGATGTGCCACCGGAAAACCCGTCTGCGGATCAAGCGTGTGGGAATAGCGTTTGCCGCCCTGCATGAAGAAATTGCGGTAATCGCCGGACGTTGCCAGCGCCGCATTCTGCAATTTGATGCCTTGCTGTACTGCCCGTTCGTTACCCAACGGTTTTTCGATGGCAATACGCCAGGGATCACCGCGTGGGCTAAGACCACGGGTACGGATTTCGCCTGCAATTTCAACCATATAATTATGGATACCGACAGACTCCAGATATTCGCCTGCCATGTCGGTGGCGAAACCATCTGCCATCGAAGCCAGGTCAACAGATACATCGGCACGCGACTTGCGCAGTGCGGGTGGGTCAAGTCTTGCCTGCAATTTTTGATAGCCCACTTTAGCGCGAACAGCATCAACCTCAGCCTGGGCAGGAACCTGATCTTTTACCTGTTCCGCACTAAAGCCCCACAATTTGATCAGTGGCCCGACCGTGACATCGTAGGAGCCGCCACTTTGCTCACTGAGCTGCAAGGCAGTGCTGACGAGTTGCGCCAATAGGGGGGAAACCGGGAACCAGTCCGTGCCCTCGTGCTGATTAAAGCGGGAAATTTCCGAGGTTTTGTCCCAGCCAGCCAGCAATTGGCTGGAATTGGCAAATGCAGTCGAAATCCCTGCTTGCAGGGTGGCGGCCTCTAGGCCATCGGGTACATCCGTTAGAGTGACATGCCAAGAAGCGGTGCCTTGCATACCCGCCAGCCGCAAACCCTCAGACTGACCACAACCCGCCAACAGCAGACTCACCATAAAAAATGCCAACCCAAGGGCTGGCATGAGTGATTTCATTATTCCCCGCAACATCGGCTCAGGCTACCGTTTCAGCAGCGCCCTTGCCCTTGTTCCCGGAAGGGCTGGTAAACCGGTCATTCAGATGCTGGACAAAGCGGTCAGTGGCATCACGAATGCTATCCAGACGGCTGCGGGTACGTTTGCTCCACCCGGCAGGTGAAGTCTGGAAGATACTGCGCCAGAAACGGGTACTTTTGAGGAACGCGGGTGCAAGGTTGCCGTAGGCTTCTGGCTTGTTCAGCCGCTCTGCCATGCGTTTCGCCAGCTTGTTGCGGATCAGGAAATGCAGGCTAACTGCCAGCAGTACGGGGATCAGGATGGCAATAACTGTCGCAAGCATGTTGCCCGCCAGTGATGCCAGCCAAGGAGGATTGAACAACAGCCCTTCCCAGTAGCCAAACTCGATACTCATCCCCAGCAGCGTAATTGCCAGCAGACCAAACACAAAAACATCCGTCATCAGCACCTGTTTTTTCCAGCTTTTCAGCGCTTCACGCAAACGTGGCACTGCCTGCTGCTCAATCTGGTTGGCCTGAGATTCCATTGAACCGATGATGCGGTAGGCACGCTCGATATTCACCCCTTCCACCCGCGTCATGATGCGCTGGTAATCAGCCTCACGCTTGGCGACATAACGCGCCCATACATTGGCATCGGCCACCGGGGTTGCCAGCTTGTCGTTGAACAGGATATGGAAGCTGCCCGCTGACAAACCCTGCTGCACCAACGATTTCTGCCAAGCAGATACGATGTCTTCCAGATTGTCTTCCCGTGCCGAGGTATCAATCTGGTTGAGGATAAACAGGAACTTACTGCTGTCGTTGCGGCGCATCGCCCCTTTGACCAGGTGTTCCAGCGTATCCTGCATCGCCCCCGGTTCGGGGTGGCGGGCATCAAAAAACACCAGCACCAGATCAGAAAGCTCGATAATGTGGTCGGTAATCCGCAAGGTGGATTTGCGTTGTTCATCCGCATCAAACCCAGGGGAGTCAATCAGGATTCTGCCACGCAGTTTTTCGCTGGGTGCTACCTTCATTTGCAGGTAGTTATCAATTTTCGCTCCTTCCCCTGCCGATACGTTCTCGATTTCCTCGCTGATCTGGTAGAAAGGGAAACGGGGGTCACCATCCAGCGCCAACCCAGGCAGGGTACGTACCTGCCCATCCGGGCTAAAGGTAATAACGGTAAAGCGGTCGTCAACGGCCTGATTGCCGGTACGTTGCAGGTTTACATCCAGATAGCTATTGATAAAGCTGGATTTACCTGCCGAGAAAGTGCCCAGAATTGACACCAGCGGCCACCATGAGATTTGGGTAGCATAAGACTCACCAGCATCCAGCAGACCAAGTTTCTGGGCAACGGCATCCAGTTCACGGTATTGGTTCACGGCTTCGACCAAAACCGGATTCTCCCGTTTCAGATGTTCCTGCAACCGTTTAAGGCGTTGCTCCATGCGCTTGGCTGGTGTCATTCTTTTTATCCTTTGGTCATGCTGGCAAGTATTTGTTGCTGCCGCAATGGGTCATCAATAGCACTATGCCCGTCTTTGGCCGTTGCAGCACCCTCAGGTGCTGGAATAACGTTTCCAGAGGCAGGCGGTGCCTCCTGAACAACCGCCTCAGGTGCAGTCCCACTGGTTGGAGGCACTATTGGCGGAGAAGATAATGTGGTTGCGGGTATCGACTGTGTACTGACAGGTGCTTGTTGTTGCGGTGTGGCCGTTGCCTGAGGCCATCCGTAATAACCATTATAGTAAGGCGTTGCACCCACGACAGGTGGTGGTACAACATACGGAGTTGTCTTGTCGCTGCCGAAGGGACTGAACTTGTTGAACATTTTCATAGGCCCGGAAATATTCTTGTTCATCGACCACATATCACGCTGCATGTTGTAGGTAGAAACAGCCATGTTCTGAGTAGAGGCATTCATCTGCTGGATGTTGCCCGCCATATCCTGCGTGCTATCGGTCATGATGCCTGTGGACTGGACAAGGTTGCCCATCTGATCGTTCATGGTCGTCATGGTTCCGGTCATCGTTACCATGCTGGTACTAACCGACTGGTTCATATCAGCAATGGTTTGCGTCAATCTGTGCACGTCAGTAGTTAACGACTGAACCAAATAAAAACCATAAGCAGACAAGATAATGAAAGCCACCATAGCTGGATAGACGATCATCTGTAGAGTTCGCGTCACATTAACCTGACGTTGCTCGAAATCTTGCAACTCATCCTCTACACCATGCAATTCGTGCTCGATTTCATCAAGCTCGGATGTTTTGCCACTCTTTACCATCGGTTCCTGTCCTCTCATCCGGTTCTACCCAACATCCCTTGTCAGCCGACACCGGTACTGTGAATGCGTTTACGCTGTTTCCAAGGCGCTGCTCATCGTTATCTTCCGTCCTTTCCTTTGGTAGTAGCAACCGTGTAACCCGGTTTTGCTTTTCTTGATAATCTTGTTATCTGTACGACAATAAAGCCAGTGTGGAGTCGTGTCAAACGCCACACCGGCTTTTTCACAGATGTTGCCGAAAAATGATTATTTCAGGGCTGCATCAATTTTTTTGGCTAATTCAGGGTTAACCATGTCGACATACAACTTCATGTTGAATGCTTCACCGGTACGCCCCTGGGCAGCCAGTTGCGGAGCGATGTCCGCAAACAGTTCAGCCGCCTTGCTGGCATTACCCTGCTTCCAGAACACATTGGCAAGCTCGCCTTTGTAATCCAGTGAATCAGGTTTTTGCTCCAGCAATTTGCCATAGAACTCGGCAGCACGCTCCAGTTCATTGCTCCAGTAGGCTTCACGGGCAGCACGCAACAGATCCTGTTCGCTTGCTGCCGGAGCAGCATTGGCATCAGCCGCAACGGGAGCTGGAACTGCGCCAGCTTGCTCGGCAACAGGCGCAACAGCAGGGGCTGCAACGGCTGGTGCTTGCTCAGCAGGAACAGCGGCAACCGCAGGTACTTGTTCAGCAACCACAACGGCTGGTGCTGCTACAGCTTGCCCGGCAACAGGAGCCGCATCCTTACCATGTGCTGAAACAGCTTGCTTGCCAGCATCGACAGGATGAGCCGGAGCACTATGTGTGTCTTTTGCATGATCACCCTTGCCCGCCTTATCCCCTGCGCCACCCATGCCGAAATTCAGCAAAATGGCCAACACCGCCAGCAACCATGCCAGCAAAATAGGATGTTTCATTAACCAACGTAGAATATGCATCTGAATCTCCTTTTCCCTAGACCCTAGATATTATTAAAAGAATGTATTAAACAGGATAAAGTGTACGCCCAAGTTCTTCGATTTCGGCTGCGGCTTTGGAACGCGGTTCCATCTCAAATACCGCCAGCCCTTCACTGAATGACCGACGATAAGTGGTACGCATGTACAAACGCGACTCCAGCAAACGGATTCCATCCAGCATCTGGATAGCCTCTGCTGCTTCATCAGTTTCACGCACCGCATGATGGGTGTCTGCCCGGTTGATAACAGCCAGCAGTTCAACAGGCTTGCCCGCCCGGATGGTTTCCACCATTTTCAGGAAACGCTGGGTTGACCAGACATCTGCCTGACTGGGAGAAACCGGAATCAGGATGCGGTCAGCCTGGCTCACCGCCTGTTCCAGTGCTGCCATGTCCGCCAGCCCTATGTCTACCAGGACTTCCGAGTGACCACCTTCCGTTCCCAGACTCCCGACCGTTGTCTGCGGCTGAATAGCAGGCAAATAACCTTCTTCCTGCCGGATTTCAAACGCATCCAGTGTTGTCGCTTGCGGATCAAGATCATACACGACCACATGCCGGTTATGCCGGGTCGCCACCCATAACGCCAGATTGAACGTTACAGTACTCTTGCCTGTTCCACCCTTGAGATTACCGATCAGCGTAATCATTGCCTGACTCACTTCATCTGTTTTGTTCTGGCAACCCGCCCCTTGCAAAAGAGCGGGACACGCCAGACTTACTGTTTGATAGGTTCCTGCTGCGACTGGGGCTGCATTTGCTGCGGCATCGGAGGCATCATCATTTGCCCGCGATGTTGCTGCTGTTGCATTCCGCCCTGCCCCATTGGGAAGCCCTGTTGCGGCATGAAACGCATGTCAGGCATCTGCATACGTTGCTGCATCATTTGCTGTGGCATGGCTGGACGTGCCTGCATGGATTGCCCCTGCATTGGCGGAGCCATGTACTGACCGCCTTGTGGAGGCGGCATCATGCCACCTTCAGGCATCGCAGGCATGGGAATGGCATACAGGTAGTAGTAGGATGCTGGCGGCTGCGGCATGACCGGTGGCATTGGAGCCTTGATGTCCTGGGCCACAGGCGCTGGTGGCACTGCCGGAGGCTGGGCAGCAGCACTCATGTCAGGGGCGGCTGGTACGGCTGGCGCATTGGCTTGAGGCATCGCAGGTGCTGGTGGTACAGCAGGAATCTGTGGTGCTGTCACTTCAGGAGCCGCAGGCGCCACCGGAACTGCTGGTACGGCAGGAACTGCCAAATCTTTAGCCTCAGGAATGGCTGGAACGGCTGGAACCGCTGGCACAGCAGGTGTCGCCGGAGCTGCTGGTACTTGTGGCACGGCTGGAGCAGCAGGCACAGGTGGTACAGCAGGAATGCTGGCTACTGGAGCAGCGGCTGCTTCCACAGGAGCCTGCTGTGCATTGGCAGGCGCGGCTGGAGCAACTGGGGCTTCTGGCACTTTCATTTCTGCTACAGCAGGTGCTACCGGAGCTTCTGGCGCTTTCATTTCTGGTACAACAGGTGCTACCGGAGCTTCTGGCGCTTTTACTTCAGCAATAGCCGGTGCGGTTGGAGCAGCCGGGGCTTCTGACGCTTTCATTTCTGGTACAGCAGGTGCTTCTGGTGCTTTTACTTCAGCCACAGCAGGAGCAGCGGCAGGTTGCGCTTCAACTGCGGGAACAGGTATTTGTGCGGCATTTTGCGGGGCAGCAGGCGCTGCCGGTTGCTCAGGCGTTGCAGGCACAGCAGGTGCTACTGGCTTTTCAGGAGCAACAGGAACAGCAGGCGCTTCAGGAGCAACAGGCGCTACTGCCGCCATTGCCCCCTGAGCCGCGCTAGCCTGTGCTTCCTGTGCCGCACCTTCTGTCATGAATGGCCCCGGCGGTGGAGGCGGCAAATTACTAGTTTCAGCCCATACATTGCTGCCAAACAGGCCAAGCGTAGCAGAGGTTGCTACCGTGGCAACTGCGATGGCAAGCTGCTTTTTATTGAACGTTTTCATAAGTGTCGTCTTCCTTCAGATTAAATATCCGTCTTGAGTTTTATTCCCCGTCTACCTGGGGATTTTCTCCGTTCCTTCGATTCGGTGGAAGAGGATACAGCATCGTCTACCGTTGTGCTGCCTGATTCCCCTTGTTGTTCAGCGGCTGGTTCTGTCACAGGCTGTACTGCCGCTTCTGTTTCATGTTGTTGCCGGGCTGACGTTTCGCTGGCAACCTCGATTGCTGTCGATTCCACCACAACAGCCGAAACTGCCGCTACCGGCTCAGCAGGTGCGGGCTTGGCATTCCCCCGCACTGCGGCTGCCGCAGCCAATACTCTGGCTTTAGCTTGTTGACGCTCTTGCTCACGCTTTGCTGCCTTGCGCTCTTTGGACTTGCGCATCAGTTTTCCACCCGCAGCAAATAGGCCGCCGATACCCTGTGCGACCGACTGCATCAGGGAAACACCATACATACCCGCATAAGTAACCACGGATTTACCCATTTTCGCTACACTTTTGCGTGGCTTGGAAGATTCCGGCGTTGCGCCACCTGCTCCCCCTCCTGTAGGGTCACGGGGATCAGGACAAACATGCATGGACTCGCCCGCGCTGATACAACCCAACGGAATAATCAGCAAGGTCAACAAGGTTGCCACTGCACCACCAAAAATCAGGGATACTGCCATCCCTTGGAAAATCGGGTCAGACAGGATCACCATCGAGCCACCAAACAGTGCCAGTGCAGTAATCACAATTGGGCGGGTACGTGCTTCGCATGAATGGATGACTGCCTCCAGTACCGTTTCGCCTGACGCCACCGCCTCCCGCGCAAAGTCTACCAGCAGGATGGAGTTGCGCACGATAATCCCTGCCAAAGCAATGAAACCGATCATGGAAGTTGCGGTAAATTCCGCGTTCATGAGCCAGTGACCCGGCACAATCCCGATCAGGGTCAGAGGAATCGGAGCCATGATGATGGCAGGCAAGGTAAAGTTGCCAAACTGCGCCACAATCAGCATGTAAATCAGCACCAGCGCGGCGGCAAACGCAATCCCCATGTCGCGGAACGTTTCCCACGTCACTGTCCATTCACCGCCCCATTCAAAGGCAGTTTTGGCTTCCACGCCTTGCGGGGACTTGAGCCAGTAGGCTTCATCCACCAGTTTGGTTCCATCCGGCGTTACGTAACCGGCTCCATTGTTAGCTTTCGCTAGCAAGTCTTCTACCTGGCTTTGACCGTATACAGGTGCTGCCAAACGCCCGACCGTTTCAGCCGTGACGAATTCAACCGCACGCAAATCCTTGCGGTAAATGGGCTTATCCTGTTGGTCAAACACAAAGGTTCCCAACTCATGCAAAGGTACGAACTGCCCTGTGCGGTTTGTAACCGGCAATTGCGACAGGCGATAAATCTGCGAGCGTGCGCTCAACGGAACCTGCATCACAATCCGGGTTGGGTCAATCAGGGCATTTTTCTTGATGTCACCCAGAATGAAGCCGCCCATCGCCATTTCCAGTGTACGGTTGACATCTTCTGCGGTGATGCCGTTACGCTGTGCTTTGTCGGAATCCACCTGGAACCGCAGGATCTGGTGATCCTCCTCCATCAGGTTGTCGACATCATCCAGATTCTCGGCTTCTTCAAACATTTTGGTCAGGTCTGCGGCAACCTGCCGACGGGTATTGGCATCCGGCCCGTAGATTTCAGCCACGACGGATTGCAATACAGGTGGACCAGGCGGCATTTCCACAACCTGTAACTTGCCATTGCTGCCTTCCAGCAAAGGCTGAAGCAAGGCACGCGCCTCTACAGCGATCTCATGACTGGTGCGTTTACGGTCGTGCTTGTCGGTCAATTGCACCTGGATGTCGGCCTGCCAAGGCTGTTGGCGCAGGTAGTAATGGCGCACCAGACCATTAAAGTTGAACGGTGAAGCTGTGCCCACATAAGTTTGCAAGGCAGTGACTTCAGGAATTTCCTTCAGTTTGGTTGCCAGCGTATGCACCAGATTGGCGGTAACTGGCAAAGCAGTCCCTTCCGGCATGTTCAATACCACGTTGAACTCGGGCTTGTTGTCCAGTGGCAACATTTTTACGCGCACGGATTTCAACGGATAGAACAGCAACATGCAGATGAAAAACACCACAATAATACCGATCAGGAAAGCCATGCCTTTCGTGCGGTTTGTCACCAGCGGCACAATCATGCCACGGAACAACTTTTCCATTTTGGCTGCCTGCTTGTGCTCTTTTTCAGCAGCATCATGCAAACTGCGTAGGGATGGCTTGAAACGGTTGGTCAACCACGGCGTAAAGGCAAACGCAGCAAACAGTGAAATCACCATCGCCACGGAACCCAGCACCGGAATCGGCAGCATGTACGGCCCCATCATCCCGCTGACAAACCCCATCGGCAACAAGGCTGCAATAACAGTACCAGTTGCAAGAATGGTCGGGTTGCCTACTTCGCGCACCGCATCCACGGCAGTATCAACATCGGTATTTTCGATCAGCAACCAGCGGCGATAAATGTTTTCCACCACCACAATCGCATCATCGACCAGAATCCCAATAGAGAAAATCAGCGCAAACAGGCTTACACGGTCAATAGTCATACCCATGATCCACGCCGAAAATACCGTGGTGGTAATAACTGCTGGGATGACAATCAACACTACAAACGCAGCACGAATACCCAAGAAAAACCATACCAGCAAGGTTACGATACCTGTCGCCACAAACAGCTTGAGGATCAGCTCGTCAACCTTGGCTTTGGCTGTTTCCCCATAGTTACGGGTAACAGCAACATTCACGTTGTCAGGAATGATGCGGCCTTTCAGCACGTTCAGCTTGTCCAGGACTGCGTTGGCAACATCCACACCGTTAGTACCATGCTTTTTGGCAATTGCCAGTGTTACGGCAGGTGCATTATCAGCCACTTCCTTGCTGGCAAGCGCAGAACCGGTGTAATAGCCAACTGAACGCCCGGCATCGCTGGGTTCTTCAGTAACGGTAGCCACATCACGCACATACACAGGACGCCCGTCGATAACGGCCACCATCAGGCGTTTCACATCTTCAGCAGAATTGAGGAAAGCGCCACTATAGACTCGGAAAACGCGCTGGTCAGGCTCCACCGCCCCGGTATTACGTTCAGAATTGGCCATGCGGATGGCATTCGCCACCTGTTCCAGCGAAACCCCGAAGGTTGCCAGACGCTCTGGCAAAATTTCGACTTTCAGCTCCTCGTGGCGACCATCCACAATGAAGCTCTGGCTGGTGTTTTTCACCTCACGCAGGCTTTGCAACACATCCAGCGCCACCAGTCGCAAGTTCGCATCATCCACTTGGTTCGACCACAAGGTCAGCGTGACCAGCGGCACATCATCCGCCCCCTTCGGCTTGACCAGCGGTGTCTGCACGCCAAACGGAATCTTGTCCTTGTTGGATTCCAGCTTGTCATACAGCTTGACCAGTGACGACTCCAGTTGCTCCCCGACGATGAACTGTACTGTCACCATCGACTGCTCACGGGCGGAATAGGAATAAACGTGATCCACCCCCGTCATCTCGTACATGATGCTTTCCAGCGGGCGGGAAATGAGGTTTTCAACCTCCTGTGCCGACGCCCCTGGATAACGGACAAAAATGTCCACCATCGGTACGGAAATCTGCGGATCTTCCTGTCGGGGCGTTACCCACATGCCCAAAACACCGACGGCAAAAAATGCCAGCAGCAACAAAAGGGACAATGGGGATGTAATAAACGCCCTGGCCATGGAGCCAGCCATCCCTGGATTGTGGTGCGGGTGCGCGTGGGTTGCGTCGTGCTGCGAATCATTCATGGGCATATACCGTCACTGGTAAACTACTATTTTTTATCTGGCATCCAACCGGAGGAAACCCCAGCAGGCGGCTGATCAATAATCCGCTCACCTGGGCTTACGCCTGAGACCACCTCAACCATACCATCACCCTGATCAGAACCCAGTCTGACCAGACGCAATTCAGAAACATTGTCATCCCTGACCACCAACACGCTTGGCAGGCTACGCCCACTCAGCAGGGCAGTACGCGGGATGACTGCCACTTTGGAGGCATCCTTGCTGCGTTCCGGCAAATGGATTTCCGCATACATACCGGGTGCAGTCACTACATCTACCGGCAAATCAAACTTCACCGTCACCGTATGGCGCTCAGGATCAGCCACCGGGTAAATCTGCGAAACCTTGGCCATGGTACGAACCTTACCATCAATATGCACCGGCACAACCATATCCTGACTCAGATTGGACACCAAGCCGGAAGGCACATCCGCCTGCAAGCGCTTGAACTTGACGTAACCGAACTTGATCAATGGCTGACCAGGCTGCACCGTATCTCCCACTTCCACTAGCTTGCTGAGCACAATGCCTTCAAAGGGAGCAATGGATTTGGCATCACGCAGCGCTGCATCAATTTCCTGCAACTGTGACACAGCCTGCTGCAAATTGCTTTGTGCCTGCGATACCCCAGTGGCGCTGCTCATCAGGTCGGAGTAACGCCCCACATCCGAGTCATAGTTCCCCATGAAAGATTCAGCAAACGGGCGCACAGCAAACATATCAAACATGGCAGGCAAGCCAAAACCGGGCATTGCACCGACATCTTTGCTACGCGGGGAAACCAGTTCACGGGTATATTGGGTCTGGGAATTCTGCACCGATGCCTGGGCGATGCTGATCTGGGCAAGAATGGCATTACGCTTGGCGAGCAACTGGGTTTCATCCACCTGGACGATGACCTCTCCCTGTTTAAACGCCGAACCGACCTCACCCGCCACAACCTTTACCACACCAGGAACCTGAGCGGCAAGGGTCACTTCTTTATAAGGGATGACGGTACTGCCGAGCACCGAATACGTCTGGGAACTGGCTGCATCAATCCGCACAATCTCTGCCGCCCCTACCACGGACGGCAAGCAGACGCAAAGCGCCGAGGTTAGAAACCCAAGCACAATTTTTCTTGTATACATGCGTTTAAACTTCCTCAAAGCGGTAGTATTGAAGACGAGTTGAGGGGAAAACATGCCCTTGTCACAGAAGCTGTTTGCCATAGAACATCATCCCCTCTCAATCTAGGCGGAACTATATCGTTTAACCCTTCCAAATTCCAGTCAATACAACAGAATATTAGAAAATTCTTATGGATGTACCAGCAATACCCGCTTCATCTCACCGAAGTTATCATGCTCCAGCGTTATTTCCAACGCAGCAGGTAACAGTGTTTTCCCTTCAGGCCACTCATCCCGCCACGCTTTTTTCTCATCCATGAAACGGATACCCACGTCCTTGACCCCCTCCAGCAAAGCAAGCCCCACCGCCTCCTGGGAATCTGCGCGGTCAAGCAGATTCCAGCTTTGTCGTACCAGCACACCTTTTTCAAGCACATAACGCACCCGCTGCAAGGAACTGCGCATTTGCCCTTCCTGACGTAGCTCCCAACCCATGTCAGGATTGCCACCTCGGGTAAACTCCAGCAACGCCCCAGCATCATCCAGCGCCTGCACAGCAGGGGCTTTTTCCCCGTAACCCATATTGGCCTTGCGCAAAACCATCTGGTGTACATCGCGCTCCAGCATCACCCACGCCCGCTGCAACTGCTGCAACGCAGCCTGTTTGCCTTGCATGTTGCGATTGGCATCCATCAGCATCGACGCCGAACTGTAGGAAAGCGTCACCATCAACGCGAATACAGCCAGCGCAATCATTAGTTCCAGCAAGGTAAAACCGCGTGAATGCCTCATGGCGCAACAACCTTGGGGCGTGGTTTTGGATTGGGATTAGCCAGATAGCCAACCTGCATGGCAATCAGTTCCTTGTCATTGCCTTTACGAAACACTGACACTTGTACCCTGCGCAAGTCATCATCAGCGGTTTTCAGCACTTCTTGCTGCCATTGCCAAGTTATCCCGCCCATGTCTGCATCCCCTGAACGTTTGCCAATGGCTGGAAAATCTCCCTTCAATTGCACAACTGCCAACTGGTTGGAAGCTACCCAGCGAGCCATGGCGGCATCCCTAGCACGGTTATAAGCGAACAAATCACCTGTACTGGTTTCCACACTGACACCAATTACCAGCCCCAGCAGCAATAAAGCGAACATGATTTCAATCAGGTTGAAACCGGACTGCGTTTTCATTTCGCCCCCCTGGCAGCATCCAGCAGGCGACCTTGCGCATCAAATTTTACGATGCTTTCACGCTGCCCATCTCGCAGATGCCATTCAAACGGTCGCATTTCCCCGGTTGGTAAAATGGAAATTTGTGGCTTGCTTTGCCCTTCATCCTGCTTGCGTGACAGGGAAACCGCCTGTCCATCCAAATACAGGGTTTGCTGATATTTGCCGCGCCACTCATGACGTCGCCACAAGCTATCCTTTTCAATCAGCTTCCAGCCACCAAACCCTGAATACTCGTAAAAAGCATAACCTGTTTCATCCAGTTGCAGCCCTAGTGCCTGGGAGCGGACAACGGCTTCATCCTGTGCCAGCAAAACGCGCTCACGCAAACGATCTACCTCCTCACTGAGCGGATCGCTTACTGTCTGCGTCAGCATGGAACCTGCCAGCGAATAGAGAATGCCGACGACCAGCACGACGATCAGCATTTCCAGCAGGGAAAAACCTTTGGCCTTGTTACTCAAGCTGCCAGCTACCCACATCATCTTCAGTACCTTCACGCTTGTCCGGGCCGATACTGTAAACATCAATTTCACTGCCATGCGTGCCTGGGTTCAGGTAGCGGTAATCGTTACCCCACGGATCTTTGGGCAGGGCTTTCATGTATTGACGCCAGCGTGGTGCATTACCCGGATTTGTCACCAGCGCATTCAACGCACCAGAAGACGGGAAAGTACCGTTATCAGCCCGGAACATTTCCAACTTGACCTTCAGGTCGCCGACTTCTTTCTTGGCTTTCAGGTTTTGTGCATCACCCATGACGTTCAGGTTACTAAACACCAGCCCCAGCAAGATACCAATAATGACAATGACGATCATCAATTCTGTCAGTGAGAAACCTGCCTCACCCTGTTTGCGCCTGACTGCGCCCTGCTTAACCATTCCGTTTATCCTCATCATAGTAATATTCATTGATCTGATTCTGGCATAATGCAAGGCATGTTGCACACTCCAGAACATGACAAAACCGACATGCTGCACGACCACCGTAGCCGAGCCTATCTTTTTGCCACGGCATTAACTGCCATACTGATACTGCTGCAATTTTTTCAGCCAGACCTGCTGTTTCAGCGCCACCTGATTATTGAGGGTGAATTCTGGCGGCTATGGACAGGCAACCTAGTACATACCAACCTGTGGCATTTGGGGTTGAACCTAGCAGGACTCTGGCTACTGACCCTGATTCAGCAACCCACCCCCACTCCGCGCATCTGGCTTGGACAAACCCTGTTCATCGGCACATGCGTCGGAACTGGCTTATGGTTTTTCAATCAGGAACTGGTCTGGTATGCAGGCTTTTCCGGCATATTATACGGCTTGTTCATGCTGGCAGGCATACAGATGTTGCAACAAAAGGAATGGACGACTGCCCTGCTAATCCTGGGTGGTATCTGTGGCAAAACCGTATGGGACTGGGCACAAGGCGGCACAGCCCTGTCTGCTAACCTGATTGATGCCCCGGTCATATACAGCTCTCACATTTACGGAATGCTGGGAGGGCTGGCACTTGCCCTGCCTCGCATGTATCAGCAAAAACGCCCCTCATCATGAATATTACAGCAGCGTTTCGGCAAGCAGCAGACCGACTGCTGCAACCTGATTGTGACTTTTGCGGCAATCCATGCAGCTCTGGGCAACCCCTTTGTGATGCCTGTCATGCCGAACTACCCTGGCTGTCTGCCGAATACCATGCCCCCCTGCCGGATTGTGATGAAACCGTCAGTGCTTTTGCCTACCAGCCCCCCATCAGCAACCTGCTGCTTGGCATCAAGTTCGGCAAAAACCTTCGTTCACTTGCCACCCTTGGCGAGCTGACCAGCAATGGCATCCTGCCGCAAATAGCACAGATCCCGGAAGCCATCTTGCCCATTCCGCTACATAGCCGACGCCTGCAACAACGCGGATTCAACCAGGCATTGGAACTGGCAAGACCACTCGCCCGCACCCTGAAAATCCCGTTGCTGACACACGCCATCGTCAGAAGCAAAGCCACTCTGCCACAAACCGAACTGGATTCCCGACAACGCCTCTCCAACCTGAAACAGGCATTCCAGATAGCCAGTCTACCCCCTTACCACAGCATTGCCATTTTCGATGACGTCATCACCACCGGCACAACCGCACGGGAACTGGCCTTGCTGTTACGCAATCAGGGCATCAGACATATCGCCATCTGGTCATGCGCCCGCGCCATTCTGCGGCAAAAGCATGAACTCACCGAACAAATCGACTATCATGTTCAGCCAACACAATAGACCGGAAGCAAAAACCATGATCCGTAGCATGACCGCCTTTTCCCATCGTGAACTGACTACCGAACACGGTACACTTAACTGGGAAGTCCGCACCGTCAACCACCGCTACCTGGATGTTAGCCTGCGCCTACCCGAGGAATTCCGCAGCCTGGAAAATAGCTTCCGCGAAATCATCCAGAGCAATCTCAAACGTGGCAAGGTCGAATGCAACTTACGCTTCAATCCAGCACAGGGCAATAACAATGAAATCCGTATCAACGAGCCACTGGCTCGCGCCCTGATCATTGCCTGCCGCCAGCTCGAAACCATTACAGACAATCCTGACCCGCTGAAAGCCGTAGACATCCTGCGCTGGCCCGGCGTTGCGCAGGATTCCACCCCTGATATGGACATTCTCACCGCCCATGCCCAAGCATTGTTGCAAAATGCCTTGGAAGACCTGCTGGACATGCGCGAGCGTGAAGGCAAACGCCTGGCCGAGTTTCTCTATCAGCGCTGCGACCAGATTGCCGAAATCACGGTACGCATCCGCAAACATCGCCCCGGCATCATTACGGCTCAACGCGAAAAAATCCTCAATCGCATTGAAGAGCTACAAATTTCACCAGACTATAACCGTATCGAACAGGAACTCGTCATCCTCGCCCAACGCATGGATGTCGAGGAAGAACTTGACCGTTTGATGGCGCATCTGGATGAAATCAATGCCGTACTGGAACGGGATGAACCTGTAGGCCGCCGTCTTGATTTCCTCATGCAGGAACTCAACCGTGAAGCCAATACGCTATCTTCCAAGTCCAACGACGCCGAAACCACCCAAGCCGCCGTCGACCTCAAGGTATTAATTGAGCAAATGCGTGAGCAAGTACAAAATATCGAATAATATCAAATCACGTCACCGACCTTTCCCTTGAAAATACGGGGAATGGCTCCATCGTTTCATCAGGTAACATCCTAACCCGATAAAATTACCTGCTATCAGCAAAAACGCCGCAACAGCGGCGTTTTTTGTCGTAGACTCTGCGACAGAGGTATCACATGGAATATAAGGACTACTACAAAATCCTGGGGGTTGAACGCAGCGCCAATCAGGACGACATCAGAAAAGCCTTCCGCCGGATGGCTGCCAAATATCATCCTGACCGTAACAAGGATGCAGGTGCTGAAGACCGTTTCAAGGAAGTCAATGAAGCCAACGAAGTACTTGGCGACCCGGAAAAACGCGCTCAGTATGACCAGCTCGGCAGCAACTGGCGGGCAGGCGACAACTTCAGACCACCACCTAACTGGGCAGGCAAGGCATCTCAATACAATGCCTCCTTCTTTGAAGACATTGCCCGACATGGATTTGATGCCAACGGCAGCAATGGCGGTGGCTTCAGTGATTTCTTTGAAACCCTGTTTGGTGGCAATACAGGTTTCAGACGCGCAGGGAGCAACGGCTTTCAGCGTGGTGAAGCAGGTACAACCGCAGAAGTCGCCATCCAGTTACCCCTGGAAGATGCCTTCCACGGCGCACGAAAAACCGTTCGGCTACCGTCCGGGGAAAGTTTACAGGTACAAATCCCTGCTGGCATTAGCGATGGACAAAAACTGCGACTCAGCGGCAAAGGCCCGCGCGGCACTGACCTTTATCTGAAAATCCGGCTGCGGGAACACCCTCTGTATCAACTGGATGGCAAGGATATTCACCTTGAGTTACCTATCAGCCCATGGGAGGCAGCTCTTGGAGAAAGCATTGCCGTACCCACTCCAGCAGGCAAGATTAACCTTAAAATCCCGCCAGGTTCACAATCAGGCAAAAAGATGCGCCTGAAAGGCCGGGGGATGCCGGGGCAACCCGCCGGGGATCTCTATATTGCGCTGCTGGTAAATACCCCACCTGCTGATACTATTGAACAAAAAGAGTATTATGCCCGGATGCGTTCCCTGTTTGCGTGGAATCCACGGCAACACATCGCCTGAGAGCACACACGCAGGACAATCAGTACACACAAGACAATACAGCAAGCGGAATAACGAGAATGACCCTGAGTTCCCTGATACGCACGGTGGCAATTCTGGCAACACTGACATCGCCAGCCGTTGCATTCAACAGTGCCTTGGCTGCACTTCCTACAGCGGTCAATGGTCAACCGTTACCGTCACTTTCCGACATGCTGGAAAAAGTCACACCTTCAGTCGTCAACATCACGACAGAAGGCTCCCAGCGCAGCAACGACGCACTATTGAATGATCCTTTTTTCAAACGCTTTTTTGGTGACGTACTACCCGGTGACCGCCCTATCAGCGGTACAGGCTCAGGCGTCATCATTCATTCCCAACGTGGGCACATCCTCACCAACCACCATGTTATTGATGGTGCTGACAACATCCTGATTACCTTAACGGATGGGCGCAAATTTCAGGCTGAAATCGTCGGCATTGACCCTAAAGCCGACCTTGCTATCCTGCAAATACCACCAGACCGACTGGTTGCCATGCGTTTCGGCGATTCTGACCGACTGCGCGTGGGGGATTTTGTCGTTGCCATTGGCAACCCGTATAGCATTGGGCAGACTGTTACATCCGGCATTATCAGTGCGTTACACCGCAATCCCGGCATCAGTGAGTATGAAAACTTCATTCAGACCGATGCCCCCATCAATCTAGGTAACTCGGGAGGCCCGCTGGTCAATTTGCGTGGAGAACTGATTGGTATCAACACGGCCATTTTAGGTGATCAGGGCGGTGGCAACTTGGGCATTGGCTTTGCCATTCCCATCAATACGGCAGCCGGAGTTATCAATCAGATTGTGCAGTTTGGCAAAGTTGAGCGGGGACAGCTAGGAATAGAAGTTGGGGACATGACTGAATCCCTCGCCAAAAACGCTGGCATACCACCCAATGGTGGGGCGGTAATCGTCAGCTTGCTGCCAGGTTCTGCGGCTGAACAAGCCGGACTGTTGCCGGGAGACATTATTACCCGCCTGAATGGCAGGATTGTTAGCAATGCGGTCGATGTCAAAAACATGGTCGGTGATTTACGCACAGGTTCCAAAGTTCATATGACATTGCTGCGTGGTGGTCGCCCCCGTAATGTAACCGTTATCATAGGTTCCACACCTACCGCAGCACTAGGACAAAACATCAGCGACCGCCCTTATTGGGAGCGGCGCTTTTAAAATGCGGGATAACGTCAGGAATGTAGACTTTGCATCTTGACAAGAGGAAAACTTTTGCTATACCTTTAGCAGCAGATAGGTTTGATACGTTTCTTGAATAAATCCGAGTTTTCGGAACGTTTTGTTGTTTCTTACAGCAAACGCCAACTAAACACCGCTGTCAATCTTGCCGAGAGAACCCAAGAGTTTTTTGAGTTTCCGCGAAGCTATCGGGGAACACAAATAAATAGCGCTTAAGCCCGGCGCTTGTGTTTCCTGTTTGCGGATACAGGTTTGGTGTCCCCAATCCAAACCTGTTAATTAGCCCCGGCTTTTTAGACCCCCTGTTTGGCCGGGGTTCCTTTTCTACAGGAACCATACTAACATCAACAAATTAACTTATCCTGAATACAGGAGAGTGGGTCGTCATCGCCCCAACCACCCTTCCAGCATATCCCAGCACTCATCCAGCCCTTGCCGGTTCAGCGCAGAGAATGTCTGCACTGAAACAACCCCAAACCCAGCGGCTTGTTTGCGTACTTGCAACAACACATTAGCACCAGCACCTCGGGTCAACTTGTCGGCTTTGTTCAACAGGACATGTACTGGCAAACCACACCGTTGCGCCCAGCGCAACATGGTCTGATCGTAATCCGTCATGGGATGGCGTATATCCATCACCAACACCATACCACGCAGGGTATTACGCTGAGTCAGGTAGGCTTCAATGAATTTTTGCCACTCCAGCCTGATCTGTTCTGGTACCTTCGCATAGCCATAGCCCGGCAAGTCCACCAGAAAATGACCATCCGGCAAACGGAAAAAGTTAATCAACTGTGTGCGCCCTGGCGTCTTGCTGGTTCGCGCCAGTGATTTTTGCGAGCATACTTGATTGATTACACTGGACTTACCAGCATTCGACCTACCTGCGAACGCAATTTCCAACCCACCTTCAGCAGGCAGGGTTTTACGCGTTGTTGCACTTTGCAGGAAAGCAGCCTGCTGAAAATAATGGTTCATAATGTTAGCGTTCTCTAATATTTTTTGCGGAACAGGAACAGAATATGTTATACAATCCAGTCGTTTTCCGGGTTCCCCTGCTCCAAGTGTGGTTGCAGACACCGGAAAAGCTGTAGAGCGTGTGGATTATGGTATGCCTGCGTCAGGCTGGTCAGATTAAAATGCGCCAGACATGATTGCAAGTTATTGCCTCAACCGCGACAAGACGGTTAGGCGATGCATCCTGATCAGGGTAGCACGGGGAGCAACCCAGGATGCAGACAACGAATGACAGATTTTGTAGATACTTAGGAGCACTTCGAGATGAAAAAAGTACTCATGCTTGTACTGACTGGCCTGGCTGTTAGCGTTGCAACTTCCGTATGGGCGGAAGGTGGCAATGCTGAAGCTGGTAAAACCAAATCCGCTACTTGCGCTGCCTGCCATGGCATGGATGGCAACAGTGCCAACCCAGAATGGCCCAAACTGGCTGGTCAGCACCCAAGTTATATCGTCAAGCAGTTGATGAACTTCAAGAATGACGAGCGCAAAAATGCCACCATGGCACCAATGGCAAAACCATTGAGTGACCAGGACATGGCTGATCTGGCGGCCTATTATTCTGCGCAACCTGTCAAAAGCGGCGAAGCTGACCAAACCAAGGTTGCTTTGGGTGAGCAAATCTACAAAGGTGGCAACAATGCCACTGGTGTTGCAGCCTGTGCTGCGTGCCACGGCCCAACCGGCACTGGCAATCCTACTGCTAATTTCCCTGCCCTGAAAGGTCAGCAAACCACGTATGTCAAAAACCAGTTGAACGCATTCCGCAAAGGTGAGCGTGCCAACGATGCAGGCAAAATGATGCGCAACATCGCTGCTGGCATGACGGATGCTGAAATCAACGCTGTTGCCGAGTACATTGCCGGTCTTCAGTAATGAAATTACCATTTGGTAACAATTCAGCGTAAAACAGGGGGTGGCATTTGCCACCCTTTGTTGTTTTAATGCACCATCCTGACACTCAATGACTGCGGTATGAAAAACACTCCCTCTACCAGTACGCGCCTGATCAATTTCCTGGGTTCCATGAATCTGGCCATTACCCTATTGGTAGTTGTGGCAATTGCCTCGATCATTGGCACGATCCTCAAGCAAAATCAGCCTTATACCGACTATCAGATTAAATTTGGTTCGTTCTGGTTTGACCTGTTCCGCATGTTGGGCTTGTATGATGTTTACTCTGCCGTCTGGTTTCTCACCATTCTGGCATTTCTGGTCATCTCCATCGCAACCTGCGTAGGGCGCAATACCCCCGGCGTTTTGCGCGAATTACGCCACTTCCGTGAAAACGTGCAGGAAAAGTCGTTACGGGCGATGAAACACCAGCACAACCTGACAACCCACCTGCCAGCCGCAGAAGCGCAATCGTTTGCACAACGCCTGCTTACCAACCAAGGTTTCAGGATGCGTCAGAAAACAGCAGATGGTCATACGGTCATCGCGGCCATGAAAGGTGGCAGTAACCACTGGGGTTACTGGCTGACCCACATCGGCATCATTGTTATCTGCCTGGGGGGGCTGATGGACAGTCGCCTGCCATTGATGGTGGCGGAATGGCAAGGTAAACTCACACCCGAAACCCGCAACATTCCTGCGTCAGACGTACCAGCGATTAGCCAGTTGCCCGCTACCAGTTTCTCCTACCGTGGCAACGTCGACATCCCGGAAGGCAACCGTGCCAACATCATTTTCCTGCCGATGCGGGACGGCTATTACGTCCAGCATCTGCCGTTCGAGGTGGAAGTCAAAGCATTCCGGGTAGAGCATTATTCCACCGGGATGCCTAAATCGTTTGAAAGTGACCTTCTGATCCATGACAAGGATTTGCCTGCACCACTGGAAAAAACCATTTCCGTCAACCATCCACTGATTTACAAGGGCATTGCCCTTTATCAGGCCAATTTTGGAGATGGGGGTTCTGAGGTCAAACTGCGCCTGCACCCGTTCAGTACCCGCTATGCAGCACAGGATCTGGATGGTAAGGTATTCCGTGATTACAACCTAACCAGCAGTGAGCAGCAATTCAAGCTGGAAGTGAATGATTTCCGCCTGTTCAACATCAACGACATGGAAGACGAAGCTGGCAAAGCGATCAAGAAAAACATCGGCCCCAGCGTGACCTTCAAACTGCGGGATGCCAGCGGTCAGGCCATGGAATACCAGAACTACATGAACCCCGTCAGCATCAAAGGGCAGAACTATTACATCAGCGGTGTCCGCAGCACCCCAGCGGAACCTTTCCGTTACCTGCACATCCCAGTAGATGCCAAGGGCGGTATTGAGCGTTTCATGCGGCTTTTGTCCAATATCCAGGATGCCGAGCTTGTGAAAAAATCGGCAGTTGAAACGACCCGCAGTTCCATGCAGGAAGCCACGGTGCAAAATCCTGAGGTTGAAAAACAGGTGGTCGAATCCATGATCCGCCTGACCATGCTGTTTGCCACCAAAGGGGCTGATGGCATTACGCAGGAAATTGCCGAGCGCTTCCCCCAAGAAAAGCAGGAAAGTGCTTCAGAAGCCTTTATGAAAGTTTTGAATGCTTCCCTGCGGGCTGTGTATGTGGAAACCCTCAAGCAGGAGGGCATCACATCTGAGCTGAGCGAGGCAGACTGGCAGTTTTTTGATGACAGCATCTTGGCTATCGACAAGATTTCTGCCTATGGCTCCCCTTGGTTCGTTCAATTGAGCAGTTTCACACAGATTGAAGCCTCCGGCTTGCAAATTACCCGTTCACCGGGCAAGGATGTGGTTTATTTTGGCAGCGCCATGTTGACCATCGGGGTATTCCTGTTGTTCTACGTGACGCACCGCAGGGTATGGGTATGGATCAAACCACTGGATAATAATCAGGCAGAGGTAGTGGTCGCAGGCAGTGCCAACCGCAACCAGCCCGAGTTCGAGCTTTATTTCAACAGCTTGCAGAAAACCTTCCAGCAAGCAATGGTACAAGAGGTGCAAGATGTCAGTTCCACAGGAAACAATTGAATCCCTGCTTGAGCGCCCCAGCCTGTTCAAGCGTCTAACTCTGCAAGACTGGGGGTGGGCTGCCGTTGTACTGGCAGCAACCGTGTTTGTCTTTGCCAAATACAGCGGTGCGATGGATGTTTATGAGATCATCATCCTGACCCTGACCGCTCCGGCTCTGATTGCACAAGGCTGGTACTGGAAAGCCTTCCAGCCTTATAGCATTGCCGTTGCGGTGTGTAGTCTGCTGGGTATCTGGCTATATGGCGATAGTTACGCCAATGCGGAAGTCGTGTTTGGTTTGAAATACCTGTTTTCCAGTCAGTCCGCCATCATGTGGATGAGCGCCCTGTTTGTGCTGGCAACTGTCACCTATTTTGGTGGCCTGTTTACCAATCATGCCTTTACCCTGAAAACTGCTTCAGCCATGACTTGGGTTGCACTGGTGATGGGCTTCACTGGTCTGATGGTTCGTTGGTTTGAGTCATACCTGATTGACCCCGACTTTGGGCACATTCCGGTCAGCAACCTGTATGAAGTCTTTATCCTGTTCTGCCTGATTACCGGCTTGTTGTACCTGTATTATGAGGAACGCTACAAAAACCGCTCGCTGGGTGGATTTGTACTGCTGGTTATCAGCGCCGCTGTTGCCTTCCTGTTGTGGTACAGTTTTGAACGCGATGCTGCCAAGATTTTGCCATTGGTTCCTGCTCTGAAAAGCTACTGGATGAAAATCCATGTGCCAGCCAATTTCGTTGGCTACGGGGCATTTGCTCTGGCTGCCATGACCAGTGTGGTCTACCTGATACGGGCACGGGGTGAGCGCAATAATCCACAAGGTTTCGCTGCCACCCGCCTGCCATCGTTGGCAATGATTGATGACATTACCTATAAGGCCATTGCCCTTGGTTTTGCCTTTTTCACCATTGCCACGATTCTTGGCGCGATGTGGGCAGCAGAAGCGTGGGGCGGCTATTGGTCATGGGATCCGAAAGAAACCTGGGCACTGATTGTCTGGTTGAACTATGCTGCATGGCTGCATTTGCGTTTCTCCAAAGGGTGGCGCGGTGTACCGATGGCATGGTGGGCTATCGTTGGCCTGTTTATCACCCTGTTTGCTTTCCTGGGGGTCAACATGTTCCTGTCAGGATTGCATTCTTATGGTGAACTTTGAGTCAGGGTGCAGGTCTCATTATACGGGTTTGACACAACGATAAAGACCATTTGAACGCAATACCAATAGATGCACAGGGAGATACCTAGCGATGAAACGAGTGTTTAGCCGCGCCTTTGGCCTGCTGATGGCGTTATTTCTGATTACAGGCTGCGTACCAGAATCCAGCCACGCTGAAGACTTCAAGGAAGGAACCCACTACAAAGTGATTTCACCAGCCATTCCCATCCAAAATACGGAAGGCAAGGCTGAAGTGCTGGAATTGTTCTGGTACGGTTGTCCACATTGCCTGTCGCTGGAACCGACCATCGAAAAGTTCCTGAAACAAAAGCCTGACAATGTGGTATTTCAGCGCGTCCCAGCCATGCTCAGCCCGCGCTGGACATTCCACGCCAAACTGTTCTACGTCGGACAAATGCTGGATCCAAAAGGCGAGAAAGAAATCCACGGCAAGATTTTCAATGCCGTCCAGACCCAGCGCCGCAAGATCGACAACGATGATGCCCTGCGCCGCTTTTTCACCGAAAATGGCTTTGGTGAAGAGCAAGTCAACAATGTCCTGAAGTCGATGGAACTGAATGCCGTGCTGACACGTGCTGATGAAATCGGGCACAAATCCAAAGCTGATTCCGTACCTGCCATTATCGTGAATGGCAAGTACTTGACCAGCCCAAGCATGTTGGGCAGTGAGGAAAAGTTGCTACAGGTCATAGACTTCCTGAGTAAACAGGGAGCAAAGTAAGCGCCGGAGGTATATTCAATGCGTACACTCAGCCTGCTTGACAAAATTCTGGTAGAAATTGACCAATCTATGCGCGTGGTACATGCGACCGCGCCCACTACCGAACGCCCAAATCCAGCAGAAGGTATACAGGAAACTGCGCCACTCAGTGACGAGGAACGCAAACTGATCAGCAGGCTGATGCGTATCAACCATACCGGCGAAGTGTCTGCCCAGGGTCTATACCGTGGGCAGGCCATGACCGCCAACCGCCCGGACATCAAGGAACAGATGGATCGTGCCGCCATGGAAGAAAATGACCATCTGAACTGGACAGACAAACGTCTGCAAGAACTCGGTGGCAGAAAAAGCCTGCTCAACCCGTTTTTCTACTGGGGTTCATTTGCGATTGGTGCTGCCGCAGGCAAAATCGGTGACAAATGGAGCTTGGGTTTCGTCAAGGAAACCGAAGATCAGGTCATCAAGCATCTGGAAGAACACATCAATCGCTTGCCCGCCCATGCCTTGGCTGATATGGCAATCCTGCAAAAGATGAAAGCAGACGAAGCGCATCATGGTGATGTGGCAATGCAGTCGGGCGGGGCAAAACTGCCGCTCCCGGTACGCAAACTGCTGATGCCGCTTATGTCAAAAGTGATGACGAAAAGTACGTATTACGTCTGAACCTGACACCATTCCAGTGCGGCATACCCCAACTGCTGCGCCAGACACTCGCACAATTCCCCGGCAAGTTCAAACGGGGTTTGCCCGATCCCCAAATCCCGGCATTGCGTCACTTGCAAACCTGCATAACCGCAAGGGTTAATCCGCTGGAACGGCTCCAGATCCATATCCACATTCAGGCTCAAACCATGATAGGTATGACCGCGTGTAATGCGCAGACCCAGTGCCGCAATTTTTCGCCCATCCACATAAACACCAGGAGCATCCCTGTCGCCCTGCGCAGTAATGCCGTAGTGTGACAGCAGTTCAATCACGGATTGCTCAATGCGCATGACCAGATCACGCACACCCAGCTCTTTGCGGCGAATATCCAGCAGCAGGTAAACCACCAATTGCCCAGGCCCGTGATAGGTCACTTGCCCACCCCGGTCAATCGGTATCACCGGAATATCACCCGGAGCCAGCACATGCTCAGGCTTGCCATTACGCCCCAGAGTAAATACTGGCGAGTGCTGGACAAGCCAAATTTCATCAGGCGCGCTGGAAGTACGGGAATGGGTGAAGGCTTGCATCCGCTGCCAGACAGGCTGGTAGTCTTCCCGCCCCAATACCCGGATGCGCAAAACTGATGTGGCAAACTGATCTACAAAGCCCACAACACCAACTCGCAGGCTTTCAGATCCTGATAGACGGCATCAATCTGTTCCTTGCTGGTTGCCCTCAGGTTCAGAGTCAAACTCTGGTATTTGCCGCTGGAACTGTGACGGTATTGCAGGCGCTCTTCACCAAAACTGTCGTCGTGACGACAGACTATTTCGCAAATACGTATCTGGAAGGCAACATCCGTATGCCCCACCACCTTGATGGGGAAATCACAAGGAAACTCCATAACCAGTTCCTGCTCACGCCCGAAACGCTCCACTACCTTGCTCCTGCCTAATCAGCGAACAATTTCTGTACGCTGTCAATCATTCCACGCCACCAGCCACCTTCCCCGACATCTTCCAGTGCCAGCAAGGGGGTTTCCTTGACGACTTTGCCCAGTTCACTATCGGTGATGATGATCTTGCCGAGTACGTCACCACGTTTAATGGGGGCGTCGATGCCTTTATCAACCTGCATCCCCCCCTTGAGCTGATCGTAACGACCCTTGCCGATACTGACAAACAAATCGTGGGTAATACCGGCAGGCACTTCGGTTTCCTCGCCCTTCCAGACCCTGACCTTGGCAAGTACCGCACCAGTATCATACAGCTTGTGGGTTTCAAAGGTACGGAAGCCATATTCCAGCAGCTTCTGGCTGACTTCGGCGCGGGCGGTTTCACTTTTGGTTCCCAGTACTACGGAAATCAGGCGCATGTTGTCACGCTTGGCTGAAGCGACCAAACAGTATCCGGCTGATTCCGTATGCCCGGTTTTCATGCCATCAACAGTTGGATCCAGCCACAGCAAGCGGTTACGATTTTGCTGGCGGATGTTGTTGTAGGAAAACTCTTTCTCGCCGTACAACTTATAATGCTCAGGGAATTCGTTAATCAGCGCATTTGCCAGTTTCACAATATCGCGAGCCGTGGTGTAGTGATCTTTGGCAGGCCAGCCGGTGACATTCACGAAACGGCTATTCGCCATGCCCAGTTCCGTCGCAGTCTGGTTCATGCGTCGTACAAATTCTTCCTCGGAACCCGCAACATGTTCTGCCAAGGCAACTGCTGCGTCATTACCAGACTGAATGATCATACCTTTCAGCAACTTGCCAAATTCCACTTTTTTGCCCAACTCGGCAAACATGCGGGAACCTTCCATTTTCCAAGCACGATCGCTGATCAACACCTCATCTTCCAGCTTGACCTTGCCCTTGCCCAGATCCTGAAAAATGATGTATGCCGTCATCAGTTTGGTAATGCTGGCAGGCTCCACCTTCATACCAGCATTTAACCCTGCCAGCTCCTCACCACTCTGGAAATCGAGCAGCAGGTAACTTCTAGCTTCGACTTCCGGCACACCGGGAGCCAGTGCAATCACCTCGGTGGGTAAGGACGGATCATTGTAAGGTGCTGTTTCAACCTGTGTGGGGAATTCTTCAGCCGGTTGAGCTGGTGTTGCCGCCTGTTTTTCCTCCGCACCTGCATACCCACAGGATAAAACCAGTACCAACAGCAGCGGTTTAAGTATCCTTATAAACATTAAAAGTCCTTTTGCTGACATGATGTTGACGTTACAAGCCTGCAATGGTAGCGGAGATGATGATTACCGGGCAACTACCCGGAAGTTTGCCAACCCATTACCTGACAATGTGTCTTTCACATTATCAATCTGATCCTGATTATACAGCGGCCCAACCCGAACCTGATAAACCTCGCGGCCTTTTTCTTGGGCACTCGCCATTTCCGTTTTGGCAAGACCCGCAGCCGTCAGACGGATGAACATATCCAGCGCGGCATTACGGTCAGGCATGGTTCCAGCCACCACATAATACACTTTGGAAGTGTCCGCTGGCTTGATCTGTTGTTGTTTGCGTTGCATCGCCTGCTGGGCTGCCTTACCTGCCGTATTGGCTGCCACAGGCGTTTGTGGCGGTAACTGACCTGCAAACTGTTCTGGAGAGAGTGCTTCTACCTTGACCGGCGTACCGTTACGGCTCTTGATGCCCAGCGCATTGGCTGCCGCAAACGAAAGCTGCACTAGGTCACTGGAATCGAACGGCCCACGGTCATTGATCCTGACGATAATGTTTTTGCCATTCTGTTCATTGGTGATGCGTGCAAAAGTCGGGATCGGCAAAGAACGGTGCGCTGCCGAGTAAGTGTACATGTCAAACACTTCACACCCGGCTGTTTCTGTCCCCTGATACTCAGCGCCATACCATGCCGCCGTACCCTGCTCGGCGTAACCGTTGGCGGAATCCAGCACGTTGTATGATTTACCTTCAATGGTGTAAGACGGATCATTGCCACAGGCACTACGTGCTTCAAAATGGCTATCCTTTGGTTTCTCCACAACAGCAGCCAACTCCGGGCTTTTTGCCCCATTACCGCTACAGGCTGCCACCCCCATTGCCACAGAAACCATCAGGAAACCGTGGCGTTGCCAATTTATTGTCATCATATTTTTTCAGCTTTCTTGTTTGCCCAAAACAAAACCGTGCTGACCTGATTTACGGGTCAGCACGGTGATTATACACACTACAAACCAAACTTACGCTGACGAATAGCCTGTGCAAGCTGATGAACCGCCATCGCATATTTGGCGTTCGGGTTGTAACGGGTAATCGCATAGAAGTTTTCACCACCGACCCAATACTCGTCAGTGCTACCTTCCAGCTTGATGAGACTAACACGGCTGGAATTCATGGAACCCTGCGGCCTCACGCCTGCATTGATCAGCTCACCCAGACTGCGTGAAGGCTTTTTCGGCGTGGTTTCCGCCATACTGAGTGCTGCCCCACCAACGGAAGCCGGAACTGCCACATCCTGCCCGGCTTTCCAGCCATTACGAGCAAAGTAATTACCAACACTGGGGATAGCATCCTGCGGATTCCACAAATCGCGCTTGCCGTCACGGTTGCCGTCGATGGAATAAGTACGGTAGCTGCTGGAAATGAACTGCCCCAAGCCCATTGCCCCAGCATAAGAGCCGCTGAAGATTTGCGGACGAACCCGTTCCTCACGCGCCAGCAACAGGAACTGCTCCAACTCCTGCTGATAGAAACTGGCACGTCGTTGATAATCAAAACCTAGTGTGGTCAATGCCTGCAAAACATTGTGCTTGCCAGTATTCTTGCCGTACTGGGTTTCCACGCCGATGATGGCAACCAGATATTCCGGTGCAACCCCATACTGGCGGGAAGCGCTATCCAGCAGTGCCCCATAACGGTTCCAGAAATCCACCCCGCCACGGATACGTTCTTCCGTCAGGAAAATCGGGCGGTAAGCACGCCAAGGCTGCCCTTCAGCAGGAGCACCCACTTTGGTAAGAGCCTCGCCATCACGCCGTACCCCTGAAAATGTCTGCTCCAGAAAGGCAATATCAAAGCCGTGTTCACGGTTCATTTTGCCAATAAATTGCCGCATAGCAGGGTAATTGGCGTAATCACCGTGCAAGCCGGGAGGATAAGTAGTAACAGGTGGCTGAGTAACGGGGGGCACAGTGGCACGGGGAGGAGTAGTGACAGGTGGTTGCGTCGGCTGTCTGGTCGGCGGTGCAACAGGAGGGCTAAACACCCAAGGCCATTGCATACCATTGGGGCCAGTACTGCACGCTGCCAACGTCAGACCAATCAGGACACCACCTGCCAGTTGGCCCATCTGTTTTTTCCATCGCTGTGAATCGTATACGATCTTCATCTCACTTTCCTCACAGTAAGAAGTGATTGAAGCCAGTGATTCTTCAATCCCCCCGTTGATAAACCCGTTTGCGCTTTTTCATACCCATGATGATGCCAAATGCCATCATCAGGGTCACGACGGATGTCCCACCATAACTGACCAGTGGCAATGGCACACCCACGACAGGGAGCAGACCTGTCACCATGCCGGTATTCACAAACAGGTAGAAAAAAAACGACAAACCCAAGCTGCCAGCAAGCAGGCGGGCAAACGTATCCTCAGCCTTGGTCGCCAGATACAAGCAACGCCACAGAATGAACAGATACAACGCCAGCAATGCCAAATTGCCGATAAGCCCAAATTCTTCGCCAAATACCGCAAAAATAAAATCTGTATGCCGCTCAGGCAGGAAATCCAGATGCGCCTGATCGCCTTGCAACCAGCCTTTTCCGTAAACCCCTCCAGAACCAATCGCTACTTTTGACTGGTAAATATGGTATCCGGTTCCCAAAATATCTGCTTCGGGGTTCAACAAAGTGTCAACACGCCTGCGCTGGTAATCATGCATCACGAAAAAATACATTAACGGTGCAGCTACCGTAACAAATACTGCTGCACCACCAATCAGCCACCACGACATACCCGCCAGATAGATCACGAAAAATCCTGCCGTTGCAATCAACAGGGATGTTCCCAAATCCGGCTGATGCATAACCAGCAGCATCGGCACAAATACAATCACCAACGCCACAACAATATCCAGAAAACGTGGCGGTAACGGTCTTTCAGAGAAATAATAGGCTACCATCATGGGAACTGCCAACTTCATGATTTCAGATGGTTGAATGTCGATCCCAATATTTAGCCAGCGTTGCGCCCCCTTTTTTTCCACCCCGAACAGTTCGACCAGAATTAGTAATATCAAGCCACCCGCATACAACCAGATTGACCATTGCCGCAGGTTCTTGCTTTGTATCTGGGAAAAAATCACGAGCAGTAACAGACCGAGCAGGAAATGCCCCCCTTGCCGATAGACCATTGCCATATTCGTGTCACTGGCACTGTATAACGTTACCAGCCCCATGAAAACCAGCAGGGACAAAGCCGCCAGCAACACCGCGTCTACTCGCTGCAAAGCACGGGTCAACCAGTCAGGCAGGAAATGACTAATCATGAGTATCTTCCTCTGGCGTAGCTGTGCTTGTGGCTTTGTCTGCTTCCAGTGTTTCATCGTTGTCGTACTGCTTGAGCAGGTATGCGTCCATCACCTTTCTGGCAATTGGGGCAGCAACACTACCGCCACCGCCAAGGGCATTTTCCATGATGACCGCAACAGCAATCTTAGGATCATCCACAGGCGCGAAACCGACAAACAAAGCATGGTCACGCAAACGTTTGGCAATACGCCCTGCATTGTACTTGCCCCCCGCAAGACCGAAAACCTGCGCCGTACCTGTCTTTCCCGCAATCCGGTATGCAGCTCCCGCACCTGCCGCCCGTGCTGTACCACCGGGGCGCATCACGTTTTCCATCCCCTGGACATTCAAATCCCAAAAACGTTCTTCTGTCTCTATCGTGGGGAAAGGCTCCGGCTTGAGCACTTCCTCTTCCTGGTTTTTGGCAATACGCACACCACGCAGCACATGCGGCTTCAGGCGCTTGCCACGGTTAGCCAGAATGGTAGTAGCATGAGCCAGTTGCAACGGTGTTGCCAACCAGTAACCCTGACCGATGCCGATATTGACCGTATCGCCCGGATACCAGCTACGTTTGTGACGTTTTTCCTTCCACGCCTGAGTTGGCATCAAGCCGGTTGATTCTGACGGCAGGTCAATGCCGGTCTGCTCACCGAAGCCAAATTTGTGCATGGCTGTTGAAAAGCGGTCAATTCCCATGCGATACGCCATATCATAAAAAAACGTGTCACAGGACTGGGTAATGGCATATTTCAGGTTGACTGAACCATGCCCGCGCTTGTTCCAGCAACGAAACACATGTTTCTGCCCAGACAGGCGAAAGTAACCGGGATCATAAACATGCGACCCAGGGTTAATCACACCATCAGCCAAACCTGCCACCCCCACCATCGGTTTGATAGTGGAACCCGGAGGATAAGTCCCCTGCAAGGCACGGTTATATAACGGGCGATCCGGGTTATCACGCAATTCGGAATAATCCTTGTTGGAAATGCCATTGATGAACAAGTTGGGGTCAAAGGTCGGCACACTTGCCAAAGCCAACACCTCGCCATTCTGCGGATCAATCGCGACCACCGCACCACGCTCGTTTTTGAGCAAACGCTCAGCGGTCATTTGCAAGTTGATGTCTATGCCCAAAAACAGGTCTTGCCCACCGATAGGAGATTTTTCATCAAGCACTGCTTGCTGTTTGCCGTGGGCATCCACCTCCACCAAGTGATAGCCTGCCTGCCCATGCAAACGTCCTTCATGAAAGGCTTCTATCCCGGTTTTTCCAATATGGGAAGTGCCTAGGTATTCATCCTTGTTCAGTTTCTCCATGTCCCGGTCATCAATACGCCCGACATAACCGATAACATGGCTGGCAATGGTTCCCAAGGGATAGTAGCGCTCCATGCGGACTTCAAGATTTACCCCCGGAAAACGCGGGCGGTTTACCGAGAAAGTGGCAACTTCTTCTTCTGAAAGGTTTTCCTTGATGGGAACAGGCTGGAACTTGAATTTGCGGACGTTTTGCTTGAAGACGCGCACGTCTTTTTCCGACAGACTGATGAATTTGCCTAGCCGTTCAACCAGCATATCGACATCCGCTAGGTTGGATTTACCATCACCGTTTTCATCGCCAATGCTGTCACGCACGACTTCCAGCACGTGCTGGGTATGGCTATCTGCCAGTAGCACACCGTTTCTATCGTAGATTTGCCCGCGATTGGGCGGAATGGGAATACGTTTTTGATAGTGTTGACGAGAAAGCTCAGCGTATTTGGTATTTTCCAGCACTTGCAAGTGATAGACACGCGCAGCAATGCCCAACAGGACAAGCAGGATAAAAACTGCGGCAACGATGACTCGCGTATTAAACAGTTGCTGTTCATCACGCTCGAATTTTAGGGGTCTTTCACTCATGAATCATCAATGCTTGCGAGCATCCTGCCTGCCCTGTGGTAAATCGGGCGACTATAGCAAATTATGAGAAAGGAATCTCCTGTGGTTTTTCGTCCTCATAACGCTTGATACTGGCAAGAATTTCAGCTTTTGCAGCAGCGGCATCTGCCCAACCATCAACCTTGACCCACTTGCCTGCATCCAGTTCCTTATAACGCTCGAAGAAATGCTGAATCTGTTTCAACAGCAGCTCTGGCAGGTCAGTGTATTCAACAACATTGCGATAGCCGGAAGACAGCTTGTGCCCTGGAACAGCGATAATTTTGGCATCAACGCCGGATTCATCAGACATTTTCAACATGCCGACCGGGCGCACTGGAATAACCGCACCGTGCATCAGAGGAGTCGGAGTGACCACCAGAACGTCGGTCGGGTCGCCGTCTTCCGCCAACGTGTGCGGAATAAAACCGTAATTGGCGGGATAGAACATCGGTGTGGACATGAAGCGGTCAACGTACAGTGCACCGCTTTCCTTATCCAGCTCATACTTGACTGGCGTAGCCAGCGCAGGAATTTCGATGATGACGTTTACGCTTTCAGGGACATCTTTCCCCACTGGAACCTTATCAATATTCATATGGTTTACTCTACCGTTGCACAGAAATAGCGGTATTATATCGCCTTACGGCAATTCTCACATCAACTTGTCGACAATTTTAAGAGAACCTGTATGGCAAATTCATTACGCGACCAACTCCTGAGGGCAGGGCTGATCACGAGCGAGCAAGTGGAAAAAGCGAACCAGCCCAAACCGAAGCCCACCGAAAAGCCCAAGGGGAAACCACCCGGCAAACCTCAGTCGAAACCGGAAAAACCCAAGGAAAACAAGGCAAAGAACCCTGCACCAAAACCAAAAAGTGACCTCGCCCAGTTCTATGAGGCACGTGCACAGACTGAGCGTGAAGAGCGCTTGCAAGCCGAACAACAGCAACGGGAACTGGCTGCACGCCGCAAGCAAACCCGCGAACAGGTTGCCCAATTGCTCAACAGCCATTCGCAAAATGTCGACGATGCTGATATTCGCTATAATTTTGTGGTTGGTGACAACATCAAATACCTGTACGTCACTGCCCAACAGCAGCAGGATTTGGCAGATGGCAAACTCGCCATTACCTTTCAGGCAGGCAAACGTTGTCTGATTCCGACCGAAATTGGTCAACAGGTTTTGGAACTTGATCCCTCCAAAATCGTCATTTTCAATACCCCGGAAATGGACAGCATCCCCACAACGTTCACGGAGCCGCAGCCTTAACCAGCGCTTGTTTGTATAACTGGTTTTTAGGCAAGCCAGTCAGGCGGGCAGCAATAGCAGCCGCCTGCCTGACCGGCAAGTCTTCTTTCAGCAACACATCCAGCAGCTCATCGGCATTGAGGGTTGTTGCAGGCGGCTGATCTGCCTCCACTACCTTGCCTGCCACTACCACCACGAATTCGCCGCGAGACATGTTGCCATCCAGTGCCATTTGCTGCATCAGTTCCGCCGCCTTGCCCCGGTAAGTGCTTTCAAATAGTTTGGTCAGTTCACGCAATAGCACGACTTGCCGCTCCCCTCCCAACACTTCTGCCACATCAGCCAGCATGTCCGCAATACGGTGGCTGGACTCGTAAAACACCAGTGTGCGTGATTCATCCCGCAAACTTTCCAGCCATTTGCAGCGGGAAGCTGGCTTGGCAGGCAGGAAACCTTCAAACACAAAGCGGTCGGTCGGCAAACCCGCCACTGACAGCGCCGCAATCAGGGCGCTAGCCCCCGGAACCGGTACAATCCTGAAACCTTCCAGCCCCAAGGCATGAACCAGCTTGTAGCCGGGGTCACTGATCAGGGGTGTACCTGCGTCACTGACCAATGCTAGTTGCATCCCCTGTTGCAGTTCTGCCCGGATGCTTTCTATCCGCCCCGTTTCATTGTGGTCATGCAGACTAGCCAAGGTATTCTGGATACCGAAATGGGTAAACAGATTGCGTGTTACCCGTGTATCCTCGGCATATACCTTATCGACCTCCGCCAAGATACGCTTTGCCCGCATAGTCATGTCTTCCAGATTACCAATCGGGGTGGCAACGCAGTACAGGGTTCCCTGCTTCATTCTTGCTCCTTACATCTGAACATTCATTGCAAATTGCCACAATTATACCTACGCTAATAAGCAAGCCACTTTATTGCATAACACAACAGGCTTAGAGGAGTTTGTATGCCCAACTACGCTGTCATACCTCTCACCTTAGGCATTATCGGTCTGATAATTGCTTTCTACATTTACCGTCTGGTGCTTCGCTATCCCGCAGGTGAAGACAAGGTAAAAAAAATTGCTGATCAAATCCATCTCGGTGCAATGGTATTCATGCGCAGTGAATACAAGATACTTGTCATGTTTGCCATCGTCCTTTGTGCTGCACTATATGTGTTTTTAGGCTGGAAAACAGCATTGGCTTTTGCTGTCGGTGCAAGTGCATCAGGCGCGGCTGGTTGGTTGGGCATGTATTCGGCAACCAAGGCCAACGTCCGCACAACGATAGCCGCACGCGATCACGGAGCTGCTACTGCACTCTCGGTGGCATTTTATGGTGGCTCTATCATGGGTCTGTGCGTTGCCTCCCTCGGTTTGCTGGGGCTGGGTTTACTGTATTACCTGTTTGGTGGGGATCCTGAAACCGCCCACGCCATCCACGGTTTTGGCATGGGCGCATCCACTGTTGCCTTGTTCTCGCGCGTTGGCGGTGGCATTTACACCAAAAGTGCCGACGTTGGTGCTGATCTGGTCGGCAAGATTGAAGCAGGCATCCCCGAGGACGACCCCCGCAATCCCGGTGTTATTGCTGACAACGTGGGGGATAACGTAGGCGACGTGGCAGGTATGGGTTCAGACATTTTCGAATCCTACTGCGGCTCAATGATTGCCACCATTGCCATTGCGTCCACCCTGGCGGCAGAGCACTTGCTGGCGCTGGGTTCACGTGAATCCCTGATGTTCCTGCCATTGGCGCTGGCCTCCACAGGCTTGCTGTGTTCCATTATCGGTATTCTGCTAATACGTATCCTGTCCAGCAAGAGACCGGATGTTGCCTTGCGCTCCGGCACAATCAGTGCTGCCAGCCTGTTCATCGTTCTGGCGTATATCGACATTAGCGCCCTGAACATCAGCAGCCATGTCTGGTGGTCAGTATTATGTGGTGCTTTAGGCGGCATTATCATTGGTCTGGTCACAGAGTATTACACTTCATCCAAACCCGTACAGAAAATTGCCAAAGCTGGCGAGACCGGCCCAGCAACCGTCATGATCGCCGGATTGGCAGTTGGAATGCAATCTGTTGCCATTCCGGTCTTCACCATCGCAATGGTTATTTTCATCGCCAGCCAACTGGCAGGGTTGTATGGTGTCGGCATTGCTGCTGTTGGAATGCTGGCAACCGTCGGCATCACCATGGCTATTGATGCTTACGGCCCGGTTGCAGACAATGCCGGGGGAATTGCCGAAATGGGCGGGATGGGCAAAGAAGTACGCCAAATCACCGACTCGCTGGATGAGCTAGGCAATACCACCGCAGCCATCGGCAAAGGCTTCGCCATCGGTGCCGCCGCACTGGCTGCATTGGCAATCATTGCTGCCTTCATCGAAACCCTGCACACCCATCACCCCGGTTTTGAGCTGAGCCTTGGCAATCCAGAAGTGTTGATGGGCATGTTCATCGGCGGTGTCATCCCCTTTCTGATAGCCTCCATCACCATGACCGCCGTAGGTGATGCCGCATTTGAAATGATCAACGAAATCCGCCGCCAGTTCCAAGAGATTCCCGGCTTGTTGGAGGGACATGCCGACCCGGATACCGCCCGCTGTGTCGACATCGCCACCAAAGCAGCTCTGAAAAAAATGGTACTGCCCGGCGTGCTGGCGGTTAGCGCCCCGGTCATTGTCGGTTTCCTGATCAGCCCAGAAGCACTGGGCGGCATGTTGGCTGGTGCATTGCTAGGCTGCGTCTTGCTGGCACTGACCATGGCAAATGCTGGTGGCGCGTGGGATAACTCCAAAAAGTATGTGGAAAAAGGTAATCTGGGTGGTAAAGGCTCATCTGTCCACGCAGCTACCGTGGTGGGTGACACCGTTGGCGACCCCTTCAAGGACACCGCAGGCCCCTCCATGAACATTCTGATTAATGTCATGGCCATTGTCAGTCTAGTCATTGCTCCACTGTTGTAACCTCAGATCACGGGGGAATCCCTGACATTTTGCAGCAATAAACACTCAGTTATTGTCCTGAAAAATGCTATATTCCCCTTCGACATTTACACCCACCAACTGGCAGCAGGATTGACCAACATGCAGAAAAACAAGCGTAACGGAATGACGAAATGCCTCTATGCCTCCCTATTTGCCCTGACACTATTACTGCAAGGCTGTACACCAGAAAATATCGCTGGTAACAAAACTGGCAGTGCCTTGCCCAACGATGCCTCCATCGAACAAGCCAACCAGTTAATGAAACAGGGGAAAAAACGCGAAGCCGCCCAAAGCTACTATCAAGCAGCGGCAAGCTATCAGCCCCCCCAACGTGAGCGGGTCATTCTGCAAGCCGCTGAAATTGCAGCCTCCATTGGCGATGAAAAACTCACCAATAGTTATCTCGCCGGTATTCCGGCTGCGGCACTGGACGGGGAAAACCGTGGGCGCCACGCCTATGTCCGCGCCCTATTGGCTCTGCAACAAAACAACGCTGAATTGGCATTACGCAGCCTGCCGACCGATCTGAATAGCCTTTCACCGGCATTGCGCGAAAAAGTCCAGCATGTCCGCACCCGTGCACAAGCAATGGCAGGCAAAGACGGCAATGCAGGTGGCAACGTACAGGCAGCTCTGATACCGACTGCTGCCAACAAGATTGCCGTGCTGCTCCCTCAATCCGGCGCACTCGGCAAAGTCAGCCAGGAAATCATGCAAGGCATCCAGACCGCCCGCACCAGTCTGGGTAGCGCTGCACAGGTACAACTGTATGATCTGGATGCAGGTGGCTCCGTTCTCCAATACCAACAGGCCGTCAATGACGGTGCCGACATCATTGTTGGGCCGCTGGATAAGGAATCCCTAGCCCAATTGCTGACCCAGCCCCAAATACTAACCAAACCTATCCTGAGCCTCAATTATCTGACCGAAAACCGTAATATTCCGGGAGCACTCTACCAGTTTGGCCTACTCCCGGAAGATGAAGCTAGCCAAGTTGCCGACTTTGCCAGTGCCCGTGGTCAAAACGCGGCAGTAATCCTCGCACCAGACTCCAGTTGGGGCGACCGGGTATCCACCGCCTTCCGCGCCAACTACCAGCGCAAAGGCGGGCAAATCCTGGCAATCCAGAAATACCCTGATGCCCCCTCCAGTGCTTATGCCGAAAACGCCCAAGCAGCTTTGGCAGCCGCACAAGACCGCGCCAACATGGTGTTTCTGGCAGCATCCCCCAGCCAAGCACGTCTGATGCGCCCCTTGCTGGAAGCACAAGCACCTGGCATCCCGGTTTATGCTACCTCGCACATTTTCTCCGGGCGCACCGACCCCGGTGCTGATGCTGACCTAGATGGCATTATTTACACGGAAATCCCTTGGGTTATTGAAAGCCTGCAAGCAGGAACCCTCAACAACGCCACTTACCCACGCATGTTCGCACTGGGCATGGATGCATTCCTGATCGCCAAAAACCTGCCCAGCATTGCCCGCAACCCGAATGCACGGGTCAATGGCAAAACCGGGAATATCAGTGTGGCAGGCAACCGTCAGGTACAGCGTAGCCTGCTGTTTGCCACCTTCGCCAATGGCCTCCCACAGCCGCTTGGACAATAAGCCCAAAGCGCCACACCTCCAACGTGGCACAAGCACCGAGCAACTGGCCTGCAATCATTTGCAGGCCAGTGGGCTAAAACTTTTGCACCAGAATTACCGTTTACGCACAGGTGAGATTGACCTCATCATGCGTGATGGCAATACCATTGTGTTTATCGAAGTCCGCTACCGCAAAAACAACCGCTATGGCGGCGCAATTTGCAGTATTGACCCACGCAAACAAGCGCGTATCATCCGCACCGCACAACACTATCTCCAATACCGTTCACCTGATGCTCAGGCACGGTTTGATGTCATTGCAGTAGAAGGCAACGATGACATACATTGGGTCAGGAATGCCTTCGATCTGGGCTAACATATGAGCTTGCAAACACGCATACAACAACACTTTATCGCTAGTATTGAAACCAAACGTAAAGCACTCGAACAGCTACAAGAGCCGATTCTGGATGCCGCGCAAATGGTTTTCGACACCCTGCAACATGGGGGTAAAGTCCTGAGTTGTGGTAACGGTGGCTCTGCGGGTGATGCCCAGCACTTTTCTTCGGAAATGCTCAACCGTTTCGAGCAAGAACGCAAAGGTTTGCCCGCCATTGCCCTGACCACGGATACCTCCACACTCACCTCCATCGCCAACGATTACAGCTATGAACGGGTTTTTTCCCGGCAAGTGGAAGCATTGGGTAAAGCAGGTGACGTGTTGCTTGCGATCTCAACCAGTGGCAATTCGCTGAATGTCAACCGCGCGATTGAAGCCGCCCATGCAGCCGAAATGCACATCATTGCCCTCAGCGGTAAAAACGGTGGCAGCATGAAAGATCTCCTGCATCCACAAGACATCGAATTACGCGTTCCGGCAGATAGTACTGCACGCATACAGGAAACCCACCTGCTGTTGATCCACTGTATCTGTGATTTGATTGACCAAATGCTGCTGGCTACCCCGAAACCAACTCCGACATGACAACTGCGCAGACTTGCAACAGCGTTTCCTTCTTCCGTGAAGCTGCACCCTACATCCGCAACCACCGTGGGAAAACCTTTGTCATTGCGTTTGCCGGAGAAGTCATTGCCGCACCGCAATTTCCCCGCATTGTGCAAGACCTAGCGATCATCTCAACCCTGGGCGCACGGCTGGTACTGGTACACGGAACCCGACCACAAATCGACGAACGCCTGCAAAACAATAATACCCCCATTCGCCTGCACAAAGGCATCAGGGTAACGGACACTGCCACCCTGTTGGCAGCCCAGGAAGCCATTGGGTTCCTGCGCATTCGTATTGAAAACCTGCTGACCCATGCTCTAAACCAGCCATCACTCTCCAGCAATGGCTTGGGCATTGTGTCTGGTAATTTCATTACTGCCCGTCCACTGGGCATACATGATGGGATTGATTACGGCTACACCGGGCTGGTGCGCAAAATCAACCAAAACTTGCTGAAACAGCAACTAGATGCCCATAACATCGTCTTGTTGTCACCGATGGGCTATTCACCAACCGGCGAAGCCTATAACCTGCGTTATGAGCAAGTAGCCATCGCTGCTGCCACCACCCTCAAGGCGGATAAACTGATTTTCCTTAGCCACCAACCACTCAACCTCCCACACGAACTGACACTTGAAGAAGCCCAAAGCCACAGCTCCCAAAACGACTTGTTGCCCGGTATCCTGGAAGCCATAGAGACTGAAGTAGAACGGATACACCTGTTGGATGCACACACGGACGGTTCCTTGTTGCTGGAACTGTATACGCGAGACGGAGTTGGCAGCATGATTGCCGCCGAGCAGTTTGAATGCCTGCGGACCGCGACAGAAGAAGACATCAGCGGCATCATGGATCTGATCCGCCCACTCGAAAACGCAGGGACATTGATTAAGCGCTCACGCGAACAACTGGAACTAGAGATCAACAACTTTCATATCATCACCCGCGACCGTGAAGTCATTGCCTGTGTTGCACTCTATGAAACTGATGACCCACACGTTGGCGAACTTGCCTGTCTTGCTGTTAATCCGCAATACCGTGGTGGCAACCGAGGTGACAAATTGCTACGGCATATTGTCCAACTGGCACAAACCAATGGCAAAAATAGGTTGCTGGTATTGACTACGCAAACAACCGACTGGTTTCGGGAACGTGGCTTTGAAAAAGGGGAAATTGCTGATTTACCCTCCAACAAGAAATCGCTGTATAACTACCAACGCAACTCCCAAGTGTTATTCAAGCAATTGTCGTAAGGAGTTGCTACGCTCTATTTATTATTTTTCATCGCTATAAAAAAAGCCCTGCTAACGTAACAGTTAGCAGGGCTTCTGATTAAGCGCCTGGCG
>ERZ761609.385-NODE-385-length-52961-cov-8.907326_pt1 | contig 52961 bp, 54 predicted proteins | sample MGYA00511163_ERZ761609 | MGnify/ENA primary metagenome ERZ761609 (study PRJEB28899, sample SAMN02445070) | bioreactor sludge metagenome | biome: EBPR sludge | place: Australia: Brisbane, Thorneside Wastewater Treatment Plant | collected 2011-12-16 ... | reverse complement strand
ACTTGCGCCTGCTGGGCGGCGACCGGCGCCGCTTGTGGACGTGGCGGACTGGCGGCGCCCTGCAGAACCTTGATGACTTCGTTGAACGTCAGGCCGTGCGCGGTGAGCACCTGCGCCCCCGCCGTCTTGCCGTCACCGATGATGGCCGCCAGAACGATCATCCCGTCGATGGCCGTCCGCTGCGATTGCTGTGCTGCCGTTGCGGCAAGCCTCAGAACCCTGAGCAGATCGGCATTCGGCAGGATCGCCCGCCCGACGGCATCCGGCGGCGGTACCCGCGCGAGCAATCCGGAAAGATCTGCTCTCAGCCGCCCGAGATCGACCGGGCTCGATGCGAAAACCGCGCTCGCATCCTGGTCTTCCGTGAGCGAAAGCAGCAGGTGCTCGAGGGTCACGACGCCATGCGCCCGCTCGACCGCGATGCGGTGCGCCCGCTCCAGCGACTGCGTCAGACTGGCCGACTTGCCGACGCCGGCAAAATCCTGGTTTGGTGCCGCCGCTGCTGCCATCGTCCCGCTATGCCTTCCACCGTTGGGGTGAGCCTCAGGAATCACCCCGCCATTGTTCACCATACCCGATCGCCCCGCCCCCGCCAGCGCACCATCGGCAGAATTCGCTGCCTGCCTAGCGCGAGATTGTGAGTAAATTCCGTTGTCCGAGGCCCCTCTCGCGCTATAACGGGCCGCCGCTGTTTCCCGGACGGAGTCAATCGGCACGACCCTGCCACGCTTCCGTCCGCAAACGGCCCCAATTCCCGCCCAACGGGCACGCCGACATCAATGCCGAGGAAGCGCCATGGCGAAATCCGATCCCCCCAAAACCTCTGGCAAGGACGCAGGAACACCTGCCAAGCTACATGCGGCTGCCCCGGTTCTCGCCGGTTCCGAACCGCCCCCGTCTGCCCATGCCCAGGCGCGCATCCTCGCCGAGGCCCTCCCGCATCTGATCCGCTACGACGACGAGTTCGTGGTCATCAAGTTCGGCGGCAACGCCATGGGCGATCAGGCCCTCGCCGACGCTTTCGCGAAAGACATCGTCTATCTCAAGCTGTCCGGCATCAATCCGATCGTCGTTCATGGCGGCGGCCCGCAGATCGCCGCCATGCTCAAGAAACTCGAAATCAAATCGGAGTTCGTTCACGGCCTCCGCGTGACCGATAAACCGACCGTCGAGGTCGTCGAGATGGTACTCGCCGGCGCGATCAACAAGGAGATCGTCTCCGCCATCAACCGACAGGGTGGCAAGGCCGTCGGCATCTCCGGCAAGGATGCCAATCTCATGGTCGCAAAGAAGATCACCGAGATGCCGGACCCTGAAAGCAACATCATGCAGGCCGTCGACATCGGCTACGTCGGCGATCCCATCGAGGTGAACCCCTACATCATCGAGATGATCTCGAAGTCTGATCTCATACCTGTCATCGCGCCGGTCGCAGCGACGCGCGACGGCCAGACCATGAACATCAACGCCGACACCTTCGCCTCCGCCCTTGCTGCGCGCATGAAGGCGAAGCGCCTCCTGTTGCTGACCGACGTGGCCGGCGTCCTCGACAAGGACAAGAAACTGATCGAGGACCTGACCATCGAGGAAGCACGCGGCATGATCCGCGACGGCACGATTTCAGGCGGCATGATCCCGAAGATCGAGGGTTGCATCGAGGTCGTCGAAGCCGGCGTCGAGGCCGTCGCCATCATCGACGGCCGCGTGCCGCATTGTGTGCTCCTCGAACTCTTCACCGAGCACGGCGTCGGCACAATCGTCCGCAACAAGCGCACCGTGAAGAAGCGCGGCGCCTGAGAGACCTCTCCGGCGAGGCGAGAAACCTTGCCGAACTTGCTGGCCGGTTCTTTTGCCGCAACGTTGGCCTTGAGCAGGTTTTCTCGACACGCGGCAGTCGCATGCGAGCCGCTTCCGGCCACCCGTGGGGAATTCCTTCGACCATCCGCAGTAGAGATTCCGGGCGATGTTTTCTGTGCGGTGCTCGTCGTGGCTGCGCTCGCCCCGCGGGCCCTTGAGGACAACTGGATCATTTCCTCGGCCGACCAGTCGACCGGTAGCTCGTCGTATGTCCCTGACGGCGGCCTCCGCGCTCTGCGGAGCCAGTTTGTATCGCTGTCTCATCGTGTCCCTCCATGGGATAACGATGAGCCCCGAACTCTCGTGCGCAGTCAGCAAAATTTGCCCGGTCGGTGTCGACGGCGAACATATGCCGCATCAACCGGAAACGGTCACGCACCAAGCCAATGGCGCCCCGGCGAGAGCCTTTTGATCCGCCCTCGTCTCTTTTCGGATATTGGCGCGTTGTTTTACTTGGAGAGAATTGGTTGCGGGGGCTGGATTTGAACCAACGACCTTCAGGTTATGAGAATACATACTGGCAATTTTGAATGAGATGCACAGAGACGAGACGAGAAGTCGACGCGCCTATTTTATTAATTTAGATCAGCATTTTAGTCGCGCTTTTTCGGACGGCCAGTGTCTCAGGCTGTAGCTCTTCAGTCCATCCTGACGCTCGATTTATGTACTCGCCATGTACTCGCGGGCAGCTCTTCAGCTATTGTGAGATAGAGGTCAAACGACGGGGTTTTGGGCCATGGCAGGCAAGGCAAACGCAGCGAACGTACTGCCGGCGAACGCGCTGGCGGTGATGCGGGCCGGCGTCCGGGATGGTGCCTCCGAAAGTGAGTGGCGCATCGAGGGAGAGCGGGGTCTCGTGCTGCGGTGTCAATCATCGGGCGTGGCGACCTGGTGGTTCATCTACTCGACGACCATCGCTGGGGTACGCAAGCTCCGCCGCATCCAAATCGGTCGCCGCGACGGCGTCACGCTGGCACAGGCGAGAAAAGCCGCCATCGAGCTGCGGCGCAATGTGGTCTCGGGTTCAGATCCGGTCGCCGAAGTCAAAGCGAAGCGGTCCGCCCTGACCTTTCAAGCTATGGCGGAGCGGTTCATCGACGAGAGCCCGAAGTTGTCCGCGAAGACCTGTCCCGTTTATCGTGCCGCACTCACGAAGGATGCCTACCCGGTGATCGGCAACCTGCCCGCCGCCGAGGTCACGCGCGCACACGTCCTCGCCATCTGCCAGCGCATCGAAGCGCGCGCCAAGGCCAACGGCAAGGGCACCGGCGTTCAAAGTCAGCGAACCAAGACGACGATATCTGGAGCCTATTCATGGGCCGTCGGCGAAGGGCTGGTTCCCGAGAACCCGTGCATCGGTATCGCTCGGAGGTCCGTGACCGTCGCCCGCACACGCAATCCGTCGAGCGCCGAACTCGCAGCGCTGTGGAAGACGGCGGCTACGCCCAAAGGCAAACTGTCCCGGTCGATCAGCCTCATCATTCGCATCGCCATGATAACCGGTCAGCGACGCGATGAAATTTCCGGCTGCCGTGTTGCGGAACTCGTCGACCTCGATGGTGTAGCGCCTCTCTGGGTTATTCCAGGCGACACCAACATCCGAGGCAGGATTGTCGAAGGCCGTACCAAGAATGGCCGAGAACAGCGCCTTCCTTTGTCACGTCAAGCCGTCGCGCTGTTCAAAGAGGCCTTGGCCGATTGCAGCGGTGGCAGCGACTACGTGTTTCCCGCCGACTTCACCAAGATCAAGGATGGACGGCCGCCACGCGCGCCGCACATTCACGGCGAAAGTGTCACCATGGCAATGCGGCGGTTGCGGGCCATCGCTGGCGTCGACGACGTGTCGGTGCACGACATGCGCCGCGCTATTTCCAACTGGATGAAGGATCAAGGCATCGGCCGCGAAGTGCGCGATCTCGCGCTCAATCACCTCGATCCCAGCGTCGACGCCCGGCACTATTCGGGTTCGGCGCGCATGGAGGTTCAGGTCCGGGCGGCCATGCAGGCCTGGGCCGATCACATCGAGCAAGTGGTGAGCGCGAATTCCGCTACTCCACCGGCTCGCGCTGAGAACGAATTACGCGCTGACACTCCCTGAGACGACTCGAAGCGAAGGCGCTTGAGCCCAGGTCAATAAGTTAATGCGTTCTCAACGCTTTTTTGTTGATCCGTGTGTCTCCTTTTAGTACCCTATTACTCGCGTTGAGTTCCCCTGACATCACTGACCTTTGCCGCCGCCCACCACAGGAGCGAGCCATGAGCCTGCGCGCGCACATCGCCGACATCGCCCGTCGCAACGACATCGTGCGCGCCGCTCGTTTGATTATCGCCGCTCCCGTATGTGCCCTGACTAGCGGGGCCGTCGCGACGATGTCCCGAAGCTCGGCGGGCGCGACGGTCTCATAACGAACCGGGCAAACGCTCCGGCTTGATGGCTCTGGCCTCGCGGGGCGAGCAACATTCCAACATCACGCTTTCGCTGGCGGTTCGCTCCGCCGCGTTCGCCTTACTGTGCCCTGCGTTCAACCCATCTCGATAAGGAGATCGCCCGTGATCATGCTCACCAAACATGTCATCCCGCCGATGCCGCACGCTGCGCTCATCGGCCTGCCTGCCTTCACCCGCGACAGCTTCGAACCACCCAACTCTTAGGAGGCGTGGATGACTACGACGACAGACTTCATCTTCAAATCGGTGCGCGACATGCCCTTGATGATCAGCGCCAAGCAGGCGATCTGGATTCTCGGCATTTCCAGGGCTGCATTCTTTCGGCGCATTGCCGACGGCTCCATCGAGCCCGGCGTGAAGCTCGGGCCGAATACGCGGCGCTGGCGTAAGGACTACATCGTCTCACTGATCGGCGGCGACGATCCCGATCCGCCAGCATCGCCTGCCATGGCTCTCGTACCAAATGGACGAGGCGCGGCAGCTGTCGTCGGATAAGCGAGAAGGGGCAGGTGGAGCAACTTCGCCTGCCCTTCTACGGTCTCTTCCAGGCGCACAAAAAAGGCCCCTCCACAGGGGCAACTTGATCGTCGGGCTATCGAGTCGGCTTCGACCTGACGGTATTGAACGTCGCGCCGATGTCCGTGAGCTTGGCCGTCGCGGCCTTGATCGCGACCGGTGATTGGTCGATGCCGATCCAGCGGCGTCCGTTCTTGGCAGCAGCCGCGAGCGTCGTCCCCGAGCCGCAGAAGCAATCAAGCACGATGCTGTCGGGCGCCGATGATGCGCGCACGATGTGGTCCAGGAGCGCGGCGCTCTTCTCCGTCGGATAGCTCGGATACTGCGGGTCCTTGAAGGTCCACACGTCCTGCATGCGCTTTCCGTCTTGCTCTTTCGCGTATTTGCGCTTGCGCGGCACGCCATTGCGGCTCCACTCGATGAGCCCTTGGCGGTCCCGCTCTTCCAGCACTTCGACGCGTGTGCGCCAATGTCGGCCGACCGGTGGCTTGAGGCCTTTGAAGGTTTGCGCCGTCCCCCCTTTGTTCGTCTCGCCTGGGGCGTGCAGCGGGATTGTCGTGTAGCGGCGGCCGTGTTCGTCGATCTTCGGATAGAGGCGCGCGATGTCGCCGGTCGCGAAGGGATCGCGCGGATCGTTCCGGATCGGCGACGGTCCCTTCGAGTAGAACAGGATCATGTCCTTCATGTTGCCGTAGGCGGTGCGGGCAAAATTCTTCGGGTTGCACTTGATGCGCGTGATGTCGTTGCGGAAGCCGTCGAGCCCGAAAACTTCGTCCATCAGCACCTTCACGTAGTGGCCAATCTTGGTGTCGATATGCAGGTAGATCGAGCCGCGATCCGAGAGCAGGTCGCGCAGGAGGACCAAGCGTTCGCGCAGGAAGCTCAGAAAATCGGCTCCCGTCAGCGTATCGGCATAGGCCACCTCTCATCCCTTGGCGCGGCTGATGGTGGATGCACGGCCAGCGCTCACGCTGAAGATGTCGTTCGTCGCGAAGGGTGGGTCGATGTAGACGAGGTCGATGGAACCCTTGAGGCCGAACGCGTCGATGAGCTGTTGCATCGCGGCGATGTTGTCGCCGTGTATCAGGAGATTGCCGATCGCGGTGGTCTTGCGTTTTCCGCTCGCTTGTCGCACTTGATGCGACATGCTGCAGACCGGTGCGGGGATGGAATTCTGTGGCGTCATGGTCGTTCGGTTAGATCTGATAAAGGAACTCGCGCAGCACCAGGCCGCTCATGATGTTGAGATCGCCGTAGGTGGTGGTCACGTCCTTGAACATCTTGTTGTTGCCGGGGATGTAGAGAACGCCGTCGAGGATCGCGATTTTCACCGCTGTGGTCGTGGTATCGGCAAGCGTCGCCATGGCGTCGGCGAACTGGGCGTTCTGATGCCCGCCGAAGTCGGTCAGGAACTTGGCCTCGCCGATCACGTACTTGCCGTTGAAACGGCCGATGAAGTCGAGCCCCTTGTCGCGGCCATAGCCGAGATGGGTCGTGGCGAACGATTTCAGTTCGGCGTCTCAGCCGCCTAGGATGGCGTTGCCGGAACTCGCTAGCATCTCGTCGCCGGAAACCGGCATCACGCCGAGAGCACCCGAATGCAGCCGGCGTCGGAACAGCGGCCCGATCTGTCGGTTCGTTTCCTTCGGCTCGGTGCAGCGCTCGTAGAGCTTTGGCAAGCCGATTTCGTAGAGGCGGCCACAGAGCCTTGCGATCGTCTTGGGATTGCGGGCGATGGCCGAGGGATCGCGCTTCAGGTAGGCGACGTAGCTGTCCTTGACCGGGAACAGTGGCAGCGCCAGCAGCTCCCTGATGAGTTCGCCACAGTCCTTCGACTCGTACGCGGCCTCGAAGCGCTGCCACTTGACGGCATCGACATCGCGGATACCTTCAGGGATCGTCGGATAGAGTTGAAAGAGGTCGTCGAGATAGGAGCGTTGCGAGGCGTAGGCGATGCTGAGATCTGTCCAGTAGGTCATAGGTGAGTGGTCAAGTGTACGTTGTGACCTCATTGTATGGAGAAGGTCTTTGATATCAAGTCGATGTGCGAACTTGGACCACCCTCGCGATGAAGGAGCTGGAGAGTGAGAGAGACGCTCGGGCAACCCGCCCTCGTGAACCGAGCCTCGATGTGCTCGACAAAGTGTGCTGACGACGAGTCTCGGCCATCCGGCTTCGGTCGGGGGTAAAGGGACCTTCCGGCTTATGGCGACCGATCGAACGCATGTCCGCTCGGGGATTCAGACCTGTTTCGTTCTCATCTGCGTGATTGGCCATAATCGGCGATCCGTACGGCGTTGACACAAGTCAACAATTAGATTGAGCGTAAACCTATACGCGGACTGAAACAGAATGACTCAACTCATCTTGGTTGATGGTCAGCTCGTCGACAGCGACGGAAACAGATTCGAGGTTCCTAACTACAATCTGGTTCGAACGATAGGTAACGGGGCAAACGGCATCGTCTGCTTTGCCGAGCATCGGCACCTGCCTACGCGCCGTGCGATAAAAATTTGGTCGGCAGCCAGCCAGTCTGACCGTAGGAACAAGTTTGCTCAGGGCGTTGAAGAAGCGAGGAAAGCCTTCAACGCAGGGACTAAGCACGTTGTCAACGTGATAGAGGCAGGAGAAATCGCAGGCCACTTCTATTGCGTCATGGACTACTTTGACGGCTTATCATGCAAACAGTGGCTTGTTGATAGCCGTCCGAATTTACTGACGCGTATTTCTCTAGCGACATCTTTATTGGATGTTAATATTTCCCTAGCGAACAAGGGCATTATTCACGGTGATCTTCATTGGAACAACGTTCTGGTTAGGCCCGACGCTGAATGCTACCGCTTAGGCCACTGGCACCTGCCAGAGTTCTTAATTATCGACTTTGGGACTTCGTTATTTTCAGGAGAAGCCGTTTCAGAAGAACGACACTGGCGGTTGCTTTTTCAAACTGTCGATCAGATCCTTCGTCCATGCGATTTGAAAGCTATTTTTCGACATGTCGCGCCAGGACAGTTTGTTGGCACGGACGCGTGCGCATGGTACCGAGAAAAAGCCCGCGAAATCCCGAGGATGCTCATCTGCTACGGAGTGCAATGGCTGCTCCCCTTCCCTTTCTGGGATGATCTCGGCGACGGTGTGGCGTCATGGCCGATAGACTATGAAGATGAGCGAGCATTCGCAAATTTCCGCGATCAATTGGAAAGAAATCCCTCTCTTTTGAGCCGCCAGGCAATCGGCTTTTCCACATTCGCAAGCGGCAATGACCCTGGCGAGACAATCTCGAGAGACCCCATTGATCCCCTGCCGTATTCGTGGCGCTAGAGCTTCCAGGCGAAAAGATCCACGTTAGGTCACGAGCCCGCAATAGATTCTCGATCGGAACTTCCGGATCTACCCAACAAGCGCAAAGTTTCAGCTGAACATCGCCCCGAATTTACTATCACGCCGCAGCCCTTTGGTTTGGGCCTCGCGCCGACGCCAAGCCCTCGCCGAGGGCCGACATTCTGCTTTCTTTCATTTGCGAGTTTGAATTTTATTAATAGAATATGGGTGTTATCCTATAACCTATGCATCCATGAGCGTATTTTTCTACTCGATAAAGTGAGGGCAAGGTAAGACGACGCATGCCGTCGGTTACGCCAAGCACTGCGGTGGCGTGCTCATCACCAACGACCTCGACAACGGAACCGCCGACATCTACGAGGCCGCTCTTCCAGCCGGACGCATCGTCACGCTGGAGCCCAGCCAATCCCTCAAGGACGCCGCCGAGCACTTTCGCGGCGAGCCGCTCGTGATCGACTTCGGCGGTTTCGTCGAGAGCCGCGTCATCGAAGCGGCTGAGATGGCGGACATCACCGTCGTGCCGCTGTCGTATCAGTCGACCGCCGACCTGATGCCCGCCGTCAAGACGATCAATGCCATCCAGCCCTATGCCGGTCAGGTGCTGATCCTCATCAACAACACGGCGCCCGAGCACATCAAGGACCTCGCCGGCATCCTCGCCATCCGATTTCCGAAAGTGCCAGTGCTGGTGGTCAATCACTCGCGCTACATCAGCCGCTTGGCCGACGACGGGCTCACCGTCTTCGAACTGGCTGACCTTGGCGGGATCGAGCGTTACCAGCTTCGCCATATCCTGCCGCAGGTACAGAAACTCTACAGCTACCTCGACAAACACAGCCGCTCCTAATACCTAACCCGCCACACCATGAAGAAAGACATCCTGGCGAAGGCCATCCGCCTCGCCGACAAATCCCCAGCCCGACCCGAGAAGGTCGTCGTCGCCAACCCGAAGGCCATCAAAGCCATTCCGGAAACTTTGAGCCACAGGCTCTACACGCGCATCACGCCGAGCGAATTCAAACGCCTCACCCGCATCCACGGCACGACAACGCCTGTGTCTGAACTGCTCCGCGATCTCCTGCTCGATTACCTCCAACACAAAGACAATGACCAACCTCGCAAAAAACGATAGCTCCGCGCCGCTCTTGCCTGCTGGCCGTCAGCCGGCGCAACTCGAGCTTTTCCGTCTCGTCTCGAACGAGGCCTATTCGAACGCGTTCGACTTCTACGAATCGATCCCGCGCTTCATGGTTGCCCGCTGAAAGACCGACGCGGTCACCTGGAATCCCGACGGAACCGCCGCGCCGCTGAAGCGTGAGTTCACGTTCCAAGGGAAACGCTACAAGCTGACGCTCGCTCCCGGCTACGTCGAACGTGCCGACGGCACGCTGCGTGCCGAATTCCCCGGCGTCAAAGAGGAAGTGTTAGAACTCGTCCTCACAAAGCTCGCCATGGAGAAGGGGTACTTCACGGAAGGCGGCGACGGTCGCCCGTCGTCGGACAGCTTCGTGCTCTTCACCTCGTTGCATCAAATCGCCGAGGAGCTGAAGGCCCGTGGCGCCGACCGCCCCAAGACCAAAGCCTATTCGTATCCGCAGATTCGCGAGGCGCTTCAGGTTCTCGCCAAGACCAAGATTCATCTGCGCAGCGAGGCCGACGACAACGATCTCGTCTTCTCCCCCATCGCCGACTTCGGCTACTTCAACGACAAGGCCAGCCGCGACGCGGCCAAGGCAACCGTTTACATCCGCTTCAACACGCTCATCAGTCAGGCCATCCTGTCGCGCAACTGGCGTCAGATCAATTACGACCGCATCCTCGGTGCCGACCTCTATCTCGTGCGCTGGCTGCGCAAGATCCTCGGCCTCAGATTCACGTATGCTGCGCCGAACAAAACCTTCAACATCAAGCTCTCGACTATCATCGAGAACTCCGGCATCTCCCTCTATGCCCGTATGAGCGACAACCTGAAGGCCGTCGAGCAGGCTTTGACCGCCATGCGCGACACCGTCGACCGCTATGCCATAGAGCGCGAATTCGGGGTGCATGTCGACACTGGCAAAGGGCGCGTCCTCTTGGATGCGAGAATCATCATGTGGCCGACCCACGCCTTCTGCATCGAGCAGATCAAGACCAACGTGCACGAGAACCGCATCGACACCGCCGTGGAGCATCCGGACGGTGGTGTACTGGTCGAACCCAGGCGCGAAGATTATCGAAGCCTCAGGGACTACGAACGCGCCAAAGAGCTTTACGACGCCGGTCTCAGGATCAAGCGCTAGCCACGAGCAATGTGAAAAAGTCGCCCTAAGTGGCGACGTTTTTGTTCCCTGCTAGGACGCACGACACGACGCTTTCGCTCCCTTCCAACAGATGAACCGATATCGCTGACCTTGATGGTGGTCTCAGACGTACGACATCGCTCCCCGCCAACGCCGTTCTCCCACGACCTGGCTCCCTCTCAAGGATGAACATCATGGGGCAGATCGAGTTTTTGACGGCGTTCGGTGCGTTCTCGTTCCCCGCTACCGATCGCGTTGGACGCACCGCGATGTTGTCGTTCCCCGCTAATGCCCAATCTTGCTCCCCTGTGGTTCCCTCATAGACGGGGGAAATAGTGCGTTATGGCTCCCCTGCACACGCCGGTCTGGCGCGAAGCCGCGCGAAATTCCGGCGACCCAACCCCCTTCTATCCTTCTTGTACCCTTTATTCTTATTTATAGCCTTCGACACGATGGATCTGAAAAACCTTCAAAGGAGGTTTTGACGGATTTGGTGATTGCGGGTGAATAAGAAAAATACGCCAAGGCGGAAGGTTTTGAATTGTCATTGAATGAAAAGCGGCCACGGTTCAAGGGTGGCCGGCGTATTTTTCTAGCGAAATGAAATCACACGATAAATTTGACTTTCGGCAAAAATCCTTATGCTGATAAGTGCAGCAACAGAGGAGAATGACTGCCATGGCTAAAACTCGCGTTCCCGAGAAGTCCATGCCGACCTACAGCGTCTTCGTCGTCGACGAACAGGAAGGGAAAGATCCCTTCTGGCTGAAAGTCGGAGCTGCGTTCGAGCATAAGGATGGCAAAGGCCTCAACCTCGTCCTCCAAGCCCTGCCGGTCACAAACCGGCTCGTGCTTCGTGAGTACAAGGAACCTGAAAAAGACTGATCCCTATACTCGAACGCACCCTCGAGACTTGAGCCACCGCTTGCGGTGGCTCTTTTCCTGCGCCATCTTCGTCCCATGAGCACACGCAACGCCGAAGTCTACGAGGTCTACCGCAAGCTCGAATACCTGAAGGAACTGGGGTTCCTGGCGATGCCCGGCGAGCATCCGCCCCTCGACCTCGTCATCGAGATGTTCAACACCACCAGTGTCATCCTGGACGATCTGATGCGATTGTGCCCGCGCATGATGGCGGAACGGGACGCTCACGCGCGCATCAGCGCCATGCAGGCCGATATCGTGATGGAAACCGACGGCGACGCGCTCGGTGCATTGATCGGTTTGATGCTCGGACCAGCGATGTTTGTTCTCGTCTGCGGTGACGACTGAGCCGAAGACGTTTTGGCTCCCTCTCAATCCCGCCGCGCGTTGACAAAGGCCCACCCCTACGGATGAGCCTTTCTTTGTTGCGTCTTATCGATGAGAAAGTCGTCGAGTGTCTTACCGCCGTCGAGATGGACTTGCAGCCATCCCGGAACCCGGCCGCGTCCGGACCAGGTGTGATCGCGATCGACCGGATCGGCATAGCGAGGCGGCAGATGTTCGGGCTTGGCCTTGATCTTGGCGCCCAGCACTTCGACCGGCGTGAATCCTTCGGCCTTGAGCTTTGCCTCCAGCTCGGCTTTCAATTCGTGCTTGCGCCGGGCACGCGTCGCGTCACGCACCTCTTGAGCGTGCTCGATCAGAGCATCCAGCTCGGCCAGCGACATGCGCTCGATATCCTTGGCCATCCCCTACCTCCTGCGTAGCGCCTTCAGCCAATCATTGAGGTCGTTGTAGCCGGCGTATTGCGTGGAGGCATCATGGATGCTGGCGCATCGCGTCTCAGCCGTCAGAAACCCGGTCGCGGATCGGCCGGCTTCGTCGTTGTCGAGATAGAGGGTCAGGCTCTCATACCCTTCCCTGTTTATGAGTTCGGCGGCACGGCGCCTGAGTGAGGTCGAGTGCAGGATGATCACATCGGCACCGGCGATCTCGGTGACGCCCTGCATCGTCAGCAGCGACAGGAAGTTCATGAACCCTTCGAAGACGACCGCCGCTCTCGCCTCGCCGCTCGCCTTGATGTGGGAGATGGTCTTGTCCTTGCCGACGAAGCCCTTGAAGACGGGGCTCCTGGCATCGAAGCCATCGCCACACGGGAAGCCCAAAGCGAAATACTGCTTGAGCTTGCCACGCGGCTTGAAGCGGATCTCCTTCAGATAGCGATGTGCCACCTCACGCGCGATGCAGCGGGCGTCGAGATACTGAAGCAACGCCGGATGCTCGATGGCCCCGGCCCTGACCAGCGCAAACGCCTCGTCTTCGTCTTTTTCTTTTTCACCCGCAGGGGCCCCGTGATTTTCGGGAAGGCGCGGCCCTCGTGCCGGTACACTGCCAGCAAAGCCGGACTCGAGGATCGCCAAGGCCTCGGCTACCGTGACACGGCGCATCTCGATGACGAGGTCGATGACATTGCCGCCGCGCGCGGCGCCATGGTCGAACCAAAGGTTCTTGTCGGTGTCGACCTTGAACGACGGATGGTCGTCGCCCTCGCGGATGGGGCTCGCGTACCAGAGCTCGCGGCCATTGCGGACAGACCTCGCTGGCTTGATGCCAGCTCGCTCAAGGTAATGATGGATCGGGATCTGTCGGGCTTGGTCGGCTCTCATGGCAACGATGTCAATGCTAATGCCTCCATTGTATCGAGGCTTGCCGTTTCGCCAAATCGGAGTGGTGAAAACGAGTGGGCGGCTCGCACGCGTGGCGATCATACGCCAACCCGCAGTCCGTCAAGAACCGCGCTATCTCGCGGCGTCTCAATGCACGCTGGTCGCGCTAATCGGTAGGCACAAGCGACCGGATTCTTGACCGCCCGCTTATCCGGTTGGCGTGGACCTGAGCGAGTCGGCGGCATCGCCCGTCGGCGATTACTTTCTAACTTTTCGCACTATGCCGAACTGGAACTACAACAGCGTGACCATCAACGCACCGAGAGACGCCGTCATCGAGCGGCTTGTCCCGACAAAGGATCAGACCTTCGCATTCAACATGCACAAGCTCTTCCCCGAGAAGGTGCCCGAGACCGACCCGACGTGAAGCAATACCTGGGAGTACGACTGGTTCGTCGAGAATACCGGCTCCAAATGGGCGCCCGAGGTTTACATCGCCGAAGACGGTGACCTCAACGTCACTTACCTCTCCTATGAAAGTGCCCGGACCCCGAATAACGGCACGCTCCAGCGCCTTCATGAGAAGACGGGATGGTTCATCGAGAACGAGTACCGCGAGGAGGGCTTGCAGTTCGCGGGCAGGTTCACCTGTGGCGACGATGGCTGCCACGACGAGGAGGTCGGATACCTCACGACATGCGAGATCTGTGAAGACGGCAAACCCGAGGACGAGTTCGACGAAGAACAGGATGGCCTCATCTGCAACGCATGCCGTGCCAAGGCCAAGGCGTTGACCTAGCCTTCAGGCACATTAAGAGCCGGACCCCAGAGGTTCGGCTCTTTTTTTGTGCTTTCCTTTTCTTCTTCACCCGCAAATTCGACCACGCCGCGTGGAGCAAAGTTCACGCGCGCCGCTCGAACCGCTACCTCCCGTCCGCGGTGTCGAGACGGACTTGCTCACCGGGCCTTCACGATCGGCGCCTTGGGTCGAAAGAGCCAAGTCGCTTGCCGGAACCGCGTCGAGCGATGACCACCATTCGTCCTTGCGCTGCGCGCCGGCTTCGCCTGCCCGGGAGCAGAGAGAGCTGATCAATCTGCCTTCCCATTGTACGACCGGACCCGAGAGTAAAGCACCGCGCCACCGGCAGCGGCTGCCCCAATCGTCGAAGGCGACAGGCGAACGGCTGCTTGACTATCGGGCTTGCCGATCGTCTTCAGCGTGCAGGCTTTGACCAACAAGGCCCTTTAGTTCCTAACTTTCGCACTATGCAAACAACGGAAGACATCCGCGATGACGCGTACATCAATTACCGCGCGGCAACCGCACTGGCTCAAGGCTACCTCGACCGTTACGGGCCTACCAGCATCGAAACACGGAGCTTCGAGGATCTCGTCGAAAGCTTCCTCGACATGATCGAGGCCGCCGAGATGCAGGACTTCGTCTAGGTATCACGGCACATACCGGCCGGCTCCAGCGCCATCATGAACCCCGGTCGAAACGGCTCACCGATGGCAACCTTTACTCCCTAATCCCCTGAACATGAGAAATCCTGAAATCTTCGGGCACATCGCTCGCAAATATCTCGACGCCTACAGCATACTCCAAGACTGCTCCAGGCCACTGTCTGACGAGCAACTCAAGGATGCCTGAGTCTTGCTTATGGATCTAATGACTGCAAACGAGATGGATGCCTTGCTCGCCAAAGAAGGGCGCAAGTCCAAGGCCGACCAATACGATCCACTTCGATTCCTCGCAGAACTCTTCGCCGACGCCTACCTCGCTAGGCTCGGAGACAACGCACCGAGGCGCATCACACCCGATGACCTCGACGATATGGCAGATTCGTTCCGCGACCTCATCGGAGAGCACTACCGCGTCTAGCGCCGCTTTTCCCTATTTTTACCTCGGCACCTTCGGGTGCCTTTTTACTATTCTAATCCCCTACCCTATGACACCGACAACACAACTGGCTCCAACATCTCCGACACCAACGATTTCCGCTGCAACCGCACGCATCCTCGCACCACTACAAGCCGCAGCCGCTCAGACCATGAGACTGGGCGACAGAACCGCCAATCCAATCAAGGCGCCGACAACGCCCAAGCCGCGCAAGAGCTGACCGAAACACAGGATCGTCCATGCCGATTGTCTGGATGCCCTGACCAAGATCCCCGACCGTTCCATCGACTTCATCTGTGCCGACCTGCCTTACAACATCTCCGGCAAAGGCGGGTTGACGCTGCGCCACGACAGAATCGTGAAAGCCGACTTCGGCGACTGGGACAAGTTCCCTTCCGACGAAGCCTACCTGGAGTTCGTCTTCAAGGTCTGTGCCGAGTACCACCGCATCCTCAAGCCCAATGCCAGCATGGTCCTGTTCTTCGGATACCGCCAAGCGTGATGGATCGCCCACGAGCTGCAACGCCGTGGCCTCTTCACCTTCCGAATGCCGCTCATCTGGGTGAAGGACAACCCGATGCCGAGCGTGAAGCGAACGACCTTCCGCAGCGCCTATGAAATGGGCTTATGGCTCATCAACGACGGCGGAGCGTTCAAGCCGCCGCGCACATTCAATTTCCTCACGCAGGCCCGCATGAGGAACGTGATGAGCTACCTCATCGGCCGTGATGGCGCCAAGAGAACCGGGCATCCGACAGAGAAGCCAGAGTTGCTGACACGCAGGCTCGTCGAGATCTTCACCAACGAGGGCGATATCGTTCTCGACAGCTTCGCGGGAGGTGGAACGACGGGTGTGGCCGCTTTCAAAAGCGGACGCAACGCCATCTCGATCGAACGCGATGCGACGTACATCGAGATGATCAAAAGACGACAGGCGCAGGCCGAGGCCAGCGTGAGAAGGGAAGGGCAATAGCCCTTTTCTTGTGATTGCAGCCGGTGAACGCATCGCCGCTCGCATGTGCTGACGAGCGCGTGAGACGCCCGGCGACATATCGAGACTCCTTGTCAAGCCGAACTCGCAAGTTCGTTTTGACGACCCCCGGGGGGTCTCCATAAAGTGAATTCAAGAGAAGGGGATGACGGTTCCGGCAAGATTGCAAGTTTCTTGAAACAGAATTGCATTCTGTTTCAAGAAACACCTGAAGCGGTGTTTCTTGAAACTTGCATCTTGCCAGGGCCAACCCTGGACCCGCCCGGGGAATGTCCCCGGGGCCCCTTAATCCATAAAGACACACCGCTATGGACCGAAAAGATTATCTCAAGGCCTACCTCAAGGATTACAGGTCGCGCTGCAAATGCGTGAACCTCGCCATCCCGGTTGCCGATTATCGCCGCCTTGAGCGCGCCGCGAAAGGGGAAGGCAAAAAGCCGACGCAATTGCTCGTCGAGATCGGTCTCGCCAACCTCGATGAAGCCATCTACGTGCCGGCAAGCCTCCAAAAGGAATTGCAGGCGTTGCGCTTTCTGATCCGCAACGTCGCCAACAACTTCAATCAGATCGCGCATCACACCAACACCGTGAAGCGCGCCGCAGACGAGAGGAGCGTCCTCGCCGAGCTGAAAAAGCTCGAGCGGCATATCCAGGATTACACCCTCGGCCGATTGAGGCTCGCAAATGATCATCAGGAGCATGAGCCGTAAGGAGCCGTCGTTCGGGCAACTCCTCGCCTATGTGAGCCGCGATGTGGCTGACCAACGCTTTGCCATTCGTCACAACCTGCTCGCCCACGACGCTCCATCGCTCATCACCGAGTACGAGACCAACGCCAAGCTGCTGCCGAAACGCAAGAACGGGGTCGTCATGTATCACGAGATCCTCTCGATCACCCGAGCCAAGACACTCTCCGGCGACCTTCAGAAGGAGGCGCTGCGCGACATCGCCCTCGATTACATCCGCGCCCGCGCGCCCCGGTGCCTTGTGCTCGGACAACTCCACGACGACCACGAGGACCACCTCCATTATCACCTCGTCATCAGCGCCAATCCGTTCGGCCGCGCCGAGCGCCATCGCTTGTCGCGCCAGGACTTCCGCAAGATCCATGTCGACCTCGAAGCCCGCGTGCTCAACAACCATCCCGAGCTTCAGCAATCGGTCGCCATCAACCGAAAGTCCGATGCCAAGGTTCTGTCGCAGAAGGGGATAGAACTCGAACGCCGTACCGGGCGCACGCCGCAGAAGGACACGCTCGTCTCGGCCTTGCGCGCCATCTTTCTAAGCGCGCGCGATGACGCGGATCTATTCGCCAAGCTCACCGACGCCGGTCTCGAACTCTATACGAGAGGGAAGTCCGTCGGTGTCCGCGACCTCGACAAGGGTCGCAATCACCGCCTCGCGACGCTCGGGCTCGCCGACGACTATCAATCCATGCGCGACCGAATGGCCGTCACGCAGAGCCATTCCGGTCAGAACGTGGAACGCCCGCCGCCAGGTGCCGCAACGACCATCGAAGTCCGCCCCGTCAAGACGCAACACCTCGAACCGCAGGAGCCGCCCGTGGAGCTGATCAACACCCTTCTTCAAGGCATCGGCGCCGTGGCCGACATCCTCTCCATCACCACCGATACCGGGACCGAGCTCGAAGAGCCGAAGAAGGTGTCGAAGGTTGCCATTGTCGGCGCTCCCGAACAACCCGCCGCTGTTCCGCCTGAAAGCGACGCCGATCGCATTGCCCGCGAGCACAGCGAAGAAATGGAAGCCATCCGCGACCGGCAGGATGCCGACCGCCACCGACAGATGGACGGCCCCAGCCTGAGACGCTGAGAGCGACTTCGATCCGTACTTGCCGATGTGAAGACCCGAGTGCTCGCCGCCCTCGGCAGGCTCCGTGCGTCCTTGTCCCTAGCCCCTAACGAGACACAACCATGAAAAGCCCACGAGACACCATCACAGGCGCGTTCGCGCTCCCGTTCAAGGGACTAGCCCTCGGCGCTGGCCTCGTCATCAAAGGCCGGCTTCTGACCCAGCAGACCGGCGCCAAGTTCGCCAAGCGGCGGGACTATCGCGACTGGATGAGTGCATCTCATCACGGCGTTCTCATCGACGGCGAAAGCCTGCGCCTGTCCGAACCCGAGAGCTTCCAGAACGTATGCCTCATCGCCCGTGTCGGAGCAGGGAAGACCTCGCGCTACATCATCCCGAACGTGCTCGATAAGGCCGCGCACCACTGCTCCATCGTCGTCAACGATCCCAAGGGCGAAGTGTTCGACGCCACCTCCGCCGCCATGCAGAAGGCTGGCTTTAAGATCGTTCGTATCGACCCCGAGCGTCCCGAGACTTCGTCGCGCTTCAACCCGCTGACCGAAGTCCGCGACGACATCGAACTGGAACAGGTCGCCGAAATCCTCGTCCGCGCCGGTAATCCCGACGATAAGGATGGCTTTTGGAACAAGGGTGCGACCCGCTTCGTCGCCTTGTTCTTGAAGTGCCTCCGCAACACCGCCGCCGCCGAGGGCAGGGAAGTCTTCACCCTCGCCAACCTCAACTACCTCCTGCAAAACTTTGGCTCGCTGGGCAAGCCCCTCGACGCCTTCATGGCGCGTGCCACCATCGATCCCTTGAACCCATCCGACCGGCGCTTGTGGACGGAATGGAAGGGGCTGCTCACCGGTAATCCGGAAGGCGTACAGAGCTTCGTGCTCAATGCGCTAACGGCCTTGCGCGCCCTATCGAACCGGAAGGTCGCCTGGCTCACCGCTCACTCCGATCTGAGCCTCGCCGATCTCCGCCGCGAGAAGACCATCGTCTATTTCATCACGCCGCCGCAGCACGCCGAATACTATTCGTTTCTGACGTCCATCTTCTTTCGCAGCGTCTTCAATGCCGCCATGCGACAGATGCCGGGCAAAGCCGATCTGCCGCTCTACGTCCTCTATGACGAGTTCGGGCATTCGACGATTCCGGCGTTCGTCTCCACCGCCAACACCATCCGTGCCTATAAGGTCTCCCTCACCATCGTCTTGCAGTCGATCGCGCAATTGTCGGCGCGCTACGGCAAGGATGTAGCCGCCGCCATTCAGGGCGGATTCAACACCGCGCTCACCTATGCCGGATCAGATCCGGAGACCTGCCTCTTCTTCGAGAGGCTGTGCGGGAAGGTGCGCGAGCGCCAGCGCCGCGAACTGTTGACCACCAATCCGCAGGACACCTACCGCGAGTTCAATCTCGTCAATGCCAACGAGGTGCGAACCCTCGACCACGGCGAAATGCTGGTCGTCTCGACCAACCGCGATCCCGTGCGCCTGCCGTCGCATCCCTACTTCCAGGTCCGCTCGTTCAGCCGTCTCGCAGCGTTCGGAGCGGCGCGCATCGCGCCGCGCACCGTCGCCCTCTCGGAAATCCCCCTCGTGCGTTTGTAGGCGTCTTTTTCCTTTTCACCCGCCAGTCCTCAGGAGACCGCCATGGATGCCATGCCCCAACGCACCAACACCTCGTTCGACGATCTCGTCCTCAATCCCGAGCGGCGTTTGCCGTGTGTCATCGTCGCCGACCGTTCGACGTCTATGACTGGCGAAGCCATCCGTCAGCTCAATCAAGGCCTGGCGCTCTTTCAACGCGACCTCTCCAGCGACCTCGTCGCGATGAAGCGGGTCGAGGTGGCACTCGTCACCTTCGGTCCCGTCGTGGTCATGCAAGACTTCGCCACCATCGACCGGGTCAATTTTCCCAACCTCACCGCCGACAATGAAACCCCAATGGGCGAGGCGGTGCTCCGGGCGCTCGATCTCGTCGAAAGCCGCAAGCAAATCTACCGGACCCAGGGCGTGCCGTATTACCGGCCGTGGATCTTCATGCTGACCGACGGTTGTCCCACCGACGACTGGCACGCGGCGGCTGCCGCCATTGCCAAGGCCGAGCGCGACAAGAAGGTCGTATTCTTCGCCCTCGGCGTCGAGGGTGCGGATTTCACCGCACTCAAGCAGCTGTCCGTAAGGCCGCCCTTGAAACTCGAAGGTCTCGACTATCCGAGCCTCTTCCTGTGGCTTTCGGCATCGCTGCGCTCCGGGTCCAAGACCCAGGTCGGCGCAGCCTATTCGACGCCGTCCATGCCACGCACGCTGGGAGTGTCCAGCACATGACAAACCAGGCTTTCACGTGGGCTGCCGCGCAAGCGACCGGCAACGCCCACATCGCCGAGGCGCTTCCTCTCCAGGATGCCATGGCCTTTCGTGTGATCCAGGGTGCCGACGGCAAAACTTGGATTGCCGCCGCTGTAGCCGATGGTGCTGGCTCCGCGCCGTTGGCCGATAAGGGCGCAAGAGCGGCGTCGGCGGCTTTCGTCGGCGCTCTCGCTCACGCCCTAAAATACATCCCGAAGCCCGACCTGCCGCGCATCGTCATCAATGCCGTCGCGACAGCCCGCATCGTCGTGGAGCGGCTTGCCCACGCCCGCGACGTTCCTATCGAGCACCTGAGCACGACCTTGCTCGGATGCTTGACGCGGGGAGACGAGACGCTGGTCGTGCAGATCGGTGACGGCGCCATCGTTGTCGGTCCGCCCTGGCTGGTCGCACTCACGCCGCAACGGGGCGAATACGCCAACACGACGAGGTTCCTGACCGAACCGGATTGGCGCGAACACATCGAGGTCGGCCATATCGCTGCTCCCATCGGCACGATCGTTCTCGTGACCGACGGGCTCGAAGAACTGGTGGTGACGCCGGCGCGGCTACAGCCGCACGGTGCTTTCTTCGAGCGTCTCCGGACGGAATTGAGACAAGCCGAACCCCACAGCGAAGCAGCGGCGCTATCAGCGTGGCTCGCAGGCTTTCTCGACAGTCCCGCCGTGCGGTCCCGCACCGACGACGACACGTCCATCATCGCCATCCAACTCGAGGGAGCGACATCATGAGCAAGCTCGTCAGGGAATCCCGGTTGAAGCCCGGCAGCACCGTCAAGGGAGAGCAGACCTACACACTCGGCGCCATGCTGGCCCAGGGCGGGGAAGGACAGATCTACCGCCTCGACCGCATCGCTGGCCGGGTCGCCAAAATCTATCTGCATCTGCCCGGCGAGGCACAGTCGACCAAGCTCAATCGCATGCTCAAGATGCGCAAGGCGTCGCTCTCGAACATCGCCGCTTGGCCGGACGAGCTGCTCTACGTCGGCAGCGACCTGGTCGGCTTCATCATGCCGGAAATCAGCGGCGCGAGGCCAATACATACGCTCATCACGCCGGGTGATCGCCTGCGGCTCTCACCCAACGCCAGCTTTTCCACGTTGGTCCTCGTCGCCTCAAACATCGCCCGTGCGGTCACGACCTTCCATCAAGCCGGGGTCATCATCGGCGATATCAACGGCTCCAATGTCCTCGTGTTGCCGGATCAGAGCGTCCGCATCATCGATTGCGACAGCTGCCAGGTCGGGCCCGAGAAGGCGATGCGCTGCCCGGTCGGCATGGAGGAGTTCTTGGCCCCCGAACTTCAGGGCCGGAAGCTCGCCAAGATCAAGCGCAACCGCAATCACGACGCCTTCCCCTTGGCCGTGATGATCTATGAACTTCTGTGCATGGGGCGGCATCCCTTCGCCGGAAACGACGCGATAGGCCTCGGTCAGGCGATCAAGCGGCGGCGACATACGTTGCGGGGCTGGCTTGGTCCGCGCACCCTTAAGGTCATCGGCCTACCGCCGCATGTGTTCTTGCCGGCTCCGATCGTGAAGCTGTTCCGTCGCGCCTTCGGTGCCTCCCGGTGGCGTTCCCGGCCGTCGGCGCTCGAATGGATGAATGCGCTCGACGACTTGCACGCGCGCCTTGTCCGCTGCGAATACAATCCCGCTCACGCCTATTCCGAGACGGCGCTGTGGTGCCCGTGGTGCACGCTCGAACAGCGGGGGCGGCTCAGTTTCTTTCCGCCGACACCTGCGAACCGCCGCCGCCCTTGGCGGCCGGAATCCTCGCACGCCTTCAACCAACGCATTCGGTACGCGTACGCCTACGTCTGCAACCCCGCAAAGCAAGGACTGTGAGCCATGACCACCGTCAGAAAGACCGGTATCGGGCCGTTCGGCAAAACCATCGTCACCATCGGCGACACTGAGCACTCGTTCAGGAAATCCGCCGAAGTCAGCGTCTCCCGCAGCGGCGTCTGTGTCACGGAGCAGCGGCTCTTTTCGAAGGAGACGACCTGCTTCAGCAAAGGAAACGCTCAGGCGACCGGAAGTGCCAAGACCATCGAGGTCTCCCGTAGCGGCGGCGAAACCCGCCGCTACGACAGCGGCATCCTTGGCGTGAACCGGCTCGAACAGGTTGGCGGCGAAGTGCAAGTGGTTCAGCGCACGTTGACCGGCGAACGCGTCATCGACCGTATGCCGGCGTCCTCCATCGTCAGCGTCAAGGCCGAGGACTGCACCATCTGCCACCAGATCAACCCTCTGTACGGCGTCAGCAAGTAAGCAACCCCACAGGGAAGGAGAATTTCTGTGAGAGACCGAGCCACCATCATCCACGCCGACGGCCGCTCCACCACGATCGAGGCGCCGCTGTTCGGCAGCGTCGAAGTGAAACTCGGCGACGGCGTATCCTGCATAACCGCACGCAACATGCTCGGCTCGACCGTCAACACGGTCTGCATGGGTACACCACAGCCTGTGGCGACACCTTCAGCTGGTGCAGGGAAGTCCAGCTGCGGCTGCAAGTAGACGCGTATACAAAAAAGAGCTCCAGGACTTGATCCTGGAGCCGCACTCTTGCGAGCGATGGCGATGATGGAATTGATACTCTTGCCGCTCGGGGCCGCGACGGGCTGGGGGATTGGCCGAGCTGCGCGCACGGACACGCGCACCGCGATGCTCGCGCTCGCTGTTGCAGGTTTGACCAGCTATTTATTGGGGATGCCGCTTCTGGAGGTGCTGCTCGGGTCGGCCGGTCTTGCCTCAGGATCACTCGCAAAACATCGACTGAACTAGAAGCATTTGCCCAAGCAAGTTGCGTTCACCATCCCGCCACTTCAGGTATCGATATTTCAGCCGACACTTAGCATCGCACCTGTTGCATAATCTGTGAAGGAGCCAATTGCAGCGCGCTGGTTGGCAATGCGAATGGTGCTACTGATATTTAATTCGCCGCCTCGGCTATCTATGAGCACCGCTCAAGACTTTGTTTGGAGCAACAGACCGTCAGACCCGGTCGTTGAAAGAAGGATGTTAGCCAATCAACTGGCATCGTTGATGTGAAGCGTTGCTTTCGGGTCGGTTGTACCCAATCCGACCACGCCACCATTGACGAGCAGCGCAGCCGGACCTTTTCTCAAAAAGCGCTTGCGGAAGCTGAATATTGAGACTTTGTACCAGTCATAGCAAGCGTAACCGACATCCGTGGTAGGCAGATTTTCGGAGGTGCAATTGGTAGACGTGCTACTGGTATCGCAAGGACAACGCGGTGTCGGCTGACCCATGACACCGAATCACCACGCGTTGATGTCCTCGTAGTACTTGATCCCGCTCTCCTGGATGTCGAGGGCGGCGAGAGGGTTGGTCTTTCAAAGACCTACATTGCCGCCCAGTGGGCTAATGAGAAAATCTTGCACGGCCCCGACAGAAATTACACCAATAACGCTCACCACCCCTATTGGGGACAAATATCGTAACAGGGCGCGCATAGGCAGGATAATAGAAAATAATGCTATTACATAATAGCGATACTCTCCGACATTGCAACTTTTTTTGCCGTGCCGTTCTGCTGTACGTGAAACCCGCGCCAATTTGTTTTTCTTGAAAAGAATACAAATAATCATATAATGTGGGTGATATATAAGCTTTCGCAATAAATATGCACTCCCCAAGATCGGCATTTACCCTAGCGGAACTGATGATCGCAATTGCAATCATCGGCATTGTCGCAACCGGAGCAATGTGGACTCCGAAATTGCTGTTGACGACTGTTTCATCGGATGCCCTGGCAAATAAGCTAATTACCCAGTTGGATGCGCTGAGATATAACAATATTACCGGGAAGGAAGGTCGAACGTCATTCGTCATTGGCGGAATGGCTGAGCAAGTTCCAACCCAAGGTTGGATGGTATGAATGGTGTGAACCACAGCAATGAGCAACTCTTTCTCTGGTCTATTTGTCTACTCACTCCATGCTCGAGAGCCGGTCCCAGAAAAGACCAGGCTTATTTTCGCTTACTACGACACTGGAATTATCAATTGAGGTTTGGGCGATGATACCTATGCAGTGATGCATTCGGGCAATAGGCAGGAGCGATACAATATCACGAACTGACAATCCCTTGAAAAAAACATCGTGTGCATCTGAATAGATTGAGCGACTTTGGATGTCGTCACTCAGAATGACATAAACACAAATTTTCACGGAGATGATTTTATATGAATTCTATTTCGCAACGGGAGGGTAGCATTGAATCGTCGGCAGTGGCACGCTCTCGGAAGCGGCTACTGGTACTCTAGAGAAGAAGACATATGCCCATCACAAACGACCGGGGTATTGTTTACCACGTCATATAAAATGAAGAGGCATACCATCAAACTGAATTTGATAACCGGAATAGCTGAGCGTCTGGATTAATTGCTTCGATCGTTAGAGCTTTTGCCCATCCTGGCTCGCGCTTATGCCTGAAGCCGTGCGATACAGCGTCGCTCTGCTAATACCAAATCGCTTTGCTAGTTCGCGGCGGTTGCACGCCGGATCGGCGAACTCGGATTTGAGCGCGGCGAGCAGGTCGCCGCTTAGCTTAGTTTTCGCTCCAAACTTGACACCTGCCGCTTTGGCGCGTGCGATGCCTTCGGCAGCGCGCTCCTTGATGAGGTCGCGCTCGAATTCACCGATGGCGGCCAGCATGTGAAACAGGAGTCGCCCTGTGGGACTGCCGGTGTCGATGGATTGATCGAGGACGACAAGGTCCACCTTTTTTGCAGCGATCTCCGCTGTGATCTGGGAGAGGTCGAGGACGGAGCGGGCGAGGCGATCGAGCCTCGTTACCACGAACTGGTCACCCTCGCGAATGAAGCTCAATGCTTGACGGAGTGCCTCGCGCTCGTCGCGGCTGGCCCCGCTCTTCTTCTCTTCAAAGATCTTCTCGCAGCTGTGGGCGTGGAGCTTGTCGAGTTGGGTTTCGAGGTTTTGCCCGACCGTCGAAACGCGGGCGTATCAGATTTTCATGTGTCTTATTTATCTTAGGAGGTACCGCGACCCATCGGTGAGACGGGTTCTGAGACACAGTGTATACACTACCGGCGAGATTGCAAATCGGTGTCTCAAATTGCCTAGCTTAAGAAACAATCATAGCAACTTCAGCGTCTGTCGCGCGGCTACTTCGGCCAGGCGGGCGGGAAACGCATTGCCAATCAACTCACACGCTTCATCGATATACCGCGTAGCGAGTCGATATCTCGCCGGGAAATCCTGCAATAGCGCCGCCTCTTTCACTGAAATTGTCGTGTCTCTCTCAGGATGCCCAAAGCGCCCCTTGCTCGGTGATGTGCATCCTCCAGTAATCGTGGGAGAAGGATCGTCCCAGCTCATTCGGCCGTAGACGTTGCGAAAGCCACCCGTATTTTCCTTGTGACAGTCCGGTCGCAGCTTTCGGGGGAGTTCCCAAACTGGACGACCTGGCTTTGCCGCTTTTAGGCGCGCCAGATTGAGTGGGCCGATATTGCGAACGACATGCCAACTGTTCAGCGTCGCGTTTGCCGAAATTCTCTCACGACTAAAACTAGTTGGCTCGCCGAGATGACCGATGCACTGGCGAACCGTCCTCGCATGTACACTATGTTTTTGGGATGGTGGCTCGATAAGCTCTTGTGCCGCATACATTATAAGTCTTCGTCGATGCTGCGCGGTACCGAATTGAACTGCATCAGCGACAAACCAAGACACGACATAGCCCATAGCTTCGAATTCTGATACTAGTACATCGAAACTTGCGCGTCCGGCTGAGCTCTCAACAAGCCTTGGCACGTTTTCCAACATTACCACGCGAGGCGAGAGACCTCGCGTAAGGCGCGCAACCTCCGAGACGAGCGCATTGCGAGGATCGTCCCGACGCCACTTGCTGGTCAGGCTGGTGAAGCCCTGGCAGGGCGGGCAAGCCGCGAGCAAGTCTATCGAGGTCCCTGCGGCATCTTCGATATCCTGGGCGGAAAGCGTGCGAATATCGGCTGCGAACACCCGGGATGAGGGGTTGTTGAGCTTGTAAGTCTGCGCGGCTGCCGTGCGCTGCTCGACGGCAACCCGCACATCGAATCCTGCACGCGAGAGCCCTAATGTCAGGCCCCCTGCGCCGGCGAACAGATCGATTGCAACAGGTCGCTTCTTTCTAGGCATTCTCAGTTCCCAAGCCGTCGATCTCTTCGATGAAGTCGTTGTGTGTACGCGTGGTATCCTTGACTAGGACCGCCCACGATTTTTGCTCCAATTTGCCCTCTGTTTTCAATGACTTGAAGGAGCCGATCTCAAGACCTTTGAGGTTTACGGAATCGCAAACGAGGGTTATCCTGTATCGTTTGATATCATTCAACATTTCTTTATTTGCATCGTTCGAGAAGAACTCGTCGAAGGCTTCAGTATAGGGCCACAGCCTAGTGAGGTCGGGAGACGCGAAACCATGCATGGGCTTTTTTATTTCCACGAGTTCCAACGTCCCGTGCCCGCTGATCATAACAAAATCCGGGCGCTTGGTTGGATTTGCGATCGCAGAAAGGAGCACTTCCTTTTTTAGCTTTTTAGTCAGGAAAGTTTCGAGAGCGGTTCTCACCGTCTTGAGCGACTTGTTCTCTGTAATGGGCGTCCAATCTGGCCTGATGAGCCAAGGGGCCTCTTCAAGTAGAGATTGCAGAGCCGACTCTTCGGTCGTCGTGTCGTTTATCAGCCTTTCGAAGCGATCTATTATTTGCAATCTTTGCTTGACGACAGCGCCGAGCGTCATGCTCTCCGCGAAACGAGCTCGCTTCAGAATGCCCGCAACCGCGCCGATGGTCGGCGCTTCTGAGCTTTCAGATGCGCGGCGAAGCTCCTCTGCTAGAAGTGAATGCGGGGCAAAGGCTGATGCGAGATCGAGTATGCCCTGTGCTGCATGCGCGTCGGCCGCCTCTTCGGGACGAAGACGCTGTGCCAGGTGTACAGCAAGTTCTTCCGCGCGCTTCTTGATAGAAGCTTGGTTCTTGCCAGGAAAGAGCTCGTCGAGCTTCGTCTTGAGATCGAGGGTTTCAGAGAAAATCTCGACCGTACGTTTCTGAGCAGGTCGACGACCGATGCGGGCCAGTTCACGGACAGCACTGCGACCCCACGCCTGAAATGCCGTGCCTATGTCGGTAGACCACAGGATGTTTTGACGATCTGTGTGAATGAGGTCTTCTTCTTCGTCGAGCCAATCGCAGTGCAGCTCGCCGATGAGATAGCTCCGCACATTGAGCTCCCCCGTGAATCCGGAAGCGATGTCGAAGCCGAGCGTCTGTGCGGCAAACTTTCCACGACAGTAAATGCGTATTCCTGCATGGTGCTCGCGCTTGACGGGCTCCTTTGCGAAGGCCATCCAGCCGACGACCGGATAGGTGATCCCGCTCTCTACGAAATACGAAGAAAAGGACGCTCCTCCTTCGACGTTCGGTAACGAAACCGAATAGCCACTAGCGTCTTGACGAGACAAAGTGGGACGGGGCCCGGAAAACGCAACCTTAGTGTCAGGGAGCAAGGCGATGTCGAGCGGTGACAATGTTCGCGTAAAGGTATGGCCAGCGCGGTTCTCCTCCAACCGGACGTTCCACTGTTGTGAGCCGGTGTCGATACCGAAGCGTTGCGCCAACTCTTCGGCTAAGCTGTCAGCATCCGGAACTTTCCTGGCCAGGAAATCGCGCAGGATGATTGTCGTGCCGGAGTCAGGCGACAACGTACCATCTCTAGACCCCACGTCGGGATGATAGTCTGTTTCGTCGTCAGAGGTGATGGCGTCATACCTGAGAACGATATGCGCGGTTTCATATCCGACGGTGGACTTGTTTCCCTGTTTGACCGTCTTCTTCTGTCCCCCTGCGCTGATCACTTCGATCGTTCGGCAGATTCCAAATGGAGCGAGCTTTCCAACGCCCTTGCGTCCGGTGACGGGGCGTCCGCCTGGGCTCGTGGCGCCTCTTCGGTTGTCGGCTCGCCGGTCGGCACCGACAACCAGATAGTAATCTTGAAGTTCAGAGGGCGTCATCCCGATGCCATGATCTATAACCTCGATGGTGTATCCTCGATCTTCGACCTGCCCACTTTTTCGGGTAGCCAGAAATTCACCCAAGGGAGCCTTGACGACCACGCTCGGCGCATCGGCGTCGTAAGCGTTTGACACGAGCTCGGCAATGACGAGCGCGACGCGATCGTAGAGTTTGACCCCGAGTTTATCGACGGTACGCCTGCTAATCTTTAGACTGTAAGTATTCTCAGACATCGTTCAGTTCCTGATTCGAGGCCGAACTGATGTTAGTCAATCGACCGGCTGTCGAATACCCGCAGAACCGCTACACGGCGGTTCATCAACTGAACTCTCGTCGCGCTGGCGGCAGGCGACTGAAGAGTGTCGAATCGTCGCAAGAACTGTATAAGCAGCTGGATGCCTATCTCCGGTCCGGACATCCTCGTTCGCACACTGTCGTCACCCCATGTGACAGACAAGCATGGCAACGCGTGGAGCTACCACAGCCGTAGCGACCACCACTCCAAGGTTGCCTGCTGGGGGATCGTCTTCGACCTGCTGCGCGCGTCGACGCTTCTCAGAAAGCATGTGGCGGAGGGGCGTGTCGGATTCGGCATCAATCACGAGATGCGCGATTTCCAGCACGACCGAAAGAAGGATCTCGATCTCGTGATCTGTCTCCCGGCCAGCGGCAGCGCGACGGGACGGACGCTCGGCGTCCTTGGCGACCACTACGGCATCGACCTCACAGCTGCCGAGATGAAAGAGCTGGGTGGCCTACCCGCCCTTCACGAGATGCCCGTCGGCAATGTGCTCATAGCCCTAGAAGCCAAGGCGTGCATGACGGCACACCAGCGCGCACTCCCTCGTCTCTATGACGAGTTGAACTCCAGCCATCAAACCGTCCACGGAGCCCACGACTCGGCGATCGCCGCCGGGCTCGTGATGATCAACATCGCCGAGACGTTCCTCAGTCCCGACCTCAACAAGAAAAACCGTCGAACAGATCCCGACTGGAGCACGCACACTCAGCCGAAATCGGTCGAAATCACGATCGACAAGGTCAAGCAGCTTCCGAGGCGATCCAAGACCGGCATTGCCGGATACGATGCTCTCGGCATCGTCGTCATCGACTGCGTGAACGACGGCTCCAAGGTCAAGCTTCACACAAAGGCGCCGGCGCCGCAGCCACAGGACAACTACCATTACACGACAATGATCGATCGCATGCGCGGACTATACGACACGCGATTTGCGCAGATTTGACAGTCGACGCGCTATGTCGCCTTCCAACGCCTGACACTCCCACACGAGCAAGACCCGGTATCCGAGAGCACGAAGTTCTCGGAGTTTCTTCGCGTCACGGCGACGGTTAGCTTTGAATTTCGAGGTCCAGAATTCGTTGTTGCGTTTAGGAATCGTCGCCTTCTTGCAGCCTGTATGAGCGTGCCAGAAGCACCCGTTTACGAAAACGGCCCAGCGTCGCGTCTTGTTGGCGAGATCTGGAGAGCCGGGAAGCGATTTGACATTGCGTCGGTAGGACAGACCGAGTTCGCGGCAAGCTCTCGCAACTTCGTCTTCAGCGGGAGTACCCGATCTCCGCACGCGCTGCATCAGGGCACGCCGCTCGGGATCGATGGGCAAGAGTGGCACGGCTATTCCGCAGCGATGAGCACGGGCGTCTTCGCTTTCCGGGACGGCTTTGGTCGCACGACGAGACGCTTCGATTCTTCACGACGCATGTGATCGAGGTGTGCGCGAACCGTGTCGAGAAATCCAGGCACGAAGCGGAGACTGGATGCTTCTGCGCGTGACAAAAAGCCAGCAGTGGCGCGAACCGAAAGCATGGTCCCTTCGTGACGCAGAAACTCGTGAAGAGGCGGACGCTTCTTCCACACCGGGAATTGTCCGATCTCGACGGCGTATCGTGTCTCACCATCGAAGCGCGCGGAACGCGGAAACGAGCCTCGCTTGTTCGGCCACTCGCGATTGCGCTTCGGATCGAATTTGCCCGGCTTAGAAAGGCGCTTGCCGAGCCACGCCGCCACTGGAACCGAGACGGCATTGCCCACGAGAGACCAGCGCAACCGCTCCGGCGCATTCATCGTCCAATCCGATGGAAAGCCTTGCAGGCGTTCTGCGTCGCGGATGTCGGGTTTGATGATCCGGCCATCGGGCATCAGGATCGCGGGAGGAGAGGGAATACCGACTGTCGAGCCGTTCTTGAGCGTAGGCACGGCGTCGGGTGCCCATCCCAGGCCTCGTGTGCCCTCTGTCCAGTAGAAGCCATGGGCGTGCGTATCGAGCGCCGTATTGGGATAGCGAGGCTTCACATCGTCGACGAACAGCACTGAAGACGGATCTAGATCCGACCTGCTCGCGACGAAAAACACACGCTCACGGCGCTGGTGCAGGAACCCCTGGGAGTTCACAGTCCTATACGCCCACCGATACCCGCGTTCCTCGAAGGCCTTCGTGAGACGTTCCATTGCCGCGCCCTTGTCGAGCTGGAGCATGAATGAGACGTTCTCCAGAACGACGACCGGCACGCGCCTCTGATCGAGCAGGCGAAAGACATGTCCGACAAGCCCCGAGCGGCGTCCGTCTATACCGGCGGTCATGCCGGCTTGCGACAAGTCCTGACAAGGGAAGCCCGCCGTGAGCAGATCGGTCTTCGAAGGGAGGGATTTCAGGGCCGAGACATCTGGATGATTGGTGACGAGCGGAAAGCGATGAGCGAGAACCTCGACCGCTGGTTCCCAGATCTCGCAGGTCATCATGGTACGGTGGCCAGCGTCGTGAAGACCCAGCTCCATACCTCCGATGCCTGCGAACAGGGCTGCGATTTTCATATTGATTCGGCTCCCCGCGTACTGATGCAGCCTACTCGAGTCATCGGAAGAACAAAAGAGAAACCTTGAGGTTGCCAACCTCAATCGGAGTTAGGGCTGTCTGTCTCCTCCCATCGTAGCGGGCGTGCCGACGGCGCAAGGTCGTCGCTGAAGCTCCTTCCTCCTCCGCTGTGCTGCGGCCCTCACACATCCTGACCGATGCTCGTGACGGGGTGCGCCGCCGTCACAGAGCCCGCTTTGCGCCTTGGCCGCTGAAGGCAGCACGGAAGTCGTGCGCCGGCATGGCCAAGGATGGCACGCATGTCGCAGAGGATCGACGTTCACGAAGAGATCACCAACCGCATCATCACCGCGATCGAGCAGGGCACCGGGGCGTTCAAGCTCCCATGGCATCGCCCCGCAGGGTCCATCACACGACCGACCAACATTCAATCCAAGAAAGCCTATCGCGGCATCAACGTGGTGACGCTGTGGGTCGAGGCAGAGCTCAAGGGCTACGCCACGCCGGTCTGGGGCTCGTACAAGCAGTTCCAGGAAGCCGGATGTCAGGTGCGCAAGGGCGAGAAGGCGTCTCTAATCGTCTTCTACAAGGAAATCGAGTTCGAGAGGGAAGCAGCCGAGGTCAAGGTAGGCGACGATCACACGTCGTCGGCGTGGCTCGCACGAGGCTACTGGGTGTTCAACGCCGAACAAGTCGACGGCTACGAGCAACCCGAGAAGCCGCCCGTCGCCGAGATCGAGCGGAACGAGCGCGTCGAGGCCTTCATGGACAACACTGGCATTGAGACCAAGTGGGGCGGACACTCCGCCTTCTATCGCCCCTCCGACGACTTCATCCAAATGCCCGAGCGGGGACTGTTCACCGGCACCGATACGACGTCGGCCACCGAGGCCCTATATGCCACCTGGCTGCACGAGGGTGTTCACGCGACAGGCCACAGGTCGAGGCTCGACCGGAACTTCGCTGGACGGTTTGGAACGCAAGAGCGGAGCGCCGAGGAGCTGGTCGCCGAGCTTGGTTCAGCTTTCCTCTGTGCCGACTTGAGCGTGACACCGACCCTGCGTGACGACCACGCGCACTACATCGCGCATTGGCTCGAGATCATGAAGGGTGATAAGAAGGCGATATTCTCCGCCGCAGCCGCCGCCAACCGGGCTGTCGAATGGCTCCACGGCAGGCAGCCCAGGCAAGACTGACATTCACAGACCGTCGCAAGCGAGCTCCGGCACCCACCGGGGCTCTTTTCTTTTTCACCCGCCTTCTTTGGAGGCCGAAGATGACGACCAAGACAAAATCCAAGACCGCCGCTTGCAAGGCAGCGGCGCGCACGAAGAAGCGTTCGGTGAAAGCCGCCACGACACACAAACTCGTCTGGCGTGACGTGACCTGCCGGGTCCGCCACACGCCCGACTACCTGTCGAAGGGCTGGAGCCACATCGAGATCATAGTGCTGAAGCCGAAGGCAGCGCCGTTGCCAATCACCGAGACCGGATACCGCTCCCACTTCCTCGGTCATGACGAGTTGGAGTGCGCCGGAGGAGCCGTCCGCTTCTTCCTCGACTGGATCGAGCAGGAGGCAGCGTCCAAGCAATGGTCGAGAGCGGAGTTCAAGTGGCGACAGGGCGATCTGTTCGCGTGATGAACGCGAGTGGCGTCTGCTTCGGCGGGCGCCTTTCGTGTCTCACGGCGCCCCGCGCCAGCTCACCCGAAATCACACCTCATGTACTCGCTATGTACTCGCTGAGGCAGGCAACGCAAAAGAACTCCGCCGAGGCGAAGCTTCAAGCATCTGATTAAATTGGAAGAAATTGGTTGCGGGGGCTGGATTTGAACCAACGACCTTCAGGTTATGAGCGGCATTTGCCGTGAACAAATGGCGAAACAGCGCAGAACACGAACTACTATTATTTGTCAATATTTTGAAGGGTTTATGTGATCATAACGTAGCCTGACGGAACCTTCCAACTCTAGCGTTTTTGCTGACGATATGCTACCAGAACCTGGAGAGTTAGAAATTTGGTAGCAGCCGTTTTGCTGGGCACCTCTCCGTCGCGTCGCCACTTATGGTGGAACCGACTACCAATTTTCTGCAATCAGGGGCTTTGGTTTCCTACCAAAAGACCTTCAGGAATTTGCCATTCAAAGCGGGTGACCTTCAGTGTCTCAAGCGTTCACCGATCTGATGCTGCGCAAATTGACATCCGGCGAACGCGATCTGATCGAGGTCTGGGACCAGCAAATTCCGGGCTTTGGCATGCGTGTCTCAAAGTCCGGCACGAAGTCTTTCATGCTGGTTTACCGGCACCGTGGCCTGTCGCGGCGCTTGACGCTCGGACGCTATCCGGTGCTGACACTGGCCGCCGCCCGCGACGCGGCGATTGATGCCCTGCGCCAGATCAGGGACGGCATCGACCCGATGCTCGAAAAGAAGCGTGCACGTGATCCCTCGTTCCAGTTCGACGCCGTCGTCGCCAGCTATGTCGAGAAACATTGCAAGCTGCACAACAAGCCGAGCACCGCTAAGGAAAGCGAGCGCAGCCTGAACAAGCACTTCGTCTCCGAATGGGGGAAGCGCGACATTCGCGACATCACCACGACCCACATCACAGAGATCCTCGACAAGATGATCGCCCGCGGCATTCCGAGTGAGGCCAACCACGCCCTCGGCGTGGTCAAGACATTGTTTGGATGGTGCGTCGATCGCGACATGCTGGCTATCAGCCCCTGCGCGAAGGTGCGCAAGCCCGCCAAACATAACTCGCGTGCGCGTGTCCTCAGTGATGAGGAGCTCATTCGAGTCTGGCGATCATTCGAAGCCGAGGGTTATCCCTTCGGATTCATGGGTAAGCTGCTGGTGCTGACTGGCCAACGGCGCGGCGAAGTGACGGAAATGCGCTGGAACCAGATCGACGAAACGCGCAAGACCTGGACGATCCCAGCGACGCTGGCAAAGAACCATCGCGAGCATGTGCTGCCGCTGTCCGATGCCGCCATGGCCATTCTCAGGTCTGTGCCGCGGCTCAGTGATGAGCGCGTCTTCCCTGCGCGCAACAACGACACCAATGCGATCTCAGGGTTCACACGCGCCAAGTTGCGATTCGATAAGTTGTCGGGCGTGTCCGAGTGGACCATTCACGACATCCGGCGAACGGTCGCGACCGGCCTCGCTCAACTCGGCGTCGCGCCGCACGTCATCGAGCGCGTGCTCAATCATATCTCAGGAACGTTCGCCGGCGTCGCCGGTGTCTACAATCGATTCCAGTATCAGGACGAGATGCGTGCGGCATTAGAGCGATGGGCTGTTCACATCGATAGATTGTCAAAGAACGACTGACGCCCCGGCCATTGGTCAAGCGTCGTTCACGGCTCATCGTCCTGGTGTTCGTGTGCTCGAAAGACGGATGATCAGGATATGCATCTGGTCGACACATGAGGGCGGTCCCTGCCAGTCGACGCATTTCAGTCGCCGGCTAGATGCGCTCGAAGTCGCCGTGCCGACCAAGCCCGCGAGCAAAACGTCCAGCGCCAGCGACTCCTTCCTTGTGGAGTGCTTCTATACCGTTTGCCCACTCCCGACGCAGTCCCTCGCGCACACTGAGACCATAACTCTCATAAACCGTTTTCCGATCGGCACGGACTGCTGCTTGCGGAAACCGCGCGATGTCCTGAGCCAGCGCTTCAGCGCCATCACGGGCCTGACCGGTCGGGACGACTCGCTCGCACATCCCAATGCGCAGAGCTTCTTCAGCCGCAACCTTACGGCCTGTCATGATGATTTCTTGTGCGCGTCCGATGCCAACAAGACGCGGCAGGCGCACGGCGCCCCCGTCCAACAGAGGCACGCCCCAGCGGCGACAATAGACACCAAAGTACGCAGTATCGGCCATCACGCGGCAATCCGCCCACAATGCGAGCTCCATGCCGCCTGCAACGGCAGGGCCTTCGACAGCTGCGATGACCGGCTTCGTGAGCTCCAACCGGGTTGGCCCGAGCGGACCACGCGGAGCAGGCCCCGCGCCTAGGCCGAACCCTAAACCATCGACGATCTCACGATCGAATCGTTCACGGTCACCGAGTGTCGCGCCGTACTTCAAGTCCCAGCCCGCACAGAACGATCCACCCTCTCCCCAAAGGACGGCGACGGATGCATCTGGGTCGCGATCGAACTTCATGAATGCTTCCACCATCGCATCGGCACTATCGGGATCCATGGCGTTTCGCGCTGCCGGGCGGCTGTGGACTACTGTCCACACGGCGCCACTCTTCTCGATGCGTACAGTCATGGCATCAAACTCGTAACGTTGTTATCTCTTCATATCTATGATACGTGGATAGCTCGACGTCAAGGAGTACAGCTTGCCAAGGCCACGTCCCGAGCCCGATTTCGATGCGGTAAAAGCAGAACGTGAGTTGCTCCTCCGCGACGCGCGTCGGCAACTCATCCTCGATGGCGCATGGAAAGTGTTTCGTCGCGATGGCTTCGACGGCTCCACTATGCGCGCGATTGCAGCGGCAGCCGGCTGCACAACGGGGGCCATTTATCCGCTCTTCGCTTCGAAAGAACTGATCTACGCAGCGCTCCTCGCTCAGTCGCTCTCCCGACTGAACAAGAGCGTCTCGCAGGCGATGACAAATACCGACACAGCGACTGATCGGCTGCGCGCTGGTGCGACTGCGTTTGTTAGCTACTACCGTACTCGCCCTGACGAGGTCGTTCTTGGCCTATATCTTTGGAACGGCGTTCGGCCGCGAGGCCTGAATCGCAGTTTGGACCGAGACTTAAATCGACGCCTCTCCGATACCCTGAACCTCTTCAGCAACACTTTCGTCGAGCTGGGCCGGTCCGAATCCGCCTCTCGCGCCCTTACAGCAGCCCTATTTGCCTTCATGACCGGCGCAATCGTCGTCTCGCAAACGGGTCGGCTACGTACCCTCGGATCAACACTCGACGACAGTGTTGATCTCCACATGGGCATGCTGCTCCAATACTGCGATAGCAACGCAAAGCCTAAGGCAAGACGCTCTTGATCCCCTCAATCGCCGCCGCAGCACGCGCGGTACTGGCGGCTTCAATCGAAGCACAGCCCGCGATGACATGATGCCTTTGACTTGTTTGATCAACATCCCAGCGTCAGTGGTGTGGATATGCTTTTAAGTTTCATCCTGATTCCTGGCCCGCCGGTGCGTGCCACAAGTTGGGAGCCTACCGCCGATCAATTGCGGAGACTTGGCCACACGGTTCAAGTGCCGGATGTCCTGGCTCGTAGCGCTTTGCCTCCAAGTTGGAGAACGTGGACCGACCATCTGTTGAAGCAAGTCTGTCCTTCAAAAAGCCTGATCGTGGTTGGGCACAGTTCCGCTTGCGCGTTAGCCATTGACCTGGCGACCAAGGTGGCAGCGAGAGGCGTCATCCTTGTCGATGGCGACATTCCGCCGACTTCGGGTGCCGCGGCGCCGATCAGACCAGCGTTGCGCGACTTTCTAGCGACCTTGGCCGATCCGACGGGCTTGCTTCCTATTTGGTCGCGTTGGTTCATGAACGACCCAGCACGCGCAGCACTCGTCGGCGTTGATGTCCTGCAACGCAACCGAGATGCCTATGACCGTTTTGAGCGTGGACTTCCGAGGCTCAAAGTTGACTGGTTCAAAGATGAAATTCAGCTCGATCGTTGGGATCACATATCCGCCGGATACATCCAGACTTCGAAGATATACGATCACGCAACAGCTGAAGCCCGACGTAGAAATTGGCCGATCATTGCAACGAATGGAACACATCTCGATCCGGCATTGAGGCCGGTAGAAATGTCAGAAGCTATCGTAGCGCTAACCACCCGCATCGCACCTGCAAGCGCGGCCTGCGTCGGCAAGCGCTTTCAATGTAGTTGATCGAACGCCCTAAATTCGCACGGATCGGCTTGTGTACTAGCCGACCCCCACACTGGTCACGCGGCACTTTGCGACAGGGTTGCCCGGCCAAGCTTGGTCACGTTTGGATTGGCGCATGCAGTACGCTATGGTTTCATGTGACCGCCGAGAGGCGTTTTCAGGAGGACAGGGGATCTGCCCGACCTGCGGTTCGGGCATGGTCGCCAAGTGCGGGCCTCGCATTATGCATCACTGGGCACACGCCGGACGTCGCAACTGCGATCCCTGGTGGGAAAACGAAACACCTTGGCATCGAGAGTGGAAAAGCCATTTTCCCGAATACTGCCGAGAGGTTTCTCATCAAGCGCCCGATGGTGAAATCCACAGAGCCGACGTCAAGTCGCCCACCGGCATCGTCGTTGAAATCCAACACTCCAGCATGACTGACGCCGAACGACTGAGCCGTGAGGCCTTCTACGGCAATCTCGTTTGGGTCGTTGACGGTAGGAGCTTTCGCCAGAACTTCGATCTTTATCATATGCTACCGAATCCGCGATCAGAGCTTGCCCAGGATATTGTCTGGGTAAAGGCCACGCGACCGATGAAAGGAGCTGCGAGAGGTCTGTTTTTTCGGGTATCCGAGTGCCGCCAGCATTACCCGGACGCAAGCAAGACAAACATGCGCGGCGGCATCTATCGTTTTTTCAGCGACATCGAAACACTGGTCGAAAAGGAGTATTGCGGCCATCACCAATACGACTGGGTCCGGCCTCGGCGCACATGGCTCGATGCTACTTGTCCCGTCTATCTTGACTTTGGCGACGATTGGTTGGTTCGGTTGGAAACGTATGATGAGACTGGCTTGCAATGCGCTAAGCTTGTTGCCAAGCGCAAATTCGTGCACGACATCATGGTGGAGAGCACAGCCGTGGACATCGCGACGCGCTTCTACCCAATTGCCTGACGAATGCCAGTCAGCCAGAACCAAGTTACTGTTGCACGGCCGACTGCCCGCTGAGTTGTCTGCTGGCACTTAGGGCTGTAGCTATCAGCGGTGGCGACGGTTCGATCCTTTCCGATCCGCCTCGCGCTGCTGATCAGCCAATCGGATCAACTTCGCTTCTTTGAGACTTGCGTCGATCCGATCCCGAAGCCGCGCCCCAGTGCCTGGCTTACTGATGTGGATACCGATTTCGCCCCAGGGATTGTCACGTCGGGTGCCAGCGGACGACCAGTTCAAGCTCGTGATCACGACATTGTCGTGGTCCCAGATCAGGAATTTCCCGTGCAGAACGCCCGCATCGACTTCGCACAGCTCGACGCGGCTCTCTTCTGCTCGGAAGCGCATGTCCTCCAGGTCTTCGTCCGAGACGGGAGTGACGCAACGGGAAAAGAGAACACGTCCTTTGACGCCGGCTCTTCCGGCCGTCATCATCGGGATGAGCGTCTTGACCTCGGCAACCTGTCCAAACCGATCCGCCCCGACCCAGATGCTCGATTGGGCATCGTCGCGCGCCATGTGCATCAGCGGTCCGTGCTCTTCACCCAGCACGAGCCTGAGAGTGCCGCCGCTTCCTTGCGCCGCCTGATGCTCGAGGGTGCGCGCCATGTCATCGAGATCCCCAACCAGGGGAGATGTTCTCGCCACGGCAAAGCACAGCTCTCCGATGGCGCGAAGCAATTGCGCAATGAAGCGCCCGTCCCGCACGACGACGGATGCCTCTACACGCTTGTAGGGCGTCGAAAGCCAGTTGCATGACCCGATGACGGCCACGAGCCGAGATGAACGACCGGTGTCGGCGACGAGAAGCTTGGCGTGTGATTTCGTGGACCGCAAATGCATGCGGGCGCTCTGCCGCAATACGGGGTCGCGCGCTATCGCATCGTTGATCGCATGCGCGGCCATGCCGTTACGCTCCCGAGTCCGCTCGTCCTTGTCGGCGCCGTACAGGATGTCGATGCGGGCGCCCTGCCGGGCGGCAACGCGAAGGTCGTCTTGAAGGCCTTCAAAGCCTTTCAATGAAAGGAACGTCGAATGTAGGATCACACGATGGCAAGCCGCCCTTAGGATCTCGCGGATCTTGTCGCGATGCGCGCTGCCGTCGAGGAGAATGTCCTCATCGCCGATGGCCACGTCGTCGATCGCCGGGCGTACCGACGCCGCTTCGATCTGCCGTGACACGGATACTGTGCCACCGGCCTTCTGCTCCGCTGCCTCGCGGACAGCGTCGATCAAGGTCGCCGGAGCGCCGTCAGGAAGTCCATGGTACTCGTTGCCGTGCACGGTCACGATCACAAAGCGGGGATCGGCCTTGCTGCGCTCGGGAATGATGCGCACGAATTCTTCGTCGGAACTGCGCAGGCACGCCTGTGCCGCAAGGCCCAGTTCCTCGTAGCCGGGCAGCGCCTTATCCTTGAATCTCAACCAGCGGATTTCATGTTCTTGCGCCATAGCGCGAACGTCGCTCTCGTGCCTGACGATGACGTCCGAAGTCGGAAACGCCCGCCCTTGCGTTGGCTCGATGATGGCCCGCACGGTCCGCTGCTCCGGCCACACGAGGCTCGGCAGACCATCAGGAACATGCAGTGCACGAACCCCGGCCATCGTCGGCTGGAATGCGGTTCCGTCGGGAATCACTTCTACCCAACCGAACCGCATCAGCTTCCAGATCATCTCGCTCACGATACGCAGCGGCAGGTTGATCTCGTCGGCGAGCTGCGAAGGCGTCAGTGGTTTCTCCGCCAGAGCCCACAACAGAAGCCGCTCGATCGGGCTCCAGTGCACGCCCTGGTCGACGACCACTCTGAGTCGGGCGAGTACGACGGGAACAGCGACGCGAATGGTCAAGACGCGCCCCCGATCAACAGCGAAGACGCCACCACGACGAATTTCGGTGTGCCGCAGGATTGGTTTTCCTCACGAAGTCGCCCAAACTCATCCATGAGATCCGGTATGCAACCAGCAGCGAATCCCTGGTCGCCTCCTTGCCCGAATCGGCGCGCCTGGGCGCAAAAGAAATCGTAGCTGCCGAACAGGATCAGCTGTCGCCTCGCGCGGCTGAGGAGCACGCCCATGCGCCGAGGATCGCTCACGAAGCCGAGCGCCGCTCTCCCGAAGTCACCGTTGTTTCGGACCAGCGAGACCATGACGACATCCGCCTCACTGCCTTGGAATGAATCAACGGTGCCCGCCCATGCACCGGACGTCGCCGCCGGCTTGAAAGCAGCAAGATGAGCAAGCTCGGATGACAGATCGATGATGCCGTTCCGCAATCGCTCCGCCTGACGCAGATAAGGCGACAGGATTGCTAGCGAAGGCGCGGCGCCCTCCCTGGCTCTCATTTGCTGCAGTACGGCCAACACTGCCCGTCGCTCGGCCGGATTGTGATATGTCGGCGTCGCTTCGCCCGCGCCCTTCTTGACTTGCACGTAGGGCAAATCGACCCAGATGATCGGTGCCTCCGGAATGTGACCGGAACGATGCGCGACCGGGAACGGATCATTGGCAAAACCCTCGACAACCGCCTTGCTGGTCTTGAGGCGTCGATTATAGAACACGTTAGATACGACGTCGCAGATGACCGGATGCATTCGGCGCTGTTCGGTCAGCTCGACCGACAAGCGATTGGCGTTAGGGTAGCGAACGGCTCGATCCTCATCCTTGCGCACGATGCTCTCGAACAGTTTGAGCAGCCCTTTCGCCTTCGCGCAAATGCGCGCCAACCGCTCCTCATCACGTGTAGCCTCGACGAGCTCCTCCAGCCCGTGATCACGAAACAAGGCACCGACCAGCGCTTCGCTCCTCGCCAGAACCTTGGCGACGGCACCGACGTCGCCCAGCAGCTCGGTCAATCGTTCGCTGTCGAACGCTGGCAGCTGTTTGTGATCACCAATGAGTAGTCGTTGCATGGACAGCAGCATCGGCGCCAGCAACTCTGGTCCCGTCGCCTTGGCCGCCTCCTCGATGATCACTTCGTCGAACACCGCACCGCTATCGACGAGACGAGACAGTTCGCCTGAGTTCGTCGTGGACAGGAGGACGGTCGCCGATTGCATGACCGCCGTTTCAAGTGATCGCAGTTCGCGGGATCGGTCGGTGAGCGACGAACTTCGCGCTTCGCCGGTCTTCGACAGTTCGCGCAGCTCGTCGATCGCTCGCCCGTGTTCGTCCGGCGCACGCTTCGCCAGTCTGCTCGTCGCGATACGCTCAAGCAGCGCCTGCACCTGAACGGCTGCGTAAAGCTCCTTGTTCGCGCTCGCTCGCTCGGATTTCGAACGGACGACGATGAGTTCATCGCCTTCAGGCGCCGCCGACAGCACCTCGCTGAGAGCATTACCCGCGTTGTCGAGGGCCTGATGGCCTTGTGCCGTGATCAGAATACGGCGTCCGGAATCCTCGTCGAGGCTCCGGCGCACATAATCAGAGAGCAAATGCGTCTTGCCGACGCCAGGCGGCCCGACCACGGCTTGCAGCGGGGTGCGACGCCAGATCGTCTTCAGAGCCTCTTGCTTGGACTGGTCGAGTTCCTTGAACGCATCGTCTTCCTGTAACGGAGGACGTCCGCCGTGACCGAGCGTCGACTCCGGGCGATCGAGTGTCTGCAGGAGTTCCTTCTGCGACGCCAATGCGGCGAGCAACTTGGAACGGCGCTGAACGACAGCGTGCGGATTGCGATCGACCAGCTTCGACAGATACATGAAGTCATCGGCAGGAAGCTTGCCGTTGACCCGGAATTTGTAGTGCCTCTGGCCGCCGACGATGGCGCTCTTGTCGAACGTCAGGACGAAAGGCTCCGCTTCACGTCCGCCGATCGCTGTCGATGCCCGCAATGCCCACATGCCGTCACGATCGCCCTCCTCCAATTCGAAGATCGCCTGCATGCGCCGCGCCGGATCTTTGATTTTCAGCGCCGCGCGTAAGTCGCCGAGGTCATCGTCTTCCACGGCACAGAGATCAACGCGACCATCGCTGCGGGCGACGATCTCGACCGGAATTGCTTCAACCGCGGAAGAAACTGTCAGAACGACGTCCGTCAGCAACATGCCCAGACGAACGTCTGCGCCTGCCTCGCCGCCCGCTTGCAGGTCCTCGAAGAGAGATGACCAGTCTCGCGCCAGACCTCCAAGTTCTCTCACCCGCCGAGCAACCTCACCCTGCCGGATCAGTTCGACCGCCCCTGCCGGGAGAGGCCGCGGCTCGGCCCGATCGAATGGAAGGCGTTCGCGCGCGACAGCATGACGAACAGTGGCACTGCCCCACTCTTTGCCTGTCGGGCCGCTCGGCAACAGCTTGTAGGCCAGACATTCGCCGAGGCACCAGATGTCGCCTTTCGAGTGCCTCACGATGTGTCCGCCGGCGGCGAGATCCGCCGTCATGAACGATAGCTGCGCCGGTCGGTCGCCGCGTCCTATCTGAGAATCTGTTGCACGGTCGATCGCGTCGGGAAGGTCTCCGCCGTCGAGTTGCACTCCCAGAATAAAACGGCCTTGCTCTCCCCATCCGCCCACCGTGAAATCATTCTCGACCGCAACAAGTAGCTCTTCCAATCGCCGACGATCGAAATGCCCGTGCTCTACCGGATTCATGAGAGCTCGCAGCATCGCCTGCTCTCGCGCGGACAACTCCAGTGCCGCAAACCGTTGCGAGCGAGCGCCCTGATCACTGTCCCCCGGCAGGCCGAGCATCCGAGCGATGAGACCGCCCACGGACGCAAAGTCGTCCGTCAGCGAGGATGCGAACGGTCGCGACGGTCCCGAAGCGCCCTCCGAGACGTGGAAACACCACTCGAAGCCGCCGATCCGAAAATCGGCCTCGTGGTCGCTCGCAGTGAAGACAACATCTTCGTCGAGGTCGCCATGCACCACACGCTGCGCATGGATGACATCTAAGCCCTGCACCAGGCGCCGAAGATTCCGCCACAGGATCTGCCTATGGCGCTCGACCTGCAGGCCACGGCACCAATGCTGGGGACTGCAATCTCGAAGCTTTACCTTGAGCGGAACCCACTCGCCGGGCATCGCCACATAGAAGGCGTCGTCCGCTTCGGACGCTTCGAGCATCGGCACGAGCAGATCGTCGGCGCCCGGACGCGCACGCAGACGCTCCGCATGTCGCTCCTCGCGGCGCCACAAGTCGCGGAGATCGGCATCGATCGAAGTGCGGGCCTTCTTCCAATACTTGAGGACGACAGTCGATCCGTCGCTCAATCGACGACCACGGATCAGGGCCGGCCGCCACGCTCCGGCGTGTGGTGACAAAAGGAATTGTTCGTCCAGCTCGAAAACATCTTCGAGCTTCGGCAGCTTCCGCTGTTTGATTCGCATGCGCTAAGATTACCCCCATGCCCGATGCGACATTTGGGAAGCGGCGCCATTGTCCACAGGATTTTGCTCGGGGCGGCTGCCGCGCGCTAACCGATCTCCGGCACACTGCGCTCCACCATCCCTGGCCGTCCTTCATTGCTGAGCAGGACGAGGCGGCCGCCATGGTCAGGGTCTGCCCTCATTCGGCCGAGCGGTTTGGACAGCATGGGGCGCGCAGCTTGCATAACCGGTGAACTACTCCTACTCCGCGCTTCCATCCCGCCCTCGCCGCATGCACTTGCACGTTGTTGCGGCCGGACAATACACTCAGCGGCGAGGGGATCTTCCGAACCCGGACCTCCTGTCCTGCGACCGGCGCTCGGCCGCATGGTACAATTCGGCCGAGCGCCCGCATCGCTATCCTTTTGAAATACTATGATTTTATCACCAGACATCCAATCGAAGGTCCTCCGCCGGTCACGCGGCAAGGACGATTACGCCATTTATCAAGCAGCTCTCGAATGGGGGCTCGTCGATCCCATCGTCATCGACAGCCGCGCCGACCTCAAATCCGAGGTTCGTTGGCACGATCGTGTCGAGCCCTACCACCACCAGGTCTCCAACCTCATCACCTATTGCCGCCGGCTGCCCGTCACGCTGTTGGCCGATGACGTCGGCCTCGGCAAAACCATCAGCGCCGGGCTTATTGCGAGCGAGCTCATTTCGCGTCGCAGACTGTCCAAGATCCTGATCGTCGCACCCAAGCTTTTGGGCCCTCAGTGGCGTGACGAACTCACCGGCAAGTTCAACATCCCGACCATCGTCGCCACCGGCAAGGAACTGCTCGATGCCGATCCCGACGGTGATGTGGGTGCCGTCGTGACGACCTATCACTCGGCGCGTGAGTACATCAAACGCATTCCCGCCGACCGCTTCCAGATGCTTATCCTCGACGAAGCGCACAAGCTCAGGAACCTCTATGGCGTCAACCCGCCGCCGCAGGTCGCGGTCCGTTTTCGCGAGGTGCTGTCGCAGCGCGCCTTCAAGTTCGTCCTGATGCTCACCGCAACACCGATCCAGAACCGCTTGTGGGACCTCTATTCCCTCGTCGATCTCCTGACCGTCGCCCGCGGTCACGAGAACCCTTTCGGCACCGAAGGGATGTTCGCCCGGCGCTTCATCGCCGATAACCGGATGCAGGCGCGGCAGCTCAAAGCCGACGCGCGCGACCAGTTCCGCTCGATCGTCTATGGCTATATGTCCCGGGTTCGCCGTGCGGACGCCGATCTCCACTTCCCCGATCGAAATGTCCTCCTGCGGAGCGTGCCGCCGACGCCGCAAGAGCTTGAACTCATCAAGATGATCGCAAAGCCGATCGAGAAACTGAACCGGCTCGCGCAGATATCCATCCTCCAGGGACTCGCAAGCAGCCCCGACGCGCTCGCGGCTCAACTGCGCAATATGGGTCGTAAAGGGACGTTCCCGCCCGCTCTCGCCCAACAGGTGTGGGATTTCGTCCAAGCCATGCCGCGAAGTGCCAAACTGCAAGGTGTGGCGGCCCTCGTCGAGGAGCTGCGCAAGGAAAAGCCGAAAGACTGGCGTATGGTCGTCTTTACGCAGCGCCGCGAGACGCAGACAACCATTCAGTCCTACCTCGAGCAGCAAGGCATTCCCGTCGGCATCATCAATGGCGATTCCGGGGAGCGGAATCAGGATACGATCCAGCGCTTCAAAGCAAGCCCACCCAAGATCAACGTCATTGTCTCGACCGAAGCGGGGTCCGAGGGCGTCAACCTGCAAGCGGCGAACGTCCTCGTGAACTACGATCTGCCTTGGAATCCGATGATCGTCGAACAACGCATCGGCCGCATTCAGCGCCTTGCCTCTGATCACGCAAAGGTCTTCGTCTACAGTGTCATCCTGAAGCGCACATTCGAGGAGTACATCGTCGGGCGGCTCATGGAGAAATTGCAGATGGCCTCCCACGCCATCGGTGATGTCGAAGCGCTGCTCGAGGCTTCCGGTCTCGCCGGCGAAGAGGACAGCGACGGCTTCGAGGAAGAAATCCGCCGCCTGGTCATGGACTCTCTTGCGGGCAAAGACGTCGAAGCGGCGATGCGAAAGGCAGAAGACAGCATCGCCAAAGCCAAGACGACACTGGCCGAGGAGCAGGGCAACATCGACACGATGCTCGGCGCCATGGACGGTTCTCGCTATCAGGGGCCGCAGAGCCCGAGCCTCCCGCCGGCAACCCGATCACTGCCGCCGGATGTGTTTGCTCTCGCAGGCCTGACGGCCCTCGGTGCCAAAATCTCGAAAACGTCGAACGGCCTTTATGCGTGTGAACTGGAGGGGCAGCGCTCTCTGGTCGATGTCGGTGGCGCAGCACCGCCGAACACAGATCAGCGCATCGTATCCTACCAACCCGGCGCCGCCTCATTCGATCGCCTGGTTGCCCGCCTGACCCAGTCCGGAGTGCACGACATCCGTGACCTCGACGAGCACGCTGCCGAGACCGCACGCGACATGGCGCGACAATGGCTGACAAGTTTTGGTGCAACGGAGCGTGGTCTCGCGGTCGATGGGGTCGAGATCTGCTATTCGGGTACGGCCCTCCTGCAAATGCGCGCAACCGTCGCCCATGACAGCTACGAACGCCTTGTGACAATCGTGTGCTCTCCGGACGACCATCACATGCCATCCGCCCAATCACTCGACACTCCCCTGCCAGCCGTTGTCGAACGACCTCAGACGATCGGGCTCGACATGACGCGCCTCGGCGCGGCAGGTGCCGGCGACGAGGCCATCGCCGAGTTCTGCCGCTTCTATCTTGAACGGCGACGCGACGAGGTTGCCGCTGCAGCTGGCGACGCCCGCAAAGCCAAGAAGCTCGAGGACGACTTCACACCGCGGCTCCAGGCAACAGTCGTCGGGCTCAAAGGTGAGGTTCACCGTATCGTCAGGATGAAGGTCGTCTACGCGATCGACGGCGAGGCTGCCTACAGTTCAACCTTGACTCTCGTCCCGAGCGCGTCGCGCCTGGTTGGCGCTCCCGAACTTGCGCGCTGTGCCGCGACAGGGCGCGACGTACCGGCGACGATCCTCGCCACATGCGACGTCTCCGGCCAAAAGGTTCTGCGTCACCGGCTGGTATCCTCAGAGATTTCTGATCGCAAGGCCCTGCCCCAGCATTTGAAGACCTGCTCACTCAGCGGCAAACGCGCCCTCCAGAGCGAGCTCGAAACATCAAGCGTCACGGGTCAACCGGTCGCGCGACACCTCCTCAAAACCTCCGGGATCAGTGGCAAAAAGGCAGAACCCGCCCACATCGGTCGATGCGAGTTCACCGGCATCGACGCCTTGAAGAGTGAACTAGCCATCAGCCACGTTTCAGGACGACCGTACCGGGCCGACCAGTCGAACCGTTCCGCCTTGTCCGGAAAGGTCGGCCACACATCGGAATTCATCGTGTGTCCGCTCTCCCAGCAGATCCTGCTCACGTCCGAGGCCGATCGATGCGAGCTGACCGGTAGGGCCGTTGCCCCCGGCCACCTGCAGCGATGCTCCGTCACGAACAAACGGGTCCTACCGGCCCTCCTCGAACGCTCCATGGTCAGTGGCACGCTGGCACTCGCTGAGCACATGGTCACAAGCAGCGTTTCCGGGACCCGTCTCATCGATCACGAAGCGCTCCGATCGGCGGACGGCAAATTTTGCACGCGCAGCGAAGCGCGCTCCTGCGCTTGGAGCGGAGCGCTGCTGCACCCCGACGACACGGCGGCCTGCGCCCTCACCGGGCTCGTCATTCATCGGCCGTTGCTGACCACCGGTCCCGCGCCGGCTCTGCGTCCTCTCACGGAATTGCTCGATGGATCGCGGCGGGCTGCGGACGCGTCCGATCTCTGGCCGTCTGTCGCTCAGCTCGCCACCGCGGCTGTCCACGGTCGTTGCACGATCGAAGCCGGCCAAATGTCGCCGCATTCAGGCGCACTTGCTGTCTGCGCCCAAGTCAAGACCCTGCTTGGCCTCAAGGTACGCCATGCAGGGTTCATCTATATCCCCGCTGAACGGTCTATTCTGGGCCGCTTAGCCATCGGGAAGCGTTCGGCATCCGGCTGGATCGCGGATTGACGGGAATGAACACCCGACCGCGAACCGACCCGGGCGATCCGTGAGATCCGTCGTGGCACCGCTCAGATGCTTCGCCTCGGATGATCATCACTTCGATCTACCATCCCGTGACCGCCCGTAGCTTGGCCGTCACCTTGCCGGGAAGCTCACGCAGCGCCATCCACGCGCGTCCGTCCGTCTCGAGGCTTTCCCGTTCGGCCGCCACCAGAGCGGCGCCGACCTCAGCGCGAAGTGCTCCCAGCATCTTCATGGTCGCCAGACGATCAACATTGGGTTCGAGCATCAGCAGCGGCAATGTCGCTATGACCACCGCATGGGCCATCATCTGCCCCGGATCGACCATTCCAGAATTACTTGGCCCGATGAGGATCATCTCCTCATGCGCCTCGCACATGCCGAGGCTCGTGACGCTCGGGCGGAAATTGCCATGCGTATCCTGGCTGGCCCAGCGATAGCTCGGCCGCCAATGGTCGAGACCGACACTCTTTTCAATATCGAAGAAGGTGATCCGCTTCGCCTTACCGAGCGCCGTGGCTGCCCATCCCCAGTCTTCCCGCATCTCAGCCCCATGCTTCTGGCAGATTGCTTCGCGCGACGCGACAAGGTTTGCCAGGTCTGTGGCGTCAAAAGGGACCAACCCGGCAGCCTGCTCATACTCCTTGTATTGCTCCGCGGCCTTTGCCGATCGTACTGTCCTGTGCAGCAGATAGCGTTCCGAAATACGCGCATCGTGCTGACCCAAAAAGGTCGCGACGACCGCGACCTCATGCAACGTTCGCCATCGTCCGAGTGCGCCGTCGGCAAACCCGCCCTGCATCAACCAGAGGATCTCGCGGGCAACCAGTATCGCACGTCCGTGCAGACCGACGAGCGCTTCGAACTTGCAGTCCTCAGCAGCTGCTGCTGCTGACCGCTGCGTGGCATTGACAGCTTCTCCTGCCTCGCCGGCGACAACAAGCAAAACCTCCAAGGCATCGAAACCAGGCTTCCAGCGCCGCAGATTGCGACGCACGAAGCCACGCGCTATCGCACGATGCCCGCGAAGCATCCGCGGTGTGGTTCGTCTGAGCTCGTCGAGCCACAGCCGTGCCGCTTCCGGTACAGCCTCTTCCACCGCAGCCTTCATCGCTGCTGCGAAGTCCGCTTCAGAGCGTCGGCCTGCTTCGACTTCGCCCAGCAGCTGCTCCATCAGGATGGTGTGCAGCTCATCGAACTGCCAGCTCCGATCAACGGTCTCTTTGGTTTTCATTGCCGAATGATACGCCTCGGCGGGTGGTCTGGCCACTGCCCAACGGGTTCCGGTCCCCACTTTTCCGGCTGCAGTAGAGCTGCTCACGCGCGCCGCGGCGGCGCTTGAACGATTGAGTTCGTGCTGCCCTGCTCACTCAAATATGGATAGAGCGATCGCTCACGACCAATGGTCGTCAGAGGCCCATGGCCGCAAATCACCTGCGTCTCGTCGGGAAGGGACATCAGGATCTCTCTGATGCCGTCGAGCAGATCTTCTCGATTACCGTATGGAAAATCTGTGCGGCCGATGCCGTCACGAAACAGGACGTCGCCGACTACCGCGAGACCTTCCGCCGTCGACACCAGCACAATCGAGCCTGGTGTATGCCCCGGGCAGTGACGTGCCAGCAGCGTCGTCCCTGCGACAGCGATGACATCGCCATCCTCGAGCCAGCGGTCTGGAGCACATCGCTGCAAGCCCGTGATTCCGAGTGCCTCTGCATCATCCTGGATTGCATCGAGCAAAAACGCATCGGCCTTGTGTGGTCCGATGATCGGCACGCCGCCCAATCGGTGCTTCAAGTCTGTCGCGCCGCCGGCATGGTCCAGGTGACCGTGTGTCAACACGATGCGTTCGATCGTCAGATCGAGCAACGCGATACGGGTTGCGATGCGGCCTGCGTCTCCGCCGGGATCGATGACAACGCCGCGTCGCGTCGCACGATCAAAGAGCAGACTGCAGCGTTGCACAATCGGCGTGACGAGAATTTCTTCAATCGTCAAAGCCATCTTCGACTGCGAGACACACGATGATCACAGATCGACAGGCTGCTCGGCTCACTTTGGTGGGTATCATGGCTGCAGTATAAAGCACCCGACGCTGCGCCGCAAAAGTTCTGCGTCACGGGCTGCCGTGCTAGGCCGCGCTGCTACGCTCCGCGTCAGAAGCGATGCGCTGCAGTGCCCGATAGATCTCCACCATAGCCTTGGTGTCGAGCCCGCAGTATGCGAGCAAATCGCGGCGCACGTGCTCGATTTCATCCGCAGTCAGGCTAGCTGTCACGAGCCTATTCCACGTGTCGCTGGCCGTCGCACCTTCCTGGATGGCTAAGCCCTTGTAGGAGAGATCCGGCACCATGACAGGCAACACCTTCTTGATCGATGTCTTACCTCGAAACGCAGGATGAACCACCATCTGCTTCTTGAAGACGTCCTCGAGATCGATCACACGACCAGCCACCGCCTCCAACAGTGCTGCTACAGCCGGGTTCCGCTCGGCAAGTCTCTTGTTGATCGTCAGCTCGAAGGACTTGTTCCAGACAATGACCGAACCGCGGTCAGGCAAATAAAGATCGAGGGCGGCAATGAAGGCGTCATCCGGACGAACCGGATCGTTCGATAGGAACTCGTGATGGTGGAGATCGCCCCCATCGAATACATCGAGCGAAAATTGAAACGGAATCTGATCGTAGGGGCGATAGCCCTCGAAGCGAGGAACTGCCGCAGAAAATGTCTCGTAGTCGAGGAAGGCCACCGGCATTTCGAAACGCGCGAGGAACTCTCGTACAGCCGTCCGATCGATGATTGCCACGCCCGAACGCGCCACCGCGATCTGGTTTCGTTGACTCTCGCTCAGTCCCAGGTCATCAGGCACATCGTCGATGCGGACGATGCCGCGATCGATCAAGCTCTCGAGCTTGCGCTTCGAGGCGCCGATCCGCGCAATGTCGTGGACACTGTAGTCCGGTACATCCGGGTTTGAGGCGCCAAAGGTCGTGCAGTGCGCACTGCGTCCCTTGCGGATGCAATCGCAGGGTGACGATGGTGGCGCCTGTTGATCGAGAGTGCGGATCGCGAGCGCAATCTCGTCGGCGATATCCGGCAGGATCGCGTGGACGCAATCGGTATAGTCTTCGCGCGTGAGCAGGGAGCCGAGGTCGAGTGCGCCGTGACGGACGTAGGTGCGATTGAGCCGGACCAAGTAGCACCGGCCCACGGGGATATCGTTGGCCATCAGAACATGCAGTTGAAAGCCGATATCGTAGGCGTACTCGTCCTCACGCAACATCTTGTCCTCGGCACTGCTCGATGCCTTCACCTCATAGAGGTCATAGGCAGAGCCGTTCCAGACCAGAATGTCACAGATGGCGACCAGATCTCCGCTTTCGAAGACGGGTTGATAGAGAATGTGCGTCGATGCGGCGATCAACGCCTTCGTCTCGACGACACTGTCTCGCGGCACCTCGACCCCACCCGGGAACAGACCACGGGCCATCAGATCGATCTCATTGCCGGTCTCGATGACCGTCTTGTCGAACTCGGACAACGGCTGCGCCTGATAAATCTCAGGTGCGTGCAGCTTGTACCAGGCATTGTGCCGGCAGGCGCGCCAGAGTTGGTATGTTGTTTTGGATAATTTCATAGACAACCACTCTACCAGATACCGTCCTCACTCATCTCGATCACTGTGCATAGTGATCACCTGGCACGGCCCGGTCTCGACGTGCCGCGACGCGTCGCACGCCGCCGCCCGCGCCCTACGCGGTTCACTAGTGCCTGCGCCGTTGGCGCCTTGGCCGTAAAGTTCAATCCTATCACCCGCACACTGACGTCGCCCGTCGCGTTCCTGACTAGACCGGCGGCCAAGCCCCGAAGTCTATCGATCACCTGTTCGAAGGTGAGGGTCGCGTGCGTCGCCGGATCTCGCCATGTGCGTGCCTTATGAAGCGTGATGACCAGCGCGCCGTGCCGACGCTCCGCCGGTCGCAGGTACTGACCGACCAACTGGCTGATCAGCGCCCGCTCCAGTTCCCGCAGAGTCCAGCCCTTGTTGGCGTGCTTGATCTCGATGGCGACTTGATCGGCGCAGGTCGTCGCCGACGCCACGATATCGGGACGTTTCTTGCCCGCAACCGGTGGCTCACGGTGGGCGTGGTACCTGCCTTGCGCACGTACTTTGAGTTCACTGGCGAGCCATTCCTGCACCTCCTCCTCGGTAAGCGCGCGAGACATCAGTCGATGCGGTGCGGCGTCGGCATCCGCGAAGAGCTCCGAAATATCATCGAGGACGTCATGGACCGTGTCGAGCAGCTGCTCGCCGGTTTGGATAGGTGTGAGAAGATGCTGTTCGAGCGCGCGCACATCCGCCGGCTGCCATGGACGCAACCCGCTGGCACGTTCCGCCATATGGTGCGCCAGCTCCCGAAATCGTCGCGGATGGATGCCGGCGATCCCCGATTGCCCAATCGCCGAAAACTCATCAAACGCCTCACGCCCTGTCCTCTCGATCAAAGCTGAGAGGATTGCGTTGCGCGCACTCTGTGCATCATCGCGCACCCCGGGTGTGTACGACCCCTCATGCTGGAGATCTGCGAGTGGACTGATCTCGACATACCCAAGCCGACAAAGTTCACCGAGCACAGTGGCCGGAATTGCAGAGAGTGTGCCGACCGCCAGCGACCGATCGCGTCCGAACAGTCGCGCAAGCGCCGCTTCAGAACGATCTTTGCGAGCAGCAACTGGCGCTGCATCAATCCATTGTCGCAGTCCTTCGACGGCGGCCTTGGCGTCGACCAGCATCAGGAGCGCAACGGCAATCGGGACGCCAGCCCCGTCGCCAGCTTCAACGGCATGCCGAAGCCGGTCCGCGGCCACGCGCGCAACGCGTCGCCGATCGACAGTATCGGCGAGCCGCGTCAGGACGCGGACGCCGAGCTCTGCCGTGACCGGTCTTGCCGCATCCCTCCGCAACAGGACGTCGGCAATGATGGAGCGAACGGCCTCGGCGATCTGGTCGCTATGCGCCCAATGATAGAGCAAGGTTTGGTGACGGCTGATCACATCCGCCCACTCTGCACGCAGGCAACGCCGCAGCACCGGCAACGTCTGATCCGAACGTGATGCAATGAGATCGTCCAGCCACGTCGGGTAGTTTTTCTCGCACTTGCACGCAAGTTCGGCCGCTCGGATCGCTTCGGGCCCCGAAAGCCGGCTCACCCATTGTGGGTCCTCGGCGGCCTCGAGTGCGACGCCCGCGAAGGCAAGTTCGGTGACATGGTAGGTCGTCAAGCCGTGGTCTCCCGTGTGCTTGGGCCACAGCGGTTTGCAGACGCGCCAGAGAGTGAGCATGCCGGCCTTGTAGGCTGCCGCGACGTTCGCCCCGAAGACCGGCTCCAGCATCCGCCAGCCGAGACATGCGATTTCTTCTGCGTCCTGACCGGTCCGCGCCCGCAGCCATCGCGTCAGGTCCCAGAGAGCGCCGAACTGACCCTTTGCGAGCAGATCCGGATCCGAGATGCGCATCGGATCGCATTGCAGGTCACGCCGGAACCGCCGCCAGGACTCCTTGGCTTCTGCTTCCTCGGCATCATGCCTCTTTTTCCAGACGGCATCCTCGCGCCGGATACGCCGCTCGAGTGCCGCCGTCGGCGGCGACAGCCATTTGGCCAA